>Ga0131853_10002430_pt1 | contig 33210 bp, 31 predicted proteins | sample TergutLab28metaG_FD_92764 | JGI IMG/M metagenome (GOLD analysis project Ga0131853, IMG submission 92764) | Labiotermes labralis P1 segment gut microbial communities from Petit-Saut dam, French Guiana - Lab288 P1 (version 2) (version 2) | ecosystem: Host-associated > Arthropoda: Insects >... | reverse complement strand
TCCACTGCCTACGCTTAATGTGCTTGATGCATTTAGATATAGTAGCTACCTAAATAGAGAACCCTCTCTTGATAAAGCGGTCGAGTTTTTGCTTGCTCATTGGACGATCAGAAAACCCATAGGCCCTTGCCAATATGGGATGGGTACTCGTTTTATGCAGGTTGAATATCCGTTATGGCATTATAATTTATTCCAATATGTCTATGTGCTTTCGTTTTACAACAAGGCAAAGGACGATGATAGATTTTTAGACGCATTCTCTGCGCTCAAGAATAAGCTGGTTGATGGCATGATTATTATTGAGCGTAATTCGCCTAAGCTTTCAAAGTTAGCATTTTGCAAAAAAGGTCAGCCTAGTGAGCTTGCCACGAAGCGTTATAATGAAATCCTCATAAATTTTGATTGCAACCAATAGTTGCCATCCAGTTGGTAGTATGCAACTGCCTCTTCTGCCATAATTCCCATGGAGGTGACTAAAATGTCATTAGGTGAAAGAATAAAAAACGAGCGCAACAAAAACGGGCTTTCTCAAGAGAAAGTCGCGGAGCGGGTAGGAGTAAGCCGTCAGGCTGTAACCAAGTGGGAAACCGGGCAATCTGCTCCATCTACGGCAAACTTGATTACCCTTTCGGACGTATTTGGGGTGTCTCTTGGGGAGCTGATTAGTGGTGTAGGTGAGAATGCCCCTATTGAAGCCGCTATAGAACCAGATATACCTGTAAAGCAGGGAAAGGGAGCTTGGTTTCTCATATTTGCAGGAATATGTTTATTTTTCGGTGCAATGGTTATAGCGATTATTAATAATATGAACGCCATTGAAATAATCCGCATTTTTAATGTGTCATTTACATTCATAAACACTGTAAGGCTTGTGATAACTCTTTTAGGTGTAAAGCTTGTAGGAATGGGCATCGCGCTTTTTGTGTTGTATGTTTTATCTCGTAGGTCGAAATGATTATGCTATAATAGGCAAGCTTACAAATGAAAAACAAGGAGGTGAAATCATGGCAGCGAATTATGGCATCGTACTCTTCGCACTCCATGCAAAGTCTGAAAATATCGGACGCGCTTTGCATGGAGATTTATTGTTTAGATAGCGTCGGTTTTCGGGCTTTGCATCCTTAGGATAATTTTTAAGGAGTGGAGCCTAAATGAGGAACATACATGTATATAAAAAGGAATTGGATTATACGTATACGCTTGGGGCGTTTGCTACATTTGAATTGCTTAAAACCCGTCCTGAGCAGGTTATGCAAGTGTTTGTGCATTCTGCGTACAAAGATATAAAATCCTTGCATGAAATATGTAGCGAGAAGCACATCGTGCTTATGCAGAACGATCAGGTTTTCAACAGGATAAGCCAAAAAGAGAATTGCTTTGTTATTGGGCAGTTTTCAAAGTACATCAGTCGGTTGTCCAAGGCAAGACCTCATGTTGTTTTGGTCAATCCTCGTGATATGGGCAATCTTGGTACGATTATACGTACATTGACTGGGCTTGGCATTAATGACTTAGCCATTATTACACCAGCAGCAGACCACTGGAATCCCAAGGCGGTTCGTGCGTCCATGGGGGCATTGTTTCGACTTGAAATTGAAGTCTTTGCTTCTTTTGAAGAGTATCGACAGCGTTTTATGACTCATATGATTTATCCTTTTATGATAGACGGTGAGATATCACTAGGTATGGGTAATATCCCGCAGGTTAAGCATTATTCGCTTGTATTTGGAAACGAGGCTACTGGATTACCTGAATGCTTTCGTGATGTTGGAACCAGCATACAGATTCCTCAATCGGGTATGGTTGACTCGTTTAATTTGGCTGTATCTGTAGGGATCGGGGCATTTATGTTTGCCAATAGATGATGAAGGGGCTGGGCTTTTAGCTCAGCCCTTTTTTGTATGGTATACTTGCCCAAACAACAAATGAGGGAGCTGGCAGAATGCGATTGTATCAAATCGACTCATTCACAGGTAAGCTATTTTCCGGAAACCCTGCCGCTGTGTGTTTTGTTAATGATACATGGCTTACAGATGAGCTTATGCAAAATATCTCGCTGGAAAATAATCTTTCCGAAACAGCCTTTGTTCTGCGTACCAATGAGGGGATGAAAATCCGCTGGTTTACTCCCACATCTGAGATTGGTCTATGCGGTCACGCTACTTTGGCTGCGGCTCATGCGCTTTTTGCCCATGAGGGAGTACAGGAAAAAGAATTGGTTTTCGAATGTGGACGGGGCACGTTAAAGGTCGCATACGAAGATGATTTGCTTACATTGGATTTTCCACGAGATTATGTATACAGCACCGAGTTTAAACCGCAACTGGATTGTTTTCAGTTCACACCAAAGGATACCTGGCGTGGTACTGAGGAGTATATTCTTGTGTTTGAAGATGAAAGCCAGGTTGCTACCGCCGTTTGTGACTTCGCAAAAGCAGCGCAGATTGATCTATCCGGAATTATTATTACGGCAGCCTCTTCGCAGCCTGGGGTTGATTTTGTATCGCGTTATTTTACACCCAAGTATGGGATCGATGAGGATCCGGTAACCGGCTCTGCTCATACATTGCTTGTCCCTTACTGGCAAGAGGTCATGGGGAAGGATTCCTTCCGGGCATTGCAGATTTCTAAACGGGGTGGGGAGCTGTTTTGCAGGGCAGAAGGGGATCGGGTAAAAATAGGTGGTCGAGCCGTTACTTATTCAATTGGTGAGATTTTATTATGATAGATTTGCTTTCGCCGTTTCATAAGATTGTTATTATCGGAATGGCTAAAAATTCCGGTAAAACCACAACGCTTAATCATTTGATAAAAACCTTTCGCAAAGAGGGGCAGCGAGTCGCACTTACCAGCATCGGGCGGGATGGGGAAAGCGTGGATGTGGTTACAGGCACGGATAAGCCGCGGATATACGTGTATAGAGATACGATAATCGCTACCGCAGAAAAGCTGTTGCCGCTATGTGACATCTCCAAGGAGATTATTGCAGTCACTAAGATCCATACACCTCTGGGGCGGGTTGTGATTGTACGTGCGTTATCAGATGGATTTGTGCAGCTTGGCGGCCCGTCCATTGCCGCACAGATGGCTGAGCTTCTATGTGAGCTTCCGGGAGACAGAATCCTGATAGATGGAGCAGTTAGTCGCAAAGCTCAGGCTAGTATTGGCGATGCAGTTGTACTATGCACTGGTGCAAGCTATAGCCCGAGCATGATTGACACAATTCAGGAAACACAGCATGTTGTCAACATGTTTAATTTGCCCAGGTTTGAGGGCGAAAATTACATATATGTACCGGGAGCCATCACTGACTCTGTGCTTTCCGGTATAGAAACCGGAACCACAGTGGTTGCGGAAGACCCTGGCAAGATATTAGTAACCGCAACTGCTTACGAGCGATTGCTCGCGAGAAAAATAAATCTAGCAGTGAAAAAAACGTTACGCTTAGTGGCTCTCACGATAAACCCAACCTCTCCCTACAATGCAGGTTACAACTCCAGGGATTTCTTGGAGAAAATGCGGGAAGCTGTTACAATCCCTGTATATAACCTACACCAGTAAAGCCCCTCTTCAAAAAGATGAGTTTGCCCTTGGAGTGATTTTATGTTTGGATTGGATACCAGGCAGCTAGAAGCCATTGGCTTTGATTATGTAATAAACGGGCTCACACCCGATTCGCCATACGGTCGCGAAAAAATTAAGCAAATCGCCTTCCTAGACGAGGCGGCTCTCGAAGCCTGTTTCGACAACATGGAAAAAATAATATCTCAAATCAAAAAATACGAAGAAATCCGTCCACTCCTTGCATCCCTTAAAAACATCCGTGTTTGCATTACCAAAACCGAAGTGCTTACGCAGGTAGATATTTTTGAAATCAAGATTTTTCTTATTGCATTGGAAAAGTTTGGGGATATCGTTAATCCTATGACAGAAGCCTTAGCTATCGTAGACCCCAGTGGGCTGCGTATAGCTACATTTGCGGTGGAATCCCCACTGCTTTTCTCTATCCGCAAGGAGAAACTGCGCATGGAGGGGACAGACCCTTTGCTTATAGAACAGGAAGTCGCGGAAGAATCACGGGTTTTGCTAGAGATGACAAATAAGCTGCGGATGTACACAGAGGTTTTTCTGGCAAATATGGAGATTATAGGCGAACTGGACTTCATCATGGCAAAGGCACGGCTTGCGCTGGAATTCCAGGCTGTGCGTCCCGCAATCAGCACGCGAGGAGTTCTTTCGTTTAGGGAAATGGGTAATCCATATGTCGCTGGGGCACTTAAAGATAGAGTCTTCACGAAAGTATCACTTTCTATGAATAATGGCGTTACAATAATAACCGGAGCCAACATGGGCGGTAAAAGCGTTGCACTTAAAACCGCCGTTCTTAATACCCTGCTATGCCGAGTCGGTTTTTTTGTGTTTGCGCGCGAGGCGGAGGTGCCGCTTTTTGATGGTATCTACTTGGTATCCGAGGATATGCAGGATGTTAGGCAGGGGCTATCCAGTTTTGGGTCAGAAATGACGCGGCTTAATGAAATCGTTGCACGCCTCAAAACGGAATTTTTATTTATCGCTCTGGACGAACTTGCCCGAGGCACCAACCCAGAAGAGGGTGCGGCTATTGTCCGTGCTGTTGCAAACCATTTGGCTGAGTCCGGCTCGGTATGTATTATCTCAACTCACTATAACCGGGTAACATCGCCTCGGTTTAAGCATTACCAGGTGGCAGGCGTAAAAGCATCATACATGGACTATAATCTCGTGGAAGCACCCCATGATGCTCCACTCCCAAAAGACGCACTCAAAATATGTAAACTAATCGGTCTGGATAAAAATCTATTAGCTGAAATGGAGAAGGAGGCAAACCATGATACGAATACGAATCAGCGCCCATGATGCCCACTACGCGGGAGGTCTGGTAGACGGCGCGAAAATGCTGCAGCTTTTTGGAGATGTAGCAACGGAACTGCTAATCCGCCACGATGGCGACGAAGGGCTTTTTGTCGCCTATGATAACGTGGAGTTTCTTGCACCTGTATATGCCGGTGACTATATCGAGGCAGAAGGAGAAATTGTTTCCATAGGTAATACATCCCGCAAAATGAAATTCACCGCAAAAAAGGTAATTGCCCCGGCTCTGGAAATCAGCCCAACCGCAGCAAAATCCCTGCCCGAGCCAATATTAGTATGCCGAGCAAGCGGTACTTGTGTTGTACCGAGGGAGAGACAAAATGGATAAGCTGATAATCACAGCCGCAATCTGTGGCGCGGAAGTAACAAAAACTCACAACCCAGCTATCCCCTACACAGTAGAAGAAATCGGTCGCGAAGCGCGACTAGCCTACGAAGCTGGAGCCAGTATAATCCACCTTCACGTCCGTGCAGATGATGGTACCCCTACCCAATGTGAAGCTCGCTACGCAGAATGCATAGCAGAAATAAAACGACTATGCCCCGACGCAATTATCCAGCCTTCAACCGGCGGAGCTGTAGGCATGTCTAATGCCGAGCGTATACAACCGGTAAACCTGCGCCCGGAAATGGCTACACTAGACTGCGGCACATGCAATTTCGGCGGAGATGATATTTTTATCAATACAGAAAACACCATCAAGGAGTTCGGCAAGAAAATGCTTGAACTGGGCGTAAAGCCAGAAGTCGAGGTCTTCGACAAGGGTATGATAGATATGGCATTTCGTTTATGTAAACAGGGGTTTATTGCTTCGCCTATGCATTTTAATTTTGTGATGGGAGTCAATGGAGGTATTACCGCAACCCCACGGGATTTCACTTTTTTAAGAGACAGCATCCCGGCAAACTCAACCTTCACAGTTTCAGGCATCGGGCGAGCTCAGTTTCCTATGGCTGTAATGGGGATTATATCCGGCGGGCATGTGCGGGTTGGGTTTGAGGATAATATTTATCTGGCAAAAGGCATTCTTGCGAAGTCAAATGGTGAGCTTGTGGAAAAAGCCGTGCGACTATCGCACGAACTTGGACGGGAGATTGCTTCACCTGCTGAGGCTCGGAGAACTCTTGGTTTATAGTTTTATCTTTGCCTTAATATCATCAATAATCCTATCAAAAACCCGTTCCCGATCCCCGGATGTATCGTATACCGTAAAGCCGTACTTAACCAAACAATCATACATTTCCTGACTAGTCGAAGCTATGAATTCGCATAACTCCATTAGATCATCGTCGTCAAAATCATATGTCCATTCATCTTCCGTATCGTATTTCCTTAAATCGCTGAAGAATTCTTCAGCGGTTTTATTTTTCTGCACTAGCCCTATAAGAATAAAATTGTCCTTCAGCTCTCCGACTCCGTATGTTTGTAAAATAGACGATATCTTTTCAAAATCGAAATGCCCGCCTTCCAGCACAAATTTATTTCCATCAATATGGTGCTTCCGCAGGTTTAAATCATCGGCAAAGCCTTGGTTGGAGGAATACATGCCGAAAAAATGCCCTAGAAACGGTGCGACATTGGCTGTGGCTTTATCATAATCCCAGGCGATTCTGACATCCAATTGAGGGTATGCCCTGTCAAATACAGTCATGAGTTTATCTAGGTTAATGACAAAATGACCAAGTTCTTCGTTTATTTTTCGAGCTAGCGTTGTTTTGCCATGCCTGCCATGCCCTACAATTATTATGTTTTTCATTGTTCTTCTTCCAACCGCTCAACCAACGTACGCAGGCTTGCATATGAATTAAAATTCTCAGGCACAAGCTCCTCTGCCGGAATTGCTATGTCCATGCGGTCATTGATTTCCGCTACCAACGTAATAATGTCAAAGGAATCAAATACTTTTTCGTCTACTAACTTCGTATGGGTTGCGTAATCAACCTCTGAGTGCATTTCTTGTAAAATTATTAATAATTCGTTCATGTTATCGTCCTTCCTTGTATTTTTCCAAAAGCATCACCCGATCAAACTTCCCTCCAGGTGTTAGCGGTAATGCTTCTAGTGGGAAAATTGCATACGGCATCATGTAGCGGGGTAGATTGGATTTTAGATAGGTCTTTATATCCGCTTGTGCAAGCTCACCGGTGTAATACATAATGATTCGGCTTTTTTCCTGATCAAATACCGCGCAGGCAAGCTCAACTCCCTTGCAGCGAGCCGCTACCCATTCAATTTCCGCAAGCTCAATTCTATAGCCCATATGCTTTATTTGATGGTCTCGCCTGGATATGAAGTATAGCATTCCGTTTTCGTCTCGGTAGCCTAAATCTCCGGTTTTGTAGATTATATCCGGGAAATCTGACAATGGGTTTTGCACAAATGCGGCTTGAGTTTTTGCCGGATCTTTGTAATATCCCAGGCTCAAACATGTTCCGCGAATACAAATCTCACCATCATCCAAAAGGATTATCTCCGTGTTGGGGAAGGGCTGCCCTATGGGTATGCTCTCCCCATCTTCAAAAAACCTATCGACCAAATAAAACGTCGAAACGCCGGTCGCTTCTGTCGGTCCATAGAAATGAATAAACCGCCCGTCCGGGATAGATTCCCGCCATCTATTGAAATGCTTAACCGGCAGAACTTCACTGGTGAAGGCGACAGTATGAAGCGACTCAGGTTGCGATTTTTCCAGCGCGCCAAGCCCTGCAACCAGCCCAAGAGCCGAGGCAACCCAGCAGATGGTGTTTATTTTGTTTGTGTTAAGATATTCGATTAACCGCACGGGGAACATAAATAGCGAAGGCGGAATGATATAAGTCTTCGCGCCAAATTTGAGCGTTGGTCCAACTTCTTTAAGGCAGGCATCCAGATAAAGGGGGGACTGCATCCCAAAAACCGAATTGCTGTTTGCGCCAAGCACCGGGGATATCGCCTCAATATAATCGATTACAGCGCGATGGCTTGCAACCACGCCCTTGGGTACGCCTGTGGAACCGGAGGTGAAAACCACATACATAGGATCCATATCCGTTATTTTTTCCCGTACAAGCGTCAAATCAGTTTCCGAAATGGGATGCTCGCGCAGATCATTATAAATAGCGGTTTTGTATTCTAAACCCCAGTTGGCTATTAGCTTCTGGGTGGTTTCGTCGTAGATTATTAGGGACGGGTTCACTGTTTCCAGTATGAGCTTTATGCGAAACGCAGGCATTTCTGCGTCCAGGGGTACATAGTAGCCTCCTCCATATGCCACACCAAGAAATGCGGCAATCATCGAAGGCGATTTTTTCATGAAAACCGCGACAGGCTGCTTGCTGATATCATTTTCACATAAAAAAGAGCCGACAGCCCTTGATTCATCATAGAGCCGACGGAAGCTTAGCTCCTCGTCTTCACTGATAAATGCAAGTTTTTCGGCACTTATGTGTACTGTATGTTCCAGGTATTCCAGTATGGTTTTCATTATGCACTTCCTTGCGAGATAATATGTTCTATTGCTGTTCTAGCCAGTACTTCCATTGCTTCGATGTATTCATAGCCATCAGGTTTATGCAGCAGCCCAAGCTCGGTACAGCCTAGTACTATCGCTTGTGCGTCTATTCCTGCCGACAGGTTTTCTAGGGCGTTTACAGGTAGCTTTCCGCGTTTTATTGCATATATGATATCCATCAATGCCGACTGGTCTTGGGTTGTCGGTAAAACCACATCAACATTATACTCGGCAAAGGTTTTTTGAAAAAAACCGCCATGCAGAGTCCCATTGGTTGCAAGTAAACCGATTTTTGCAAACCCACGTTTTTGCACATATATTACGGTTTCTTCAACCATGTTAATAAAATGCCCTTGCACAGCCTGTGCCAATTCCTCATAAAAAAAATGTGCTGTAATACAGGGCATAGCAAGGCATGTCGCTCCAGCTTTTTCTAATGATAAAGTTGCTTCAATCAGCGAATCTAATGGGCTTATATTGCTTTTTCCTGTAATAAAATCGGTGCGATCCGGCGTGGAGGGCTTGCTGTAAATTAGGATATTGATGTACTGCTGTTCTGTGGTTACGGATTGCAGCTGGGTTAGCATTTCATAAAACCGCGCCGTCGTCTGTACCCCCATCCCGCCGATTATTCCCAGCGTACTCATTGTATAATCTCCGGATACAAATCTGGGTCATAGGTGTAATAATCAGGTGTATTCAGTTCTCTTGCAATTAAAATGGTGTTTGCTCGCGCCTGGGAAGATGTAAACATAAAGCGATTAAGCCGCTGGTTGTGTACAGGTTGCATGGGTGTTGCATCAAAATGGTACCAACCCAGCCCATCAGGATTTATAAGATTCCAGGAATGCCGCGAGGGTGAGTCGGGGATTCTTTGAATATGCATATTGGGTATACCGGCTAATGTCAGCAGGACTTCGGATATGGCGTAAAATACAAAGCAATCACCGCGTCTATTGCGTAGTGCCTGGTAAGCACCTTCGTAAACGGTATCGCGTGTGATTGTTGCCGCATAGGCTACATTGTTTTGAGTCCAATCGAAAATCGCCCTGGCCTCCTGCTCTTGAGTCATGCCCTCGCGCAGTATATTGTCAAGCACCGCCTGAGCCAAATCACGTACCCGCCCCGGGTCTACATCCAGCACGGTTACAGTGATTTCTACTTCTGTACGAAGCCCCCAGGCATCAATGGTGTAATATATCACGGTGTACGTCCCAAGCTCATTTATATTTAGGTCGGAACTATCCACAAAAAACTCCAGCGGTCTGCCAAATGCATCCTCAGCACTTACACCCATCCTAAAAATAATCGGGCTGCCGATTTGCACTGTCATATCACTTGTGCCAAAAATCTGAGGCGGCACTGTATTGGGTCGCACAGTCAATAAAGCTGAATACACAGCCTGATTGCCAAAATAGTCTTTAAATCCTATTTCGATTACTTGCTCGCCATCAGTAAAGACATCCGGCTCTCTCACAAACCAAATATCTACCACCGGTGATTCATCAAAGTAACTAATAACAAAGTCATCAAGCTCGACTGCTTTACCCATTGGGATGATTATATCTGTAAGTTCTGCCGTAGGCGGGGTTGTGTCCTGCACTATTATTTCAGGATGAAAGAATGATCCGTTAACCGATACGGTAACAGTGTGCCGTCCAACCCCCAAACTATCGCCCGTAGGCAAACCGCTATGTATTGCCATATCGACATCAACCATATATGCCGTAGGCACAAAGCACAGTGGAGTTATATCACACGGCGGTGTCCCCGCTTCAACCTGTATAAAAGCAAGCGGCTCCAATAAATATAGCGACGCTGTTGTCTCGCCAGCGCGTCTACCGCTTCGTATATTTAGTGTAATCTCCTGTCTTCCGTTTTGATAAAAATCCACCGGATTAACAAACTCAGCCGTCGCGTCTATATCCGAAAGAAAATCCTCGGGGGCAACATGCGTCCCGGCAAGCACTACCACATCATGGATGCTATCATCAGGGATTTCCAATGAAAAAGTTAAATGGTTAATAAGTAGATAGGCAAGCACGACCGCAACAGCACCCGCTGCGAAGCCAAAAAAATAAACCCACCCTGTCCGCAAGCTGCGTTTGGGGGCAAGTTTACTTGAATCAACTTCAAGCCTGACAATCCTTGCAAGAAGCTTGTTGTTTTCTTCTCTAAGAGTCGCTAAGGATGCGCCTAAAGCTTGGCATTCATTTGCCAGGTTCTTATTGCGCCTACGATATAGTGTGAGTTTACGAGAATTATAACTAGCCATGGATATCTCCCAATTAGTCCATTATCAATCCATAGATTATCCCGGTTACCATATCCCCTTCAACAAAAAACGAAAGGGTAGTTCTCCCGATTGTATATGTGAACATGGTTATATCCTGCACATAGCCGCTGCCATACGCAGCTACTACATCATCCCAGCTACTACCTAAGAAGATGCCGTTCACAGTGGAAAGGCTGTCGTCTAAAAAACTTATGGTGTGTACTCGGTCAAGCTCGCCATCGGGATAAGTATGAATCTGGATGCCTGGGAAGCCGAATATCCGGTCAATTCCATCAAAGGCACAGCTTGGGGCTTCGAATACACCCAGGGGCTCGCCTAATTCCGCTAGTAAGTAATCCATGCCCTGATCCATCTCAATAAGGGTGCCGCGATATAATAACGCGAAACCCAAGTTATCCTGCGATTCTATTTCCTCTGCATCTTCGATTTCATTATGCTCATATGGTTGTTCATCTTCGGTTGGAGTATGTTCTTCTGTTTCTTCGTGTTCGTCATGGGTAATGGCTGCAATCGCAGGCTGTGGTTCTTCTGTTTCCCCGCAGGCTGCAAGCATAAGCCCTAATCCCAGTAATAATATGCAAATCATTAGTCTTTTCATATCATGTCCCCCTTTTTTGTAGGCACGGCAATCAACCCAATGTCATTAAGCTAAGGATTTCAACCCGTCATTGCGAAGAGCGAAGCGACGAAGCAATCCCGTATTTGCGTAGGTTGGATTGCTTCGCTTCGCTCGCAATGACGCAGGTTATTGTTTAACGTAATAACATTGGCTTCGCCGCCCCTGCGCACTCTCTCTTTCGTGCTAATTAATAAGAAAACTCTGAATCCGCCCATATTCGGCTATTTCTCTTTGCTGCCTTGCAATTATACTATGATACAGCTCACTTTTCTCATTCCATCGGGTGGCAATTTCCGGCTCATCACGGCGGTCTGGCAGGTCAAAATGCTCCAGTAGAACTCCGCCAAAAAAATAGGCAAGCTTCTCAGCACCATAGACGTTAAGATGAAGCCCTGCGTTGAATGTATCTGTGGAAAAGTCCAGCCCGATAGCGTCAATATACTCCAAAAAGTTTATATATAGCAAGTTATTTCTTTCGGCGAATTCGACAATTTGCGCATCCCACTGGGTATGCCAGTGTGGGTATAAGGTCGGGGCTTTGACCAAGACTAAGGTTATACCATTATCGGCGGCAAGCTCTACCATTTTATTCAGATAACGATACGCCTTTTCCCCAAACTGAAAATCCGCCCGAGGCAGCGGGGCAGGTATAAAGCCTGCCGGTACAATATCGCTGCGTATCATAAATCCATTGATAGAAACCCTGGGATTTCGGAAGAAATACCTGAAATCTTCACCGGATATATCCCTCCAGCGGTCTTTGTAGCGGAAAAAAGGAAAAATATGCGGTAGCCAGTCTTCGTCCTCCAGCATGGAGGCGGATATTGCATTTATTTTCGCTCGAGACCAGCGCATTCCATCCAATGTAAGACGGTTGTATGGCTCATATTGCGGCTCGTTATATTGCATGGACAGGACATTGAAGACTACAATTTCCGGTGTTTCGAATCGAAGGGTATCATGCAAAAGATAATATGACTGCCAAATAAGCTGCTGAGGGCTGCCACGTATAAAAGAAGTAATTCCAAACTCCTCCCATAGGGTAATGGGCGAAAAATTAGCGTAAACCTCGCAGTCTCCGATAAAAATTATATTATGATCAAAATTGGAACGATAATATTCCCTAATAAGCCCGCCCTCAAGCACCATCGAAGCATACTTGGGCACAAGAAGACGCTGCATCCCCAGGAATATTATTGCAAATACGGCAATTGCCGATATAATTTTCACCCATCGCATGATAAAACCCCTTTTTCCTCCCGCCGGAGGCAGGGAGGGTGCGCATAACCATAATATGTCTCTCCCTGCTGGAGGCGGGGAGAGACAATCCGGTTTTGGTTTTTAAAATTGATTATAAATAAACTGCCGAGCATCATAGCCATGCCCATAAGCACCAAATATCAATATTATAAATAAAATAGCCCCAACAATTACATATCTCACAGGCCATTTGAACCCTGCCCACTTATCCCGGAAATCAATACCATCCCGCCCAAGCCAGCTTAACCAGAACAGAACAACAAGCCCCATTCCCGCAGTCACATAATCAGAGATTGGCAAACTAAGTTCCGAAATATTGCGCGCAATAAAACCGTAAAGGTCAAAATCTGTAATAACCGAAAGCATCATCCGAAAGGTATTCATAACCCCTACATATATATCAAATGACCTAATCAAATTCATAAGCCAAAACGTGCGTAATATTTGAAAAATCCGATAGAGCGTACGATTGCCCAGCTTGGGAAACCGTTTATGAAACATCTCATAAAGAGGTGCAAGCTCAAGTGAAAGCATTATTACAATACCGTTGGCAAGCCCCCATGCAATAAAGTTCCAAGTAGCACCATGCCAGAATCCCGTAAGAAACCATGTCCAAATCAGCGTGATATGCACGGGAAGCCGCTTCCCTATACCATCCCCAAAGAACCTACGACTAAACTTGGAAAACCTCAGCATAGTTTTGCCTACAGACATGGGATAAAAAACATAGTCTCTGAACCATGTATACATAGTTATATGCCAACGTTGCCAGTATTCCTGGATAGAACGGGAATAGAACGGTCTGTCAAAGTTCTCGGTAAGGCGGATACCGAATATCTCCGCAATACCTATGGTGATATCCAATCCACCGGTAAAATCACAGAATAAAATTATGGCATATAGCAAAATGCTGAAAAGATAAAATGCACCGCGAAATTCGTCTGGGGATTCAATCAGAACGGACAGTGCAGGCCATATCCGGTCTGCAATAACCAACTTTTTGAAAAAGCCAATCATTATCCGCTGCGAGCCTCGTGTAAGTGCGTGGCGGTTTATTGGAATCCCGGCAAAAAGAGTCTCGGAAAGCTCACTAATACGGCTAATCGGCCCTTGAATAACCTGTGGAAAAAACGAAACGAACAGGGCAAGCTTTAAAGGGTTGGTAATAGTCGCGGCTTTTTCCCGGTATAAATCCACCACATAGCCCACTGTTTGAAAAGTATAAAACGAAATCCCCATCGGCAGCGCAAGATGCAAAAAACCAAAACGCCTGCCCGAACCAAACAGCCTAAGCAGTGAATTGGCATTGCCAATAGCAAAATCCGCATACTTAACAACCGCAAGAATCCCAATGATGGCAAACAAGCATACTAAAAACCATCGCCTACAAGCGGCTTTGTACTTAGCTCTGATAGCCTTGCGCTCCTGCTTGTCTGTGGTCGCGGCAGAAAGAGCATCCCGTTTTTTTCGTAGCCTATGAATTGCCATGGTGCAAATATATGTACTAATGATTGTGCCGCCGATATATAACAAAAAAGCAGGCCCCGCAAAGCCATAAAAAGTGAGGGAGCCTACCAGTAGCACAAACCATCGGTGCCTTTGAGGAAAGACCCGATACAATATTATTACGACTGCAAGAAATATCAAAAAATGCAACGATGTAAAAAGCATCGTTAATCAACGCCTCCATGTAAAACAGAGCTAATAAAACAGGTTAATGCCTCCCTCGCTGGAGGCGACCCTATGCGGATTATAACGTATATCAGCGGATTTCCGCAAATCGTTTGATTTTCATGGCAAGTTACAATATTATGGCAATATGCCCGGGAGGCGGTTTTGATGATAGTGTCAAAGCCAGAAAAGTAACAGTTTTCACTCGCAATCAAAGGCAAAACCTTCTAAAATAAGCGAAACGGAGGCATTATCGTGGAAAACAGTTTTTGCAAATACGGTACGCACAGAGTAATCGAACCGGCAGGGGTACTCCCCCAAGCCGCTATAAGATTAGACAATAATATGATTCTCCATCCTAACGAAATATTAATTGACGTAATTTCGTTAAACATAGACTCCGCCTCATTTACCCAAATCCGCAACGAAGCTCATGACGATATCAATAAAATCAAAGCGAAAATCCTAGAAATAGTAGCCCAGCGTGGTAAGATGCAAAACCCTGTCACAGGCTCCGGCGGGATGCTTATTGGTACGATTGCAAAAATCGGTGATGCGCTTTTAGATCGTGACCTTTCCGTCGGGGATAAAATAGCGACGCTGGTTTCTCTTTCCCTTACCCCGCTAAAAATAAACAATATCAAAGCCATTCATATGAATATCGACCGGGTAGACGTAGACGCACAAGCCATCCTTTTCGAGACGGGAATATATGCAAAACTACCCGAGGACATGCCCCAAGAGCTTGCCCTTGCAGCTCTGGACGTTGCCGGTGCTCCGGTACAAACCGCCAAGCTTGTACGCCCTGGTGACAGCGTGCTTATTTTGGGGGGAGGCGGCAAGTCGGGAATGCTCTGCTGCTATGAGGCAATGAAGCGAGTCGGTCCAACCGGCAAGGTTGTTTCTCTATGCGTCCTGGAGGAAGATAAAGAGCAATTACTCGCCGCCGGTCTATGCCATGATGTAATAATCGCAGATGCAACAAAACCCCTTTCGGTATTGGAGCAAAGCTTAGCCGCCAATGGCGGTCGCGAATACGATATTTCCATCAATGTTGTAAACGTCCCTGATACAGAAATGTCCAGCATTTTGCCTGTTCGAGACGGCGGCATAGTATATCTTTTTTCCATGGCAACTAGCTTCACATGCGCTGCACTAGGCGCGGAAGGGGCAGGCAAAGATGTTACCATGATAGTAGGAAATGGCTACACAAAAGACCATGCGGAAATTACCCTGGCACAGCTTCGAGAGAATCCAAAGCTACGCAAAATATTTGAGCAAAAGTATGGAGGCATAAAATGAAAAATTCTATTTATAAAAACATCCCCCAAAGCGATTGGAACGACTGGAAATGGCATCTGCAAAACCGAGTAAAAACTGCAGACGCGCTCAAGCAGCTAATACCCCTACGTAATGCCGACAGCGTAAATATCGCCACATGCCTTAAACAGTTCCGCATGGCTATAACGCCCTATTATTTATCGCTGGTAAACCTGGATGATCCCCATGACCCCATTCGTATGCAGTGCATTCCGTCGTTTAACGAGCTCGTCACTGTTGACGAAGACCTAGTTGACCCACTACATGAGGATGCGGATTCTCCTGTACCTGGCTTGACCCATCGCTACCCAGACCGCGCGCTCCTGCTTATAACTGACCAATGTGGCATGTATTGCCGTCACTGCACCCGGCGGCGTTTTGCGGGGCAGCATGATAAATCCATGCCCACAGACCAAGTAGATAAAGCAATAGCCTATATCGCCAAAACCCCGGTTATCCGAGATGTGCTATTGTCAGGAGGCGACCCGCTGATGCTTGAAGACGACAGGCTGGAATATATTATCGCAAAGCTCCATGAGATACCCCATGTGGAAATAATTCGACTAGGCTCCCGGCTCCCTGTAGTACTGCCGCAGCGCATAACCGATGAGCTTTGTGCGATGCTTAAAAAATATCACCCAATTTGGGTAAATACCCATTTCAATCATCCGGATGAAATAACCCCCGATGCAATTGCAGCCTGCGAAAAGCTTGCCGACGCGGGTATTCCCCTGGGCAACCAGTCGGTTCTGCTTGCCGGAGTCAACGACTGCGTACATGTAATGAAGGAGCTGATGCAGAAATTAGTAAAAATCCGCGTACGGCCATATTATATTTATCAATGCGATCTGGCTCAGGGGCTTACGCATTTTAGGACTCCAGTTTCTAAAGGCATCGAAATAATCGAAGCACTGCGCGGGCATACTTCCGGATTTGCGGTACCTACTTTTGTAGTAGATGCACCCGGAGGGGGAGGGAAAATCCCCGTTATGCCTAATTATTTGATTTCCTACGGTACCAACAAGGCAATTCTCCGCAATTTCGAAGGGGTAATCACCGCGTATACAGAGCCGGAAAACTACAAAACCGAATGCCACTGCGATGTCTGCTCAGGCAAGCACGATGTAAAATTCGTAGGGCTAGCAGCTTTACAGAATAATCAGCAGCTTTCACTAGAGCCGGAAGGGCTTGCAAGAAAACAGAGGGGTGTCAAATGAAACTCAATCTATGCAGCAAAACCATAGCCCAGGCTCGCAAATATGCAAAAAGCATAGCTGATGACACGCAAAATTTCATTGACCTTCACACAACTGTAGCGGTGGAACGAGCAATTTGCCGCTTGCTGGGAATCGACGGGGTAAACGAAATTGATATCCCGCTACCCAACGTTGTAATAGACCATCTGGTCGAAAATCAATTACTATCAACCGGAGCCGCGCTTCTAATCGGCAATGCCGTCGCAACCCTAGGGTTTCCCCCACAAGAAATTGCTCAGCGTATTAGTGACGGACGGTTAAACCTGACGCAAGCCCCGTTGGGCAACCTAGAAGAGGCAAGAAAAGCTGCATTCGCGTATGCTGAAAAATCAGTAGATAAAATTCGCAAAAATCGTAAAGAACGCGACAGCCTCACAAGCGAAAAGAGCGAACCATATATCTATGTAATCGTTGCCACAGGCAATATCCACGAAGATGTAACCCAAGCTGAGGCTGCAGTGCAGCAGGGCGCGGATATTGTCGCGGTAATACGGACAACCGGTCAGAGCTTGTTGGACTTTGTTCCCTACGGTGCTACAACCCAGGGGTTCGGCGGCACCTACGCCACCCAAGAGAATTTCAGGATTATGCGCCGTGCTCTTGACGAAGCCGGAGCAAAAGCAGGACGGTACATCCGTCTATGCAATTATGCATCAGGGTTATGTATGCCGGAAATCGCCGCAATGGGAGCCCTAGAGCGGCTGGATGTAATGCTCAACGACGCGCTGTACGGCATTCTATTCCGGGATATAAACATGAAGCGGACGATTATCGACCAATATTTTTCCCGTGTAATCAACGGCTTTGCGGGAATCATTATCAACACCGGCGAAGACAATTACCTCACAACTGCGGACGCAGTCGAAGAAGCCCACACCGTTTTAACCTCGCAATTCTTAAACGAGCAGTTCGCCCTAATTGCCGGGCTACCAGAAGAGCAAATGGGGCTAGGTCATGCCTTCGAAATCTCACCGGATGTGAAAAATGGCTTCCTATTTGAGCTTGCGCAAGCTCAAATGGCAAGAGAGATTTTCCCGAATGCACCCCTCAAATACATGCCCCCGACCAAGTTTATGACAGGAGATATCTTCATGGGAACTGTGCAAAATGCGCTGTTTAACGCGGTTTCAGTGATGACGAATCAAAATATTCATCTTTTGGGGATGTTAACCGAGGCAATCCACACACCATTTATGTCCGACCGAGCCCTTGCTATCGAAAATTCAAAATATATTTTCAACACAATGGGAGACCTAGGCGATGAGATAATTTTCAAGGAGGACGGTATAATCCAAAACCGCGCAAAGCTTGTACTTGAAAAGGCGTGCGCGCTCCTTGCTCAAATTGATAAAAGCAAGCTATTCGCAACCCTAGAACAAGGCATCTTTGCGGGAATCAAGCGATACCGCGACAGAGGCAAAGGGCTTGATGGCGTAGTCTTAAAAAGCAAGGGATATTTCAATCCATTCATCGAACTAATGCTAGGGGGCAAAAGAGAATGCACATAAAACCATACGGCGACACTCTAGATGACGGCAAAATCCAACTATCCTTCACTCTGCCCATCCCCAACGATGATAAAGGCGCAGCAGCAGCCGTCCAACTAGCAGCAAAAATGGGCATAATAGACCCGCAAGTCGCCCACAGAAAAACTCTATCCGATGGCTTCACCTTCTACGTGGTGTACGGCTCAGTAGCCCATAGCGTAAACTACGCAGAAATCCAAGTCCAATCAGTTGAAGGCGATACAATGTCAATGGAAGAAGTCTCAGACTATATCCGTGAAAACATCCGCCGCAAGGTAGTAGTAATAGGAGCCTCCACCGGCACAGATGCCCACACGGTAGGCATAGATGCCATAATGAATATGAAAGGTTTCGCAGGTCACTACGGCTTAGAGCGTTACGAAATGATAGAAGCACACAACTTAGGCAGCCAAGTCCCCAACGAGGAATTCGTAAAAAAAGCCAAGGAACTAAACGCCGATGTGCTACTGGTAAGCCAAACCGTAACCCAAAAGGATATCCATATAACCAACCTAACAGAGCTTGTGGAGCTACTGGAAGCCGAAAACATGCGAGAAAAAGTAATATTAATCTGCGGCGGTGCAAGAATCACCCACGAACTAGCAAAAGAACTAGGCTATGACGCAGGCTTCGGGGCAGGTAAGTACGCTGAGGATGTGGCTTCGTTTGCGGTAAGGGAGATGGTTGGGCGAGGGCAGTTGAAAGAAAAGAGGATGACATGAAATTAGGAACACTATGCTACATCGAAAAAGATAATCAATACCTAATGCTCCACAGAACTAAAAAGCAAAATGATATGCACAAAGGTTTATATGTCGGGCTAGGTGGCAAATTCGAGGCGGGTGAATCGCCTGAAGATTGCGTGATTAGAGAAGTTTTTGAAGAAAGCGGGCTGCGGATAAAGAATCCGAAGCTAAGAGGCTTTTTAACATTTCCGGGATTCTTTAATCAAGAAGACTGGTATGTTTTTTTATTCGTGGCAACAGAGTTTACAGGAGAAATACAGCCATGCAAAGAAGGCGAGCTTGTTTGGGTAGATAAAAACAAGCTAGGAGAGCTGCCAATGCACGAAGGTGATCAATACTTCTTGAGATGGATAGAAGAATATCAAGGGATATTTTCAGCAAAGCATATTTATGAAAATGGTATTTTTAAAGACTACCATGTCACTGTGTATGAGTAGCATTAATGGAGGGCTTTTATGTTTACAATTGCATATGCAACCACCGGGGATACCGAATACATCCGCTCCGTAGGTCTATGGGCTCCATCTCCGTTGGCGGAAAAGGAAATAGAAATGAAAATAAGGGACAAGCGTTGTTATATTTTGCGGGACGACGATGAAATCATCGGGCTTATGCGATTTAATATGATGTTTGAGTTCGTCCCATTTCTGACTTCGTTTTGGATTGAGGAATCGCACCAAGGTAAAGGCTATGGACGAAAAGCAATGCATCATTGGGAAAATGAAATGCGCGCCTTAGGATATAAAATGATTATGATATCCACACAGGTCGATGAAAATGCCCAGCATTTTTATCGTAAGCTAGGATATAAGGACATGGGTACCATTGTCATGGATATCCCACCATACGAGCAGCCCCTTGAAATGTTCATGGGTAAAGCATTATGAATGCGATAACTATCCCAACAGAAGCGCAAGAAAATATAATCAGGGCACAGGGCGAAAACGGGGCTATATTCCTTGAAAAACTGCCCAAAAGATTAGACAAATATATTGAAAAATGGAAGTTATCCGAGTGCCATCTTTTCACATATTCAACTAATCTGATATTCTCGTGCAAGTCTGGGATTTATGGCGATGTAGTTATAAAGGCTGGGGTTCCCGAGGATAGGAGGTTATTTACGGAGATTTCCGCTATAAATTTTTACAACGAAAACCCTCGTACCTGTAAACTATACGACTACTCTCTAGAAGATGGTTTTATGCTGTTAGAGCGGCTGACACCGGGGCTTTCGCTTACAGAGGCTATCTCAAGCCCACACGATAGGGTGGATGTTTTTTTAAGTATATACAAAGATTATCATTTGCCATGTGAGGATACCGCTACATACCCAACGTTTATTTCACTGGTAGAAGCATTCGAAAGCAACATGGATGCATATCCTGATTTTGCAAAGTATAAAGATATCTATAAAAAGCTTTATTACGAGATTTCTAGTGAATATGGGGGAAGCTATCTTCTTCATGGTGACATGCATTTCAGGAATATTTTATCTCACGACAATACATTTAAAATCATAGATCCCCATGGAATAATAGGCGCGCCAATTCTTGACTTATCACGGTTTTTGGCAAATGAATTATCCAATTCGATTCGCGAAAATCGTATGTTTGAAAAAGATGTCATTGTATATATCGGTCAATCCCTCGGGCTACCCACTTCAGTTCTATATGCGCTACTGGTAATTGATGTCACGCACCATGCCGGTTACCATTTGGGTAATCCTATCACCGAAAGCATTTATAGGTTTAATTTGAAAAGATGTGAAATAGCATATGATCTATACCTGATATCAACAGAATATTGAAATATAGCTTGGTAATGGGGTGGTATCATAGTAAGTCATAATTTCGAAAGGATGGAATTTCAGTCTATGTTCAGCGAAATGCAAATGGTTTTTATTATTCTTATTGCTACAACCGTATGCTTTGCGATACCTCGGTTTCGCTCTGACCTTGTTGCCCTTTGCTCACTGCTTGCACTTTATCTTGCGGGAGTAATCACTGTGTCAGAGGCGTTGGCTGGGTTTTCTAGTACGGTAGTGGTTATGCTTGCTGTGCTATTTATTGTAGGAGAGGGGATTTCTGCAACGGGGCTTGCTACCAAGGCGGGCAACCTGCTTGTTAAGTTGACCGGCAATAGCGAATTCCGGATGTTGGTTTTTGTAAAACTGTTGGTTGCTGTCATTGGTAGTTTTATCAGCAATACTGGAACCGTTGCCATTTTAATGCCCATTGTGGTGAGCCTGAGCGTAAAAATGAATATCCATCCCGGTAAGCTGTTGATGCCCCTTGCCTTTGGTGCAAGCATGGGTGGTGCGCTTACACTTATCGGTACTGCTCCCAACCTGCTTGCTCGGGATGCTCTTATCAATCATGGGCTTCCCGGATTATCGTTTTTTGATTTTACTCCTATTGGGTTAATCGTTCTTTTCACAGGTACGCTTTATATGTGGTTTGTAGGGCGACGGATGCTTGATAAACCATATGATAAAACTTCAAAGGTCGCCGATTCTATCAATGTATCTGAGCTTCTTTCCCAGTATGAAATTGATGGCAATCTTCATTATGTACAAGTCCCGGAAGGTCATGCAATAGTTGGCAAAAAGCTTAAAGAATTGAAATGGCCTAGCCTTTTTAATGTCACTGTTCTCAAGGTGCGGAAAAAAATATCGGGGATGACCGCCTTGATACCTGGGGCAAATTATACACAAGTTCTTGCAGAGCCTACTTATGTGCTTGAGGCTGATGATATTCTACTGTTGTTTGCCGATACCGCTTCTCTTGAGAAGCTTTTGACAGAAGCCGAACTGGAAGCCCTTTCTCGTGAGCAGGTAGACGGCTTGCAAATCCAAGAAGCCAATATCGCAGAGGTTATCTTGACCCCGCACTCAGGGCTTATTAATCAGTCGCTCAAAGACATACATTTCCGCGATAAATACGGGCTTACAGTTCTTTCGATTAAACCTCGTAACCAAGCGGCAAAGCAGCCATCTGTGAAAGATGAAATCCATTATGGAGATGCTTTATTGGTTTATGGTAAATGGAATGACATTGACCTACTGGCAAAGGAAAAAAGCGATCTGGTTGTAATCACCCGCGAAGCAACTGAGTCTGTGGCTTTCAATCCGGTGCGCGCGATTCTCGCGGGTGCGGTGCTGCTTGGGATGATAATAATGCTGGTATTCGAATGGATACCTGCGGTTATAACCGTGATTATCGCAGGGCTTATGATGGTTCTTACACGAAGTGTGCGAAGCACCGACCAAGCATATCGCGCTATCAACTGGCAGATTGTAATACTCATTGCATGTATGCTGCCTATGGCAACCGCATTAGAAAATACCGGCGGGGTAGCATTTATAGCGGATGGAATAACATCCGCGCTAGGTGGCGCGGGCCCTATTGTGGTAATGGCAGGGCTGTATGTTGTGACATCTATTTTTGGAGTGTTTATTAGCAATACGGCAACGGCGGTATTATTCCTTCCGGTAGCAATTCTTGCAGCCGGGGAGATAGGCGTAAGCCCTCTGCCATTTGTAATGGCGGTTACCTACGCAGCAAGCATGTCTTTTTCAACTCCTGTATCCACTCCACCAAATGCAATGGTAATGGTAGCGGGAAAATATAAATTCCTGGATTACATGAAAGTCGGGATTCCACTGCAATTTCTTGTAGGGATAATAATTATTTTGGTGCTGCCATTGTTTTTTCCGTTTTAGGTGGTATGAATGAAATCGAATGAAAATGAAAACATCACAGTACTGCCTACAGTAAAATGCTCTTACTGTGGTAAAATCGCGTCTGATCATGACAAAACCGCCTATGGTGTCCAGACATATATTTGCAACCATAGCGAGTGCAAGATAAACATATTTACTTTCGAAAGCAGCCTAAAGGGTAAGCTGCCCCAAAAAGTAGTGAATCGTTATCTTAAAATTTTGCTTATATTTGGAGTCGCAGGGCTTGTTTGGTTTGCCGGGCATCGTATTATTAATCGTGGAATAATCGACGATACGCCAGAGCCATTGATTTCGATGGATAAGTTTCGATTTGCGGAAAACAAGAATTTTCGATTTAGGATGGTTCATGATGAGTATGAACGAACATGTAGCTTTAGTGTCCGGAGGTATACTGATCCGCGTTCATCGTACTTTGACCCTTTCTACATAGACCTTGTATTCGTACACAGCGAAGAAGACGCGATAGGGTTTCCGGATAATGTTATAGTGGCATGGCCTTGTGAGTGGATTAGCACTAGACATATTGACAGTTTGAATCGGGAACTCCGTCGCGCCCCATACGAAATTTGTCGAGGCTTAACAAGGTTTCCATCACGGGACATAGTATATGTAGAAGACTATGGCTTAACATATCCCATAACAGCATCAGACCTTGCTGATTATTGGATGAATGTTAAATTATTAAGGCGTAGCCTTGTAAGCAATATAAGGGGTTTTAGGGTTCCGGGAGAAGAATCATTGCGAATGTGGGATAATGAGCGGCATGTTGATAATGAACAAACAGAGCAGCAAGCTCTAATCCCATACGCACAATTCCTTTTTGCTCAAGATATGAGGTTTATATTTCGCATAATGGTGGATGGTGAAAGACGGATATCCATAACAGGAAGTAAAGTAGTTACCGTAATCCGACCTGACTTGCCAAGCTTTGACCCTTTTTATACGGACTTGATTTTTGTTTATAACGAGGAGAAGGCGATTGATTTTCCTGACAATGTAATAGTTGCATGGCCATCAGATGATTATTGGACTGAGAATGTAGTTGGCTTAATAAGTCATGTTGCAAATCTTGACGAAGACGGCATCCCTTGGGATCGTACTGATGCGACCCAGCGAGATGTGCTTAACATTGAGGATTTTGGGCTAACTTATCCAATAACGATTACAGATTTATTGAATAATTGGGAAAATGTGAATGCACTATGGCAATCCTTTACATTTTGGGAGCAACATGGAATCCAAGGCTGGATGTGGTATCAATGGACTGCTGAGCGTTTAAGAGAAGTTATTGATTAGGAGGACGGAGATTAAATTGTCGAATGTTCTACTTACATTGCTATTTATATTGGAGCTATACAGGCAATGTTTATACCTAATTCAGCTTTCAAAAGTTGTGGGCTAAAGACTGTGTTTCTGGTTTTTATTAAGCAAGTTTAGCGGGCTGCTCAATGAGCAGCCTTTTTATACATATATTAGTGGGTTTATGCGTAGATTACCTAGACAATTACTTGCACACAGCCTATTTCCTGTTATAATTGCTGAAAAAAATGGCAGTTTAGCACATTTCCAAAGGAGGTTTGTCATGGCATTTTTTGAAGAAATCGGGAAAAAGATTTCTAAATCCGGGCAAGACGCAGCCCAAAAAGCTAAAAATTTAGCAGAGACTGTTAAGCTTAATGGTCTTATTTCCGATGAAGAAAAGCGAATCAAAAATTCGCACTATCAATTAGGCAAATTGTATTACGAAAATTTTGCCGAAAACCCAGAACCAGGCTTTGCCGGGCATATAGCTGATATCAACGACGCTAATGCAAAGATACTAAAGTATACCGAGCAGGTTAAGCAGATAAAAGGGGTAACATCCTGTGAGAATTGCGGTGGAGATGTTGCGTACACAGCTCCGTTTTGCAGCTCATGCGGTTCACAAATGAAGACCCTGCCCCCTATTCAGCCAAATATCAACGCATGTGTCAATTGCAATGCGCCTCTGGCAGAAAACCAAATATTCTGCACAGGCTGTGGCACTCGTGTCGAAAAATCGCCAGTAGCCGAAGCATACGCACCGCCAGCAGCTCCGCAATGCCTAAACTGCGGGCACGACATAATAGAGGATACCGCTTTTTGCTTAAACTGCGGAACAAAAATTGATTCGTAGTCAAATACTTATTAAACAAAAGCTCAAAAACTATCATATGCCCATATGGGCGAATAGGAGGACAAACCATGTTTTGTAAACAGTGTGGTTCACAAATGGAAGCAGGGGTCAGATTTTGCGGCAACTGTGGCGATGTTGTAGAACAGCCCAATGCGGCAGAACAAAAAACAGCTACAAAGGCAAAAATCAGCAACAAGCACATTGGCATGATAGCCTGCGGGGCTATTGTATTAGTTCTTGTAATCGTTCTTATTTCCGTGTTCTCGGGAAGAGGGGCGGAGTCTGTTCTCGGTCGTTATGTTAATGCCGTAGGCAGCTTTGACATGCAAGCGATATCAAGACATTCCGCCTTTGATATGGACGCGGTGATACAACAGACAATGGCTGCGGAAGGCATGACGCAACGCGAGTTTAATGACCTGCTTTTTGATATGTATGGAGTCAGAAATCTTGACGCACTTTACAGGCAAATGGCAGATGAATTCAGAGATGAGCTCCGGGAAGAGTTTGGGCGAAACTTTAGGGTAACTTTTGATATAGTGGAATCATTCGAGCTTTCCCAGCGAGAAATTTCTCAAGAAATTGAATCAGTAGAGCGCACTCTATCATGGGGTTGGACGGGTCTTGAATTAAGTGATCTTGTACGCATAGACAGGATCAACGAAATGATTGAGTATACCGTTGATATAACAATCTCCGGTAGCTTAGGGCGCGATACTGAAAGACTCACAATAATCATGGTGCGCATAGGTCGACAATGGCTGGTATGGGACGATTCAGTACTATTCGGGCTGCCATTCTAGGAAGTGTGGAGCTTGCTCGTATAAATATTAGGAGGGTTATATGGAAAAAACACGATTAGGTATCACGATTAGCTTAATGGGTGGCGCATTATACTTCATAGGTCTTATGGGCATGACCCCATTAATAATAGCCGCAGGCTATGTGCTTATTATGGAAGGAAACCAATGGCTGAGAAGAGTTGCTGTAAAAGCCGTGGCGGTTGTCTTATTTTTTGTGATTTTATCTCACATAATAAGCTTGATAGGCGAGTCATCATCGCTATTAAATAATATCGTCATGCTGTTTAACGGAACGATAAACCTGGCTACTCTCAACAGAATAATATCAATTGCCAGAAATATCATTATGTTAATACAAACACTGGTCTTGCTATTGCTTGGATTTAAAGCAATGAAAATGGGCGATGTACGTGTAGGCGCAGTTGATAAGGCAATTGACAAAAATAGATAAGGGCAGAGTTTAACTAGTCCAAGGTGCAACAAAAAAGGGGCTGTCTCGTTAAGCAAAAACCATGAATATTTATGCGAACCACCGTCAACTTAAAAGCGTTGAGCGAAGCGAAGCAATCCAAACACTGCGAAAAGGTTGGATTGCTTCGTCACTTCGCTCCTCGCAATGACGAGACAAATGCATAATTATTCATAAAAATGCTTAGCGAGACAGCCCCTTTTTTATTCAATGACGTTAGATGCTAATATACATACGAGTAATCCCCACTACCAACCACATGCTTATTACCATTTGGCAGGATGACTTCTGCCGTTGTATTTGGTGGAATTTTTATGGCTATATGGGTTTTGCCGCCTTTCAGCTCCCATTTTGACTCGACCATTCCATACGGTGTATCCAGCTTGCCTGCTGCCATGGTGAGGTTTCCGCCTGGTTTTGGCTCTATTTTTATGCGCTTGTAACCAGGCTCTAATGGGTTTAGACCTACTACTACCTTGTATAGCCATTCTCCGATCGCACCGTATGCATAGTGGTTAAAGGAGTTCATATCCGCGCTCCACATTGAGCCATCTGGCTTTATACCATCCATGTGCTCCCAGATGGTTGTCGCGCCTATTTTTACCTGATAAAGCCATGACGGATAATCTTTGCGCTCCAGTAGCTTGTATGCTTCTTCCAAACGGTTGTTTTGGCTTAGTGCGTGGCAGAAATATGGTGTGCCAAGGAAACCGGTTACTAGATGACCACCGTTTTCTTCGATTAACTTTACCAGAGTTTCGATTGTCCGGGGGATAAACGCCTCCGGGGTCAAGTCGAATACCAGCGAAAGGATATGGGCAGTTTGGGTGCGTGCTGCTAGGCGACCTGATGGTGTGAAGAATTCGTTTTGGTATGCATTTACAATTTCTGCGTGTAGCTTATTGTATTTTTCCACATCGGCTGTCTTGCCAAGAACCTCTGCGGTCTTTGCTAGTAGCGAAGTTGAGTAGGCATAATAAGCCGTTGCGCATAGGTCGGTTGGGGTCGCTCCTACATAGCTGCCTTCTTTTGCGTCCAGCGCAACCCAATCTCCCATATGATTACCGGTATTAAAAAGATGCCCATTGGCAACAGCGCGTATATATTCCACCCAGCCACGCATACTTTCATATTGGTCTTCCAGTACGCGCTTATCGCCATAACTCTCGTATACAGCCCATGGTACAATAACCGCCGCATCTGCCCACCCACAGGCTGAGTGACTTTGGCTAGTCCACTTCTTGGATCTTCTAAGCGTATCCGGGATTACATAGGGGACTCCACCGTCTGGATGTTGGTCAAGCTTTAAATCCTTGAGCCACTTGCGGAAAAATGGTAGCACATCATAGAGGAAGCAAGCTGTATGAATAAATACCTGCGCATCCCCTGTCCAGCCGAGCCGCTCATCCCGCTGCGGGCAGTCGGTTGGGATATCTAGGAAATTGCCTCTAAGCCCCCAGGTGATATTACTCTGGAGCTGATTAATAAGCGGATCGGAACAAGTGAACTCGCCGATTTTCTTCATATCGGAGTGAATTACGATTGCCTCAAAATCCTCGGGGTTTACATCCCCTGGAATTTCGTCGATAGCTACATAGCGAAAACCTTGGAAAGTAAAGAATGGCTCATATGTTTCGACTTCGTCGCCTTTTAATATATATGTGTTTGTACATCTAGCAGCGCGCAAATTTTCTGTGTAGAAATTACCATCCTTGTCCAAAACTTCTGCGTGACGCAGGGTTACTTTGTCGCCTGCCTTACCTGACACTTTAAACTTAACCTGCCCAGTCAGGTTTTGCCCAAAGTCAAGAACCTTTTCGCCTTTTGGTGTTGTCATAAATGCGATAGGTTTTAATATCTCTACGCGGCGTACAGGGTTGCCATCGAAGGATTCGATTTCAAAGTTACCGGTTGGGTGGATAGCTATAGGCTGCCAGTTTTCCAGGTTTTCTTTCCGCGCGTCGTAGATTTCTCCGTGATAGAGTTCCGTATAGCCAATGGGGTTGTCTTTAAACTGCCAGTCTTCATCGGTAAGTATTGTCTCGCAACTGCCGTCCATGTAGAACAGGTTGATTTGTGCTGAAAAGGCTAGTTTTTCACCAAAAATACCACGAACACCGGTGAAGCATAAATCACCCTTATACCATCCGGGAGCAACACTGGCAGTCAAATGATTTTCACCCTCAGCAAGCATATCTGTCACATCAAAGGTTTGATAAAGCAATCTTGCATCATAGACAGTCCAGCCGGGGTTGAAGCAGGTATCAGTAATGGGCTTGCCACCGATGTACATCTCGTAGATGCCAAGGGATGTTGCGTAAACGCGAGCGGATTTGAGAGGCTTGGTAATCTTGAGATTTTTACCAAAGGTTTTTACTGCCGAATCCTCAGGTGTATCATCGGCCTGGATAAAGGGTGCTGTCCATTTTTCCAAAGCAGTTTCGAACCAAGCTTTTTCACTCCAGTCGCTCCACACCCCACCTACATATACCCTTACCCGCCAGTTATAGCGGGTCTGATAAGCCAAGGGCTTACCGGCGTAATCCACGAAAATTGATTGATCGGACTCAATCTCGCCGCTATCCCATACACAGCCCTCAGCATCAGTTACTTCGATGTGGTATTTTTTTTGCAATGCAGCAGGTATGTCTGTTTCAATTTTCCAACCGAAGCGCGGCTTCATGGTTGGCATCCCCAAAGGGTTTGTGAATGACTCACAGGTTAAGTGACTTGCTCTTAGCATCTGCTACCTCCTCATTAATTTTGTTATATTTTAGCACAAGTACAAACAAAATCCTCACCCCCAATATCTTTGCTGCCATTTTGGAAGTTTCGCACAAAAAACGGTATGCTAGCATACCGCTTTCTTTGTGAAAAATGCCATAAGATTTAGCCATCTTTATTCGCGAATAAAATTTGTCAACATCATATAATTATGGGATAATTACTCAATCCCCTAAATGGCTCTGGTTATTATTGGTAGCGATGGGAATACTTTAGGATAAACCAGGCATCATCCAGAATTTAGTTTGAAAGCAGGCGTACATGTTCACACAAAACTTTGGTATCGACCTTGGCACCGCCAACACCCTCGTTTATGCAAGAGGTCAAGGTATTATAATAAACGAACCCTCTGTGGTTGCCATCAATACCACCACCAAAAAAGTAATGGCTGTAGGCGAAGAAGCCAAGGAAATGATTGGTCGTACCCCCGGTAATATCGTGGCAATCCGCCCGCTCAAGGACGGGGTTATTGCTGATTTTGAGACAACTCGGGAGATGCTTAGGTATTTTATCCAAAAGGCCCGGGCTACAAAGTTCTTAACTCGCAAGCCTAAAATTGTGATTTGTGTGCCGTCAGGTGTAACCGATGTTGAAATGCGCGCTGTTTTCGAGGCGACCTTTTCAGCGGGAGTACCAAAAAGTGCCGTTACTCTTATCGAAGAGCCAATGGCCGCAGCTATCGGGGCAGGGCTTCCTGTTTCTGAGCCTATTGGAAGCATGATAGTAGATATAGGCGGCGGCACCAGTGAAGTCGCTGTGCTTTCTCTTAGCGGAATTGTCACAAGCCGCTCGCTGCGCACAGGTGGCGACGAGTTCGACAATGCGATAATCCAGTATGTACGCCGGGAGCACGGGCTTGCAATCGGAGACCGCACTGCAGAGGACATTAAAATTAATCTAGGCTGTGCCTTTAACCCAAGTGATTCCGTATATCAGCCTGTACGTGGGCGTGACCTTGTATCTGGCTTACCCCGTACTATAGTTATGACAGAAGTGGAAGCACGCCAAGCCCTTTCCGAGGCACTGGAAAAAATAATCGACGCAATCCGCTTCACATTGGAAAAAACCCCGCCGGAACTTGCTAGCGATGTTATGGAGTCGGGCATAGTACTAGCAGGCGGAGGCGCACTGCTCAAACGCTTAGATGAACTCATTACCCACGAGACAGGCATACCAGTTCGTTGTGCCGAAACCCCGCTCAAATGCGTAGTAGAGGGGACTGGAATGGTGCTTGAGAATCTCAAGCTGCTTTCCAATGTGTTAATCACTCCCAGCAAAATTCGTTTATAGATTTAGAGCATTAAGAGGCCCGACATGGAATTCCTAAACAAACACAAACGGCTATTTTTAGTCTTAGGCATAACCATAAGCTTGTTCGCAATAGTCATCACCGTAACCGGCATTGCACCCACTTCTGTTCTCGGGCGGGCATTCGGTTATGTGGTGGTGCCAATGCAGCGATGGGCTTCTTCTGTGACCGGTTGGGTTGGAGGGCGCTTTCAAATACTTGCGCAAAGCGAACAAATCCTTACCGAAAACGCAGCACTGCGCGAAGAAAATATCCGCCTAAGCAATGATGCTCAGCGCCTACCCCATCTGGAGGCAGAAAACGAAAGACTACACGAGTTATTAGAAATGGATCAGCGCTACCCTCACCTAGACATGGTAGGGGCACGAATAATAGGTCAAAACCCCAACGACTGGGAGTCCAGCTTTATCATAGACAAAGGCTCGAATCATGGTATTGAGCCCCATATGATAATACTGGGTTTTGGAGGAGTGCTAGGTGTGGTTGATCAGGTAGGCCCCAATCACGCCGTGGTTATTTCCATATTGGATAACCGCTTTGGAGCGGCAGCTCTCAATTCGAGGACAGAGGATTTGGGTACAGTACATGGCGACTTAGAGCTAGGTCAAAATGGTCTGATGAGAATGGAGCACATTGTATATACTGCTCGTTTTATGCCGGAGGATAGAATTTATACTTCACCTCACGGGGCGTTTTTCCCACCGGGGCTTTTTATCGGCACTGTTGTAAGCGTGCATCCTCATCCAGGCGGTCTTACCCAGTACGCAATAATACAACCAGCCGTATGTCTGGACAGGGTGGACTTTGTACTGATAGTTGATAAGTTGTTTGGCGATGCAGCGGATCCTGAGATTTTTAGCGGGGATTTTAACCCATGAGAATATTTGTAATGGGCTTGCTAATACTCATTAATTATATATTGCAAACATCCGTGTGGTCGCAGATGGCGGTATTAGGGGTTACACCTGACACCGCGCTTATCTTCATTGTGGGATATGGGATACTAAGAGGCGATGTAGAAGGGGCAATATTCGGATTTTTCGCAGGGCTTTTGCAAGATATCTTCTCCGGAGGGCCACTAGGGATGTTTGCGCTGATGGGCTTTATTGTTGGTTATATATCCGGCAAGCCATTCCGGGATTTCTTTAAGGATAACTACCTCTTGCCGTTTTTTATTGTATTTTTTGCCGTTATTGCTCAGCAGTTTGTAATATATGTAGCATCCTATCTTTTCCTCGGATACACCAGCCTACCGCATTTTGCATTGACCATAATTTTGCCAAAAACCATTTATACAGTAATACTGTCCATCCCGCTATACAGCTTGCTTCATTTTATCAACGGGCGGCTGGAGCGGCGAGATACCAGAAATCTATTTGAAGGTTAGTATGAAATATCCGCAAAGCGGATTTTCATATCAGCTGAGCAAAACCACTGACGAAGGAGGCATGGAGTCGAAAATGATAGAACTTTTAAAAGAAGTCGGCTTATATATTTATCGTTTTGTTACCCATCGGATATTGTGGCTTTTTATTCTCACGATAGGTCTTTTCGGATCGCTGATGCTGCAACTCTTTGAGTTGCAGATTATTCTTGCCGATTCTTTTATAATCCCGCCCCCGCCAACTCATACCGTGGAAATTGCCACCCCTGCTTTACGGGGCACAATTTATGACAGACATGGTCGCCCCCTTGCAACAAACCGGCTGGTCTTTGTTGTAAAAATGGATCCAAGTATGGGCAGGGTAATCACCAATGAAGCACTCTTCGAGCTATCGCTGCTCTTTGAGCGAAATGAAGAGAATTTTGTGAACACTTTCCCGATAAACATAGACCCTTTCGAATTTAATGAAGCACTTCTGCGCAACGAGCGTGCCCAGTTCCGCTGGAAGGACGATCTTGCAATTCCGGAACCGGCTTACGCTACCGCTGAAGAGAGCTTTATCTATCTGCGGCATTCATTAGGGATTGACCCTGAAATGAGCGATAAGGATGCAGCCCGGATTCTTAACTTCCGTACACTGATTTTCCGAGAGCGTTTCCTTGGGATTGAAAATTATAACCCCGTACCAATTTTTCTTGCTAATGATGTCTCCCAAGAGACCATAGCTGAAATTGCTGAGCGAAAATCTTTTTTTGCAGGAGTATTCATAGATATACAGGCGACACGGGAATACCCCGCCGGGATTTACATGTCCCATATAATAGGATATTTCCGCAATATCACAGCGGAGGACTTGGAAGCCAACGAGCACTTAGGCTATACTGAGAACTGCGTATTTGGTGTCCAAGGGATTGAGCGCAGCATGGAGCTCTATCTCAGGGGTATCCCGGGGCTACAGTCTTTTGAAGTCAATAATTCCGGCACACGAATAAGCGAACCGACAATAATTTTGGAAGCCCAACCGGGTGACCGCCTCTTTCTTACAATTGATCTGGAATTGCAAATGGAAGCCTACTACATGCTAAAGCAATATCTCACCGATGTTTTAATACGAAGAATAGAGTTGCGCGACAGTAGAGAGCGGGCATTAACCCCGCAAGAGATATTTATCTCCTTTGTGGGTGGTCATAACCTGGATGTGCGAGCGGTACTTGATGCAGAAGAAGGTCATGCCCTTGCCATGCAGCGGTATATTCTACAGCGCTTTCCTGAGCCAACCAATTTAAGAGAAGACATGGAACGAATCAACGATATAATAATAGAAGGCTTGCGTACCACCCGCATCACGCCTGCCAAGATGCTATTGACACTTATAGGCACAGAGCAAATCACCGACCCTGATGGAACCATAGCCGAGCAATTGATAGCCCGACCGCAGACGGCAAGGAATGTTCTAATAGAAAAAATT
>Ga0131853_10002429_pt1 | contig 33233 bp, 15 predicted proteins | sample TergutLab28metaG_FD_92764 | JGI IMG/M metagenome (GOLD analysis project Ga0131853, IMG submission 92764) | Labiotermes labralis P1 segment gut microbial communities from Petit-Saut dam, French Guiana - Lab288 P1 (version 2) (version 2) | ecosystem: Host-associated > Arthropoda: Insects >... | reverse complement strand
GTTTACCTGTTGTTTTGTATGGGTGTGAAACTTGGTTGTTGACATTGCTGGAGGAAAGGAAGCTGAGGGTGTTTGAGAACATGGTGTTGAGGAGAATATTTGGACCTAGGAGGGACGAGGTAACGGGGGAATGGAGGAAATTGCATAACGAGGAGCTAAATGATATGTACTCCTCACCCAATATTGTGCGGGTGATAAAATCGAGAATGAGATGGGCTGGGCATGTGGCGCGTATGGGTTAGGAGAGGGGGTGTATAGGGTCTTGGTGGGGTAACCGGAGGGAAAGAACCACTCGGGAGACCTAGGCGTAGATGGGTGGATAATATTAGGATGGATCTCCAGGAGGTGGGATGTGGGTATATGGACTGGTGGATTGGGCTGGCCCAGGATAGAGACAGGTGACGGACGCTTGTGAGTTCGGTAATGAACCTTCGGGTTCCGTGAAATGCGGGGAATTTCTTGACTAGCTGCAAACCAGTTAGCTTCTCAAGAAGGACTCTGCACCATGGAGTAATTACTTTAAATGTTTACAGGACGAGATCTCTTCAGATCATAAAGATCGAGGCACATTTTCATATACACACCGCATACAGAATAAACATAACTTCGAACTTGTACGGGGACAGGCTATTACACAGTTTTAATACTACGTTGTAATTTGTCCTTATCAGTTTTATGTATTTTAGAATTTCAGTATTTTAATCACTTGAATGAGGGCGATGCAGTACCTAGATTGGCGTGTTGGGCTTGCATTGTTTTGATATGAAAGAATCGCTGAGGATGGCTTCCCGTGCCGAAAGATGTAGGAGATTAATTCTTTTCACAAATTGCTTTTATTAAGCGCACTTGTTCGTTGAAGTGTTAATTAAAACAGCAGTAGCAGCGGTTTGGAAAGCTACTTTGTACGGAAACCCTGGTGATGGTTTTGTTAATTATTTGTACGGTGGCAATTTGATTTTTTTTTTATGTGAAATGATTATGGAGCATAACAATAAAGTTAAGTATGTGTGAACTAATTAAAATCGTAAAATTTTATGAGAAAGAAATAATTTTTTATCAATGTATATTACGTTGACGTTTGTTGCACAAAATTTGAAGTCAATTATTTATGTAGAACTACAAAATTGATATGAGGCTAGGCAGCTCAGTTTGTTCATTGTTGTATATTGAACTTTATTATTAGAATATAAATAATTTAACTGGTAATGTTAGCTACTCTGGAAGTTACTAAAGATTGCATAAAGTAGCGGCATGTAGACTCCAGCTGAAATGTGATGGCACACGGTGACGCACGCGAAGGAAAGTGAAGGGGTAACTGGCGAATGGAGTGGGTAGTCAGTACTCTTTCACACTACGTCAGAACATGGTGTATCCAGCATTACTACCGCTGATGCGCACAACTCGGCTGCGAGTATTCGACTGAACTTACACCCCCGCCGATTTGAATGGACTCGTCCGTTTCGCCGAAAGACGAAATCTGGTTTCTGCGCGTGTGCCATCACATTTCAACTGGCCTCTTCTTCCAGAATTTTTTTTATCATGCGGTTTAACATGCAGTCTACAATTTTGAGTGCCCACTGCCGTCAGTTTTAATAAAAAGTAAGCTGAGTGTGGATGACTAACCAAGCTTAGAGGTTCTGTACGTTATGCTTATAAATGTGCACTTTATACTCCTATACGTGTACCTATCTATTTATTGTCACATGCTTTATAACAAACTATGAAAACTTTGTGCACAGTTTATTACCAGATCAATGCAGAGGCACAAGGAGTTGCTGAAACTTTGGATACAAAGGAAAGGCGAGCACAGCAACATAAAGAGCAAATACTTTCAAAACAGTGACATATCGATGTAAAGATATTTGTGTCTTTAACTGAGAATCTATATAACTATTTGACATTTATTGTATAAAAAGACAGGCGATGTACGTATAACGTAACATGGAGGAGTGTTCGTGCAACCACTGTTGCAGCGAAAGATCAGTACCTATTCCGTATTCTGAGCACGTATTTTTAGCCTTAGGTACCCAGCATGCAATGTTCATGTGTCATTTTGTCATCTGTGACCTGCCCGACTCTGCGATAATTTTTTCTACTTTATCCCATAAAGGGCGCAATTAAAAAAAAGAAGTTTATTGAACACAAAATGTGTGTTTTTATTTTCTCTAGAAATTTTTTTCTGAAACATTTCTCATTCGAAGAGGAACTAGCGAGATATGATAACAAATGTGTATTGGTCTCCATGCTAAGAACCCGTTATTCTTCTCCGATTTTAATGAGTCTTTAGGTGTGTCGACATATTCTCGAAAAATACGCAAATATCAAATTTCATGACCATCCGTCCCCTGGAAGCAACGTTGCTTCATGCGGACTAACAGGCTGTCAGACAGACGTGACGAATCTAATAGTCGCTTTTCGCAATTTTGCGAACCCGCCTAAAAATAAACCGATATTTATTAAACAGTAATTGTTTTGTTTTCATTTTCCTATCAATTTTTTATTTCAGCTTTTGTTATAATAAACATAATTATTATCTTACACCCCACTTTAGTCTGAAGAAAGTCTCGGAGTGCATTACGGGAAATTCGTCAGTATATAACTCCTGTTTGTAATGGATTTTTAAAAAATAATGTTTGATGCAAGATGAAACCAACAGTATTTTATATCAAAGAAGGCAGAATGTTTGGAGCAAGAAATCAATGCACACATTAAAGTTACCACCAAAACATGTGAAACCGAATACGAAATTCCATGCATTTCGTGTATATATGGTAGACTTTGGGTGGTGTCTGTGTGTATGTATGTGTGTGCCTGTGTGTGTGTGTGTGTGTATGTGACTGGTGTCCCTCGCTGCACTGTGGGTTCTCTTCCCGGGCTGTTCGAGGTGTTTAGTCGTGTTTCTGTATGACACACATGAAGCAGAGCCCTTCGGATGCAACAGATACGCCTTCTTGAGCGCGGAACACAACTCGTACCTCCCCGTTTTATCAGTTCTAGTCCGATGTCCTTAATAAAGTCTACTAAATCGTTTGTGTTTTACTTTATAGTACGCACTCTTCCGCCCAATACATTAACATCATCAGAATAAACCAAAGGATGATGAACACCATTTTAATTTCAAGCTATCCTGGCTTACCTGAACTCTCCTGATGGCGTACTCTAAAGCAACAATGAAAAGCAATAGCGAAAAATCATCCCTTATTTTAAAACCATTCTTAACAGGGAAACACGTCAGACAAACGTTTGCCTACCCGGACTGTGTTAGAAGCTGCATTCAGGCACATTTTATTAGCCTTGCTGGTTTCACGGGATACCAAACGCAATGAGAATATTTTACAGGACCTTCCTCCTAAGTGAATTACAAGTTTTCTTGAAGTCTGCGCTGCTTCGTTGTATTCCCATTTTTTCTCAAGTATTGGACGAATGAAGAATATATGGTAAGTAGTTGACCTGTTGAGTCGAATCCATATTGATGATTCCCAAAAATATTCTCTGCATATGGAGTTAACATTGGATGAAATTTTGTACGTAGTTAGCAAAAGTGATATGCCCCTATAATTACTGCAGTCTGTTTTATCGCCCTTCTTATAGATAGGTACAGTGATCGACTCCTTTCACTCCTCATGCAATTCCTCCGTATTGCCAATGGAAATAGTAAGTTTATGGATCTCATAGCGAATTGTTCTACCCCCTGCCTTAATCAGGTCTGCTGGGATTTGATTAATACTTGGTGATTTGTGACTTTTTAACTTTTCAATAGCCAACCCAACTTCAAAGGCACTCGACTCAGGCACTACTGGTTCTGCCGTGTGTATTTCTGTCTGCCTGGCATCATTAACCCCATGTACATTCAATAACTGAGAGAAACGTTTCCTCCACCTAGCCAAAATACTGTGGGGGTCTGTAACCAAATCACTCTTCATATCCTTGGCTACATTAGTTCTAGGCTGGTAACCCTTCCTAAAGTCATTGATGCCCCTAGTACAGGTCCCAAATATTTTGATTTTACTGTTAGTTTCAAGTGCATCAATTTTAGTTTTCAGATATTCCTTCTTTTTTTCCTGAAGGTCAACTCCTACGAAGATCGCTTGATCTTCGTATGAGTTGAACACTACGTTGAGGTTGAAGGCGGGGGTTTCGAGCATTTATTGTGAACTGTAACGAATGTATGAGTTTTATATAACAAATATACCATTTAAACCTTAAAATTAAAATGAACAGTAAGTGATTTATCTCATTTTGTTAGGATGCATTATACTTTTTTTGTACACTCAAACAGCTGAATCTCTGTAACCATTCAGAAACAAACACATGTTCATGTGAGTTTTTTTTTTAAAAACCTATGCTATCTCCTCCCAAAACAGTGAACTTTCTTTTGAATCACCCTGCAGAAACCTTGGACATTATTTTCAGCTTTTGAATCATACCTTATTTCAGGAACCTATGGTAAGTACCAGTACTGTATCTCAACTTCAGGATTTAGAACTGTCTTCATGAAGTTATTAACGATTTTAGGGAAGTCAGAGTTACAGCTTTGACGTGGCAGTCAGTTGCGTGACTTTCATACAACTTTTCGTGAAAATCAATAGAATGGTTTAAGAGTTGAACGGAAAGACACAGAGAAATTGATACCAGCAGCATGGTGAGTTCGTACCCCTGCTCTTTTTTCTGTTAATGAATAAGAGTAGGCTAGAAAATAGAAAAATATCTGGGTTCTGAACCACTGGCTTGCTCTGTTTGAACCAGCAATGTTAAAAAAATGTAAACGTTCACACTAGAACAGCCCACGAAAGCCCAGGGGGGGGGGGTTTAGAGGTATAGCTGTACTCTTTCTTTAACCTCGGCGCTAGATGGAGGTCGGTGGTAAAGTCCACGCCCTGGCCGCTTTACCCCCGGGAAAGACGGAGTAACCATAGTATAAAAGGCTGGGTGGGTCCCTAGCCGGTCTGGAAAGTACGGAAAATCTCGCCCCCACCGGCATTCTATCTCCGGACACTATAACCCGTAGCAAGTATTTATACCGACTAAGCCATCTCGACCCACGAAATTTTCGAAAATCTAACCTAAAATTTTGTAAATGCATTGACACATAGATACCATTTCCTTGTGCGTCATCCCACTACTTCCCAGAAGAAGAAGAGGGTGGAAAGTATTACTGCAGAGAGGGTAAGCCTGAAGAATGTTGCAACTTAGTCGGTGCGACAGTTTGAGTGCGGTTTACGTTGTTGACAGATAAATATACGAGTGGTGACCTGAAACTGTGAGCGGAGCGTTTTGACCCGGAAAGACTGTGCAGCTCACACACCCTCGAGTTGAAATTTCATTTGATACAGAGCCAAAACTGTTTCTGGCGCCTGACGTCGGGTTGGATTACATTGCCCGTAATGCTGGATATTGTGATTTGGGAAGAAAAGGGGCGTTTGTTGTCCAAAATGTATGACAGTGGTGTAATATTATTATATTAGAGAACTGCTGACTTTACCTTTGATCTGCATAAAGCGTATGCACTTTTGTAGGCCGGTAATTAGTTACGTGTGATGTGAATTTTAGTTTCTTACTGCAGTGACTATAACTGTCGTTTTCTGGCATAAATCTGCGTAATTTGTTAGATACACGTCGACGTTTCGGCAGACCTTGCATCTTTCGTCATCAGAACGGACTAACAGCAGTGGCGTACCCAGGAATTTTGTTCGGGGGGGTTCAATAAATTCAGTTGAGGACAGAGGACAGAGAGAACGGGAATCTGGGGGCGGTAGACCCCTAGTCAGGGGTTCTGGAGGCAGCTGTAACTTGGTACAAGAAATTTTATTTCATATAGTAAAATTTTCTTAATTTTTAGTACTTTAAGACTATTTATGATGACAACCAATTTATTTGTCATCGCTAATGTAAAACAATTGCTAACCTAGGTAGTTTTAGAGTTTTACTGCCTTTTTTCCAAACATCTTGGAGGTGTTGGCGTCCTAAATTCAGCAATTTTTAACAGTTTTCACAGTCGGGTTCAGTTTGGCACGATTTTTGGAGGCCTTCGGAATTTCGGGGGGGGGGGAGAGTTTGAACCCCCAACCCCCCGGTATGCCACTGTAACAAAGTTTTGGGATTTTCTGAAATGTAGGTACTGTTTCACATAGTTGTTCAGGGCCTCAGTCCGGATGACTTAAAGTTTCAAGTCTGTTCTACTGTTCGTTACCGAACACCAAATCAAATGTATGTATCACATAACTGTAAACATCAGAGAGAGAATGTAAAACGTATTTGACAATATATTGGCAGATTTGTGAAGATTTACTAAATGTTAAAGGAAAATTAGAGTGAAATATTTACCTGGAAGTAAAGCCGAAAATTTTACTCTTTGGGATTTAACTTGTTATAAGCTAATGACAAAAATTTATCTTTTAATGTTTATCACATTTGTGCTACAAACCACATATTACGCCGAAGGTTATATCGAGTCACTCCAATATTCTGCCCTGTCGTATTCTCCAGCATCTCATTTTCAATCCCCTACTATGTTTCCTTCACAAATGGGGGAAATTTTACGTTTTACAACTTTCTGAAATAAGCGTCACTTCACTCGCCTCTCTCACGTCCAAGTAATTTTCTCAGCACCCAGTCTTCACATAACTCTGACTTATGTTTTGGTCGAAATGTAAGCAAATTTTATTTTGCAGTACCTGCTGCGTGACTCGCTTATATAATTTCATTCGTCTTCTCACACATATTTTTATTTTTGTTGTAAAGACCATACAAGTTCCAATGGCAGAAAAAAAGGCATTAAACTTACGACATGATGCCATTATGATTTTCAGAGCCTTATGTAACTCCGCGTACTTTCTGTAAGTATCAAGTTTAATGTATGTATATGTATGTTATATGTGTGTATATATATACGTATGTGTGTGTGTGTGTGTGTGTGTGTGTGTAAAAAGGTAAAGTGATCCAGTTACAGGCCCGGTGTGGCCCAGAGGGTGTGTAGAGGTATAGCTCTACTGTTCCATGACCGCGGCACTGGAAGGGAGCGAGTGGTCAGCAGCACGCCTTGGCCGCATGTTACCCCCGGGAAAGAGCCGGTACCCATTTTATAGGGGGTTGGATTTGTCCCAGGGGCCGGTCTGTATGGGTGGAAAATCTCGTCCCTACCAGGATTCGATCCCAGACCGTCCAGCCCGTAGTTCAGTCGCTATACCGACTGAGCTACCCGACCCACACACACACACACACACACACACACACACAAATATATATATAAAATAGGGTATAGGTAGAATTATGAGTGTCGTGTTACATGAAAATAAATTTGGTCTCCTATACTAATCGGAGACCGCGGTAGCACAGTGGTTAAAGTGCTTTACTACAAGTCGGAAGGTCGCTGGTTCGATCCCAGCTGGTGTCACTGGAATTTTTCATTGATATATAATCCCTTCCATCGCACTATGGCCCAGGGGTCGACTCAGCCTCTAACAGAAATGAGTACCAGGAGCATTTCCTGGGGGTAAAGGCGGCCGATGCGTAAGGCTGACAACCTTACCACCATCCTGTGCCGTTGTTATGAAATCTGGGAACCTTAACTTCCTGGAACCCTCTGGGCCTGTCCAGGACTGTAATGGGACTGATTTACCTTTTTTACCTTTCCTATACTAATCGGATGATGCATAAGTCTACTGCGGCTGCTACAGGATAGAATGCTGAGGAAAATATTTGAACCTAGGAAGGAGCTGGGAAGAATTTAAAAGGTCATGCGTGGTTTGTCCTTTTCAGCGTATATTATTAGGATGATTAGAGCAAGTTGGACGGGATAGCTGGGTCATGTGGTATACATAAAAGAGAAGGAAGCGGCCAGAAGAGACCCTTGGAAAACTTAGGCCTAAAATAGAGGAGAATGTTGAAATGGACCTTAAGGAAAAGAGGTGAAAGGGTGCAGATTGGATTAAGATGGGTCAGGTTAGGGCCAATGGAAGGGTTTTGGGGAAAACTGTGACGGTCCAACTTGTTCCTTGAAATTCGGACAAATATTTGTCTAGGTGAGCAACTAACATCTCCTTAATATGGGTCAATTTCATACAGTTATTTATTTGTGAATTTATTTATTTATTTATTTATTTTCGGACTATTTTAAGTAGTCAGTAGCTCAGATTACACACCGTCGAATATTAGATGATAGTAAAGAAAGAACTATAAAGGATATAGAAGAAAACTGTCGTTTCCTGGTTTAAGTTATTGTCCCAACGTTTGTGTCACTGTACTGAAGAAATCTTACTAACTACGTAGGTCATGATGGGCTGTGTCTTGACCGAGATTCGAAACTGATACTTTCCGAATACAGTTCGGAATATCTACAGGTTATGTCAACCTGCTCGTTGTAAAAGCAAAAAATTTGTCATGTTTTACATTACACAGTTACCTTCCATCCTGCTACATCGCATCTCTGTCATATCAAATTATTTTCCCCGACAGTATTTACACAAAAACCCTCACTCTGTGTCGTTCCCGCAATGTCAATCAAGGAAGAAGCCGTCGAACGAGGGGAGTGAATGTCAGTTTACTTGTTGATTCGTGTGCCGCGTTTATAGCTAGGTATGTTGTGTGTTAAATTATCCATATATCGACTGTCCGAGTGACGTCTTTTGTGTTGGTTTATGTCGGGTAGTCAGTTTAGTTGTCCATTGTAATGTTGATGAGGACTTGTGACTTGCTAGGCAGAGAGTTGGGCTTGTCTATTGTTATAGGTGAAATCTGTGACGGACAGACGGACATGTACTGGGCTCGTCCACATGATTTAATACGAGACGTTCATTAGCATAAATCCAACACAATCCTTTCTATGACGCTGCCTGCACATATATCGACACCAAAAGCAACAAGACACGATGTCATTTCAAGTCCTGGACAAAGCATGATGAGCTGTTAGGACTTGTGGTCCGCATTTGGGAGGTATGGACTTCGAATGTGGGCCCAGAGATGTTTATTAATGATTCCGTCAGTAGCTCTCACAAAGCATTGCCAAAAAGTGATATTACTGCGGAATGATTACTACGAAGGTGGCTCAGTTGGGCAGTTTGTCTGAAAAGACTAAGTAGAACCACACAACACTAGATTCTGACTAGCAGATGTCCTAGCCGAGATTCGAATTTATCACTTCCCTAACACAAGTCAGAAGGTGTACTCGCTGGGATACCTTGCTATTCCATGGCCGCTGTCTCTTACATTCTGAACTAACTCCATGGAGCAGGTTCCTCTCTGAGAAGTTAACAAGTCTGCAGCTAGTCAAGAAATTTCCCGCACTTGATGGAACCCGAAGGTTCATTGCCGCATTCACTGGTGCTCGCCAGCTGTCCTATTATAACCCACAGCAATCCACTCCACTCTTCCACATTTCACTTCTTAAACATCCATATTAATATTATCATAGTATCTATTGCTAGGCCTTCAAAGTGGTTTCTTTCCATCACGTCTTTACCGCAAAACCCTATATGCATCTCCCCTCTCCCCATGCAGGTCACATGCCCAATACATCTCATTCTTCTTGAATTTATCACCCCTAATAAAATTCGGTAAAGAGCACAGCTCATTATGTAGTCTTCTGCACTCTTCTGTTGCTTTGTCAACCTTAGGCCCTGATACCTTCCCCTGTACACTCAGCCTATGTTCCTTCCTCAATCTGAGACCACGTTTCACACCCATATAAAACAAAAGACAGAATTACAGTTCTGTGTATCTCGGTTCTTATATATTGGATATCAAAATCAGTCCTCTTACATTCCTGTAAATCATTATACATTATATTGTACATTATATGTACATTATCAACGTCCCACCTGAATCAATACAAAAATATTGTCTACGAACTGTTGTTAAATAAAGTCATAATCAAATAAACGTAACCCCATGGGGATTTCTTTTTTTCCCCGCCATTTTTATAACAGCCCAATTTCCATCCAGGAGGATAATATTCCTCTTTCAAGGAATAGGGAGACGTTCAGAACCCCACAATGTCTCTGCTGTACCCATCGTCTAGTGTTTTGAAGTGCATTAAAACAAACAAAAATATTGAGAAGGTTTCCATACAGCGGGACAAATGCAGAATGAGGCTCTTAAATTTTTACCTTCGTTTTGTTTTTTTAAGCAGAGGACTATGAAAAAATTGCAAAATCTTAATAATTCTAAATGTCATGCACCATTATCAGGATTCCACACATTAAAGTCAGTAGACAGTCGATGAATACGCTATAAATAATTCCAGGAGCCATTATAGTTTTCACTGTTCAAACAATTTTTCTTTTCTCTGCATTTTCTTCTCTTGAATCTTCTATCTGCTAAAGTCAATTAACACGTAGTTATAGTAGACATGTACGAGAAATAATAAGTGTATTTAACATATCTCTAATATTGAAGGGGTACTTACTGGCGCAGTTGGTTAAGGTCTTGGAATTTTTCATGGAGGTAGTTCTTCCGGCTGCACTATGTCCCTGGGGTCGACGCAGCCTCTAACAGAAATAGGATATAGCATGGGGGGTAAAGGCGACCGGTGTTGATATTTGACAACTTTGTCGCCTTTATGTGCAGCCTGTCTAGAAAATCTGGGATCGTCAGGGTCTGTCCAGGCCCGTACTGGGACTGCTTTATTTTATATAATTATTGAAGGTAGGTTATTCGGAAAGTAAGTACCGTCTGCCCATATCTCTCGAGCATCCTAGACACTGTCACTTTGCGCATGTGCAGTGACTTCCTCTAACAATTGAGAAGCCACAGACGCTATTTCGTGAAATTCGTGTTATGTTTATGTTTGTTCCTGTGCGTTAAACATGTTTAAGACAATTGAAGGGGTGTAATTCGTTTTTTGAACGCTAAAAATGTGCTACCAAGTGAGAATCATCACCAGATCTGTCAAGTGTATGGTGAAAATGCGATGAGTTATGACATGGTTAGGAAATGGGTTCGGATGTTCAATGAAGGACGAGCGAACGTGCACGATGAGGGGCGAAGTGGGCGTCCATCTTTGTTGAATGATGATTTGGTGCGTACGGTTAACGAAAGAGTGCGTGATGACAGACATTTCACAATTTCTGATCTGTCCCTGCACTTTCCTCAGTTTTCAAGGACTCTACTCTATGACATTGTCAGTAGTGGCTAACATCGCAGGCGGCCGCATTCGATGAGGAGGGTATACAAAAACTTGTGCCCCGCTACGGTAAGTACCTCAATAATGGCGGCGAATATGTGGAAAAATAGTTTCAAGAATGTAGAATCTGATAACAATAAAATTTTATACGAAATCTTATTCGATTTTTTTACAGCGAAACGGTAGTTACTTTCTGAATAAGCCTCCTACAATATAAATCAACAAAATGTACCTTTTATGAACTAATATTTTAATTTTTAATGTCTTCAAAATTAAAAATTAGAATTATTAATTTAGAAAAAGTGCACTTTCTTGGTTTATATTATATAATTTATGTTAAAATGCACGGTGTAAGAAATTTAAAATTGTTGAAGGTACGTTAATGTGACTAGGAAATTTGACAACTCTGTATAGCTAGGAGTTCCACAGATGGCCCTGCATTTTGGCCTTTGAAGAAGGCTATGAGATCACGAATTCAGTGAGTGTGCACGCTACACAATATTCTAAGAAAAAAAGTCACTGATTCAATATTGACTGAAGCACAAGAGAATTTGCACGTCACTTCCGTAATGTGCTGCTTGTTCTGTTTCATTCTTAACCGCTACGAATAATTCATATTTTTCCTCGACTTTCATAAACGTTTGTCATAAAATTAACCTGTTTTATCTGTAACTGCACGAAGCCACAATATTTAATTTAAGGAAGCTCCAGTAGCTGGATTAAACAGCGTCTAATGAGAGGGGGGTTAGTGAGTAACAGATTGCAAAGGGTGTGGTAGAAGGCAAACGATTTATAATTTGGGGATTATACGAAAAAAAAAGAGTTTATTCATAGACTGAAAAAAAGTACGAGAGACCTTAGTCGTAATATCTGGTTTCCGGGCCTATTTTCGAACCTGGGACCTTAACGAACAACAAACAAATGATTGCCACTCAACGGAAACATTCGCGCTGCACCTCAGCTTACTCCATACAGCAGAGCGTTTCTCCAGGAGTGGATATTTCCCCGCGTTTTCAAGATTTTCTCCGCTTTTCTAAAACTAAAGTTCCTTTATCAAGTTTGCAACTAGCGGTCAACTAGTCGAATCGCCTTTACCGTCTCACTACCAGTTCATCAAAGATGCATAAAAAATATCAACTTTCCATCTACACTTGGTCTCCCAAGTTTACGTTTTTCAGTCAAGTTTTACAACTGAAATTCTATAAATTTTGATCAATTTTTGCAGTACGTTTTACATATTCCACCAGTTTCGTCTCCCTTCCTGTAATTGTCTTAAACATGCTTTGTTACGAGCGGAGTTAACAGGTTACTGTACTACTGTATATTTATCGTTGTTTTCCTTTAGTGCCGTTATGTAAGGAGATAATTTATGATCACACGTAAGGCTTATGTGACTCTGTAGGTGTTATATAGCTCTAAAGTTTCATGTATTTACGCAGGTAGATTCGTTATGTTAACTGTGCCACCACACGGACAATGATTCAAATATATTGCCTGCTTTAACGGAAGAATAAAGGATAAAGATAAAGGTATAAAACTGATAAAGGAAAGGCCTGAAGTTTAAATATACGAAAGAAGTTATTTCCTGTTAAACTCCATAGTCATTCTTAGTTATTAGGCTTAATGTCATTACATGCAAATTGAATATTATGAAGGTACTAATTACGCCTTATTCCTTGTACTTTTGGTTCAAATGTTCTCCTCAGCACTTTGTTTTCAAAAGCACACACGTATTTTAAGATTGTGCATGTGAACGCTGTGGCTTGTGAGCTGTATGGCTCAAAATGGCTTGCAAAATGTTGTTGCATGGAAAAATTCGCAGGCAGCGGTGAATTGTGGCCTAGTGAGTAACAAGGCAGTACTAATCATCCCACCCAAACGAGGTGAAACTCTCTGTGTGTCTATGTACGTTTGTGCCTGCGTGCATCACGCACGAACTTGATTGATTATGTACGAACCAATCTGCTCTGAGGTCACTTAGTTACCATGTTGCTGTGAAGCTTTACCCAGCAAGTACCATGGCAGCAAGGAGGGAATATAGACCTGTTTAAAGTTCCTGGCCATTCATTAACAGAATCCCATGCAAGGTTATCAAATGACAGATTTCGTTTTCTTAGGGTTAAAAGGTTTTATGTTGTCACTGCGTTAGTTTTGCAACTAATTAACCCATTTTTTAAATATTATATGAATATTATGGGTTTTGAGACCACTAAAACATTGTACTTTTTAATTTCCTACAATCAGTACCTAATGACAAAATGGCTGACCCAGGAACTTGTGAAATTGGAGTTATTCAAGCTTGGTCGAGGTTTACCCTGAGTTACTACTCCGGCATTAGCGTAGAAAAGCGAAGAAAAAACACAATGTCCTCGGATATGTAGCCAATTTTCATGCTAATATTTGAAATTGACGACGAACTGCCGGTTTGTTGCTTTGATTTTCGAATTGGAACTCTAAATCACTATTCTTTTGAAACTTTTGCTTTCATATTCGTCCCCCTCATTCAAAATGACCTTAATGGCTTTTATTTTCAAGCAGGTTCAAATCCTGAAGAAAATTCAACGATATGGAACATTGTACAATTCTAATATATATGTGCTACGGCTATTTTTATACTGAATAATAATAATAACAGTGCCATTTGTTTCTCTTCATTTCTGAGACGAGGGCTCGAAAGTGTAAATTCTTTGGGCGGATCATGTAGAAGGAATCGTGAAATTTTCTGCCGATGCTCTACTATAACCTTGAATTTGTATTCAAATCTTCCATTGCAACGAACGAAAGAATTCGTATACTTCGGAAATTCTTAGCCTGTGACTTTCTGAATGTATAAGCTGTAGCATCCTTGAAGTATCTCGAAAATTTAAACAAAAAATTATCCGCTCCTTTTGATAAATGCGAATTTGTAGATGATGTATAGATACCTGGAAGGAAATAATAATGTTATTGTTTTCTTTCGAAGAGTAAACTATCTCCGAGGGTGTTGTTCATTTGTATCTAAGTTACTTTCTGCACAGACGTCATTGGATTTTGGTGTAAAATGAGACAGAATGGTTGCCATAATCTGAAATAATTAACCATATTTAAACCACACGATATTGATACTAGTTAAGTACAATATTACAAGGGTCTGTCAACAGTTTTACTCAATGTATAGCAGCTCCTCAAGTTCAGCCATTGTGGTAATAACCATACTTACAATAATAATGCAAATATTAAATTATAAAAACTAAATAGTTTCTATCCTTCCAAGGGTGGTGTTCAGCTATATAATATATAAAAATACAGTTTATGCCCCACACTAATCATACTGACGCTCCGTTATGAGACAAGCCAGTTAATGTAATAAGGGATTATAAATAAACAAGCCTAATTGATTCTGTGCCCTCTGCTGGAACCGTGGAAAGCTCAAATGCTTATCACTAGGTGATCTGTTCCTAAAGTAGTCGCATTGACACTTGGAACATGTAATACTGTTTCACTTAGTCTCGTAGGTTGGCACTTGCATCGCTAAATACACTTATGTAGCAACTTTATGCTTATATCCACGAGTTGTAACATTGGTTTTACGAATGCTGTTTGTACCTACTCCATTGGCTCCAGTTTCAGCCTGTTCGTGACTTTTCTCCTACCGCTGTCTCGAACGTGCCTGCCCAACGGGTCTTCGGTCACCCCGGTTCTCCTTTTGCCATTTCTTACATTCCACATTGATGCAGCTGGTGCCCATCTGCGCTGGTACATTCTTGCCACTTGTCCTCCCCATTTTCACTTAAGACAGTGAGCCACTGCCACCATATCGTTTCATTTTGGTTTGTAAGGGGTTATATATTTCTTTGTGTGCGCTACTCGAAAGGTAATGTGCGGGTAAAATTCTTTATGTAACAGTATGTTGTATGTGTTTGGATCTCAGTTTTACCTACTTTATTTGAAGAAATACAAAATTATCTCAACCGTCCAGGAAGAAGTGTAACGTTTGCCCTGTAACCTTCCATTAAGGCACAGAGGGAGAGAAGAGGAGCAGCTCTACACTTCCTTTTACCTCGATGTTAGCAGGGGATGGGTGAATAACGCAACGTCTCGGCCGCTTTTAACCCCTTTAATGAGCCGATATCCAATTTAAGGTTATGAATTTAATTGATATACACATTGCTACGTAGGCTACTGCGCAATGTAATTAAGTTATTCACAGGAAAAAGTGAAAGCATAAGGCCAAGACTAAGTTTGTCTTTCCATCTACCTCATATTCAGTCTCCGAATGCTTTCGACAGATGACAGAATTAAGAGATTCGTGACCTGTATTCTTAATCTTACGTTTTTAAGGCGCCTGTTCCTGTGTACTCCATGAATCATTAGTGAGAGTGTGGGTTTAGCAGTACATATTTCTAATGTCGCAACTTGAGGCAGGTCAGCGATAGGCTTCAAGCACCGTCTGCTCTACATCTGAGACAGAATCTCGGGTAAGATATGAAGCTGTGTTGAGCCCCAGAATCATGCTAGACGCTTCGAAGAGATAAAGTCTGTTATTTTTCCCGAAAACGAACCAAAATTCCTGGGTCGTCCAACCTTTATCCCAGACATGAAAGAGAGAACTCATTTCCGGTTCTCTGACCTCATAATCTTTAAATTCAGAACGAAAAAAAGGATTGAACACAAAATTTTGTAACGAGTAAGGTGCAAAAATCGTATCAACGTTTTCAAAATGTGGTTTCCTGTGGACGTTTGTAGGTTTACATGACGGCAGTCGGTACGGAGTCTAGAAACAGACTGTGTGGCAAGCCGTTGTGGCTTTGTTCTTAAGCCCTTTACAAACTGCAAGCTGCCTGATCCAGCAGAGACTTTTATGGCCTCCTATTTGTGTTTTTCCTAATGACATGCTCCTGCGTTAGTGTTGGCGATTAGATATTTCTACTATTACTAGTAACTTCCTTTAATACCCTGCCATTCCAAAATTCTAAGCGCATATTGCGGCACAATTTCTGGCTCGGTCCCTACTACAGTGTGAAATTAGCACAATAGAATAAGGAAGAAGATACCAGCTAATAGTATTAAAGCAACAACATTAGAAACATTAGCCAATGCACATAAAGTTTTGTCTACAAATTTTCCATTTATATGATATTTCTTGTTGGTTAGCTTTTGATTAACATGAATTAACTATGATCATTCACCAACGAAAATGAATTCACTGCCAATTCACAGTCGCTAATTTCCCCATCCTTCATAGTAATTTGCTTAAAAAAACAAATATTCTAAGCGAGTAAACATAAATAAAATTCATTCTTTTTGTTTTATTACAAACTTCCATACCTACTCCATTTCCCCTAGTCTCTTCTGCGATTTGTACTGAAATAATGTTTGCATTTATTGCCAAGCAGAGAGAACGAAATGAATAGGTCTGCGTTATATTTTTAATATTCCTTTTCTGTAGCGACTACCTCCCCCCCCCCCTTTCAGTCGAAATGTTTTTCAACCAGTCTGCATTTTATAAAAACACTCAGCTTTTCCATTTCCTGTTCTCTGAGTATTCGAGAGTCCAGACATGGTGTAAATTGCTCCGGGTCAGTAAATGTTGTAGGTTCGGAGTTTAGTAATATTGAAAGCATCATTTTCACATTCTACCTCTAATGTTTCAATGTTTATTCTAATATCGTTCAAAATTAAGCTTATTTTGAAAATTTTAAACTGAAATATGGAAACTTATTTCTGTTTACTAAAGCCTTGTGTACACACAACTTCGGTAATTAAAAAGATACTTTAAAATACACAACCATTTTAATATATTGCTTTCGAATTCCCAAAATTAACAGAGCAGAAATTTGTTACAGCAAATAAAGAAGACGGCCGATAAATTTCAGCCTGGAAGTGTGTGTTTTAGCCGGAAACGATCTTAATCAGACATTCTGTAACTTAGATTTAGAAGGTCTACCTTTAATTCTGTAGTGTTCAAATTCCACACAGAGCCGGGATGGCGTAGTCCTACAGTGACTAGGCTGAGTGGCTGTGCCGCATGAGTACCGGATTTTTCTCTTCACCAAATGTCTAAAGTTGACAGAGAATGAGGCTAGGAACTTACCTTCACCTAATGCCGGAGTTAAAATTTCTCCATATATATATCTCCTTGACGTGCACGGGTAGAATTTTGGGTTGTATCTTTGGTAGAAAAATCACATTGTGCAGTGCCTTATGACTGCGACAAGTTGAAATTATGTTGCACTGACAGATGGAAATGACTGCTACTGCTGGTGGTGGTCGGAGCAGAACTAGTACTAGTAGTAGTAGTACTAGTAGCAGTAGTAGTAACAGCAGCTAATATATATATAGCTTGTTGCTGTCGGGATCTCCTCTAGAACCGGTCGCGTAACTTGATGTAACTTGGCAGCCAGTCAGAGGAGAACTTATTGCTCATCCGTGAACAGTCACTCTCCTGTGGGGCTAGTCAGTCGGCAGTGAGACGGCGTTGACTGAGCTTGTGAACTGTGTAACCTTCGCATTCAAAATGACCGAACGAGATATGATCAGCTTCATCACGACAATGTGCCTCCCCCCCCCCCTCTACAGCCTAGATTTGGCTCCCTGCGACTTCTGGCTTTTCCCAAAGCTAAAATCGCCGTTGCAAGGGAAATGATTTTTGAGTGCGACGGTGACACCGTACTCAAGCTCAGTCAACAGCGTATCACGGCCGACTGACTAGTCCCACGGGAGGGTGGCTATTCACGAATACGCAATAAGGTCCCCTCTGACTGGCTGCCAAGTTACATCAAGGCCACATGACCGGTTCTCGAGATATTCAAAATGGATGGATACTTTCCGGGCAACTGTCGTACAGCCTTGGCCTCCGTAATTGCAGACTCTCAGTCTTCTCCGTCCATTGCCGTGTCACCATTTTTTAATCTTCATCTGCCGTACATCCTTTTCAACGTCTTCCAACCGTCTCGATCTAGGTCTCATCTCCTCCCCCCTCCCCCCATTTTACTCTCAAATATTTTATTAACTACTCTTCATACATTTCCTATCAATTCCCACCTTTTTCCTTTTAATGTCTGCGGCTGCGTCCAAATCTTCGCACAGTTCCACAATTCCCGATTATTTCTTATTCTCCATATTCCTTGTTTTGTCACTGGTCCATATAACATTTGAATGCTAAGGAGTGTAAAGTTAAGTCTCAGGTAAGTAAGGTGCATTTTGCGAACTGTAAAAAGCTTATAATTTCCTGGAATTTGATTTACTGTTACTCTAACACGAAAAACCAAGGCCCTTAAACACAAACTAAACTTTATATTTACTGTGTACTTTTCGACATTCTAATTTATTGCTTTATTAGATAAACCTGTGCAGCGAGTCTTAAAGTTGCTATTATAATATGAGTATAAATTGCTTTTAATTGTAGTAATGCAGTTTTTTTTTAAATCTCAACACGTACTTAGATGAGACGGACGTTAAGGTTGTTAATATCACTGCAGCAAACGCGGAGATTCGACAATGTACGGGATAAGTGCTAAAACCGCTGGCCGATTATACAGCACACGGGCAAAACCTGGTCGAAAGAGGAACAGGGATTTTATTCCCTGCAGCAGCAGTAAATTTCCCTTCTGCAAAGCATTCAGAACGGCTCTAGATTCCACGTAGCCTCCCACCCGATGGGTGCCACGTGTTTGTACGACAGCACTAAAATGGCAGGCGGGTAAATCTAAAAAAGATCTCCATATTTTGCCTTGTTGGAAAGCGCGGAATGAACAACCTTCTCTCCACCATAGCTTGCGGATTGTGGTGCTTAGCTAATCCATAAAGGAAAAAGGTTAACTGAAATTATATTCTCGAATTTATTTGTTGCTTCACAGTAATTTTAAACATTATTTTACTATGGCCCAATAGCCCTGTGGCCCAAGGCCTCTTCATTATCGAGGATTCACGATCACTCTCAGACACAGACACTCGGTGGGACTCCTCTGGACTTGTGATCAGCCCGACGCATAGACCTCTACCTGACAACACACAACACTCACAATAGAGAAACGTCTATGCCCGCGACGGGATTCGAACCCACGCTCTCAGCAGGCGAGCGGCCGCAGACCCACGCCTTAGACCGCGCGGCCACTGGGACCGGCAGTTATAAACATTAACCTTCACAGAAAAGAAATAATCTATCAGTGCTGTTAAAAAAATAATCAGTATTTGACACTTCCGTTGTGGGCCGGACTGGCGTATCCAGTATAGCGATTCGCTACGGCCTGGGAGTTCCAGAGATCGAATTCCGATGGGGGCGAGATTTTCCGCACTCGGTCACACCGGCTGTGGGGCCCACCCAGCCTCTTTTACAATGGGTACCGGGTTTATTTCCCAAAGGTGTTGTGACCGGGGCGTGGCCTTAAATGCCCACCACCATCTAAAGCCCAGGTTAAAAAAGAGTAGAGCTATACCTTTACTCCCCGTCTGGACCTTCATGGCCTGCTTTAGGGCGATGTTACCTTTCCACTTCAATGACACTGGGTTTTAAATTCCAACCACTGTCCGGGACAGAGGAGTTCTAATGGTAGAGTGTCAAATGCGTTCACGACTGTACGGTGCACAGAGGCCGGAAGCATATGAGGAATACTCGTATATATTTTTTCTTCAGTCATCCATCACATACAATAACTACTCGTAGACATACATTTGTGGTTTATACACCAACGGGAATATTTTGTATCAAGGTTAACACGTGAGGAATTATAACAATATGCATTCCACTGCCATGGAAAGCTTAGTGTGAAAGTCATGAAGACATACATAAGCTATGTGGAGATGGAGACATTCAGGCTTCATGAGTGTTAAAGGAATTGATAAAGTATATCATTCACCACACTCTAATGCGAGGATATCAGTGATAAACTTGCCCCTTTCAACACATTTTACAAGTTCTTTCAAGTATTTTTAGGACCATCCACAAAGTTCGGAAAATGGAATATTAGCTTCGTTATATTCATCCTTCTGTCCGTTTGTCGGTCCATCCGCCCAGCCACATGGAAAATCTGGCGCCCTTAAGAATGGGTTTCTTGACCCTTTTACTAAAATCTGTTCACAGAATTAAACTTTGTTTAAAATACTCACTGGCAGTCTACATAGAGACCCGCGTATATTTATGACAGATGTAGTTAAAATGTTGTCACTGTTACTTTCGATAGTTTTATTTATTTATTTTAATCTTTCCTCGTGCGACGAGCGTGGTGCTTAATGAAGGGAAAGAGAACGTGCATCAGTAATACTTAACATCTGTTAATTACGTCTAGGAACATTAAACTTGATTTGCAGGTAAATTATGAATATATCTAAATTTGCGTAAGAAATATTGCTATTAATGTAGCAGTTAAGTTATTTCGTAGGGTTTTTAATTTAGGTTATATGTAACTGGCAATACAGATAAACAAATAAGGACGTAGACAATAATAAGTTGCATAAAAAATATATCGGTGACACTAAGAGTAATAATTACACTCTATTATATAATACGTAGTAGCTTCAAAATTTATTGGAATTCGCTGGTATAATTTACAGAAACTGCTGCGTGAGGGAAATAAATGTACTTTACAATCCTTCTTTGTTTTAGGGATGCTGTCAGAAAGAAACGCCCCGAAAAATGGAGAATCAACATTTGGTTTCTTCTTTACGACCATGCTCCAGCACACCAATCAGTTTTGGTCAAGGATTTCTTAAACGAAGAACAGTATGACAACACTGGAGTCCCCAGTACTCTTCTGATTAGGCTGCAGCTGATTTTTACGTATTTTCTTGACAGAAACCAGCATTGCAGGTAGAGAACTTTTGCGATGCTACTGACATAATTCAGAATGCCAAAGAAGACCTAAAAAGGCTTTATAAATTGGCTTCCAGGAATGTTTCCTGCACCTTTACAGTCGCCGGCAGAATTGATTAATTACACAAGGGGACTATTTTGAAGGAAATGTAGGTTAAATGATTGTACTGTTTTGTGTTTCACAGAAATAAGGTATTCTGGGAATATTTTGAATCTACCAAGTATAGTATGTGAACAACAAGAATGCTATGGCCCCATTATGTTACACGTATTGACCATGTCTGAACTGGTCCAGGATATGTGATCCCAACGCTCACAATATCGCGTTAAACCTATGTTTTCTATGTTCGTATTTCTTTCCATTATTAACAATTCTATTCCAGAGACAGTAAACTTAGCCAAGAAGTCACTATCCTCTCCTACTTTTAATTACTCGAAATATCATCAATAATTCAGTCGTATGTGAGATGCAATTCAACTGTTCTTACAAAGTAAAGAGCTGATAAAATATCCATTACGTCACACGCATATGTCAAATTATTTGATTTCCACGCTTTTATAACGCGGAATAATGAGCTTACTTTTGTAGTGAAATAAAGGCAAAAGAATTACTGTTACACAAAGTCCATTAATGAATGGATGCATGTTCATGTATGTAAGTTAATAGTATTTTGTTTTCTGACAGAATCTGTTCACATTTCCAAGTCCAAATGATGACGTTGGAGTGGGGGTTGTGGGGTTCTCTCGCCGAACGGAACTCTGATGGTCAGGGCCCAATGGTATAACCACAACGCATTCACTGCTAAAATCCTATTTAGTACATTTCCAGACCTGGCAGGCAGCTTTATTGTGGCCTCCAAATTTGCATCATTTCATTTTCGTTTTTGCGACATGGCCTGGCTGTTGCTGTGGTCGATCGATAAAAAGTGTTTGGGGAGGGGGGTGTTGAGGTCCCTTTGTTTAACATTACAGTTCGTCTATGTGTCGTTATGTAAGTCTGCCTACACCCAGCTCGTAGAAGCTAATGCACTGTGTTTGACAGCTTCGAAACCTCATGGATCAACAGTTTACTTCTGGTATATATATATATATGGTATTTGGCTTTTCTGCGAAACAAATATGACATGAATATTACGGGACACGGTTTCTACGTTTCATGCTTATATTTATGTGTAACCCTGTTGGTTCTACATCATCCGTTATGAATCCACCGTTCGATCAATTCCCAACAAACATTCGTATTCACAGCAGAGACTGTTTCACAAAAATAAGTAAAGTATAATTCGTTTTAAAATAACGTATTTACTTTTAAAGTCTCGAAGTATGGTTTAGTTTTCATTTCATCATCGGATAGTGCTACAAAGAATTGTAGGAGTGTCTGTGCCGAATGATATTTCGTCTTCTTCCTATAATCAAGAGCATTAAAATACTTAATAATAATCAGTTCAGAATTTGTCGAGTTTACATATTTTGATAGAGCAACGGAGAAAAGGAGTGTGGAGTGTGAAAATTAGTATAGTTAATTACAGAACACAATTACGTATAAACATTAAGGATGTAATATGTAAAGGAACATTAAAGTACAGTGCTTGTTCTCGAGGTGGTGCTACTGGAGATTCAAATGTTCAAGAATACTACATACTTTCATGAAATAATGTGAAGTGCCAACTTGATGCAATAAGGTAATTTTATTGATGTATTCTTAGCTCGACATGTTTCGGGCGCATACGCCTATCATCAGGAGCAGTAGATGTTGAGTTGCAGCATATGGTTTCCTGCACCGAGATTGTGGATGGATGGTGGTCTTGAGAGCCGCTGCGAGGGTCGTGTGTAAAGTGCGGATGGTGCCGTGCACCGTCCGCACCGTAACACACGACCCACGCAGCGGCTCTCAAGACCACCATCCATCCACAAACTCGGTGCAGGAAACCATATGCTGCAACTCAACATCTACTGCTCCTGATGATAGGCGTATGCGCCCGAAACATGTCGAGCTAAGAATACATCAATAAAACTACCTCGTTGCATCAAGTTGGCATTTCACATTATTTAATGAGGAAGATGCACGGTCAAACAACCCTCAGATTTACATAGTTTCAATTTGTAAACAGTTATTGACAGGTCAGAGGATTGTAGTGCTATTCTCTTTTGGATCAAACAACTAATGAAGCTCCAAGAACGTTTTCCTAGGACTGATTGCTAATCCTTCGGAAACTTTGTATTTATCAGTCATCATGGCGTGACATCTACAGAGTTTGGATCGTCAAAAAAAAAAAAAATATATATATTGTAATACTTTTAAAGACTGCGGGTTTAGGGCGACATTAAGGTAGCTACATACAGCAATTTTTTTCACTTGGGGCGTATTTTAGCAAACAGCTTTCTCCTTCGAAAAAAGGGCGGAACTTTTCCAAAAGCTCATATGTCTTCTTTCGATTAATTTTCGATTAATATTTCTTAAAACCGTATAAAGTATTACAAAACTTTACAAAATAGCAGAAGCAACAATCTGCGTATAAATTCTCAACAAAAAAGTTGTAGATCTTGGATTTTTATTACAATTTTATCTCCGATTTTTTACAAACAATTTTTAGTAGATCTGGAAGACGAAGGACGTGTGCCGTACATAGTGTATTCAACTCAACGTTATGGATTGCAATGACGTCATCGGAATGGTTTGAGCTATGTCATTCACTTTACCCTCCCTCCCTCTATATGCCTTTTTTGTGTTCTGCGATCTGTACCGCGTATTCCTGAAGGGATTACGTGGTTTTCCGACGTGAAATCCCCTTCGAAATTTAGTCTCTGCATGTTTTTCTAAATTTGTTTTGCTGCACTAGGAAGACAAGTCAGGTTACCTGGCACGCTGTCGTGTGTCGCAGTAAGATTTGGTTTGCGTTGTGTATTATTTCTGTGTGATTTTGTGGAGTATAACTTCCGCCTGGTTATGTTGTTTTGGTGAGTTAATTAGCGTAAATATGGGAAAGGGCCTTTCAGCGGGGCATCTTTTAAGTACACGTACGTTATGTTTTAATAATATATTAATACGTGATTTATGATAAATTTTGTTATATTGAAACCCTAATGGATTTAATTATCTTTTTCACTTCCTTCCTTTGGCCGTTTCCACTGTATTGATTGGCGTTAAGATAAGGAAGTGGGAGCGTGCAAATTAACACTTGACAAGGCTTCTGTCACCAATCTTCATCACGCCACTGCACACTGTATACTTTAGAGACACAGAAATGCACTGACACTTCATAATCATCGTCCCGATATTTATATACACAATTTATATCATACATATATTCAGTGCTCTAGCACTCAACGGGTGTCTGCTTAAGTTTTACTATTTTCCTTCAAATATTGCTGCTAAAACATCGAGCCACTATGGGCCTATCTTCGCCGCTATGATATCCCCCTACAAAGGACGATGCCTAAGAAAGGGAGATACCGTGAGACACTCCCCACCCACCTACCACACCTTCACGAAAAGAGATAAGCTAGTAATAAATATCATAGTGATACAGTCCGTTCATAAATCTCTGTACCTGCTATACCTAACTAATTTCAGTAAATATTTTCTTTTCAGATCAGCGTCGTTGCAGAAGAAACGAACAATTGGTGGGGCCTTTCAGAGACGAATGCCTAACCCCCTTCAGTCTGTGCATGTAAACCCAACACAAAACAGACTCTACCAAAATCGCTTGGTCGTTTTCCCTGGAATATTCATTTACACACAACTGATGCTGACGACTATAATTATGTATACGATAATCGAAGGTAGTTGATATGATCTCTGTAAACAATGGCCTGACAATAGTGGGCTGAACTTTCGCTTCAATGGACCAGTTTATCCACGCTTCTTTACCTTGAAGAATTAGAATGCCGTCAAAGGCTGGCTCAATGTACCCAGACCTCTGACTTACAAGTAGGCGTTCGTATCTTCTTTTTTTTCCTGCACGTTTTATTGTGTTTGATATCTCTGAACAAGGAGAGGAGGACAGCCAAGGTGCCTTGTTGCCTGTCGGCCAGACAAAGGCAATACTATTGCAAGTGGAGTACGTGTGTGGGTATGAGGGTGTGTCTCTTACACTTTCCGTTCTGTAAATTCACTGCGTAATACTATATCATCACCCCACCCGGATTCTGATTCATGGAATATCAGGTAACATACACCTCTGTTTGTTCAGTTACAAGCCTAGAGGAAGTTGCATGTAATGAAAGTGTTGCTCTTCCCAGGCTTGCTTTAAAACTTGCCTTACTTCCGTTGCAAGAAATTTACAGTACTCTACCTTGAGAGATAGGAGCAAAAGGGCTCTAGTTAAAATGACAACGGGTTCTGAAACTGGTGGAAGACGCCTGCTTTCCTTGTGATGAAATTTTGTATGGTGATGCCAGTAACAGATGTAAATTTTTTGGCTTTCAAGCCCAGGTGCCCTTGTTTGTTTATGCTTATAATTCAAATTGATACTGATTCCAATTTGAATTTTCAGGGTACGAGAGAATACTGGAAATTGAAACAGCAAGCACTAGTTCACACTCTGTGAACAGCTCGCTTTGGAAGAGACAATGGACCTGTCGTAAGACATATTACGCAACGAATTAATAAGACATAAATCTCGCGATGTTTATTCCTTTTAGCGTAAAATGTTTCATACAGAATCAACAGCCATGAAAATTTGAAATCGTTTCATGTGTTTTGCCAAGTGCCTCGGTAAAATGCAAGTTGCTAAAGTGATTTTTTATGACATGCTGGTGGGCTTCCCTCTTCATACCCACTATAATTGCTCTGTGAACTGCGATGATATCGTCAATTTTTTATAGCATCGTGAAAGAGGGTTACGAATAATGAATGAAGTTGCTACATCGATTGCGTCTGGTTTTTTAAATGTTAATATACACGGAATTTGATGGAAATTTGTCTGTTTGTGACTCTCTGCAATATATTATGATTTATTTGATACAATTTGTACTAATGATTGATTATAATAATAATGCTGAATTTATATAGTTTGACGAGGCATAAACTTTATTAAGCATGTGACATTGTCAAATAAGCTTACAGAATTCTTGTTTTAAAAAGCCAGAGAATGAAGTCAGTTGTGAGATTTGGTCGTAGATGGAAATATGAAATGAAAATATAGCTTGCGAAATATCGTACACAAAATAAACAAAAAAGCGAAGGCTACCTAGATTGGTCACATCTTGCTGGGGAAGGGCCTTCTACAACACTATATTGAAGGAAAAATAGAGGATAGTAAGACTTAAGCACCTACTGGATGGTAATAAGGAAAAAAGAGAACACTGGAAATTGAAAGAGGAAGCACCAGTTCGCGCTGTGTGGAGAAATGGCTTTGGAAGAGGCTATGGACCTATCGTAAAGCAGGCTAAGAGTGAAGTGGATTCCAGTTTTGGACTTTAATCAACAATCAGATGAAGCTCAAATGTCCGTACATGGTGGTAGACAGTAACTTGAACTACTGAGTAACTACCGCGCCTACTGAATGGAGTTGTAGGATGTGGTGGTATTTAAAGCAGCTAAGTTCGTTTTAATAAGACTGATGTGTGTAGTTACATAATGTAAATTTTTATCTTACCGAAGCTAAAATAAAGACGATTTGTGTGTTCTAATATAAGAAGTTTAAGGTCTTATATATGCATAAATTTGGCCTAATTTTTTCCTGATGGGACAGATGATGAAATCTGAGGATACATGGAAAAGATTATGTGATATTTTTCCTATATTTCATATCACCTTTGACACTTATTTGGCATTCGATTTTTGAAGATGAGAATAATACGCTGTCCTAAAACGTTGAGCACTGAAGGGCTAATGTGAAGACACAATATCTCAGCAGAATGGAAATCTCATAAGCAAGGCCTCGAAAGCTAAAAAATTTCTATACAACCTGTAATTTGCTGTACTGTTAGAACAGTGTCACACTTCAGACTTTACAACTGTTTGTTAATCTGTTAACTCTGAGATATAACAATTTTCCTGGCATGGCAGTTCCTAAAATATTATTTTCAACATATTTTCTTTTGTTCGTATTTACCCTGGCTTTTTATGAAACTTAATATATTTCCCATTTCGTATGCATGTAAGCATAAAGTTAATATATTACGGGCCAGCGCAACATTTATTATCTCCTTAAAGTTTTATCCGAACCTTTGATATAATGAAAGTAGTCTGGAAACACAAGAGCAATGTTGTAAAGGCTTCACCGTCGTTTTTATTGCAGGCTATTTATTGACAGAAGTTTTGAAAAAGACACAATTTTGTAGGCAAATCTACGTTTTACTGTGAAAGGGAGTTACGAACAAATATCGCTTAGCAAGCTAGGCAGAATATACTTTGGCAAATAGTTACATGTATTCATTCAAGATATTGCTACCAAATATACTACGAAAAGTACAAGATGAGGAAGAAAATGAGTGACTGTTCCCTACAACATATGATTTTCTCCTCGTTTTTTATGATTACCATTTTGCCATGTTCTCAGTAAGGCTGAAACAGCAGTTTAGTGCAGAAGGTGTTGTTTAAGAGGTACGCGCTTAGGCTGAAGAAAAGGTTAAGCACATGATGTGCATGTGGCTAGTTTGATTGTGTAATTGAAATAATTACATGAGAGCACCACCATTTTCTTGCATGTGGCGTCGTGTACTTTGGAAAATCTCAATACTGGGACAGATCTTGTATGGATCAAGACCAATTTTAGATGTATGTATGCCGCTTCGAATCATACGGCAGTATTCCAAATAGATTTTAGTGGGCTGGGATGGCGTAGTCCGTATAGTGACTGTCTAAGGCCTCGACAGTCCAGAAATCGAATAACGGCGGGGGAGCGAAATTTTCCGCTCCCATCCAGACTGGCCCTGAGGCCCACCCAGCCTCCTTTACAATAGGTACAGGTTCTCTTTCGAAAGGGTAAAGCGGCCGGGGCGTGATGTTGACCATCTCCACTGCCATCTAGTGTCGTGGTTAAACACCTGTAAGGCTTTAGGCCTTCATGGCCTGTTTTAGGATGAAAATTATGTAATCGATAAACTTTAATTAAACATGTATTATTTTACTGGGTTTTATTGTATACTAGTTTACATGGACTTTGCTACGGATATCACTATGGTACAAATGTATATTGCTTCTCTAATTGTATGGTACTTAAATATGTTATCAATAACTTGGTTCAAAATACTCCATGGTGATGACGATTTAAATCCGGAACTTGCAGGAGAAATAGAAGTTACACTGTGAAGTGAGAGAGAAAACCAACAAGATGCAACAGTTAGATGTTTATTATCAACATTTTCTCAACATGTTTCGGGCATCATTATGTCCATCTTCAGGAGAACAAGACGTGTGTTACTGCACAACACACGTCTTGTTCTCCTGAAGATGGGCATAATGATGCCCGAAACATGTTGAGAAAATGTTGATAATAAACATCTAACTGTTGCATCTTGTTGGTTTTCTCTCTTACTTCACAATTTGCTCACGATGCGCGGTCACAGAAACCTAAAGAAGTTACACGGTCGTATTTGACGTTCAGGTGACCGTGCATCGTGATAACTTCTTATGATAAAACCAACTAGATGCACTAATTTCTCAAATTTATTTTTGGAATAAAACTCTACATGTTTCGGACAGTTCCTCTGTCCATCATCAGGAATTTTTCACTGTACACACAGCATTGGTATGTGTCATACAGTTTTGCTGACAGCTTGCGAGCAGGATCATGACGGATTTCCGTCCTGATCCTGCTCGCAAGCTGTCAGCAAAACTGTATGACACATACCATTGCTGTGTGTACAGTGAACAACTCCTGATGATGGACAGAGGAACTGTCCGAAACATGTAGAGTTTTATTATAGGAAGTTATACTGTTGTGTCTACTGTGTGTGCATATATTGGGCTTTAACCCTTTAAACGCCGAATTAAATCCCATCTGCCATTTGCTGACATTATTAGGAGCTCACCATATTCTCCACGTTAGCAGGATATGGGTTAATACAACAAATAGTTCAAATAAACCACTACAATGAACTGTTCCCTTATAGGAAATACGAGTGAGGTTTCCAAGAAAGTTTTCACTGTTGTTGAAGCTGTCCTTTCCAAATTGGCGAAAGCCAAAACAAAATATTGAATGAATACGTCCCATATATTAAGGATTCCGTGTTTACGTTACAGGAAAAAGGTATTTTATGACAGATTTCTTAATATATTAGAATAAAATACTGGCCTAAAAGGTGAAACCCACAATTTAATTTCAAAGCACTATAGCACAGCCAAAATCTTCCTTTTTCTATTTCAACTGGCAATGTGGTTGTGGCCGACAGGTTAGTTGTCATTATGCAATACACAAATCTAACTATGTTCATTCATCGTCCCTTTAATTTACTTATGGCGATGGGAAATATCCATCAGAAAATGTGCGCTACGTCTGCCTCTGCAGTTCACGCTACAAACAGTTTTCGCTTCAATAAATTTTAGCGAGTTACGCTCCAGATGCAATTAGCGATGCGTTTAGATCGCCATATAAAGTGGACGTTAAAATTGTCTGTTCTAAATGAAAGAGTAAATGACTGGACAATTTTTCGCCAAATTAACTGACATTAAATTTTATGGAAAAGGTCCGTTCAGCCGTTCTAGAATTTTCTAGGGACGGATAAGACTGATGGAACGAGGAACGGAAGAACAGACACAGCAATTTGAATAGATTCGTCGCAAGGATTCGATGTGGCGTCAAATGTTATGGTCTGAGAATAATACGCAACAGACAACACAGTACGAAGCCGGTTGTAAGACCGTGACAGAGTGGCGCCAGACGTAAGGCTCGGCTATTATCCCTGTATTGGAAATTCGGAAAATATGTTAAAGAAAATGTCATTAATCTGTTCAAATTCGTTGGTATCAACGTCATTTATTTTAATACTCATATAAATCAAGGTAAACTTCCATTGTCCATAACTAATTTATTAATAAGTAATGTTGTCCGATTATTCTACTCTACGATTGAATTACCGATCTTTTAATTACAGCGGGTTATTGAGTATGGTTACTGAATTTTTTTTAATAACAAAAGGGATTCATTTACGAAAAAGATTTTTCAACTAAGTGTTAAAGAAACACAATTAACACGCTAACATGCATTTTGTCTTAAGGGAAAGAAAACGTAAAATACCAATACAATTTATCAGAAAAACTCCTAACACACATTACAGTACGTCGCAATAAATCACGTTGAATTATTAATAAGAAAACCTGATTTCTAAACCAGAGAGTTCGGTGGGGCAGCTAGTTGAGGAACTGCACTACAAGCCGGAAAGCTGTGGGACTATGGCCATGGGATCGACTCAGCCTGTACCACATATTAGTAAGAAAGGTATCTCCTGGGTTGTCAAGGCGGCCGGTACGTAAGGCTAACAACCTTACCTGCTTCATGTACGGTTTATGTAGAAATCCTGGGAGACTCAACCTCCTAGAACCCTAAGGGCCTTTCCAGGTCTCTACAGGGATTGCTCTAGCTTTACCGTTATTAAAATTTGATACAGTCCATATTTAAAAGCGAACACAGTACGTCTGTATTAGGAGAAAAACAGGTCGAAAAATATTGTGTTAGATTTATGACTATTGAATAAATATTAATAATGCGCCTAGCCGTAATGGAGGGAAAAAGCACAAATTAGTCTTACAATTAAGAACGTATATTTCTGTGGTAAACATACCTACCACCTGCTGCAACGTTAAAAGTTTGGATTTTGCCCACATTTTGGATGAATGTGTTTTTTCTAAACATAAAGAGTAACTACTTCATAACCTATCACTAACGGATTGGTCTTCATTAATGACATGGACTTTGTTGTCTGTGAGACATGAATTGCGTTTTTTATATAATTTAGGCGACAGTCACTTATTAATTGTCAATAAAACATGTACGATATTTTTAAATGAAAGTTTTTAAAAAATCGCACTTTTCTGTCCAGATAATTCTTCTGAATTCCAACAGACAGACCCAAATTCATTTTCCAGAAAATCCCATTTAAAAGGTAAAAAACAGCCACTAGACAAGAGTAACTTAGGAAAAACCAATACAAAACACTTTAAAGGAAGTGTCGATATACGCTCGACGTTGAGCCTGGTCCGACTTAAGGTTTTGTTGAGCTTTACTCGAAATGGGACTGAAGACGGTACAAAAGGAAAACTAAATGAAATCATGTTTACAATATTACGAAAAGGTTTATGTGTTTGAGTTTTGTCCCTCAATACCTTACTTTTTTTTATTTATCAAAAGAGTGGATACAAAAATCTGTGAAAAAAACAGTATGTTTCTTAAAAATAAAGAGGTTCACGTGTAGGGACCGCCGCTGGCTTTTGAATATTTCAGTGTGTAAACGAAGGGTGCCGTAGCCTGCCAAGTCGGTTAAGGTTTCCTGAGATCTCTCACGGCCTTAGGACAAATGCTGTGTTGGTGCCCAAAATACACCTCGCACTGAATGCTTCTTATGCAGCCCTTCCTACGTTTCCAAGTTTCGTCAAAACGCAACCCTCCGAATATAAAATTCGACAATACTCAAAATTCAGCCTACAAGCTCAATTCCTCCCCACTGCTGTACACCCAGTCAGTTCACTTCCTAACACCTTACCTGAATCACACCTCGACCCTGTACTTTGTATCCAGCCTAGCTCTTTCTGGAGGATGAGCGGTCACACATTGATAACTGTCAGAGAAGTACTTTTTCCGTTTTCCCCTGTAATGTTGTGTCTGTCATTACACCCCTGCAACCCAGTATCATCATCATCTTATTCTTCATTGTCGTTGTCGTCATCATAACGTTGCTCGGTCTTTTTTCAGTTGGTAATTCAATCAGCAAATCAATTGATTTTCAAAGACTTAACAACATTAACTTCGAAGATTCTACAATTACACAATTCTATTTTGCACGGGAAATTAATTAGTAGGAGTTGGATAAATTTAGTTGGAGGTCATTGAAGTATGCGCTTCCTAAAATTTATCACCGGCTTCTTTTTACGTTTCATAAACAACCAAAAAATGCAGCAAATTACTGCAGCAGAAGATGACAAATGCAAACAGATTCGATACATTTTCTAAAGCTGGAGAAGAGGAATACATAAAAAGGAAGAAATCTCTAATGTTTCTGATAATAACAAAAATATATTATAATTTCCAAGTTAAATAGAATTTCTAAGCGAAATAGCAGGAATGTCTGCAGTTCTGTATCTGATGTCACAAAAAATAACACGTTACTGAGCTGCAACATGCAACACACCAAAATACTAAGTCCTCTCCTATTTACCATACAGATTTTATTACCACAGAATATCATCTGACTATTGTTAGCTTAGTGGGCTAGTAATATTTATTTCCGTCTAACGAACAGGAAATAAATTAAGCCTGTGTAGATTAAACCCAGTTTTATCAAATATTGTAATAATTTTTGGAACAAGAGCTTGAAGGTAACATTCATTTTGTTATGCTAATATAGGCGACAATTCAAGTGACGCATTTATATGAAGTTTACAAAATAGCCTTGTGTCTCTTGTCGAATTTTCTAAAAGAATATTTTGAGTTCCTTTTTCTAAAATCTTCAAATTTAACAGAGAGAAATATGTCTTACTTTTCTTTTTTCTACACTGACCTATTGACAACAACTGACATCAAACATTTCCATTCAGCAGACATGGAATAAATATGTCCGTTACCAACGATAACAAACGTAGGTTCTGTATTTGTCTACACATTTATAATGCAGATATTTTAGCAGTTTAACTGCTCTTTTTACGCACCTGTAGATGGAGACTATTCTGTCGGTGGTTTTTGAAAGGCTATTGCACCAACAAATTCTTGGTTGAAGAACAACAGAACAGAAATCGGTGGAGAATAAGCTGATTAAAGCAATAATCCCTAAAATTGTACAATACAAACAAGGACTTTGTAGAGGGAATGAAAGCCTGTTTCCGTATTGCATTGATTTAAGTAAGTTTTACACATCCATTGTTAATATATTGTGCTACAATAAGGTAAATCAGTCTCATTACAGACCCGAGGTGCCCAGAGGGTTCCAGGAAGTTAAGGTTCCCAGATTACGTGACAGTTGCCCAGAATGGTGGTAAGGTTGTCAGCCTTACGCACCGGCCGCTTTTACCCCCAGGAAATACTCCTAGTACTCATTTCTGTTAGAGGCTGAGTCGACCCCAAGGCCATAGTGCGATCGGAAGGATTATGTCAATGAAAAATTCCAATGACACCATCTGGAATCGAACCAGCGACCTTCCGATTTGTAGCACAGCACCTTAACCAC
>Ga0131853_10002428_pt1 | contig 33235 bp, 29 predicted proteins | sample TergutLab28metaG_FD_92764 | JGI IMG/M metagenome (GOLD analysis project Ga0131853, IMG submission 92764) | Labiotermes labralis P1 segment gut microbial communities from Petit-Saut dam, French Guiana - Lab288 P1 (version 2) (version 2) | ecosystem: Host-associated > Arthropoda: Insects >... | reverse complement strand
GTCCTGATACTTCGTCATGAAAAACCTTTCATAGCTTAGGCTATGCGAGGTTTTCCACTCCTCGTCTCAGAACAAAAATCCTAGGTAGTGTGGGCATGAGTTTTGTAGGTGGATTTTCGAGCTCGATTTTTCGCCAATCGAGCATATGAAATTCGTAGCGTGTCCAAAAGACACGTAAGAATTTTATATGCACAGAGTGGTGGAAAATTAGCCGAAAAGGCGCCTGCAATAACTCGTGTCCGCACTACCTAAAAGCATTGGTACGGTTTTCAAGTTAAACAACTATACATAAAACAACACATATCCACAAAACCGCCCCTAACATCTAATAAAATCCCCAAATACCTTGAAAAAACGTAAAAAGCATGTTACACTTAATAAACATTCGCCCACACAAAATACGTTTTGGATATTTGGGAGATTTTATGACAAAATTTGTATCAAGGTATATTTTGGGGGATAAAAACAGGAGCCAGGCAAGCCCTTATATTTTGTTGTCTTTGCTTGTTCTTGCAATTACCTCGACTATTTATTACGGTGCGATTTTTCAGGAGTATTTGTTTGCTCGCTCAATGCTGAATTTGTCGATGGTGACAGTTTTTATTATGTTGGAAGCGAGTCCGCTCAGCAACAAGGCACTGGCTTTTTGGACACCTTTTTCGCTGGTGCTGATTTTAATGAGCGGCGCGGTTATTTGGTTTGATGGGGATTTTTTGATTTTCCATTACACGGCGGCGGGTGCTTTAGTATCTATGGCGTATCGTGATCCGAAAGGCACGATGCTCTACACCGTTATAATCGCCCTTGTTCAAGCGTTTGTACTGTTTGTGATGGGCGATATGCTGCTGGGGTTAGTTTTTTCGGTTGTGCAAAACTATTTAGGCTGGCTCGTGGCGGTTGTTCTTAATGTCGTTATGTGCGCTATTTGTACAGAAGGGGTTAGAAATATTAATGATTTGACCCAAGCGAAAGAAATATCCGACAGAGCCACGCAAGCAAAGACGGAGTTTCTTGCAAATGTAAGCCATGAAATAAGAACGCCGATGAACACGATTTTGGGCGTTGTTCAGATGGAGATGAGAAAGGATGATTTGCCGTCTGAGTACAAAAACGCACTTAGGCTGATTAATCGCTCTGCCGGGAGCCTGCTTGAGATTGTTAATAGCGTTTTGGATATTTCCAAGATTGAATCGGGGCATTTTGAGATAACGGTTGAAGAATATGATGTGGCGAGCCTTATTGTGGAAACAGTTCAGCTAAACTCGTTAGGTATTGGGCAATATAAAAAGTTGATTGAGTTCTCATACACGGTAGATAAAGGCGTGCCGAAAACTTTGCGCGGCGATAAAGCCAGGTTGAAGCAGGTTTTGAACAATCTCATCTCAAATGCGATAAAGTATACGGATAAGGGGTTTGTTAAACTCTCGGTTACTTGTAAAGAGATTGATGACAGAAGCATTATGTTGTGCTTTGAGGTGGAGGATTCGGGACAAGGCATTAAGCCTGAGGAGCTATCGAAGCTGTTCGTTGAATATTCCAGAGTTAATATGGATGCAAACGGCACACTTGAAGGCGCAGGTTTGGGGCTTAAAATTACTAAGCATATTGTTGAGATGATGGACGGGACTATCGGCGTTAAGAGCAATTATGGCGAGGGCTCTACTTTTAGCGCGATGGTAAGGCAAGAAACAATTGCAGGCAGTGACTTTATCGACGTTAAACAGATGGAGGGCATTGAAGATTTGCCGTATATGGAAGAATTGAGTTCGGACAATCAAGAAATTGTTTATAGAACACTCAAAAACGGCAAGGTTCTGCTTGTTGATGATATGGGCATAAATATATATGTGGCGAGTGGGCTTCTGAAGCCTTATGGTTTGCAAGTTGAGGTCTCTCTAAACGGCGCAGGCGCGCTCAAAAAAGTGGAAGATGGGAATGTTTATGACATCATCTTCATGGATCATATGATGCCTGATATGGATGGTGTTGAAACGGTTAGAAGGATACGTGCGCTAAATTACAGAGGTGCAATCGTCATCCTAACCGCTAACGCAATCGAGGGCAACGCACAAATGTTCAAAGAAAATGGCTTCGACGATTTTATGTCAAAACCGATTGACACACGCAAGCTTGACGAGGTTATTAAGAAATATATTGGGTAAGTTATATGAATATATTATAAAATACATAATCCGGGAGGAAAAAATCATGACTTGTGATCTGAACAAAGAATGCCCATGCACCAAAACAGAATGCGAAAACAACAAAATTTGCTGCAAATGTGTGGCATCGCACAGAGAAAAGGGGAATTTACCGGTTTGTTTGAGACCTAAGGAGTAAGAATAGACCGAATCTGAGCAGAAGTGCGTTTATTGCTAGAGGTGTTTTTTTCGTGTAATTCAACTGATGGAGGGATTGTTGTGAAAAAGCTAATTAGCCTGGCATTGATGATAGTTTTTGTGTTGGCAAGTCCGCTCGTGATGAATGCACAAGCGGCGAACAGATATGCAGTTCATGGCGTGGGGTATCCTTTGGAGTTTTATTTTGACTCCCAGCCGATTTCTATTACTGTTGTGCCTCATCTTGTATTGGATGCGATAGATGTGCATACGGTTAGTGTGGGCACTACGATATTTGGTGAAATCGTTGCGCAGAATTTGCGAGATGATGAGTGGATTTGGAATGAATGGATATTTCTCAGCGATATGGGTGCGGGATGGGATGCTACTGCGCCGCAATGGAACGTAGCGGATCGCCAAAATGCGAGCTTTACTTTTGATGCGGTTGGGCGATTTATGGTGATTGCGGAGGCTCAGACGGCTGTTTTTGAAGTTGTAGTTGTACCCGGGGAAGCTCCTGCTCAGCCGACAACGCCAACGCCGCCTGCGGAGATGCAGTCTATATCCGTATATATTGATGGCATACCACTTATTATGGATGTGGAGCCGAAGCTGGTCAATGATAGGGCCTTGGTACCGCTTCGTGCAATCTTTGAAGCGTTGGGCGCGGAAGTGGATTGGAATCCGCAAACGCGGACGGTCACGGGTACAAACGCTGACACGGTCGTCGTTTTAGCCGTTGGCAGTATGACGCCGACAGTCAATGGACAGGTTGTTCCTATTGATGTGCCTGCGCAAATAGTAAACGACAGAACTTTAGTGCCGCTACGCTTCGTTGCGGAGAGTTTTGGTGTAGAAGTATATTGGAACGGCAGCACAAGGACCATAACGATAACAACATAATTGCATATGACTATATAGGCTGTAGCGTCCGATTTTATAAGAACGGATGCTACAGCCTTGTTATGGGTAATGGTTGTACTCGCATCCCATTAAATTCTGTAAGTGTCATGTCGAACTTTAGTTTTATAGTTAATCAACATGAAAACTGTTCCATAAAGCTTGATATTTTTCTGCTATATGTCGTCGCCGCTTCACCGCTCGTACCACTATGGGTACTGCGCTAAAGCGGCTTCTAATCTAGCAAAAAAATCTCTGCGCTTTATCGCTACACTTTTCAAGTTGATTAACTATAAGGCTACTTGTAATGCCTGATCAGTATTTTTATTTTGCATTTTGTTTCTTCTTTGTCAGTTGGCGAGTTTTTATACTTTTTAATCTAACGAAGAATACACCTAAAGCAACTGTAACTGCGCTAATTACAATCAATATCATAGCAATATTATCAGTTGAATAGGGTGGTGTGTTTATCTCGTACTCGGTTTGTTCGGAGCTTTCAGTTTCTTCGGGTTCAAACATATCAACTTCGGTCATAACTACATCATTAGATGTAAGCCCTAATTGTACAGCTATCTGCGACTCGCCGCCAAAAGTGATTGTGTGATAGTTTCTCCACCAACCTTGAGTGTTTATTGTATAAAAGTAAGCTCTGCCAGATGTGGCATAAGAGTCAACAAACTCAAAGAATATATGGTCATCCTTATCAACAACTACATGAGTGAGTATTCGTTCACCTAAATATCCCTGTATATTAGAGCGGTAAATATTTATATACTCTGGAACTGCCATAAATGATTGATAATCTGCAATGTAGGCAATGTGTATCCCACCATCTTCAATTGTTGCATAATTGTATCGACCAGGGGTTAGGTTCGGATTCAGTCTTACCATTTCATTAGGAACGCCGTCAATATAATAAATTAGCACATTGACGGGCATAGAACTCAAATCTGCGCGTAATTTTCTGCCAACTTCATCTGCGGAAAACATAATTATGCCATCCTCATAAAATTGCACGGAAAAAGGGAAAAATATTCGCTCGATATGCCATATATTAGGTTGGCGCGCAGAAAGAGGAAGCCCTGTAAACATAAAATCAACAAATCGTGGGTGATATGTTAGCCCCAAAAGCCCAATTTCAAATTCATGTGGCCATGCAACCTCTTGATTAATTATCGCACTGTCAAAGAAACGCCTATCAACCCAATGACCTGTCAAGCGTAAGGACGCATCGAGCGATTCTAGGGGTTTAGTTTCAATGACACTTGTTAGATGTTCAACCCCTGTTGTGATGTGCAGATTGTTGTACTCGTCAAGCTCCAAATTAAAGCCAAGTATCCCTGCCAGGTTTTCTAAATCAAAATAAACTTGATTAAGGTCAGCCAGCCGTTCGGGTTCGTTTAGTGGGAAACCAAATGATGTAAGCACCGTAACGATAATATTATATGTCGGGGCTTCTGAACCGTCTAAACTCAAAATTACTTGCTGCAAAGGAAAATGTTCAACTGCATAGGCGTGAAATTGACCTATACCTCGCCAATCTCTGCGTTCCTCATAAAGGTAGTTGAGTTCAGTACCAATAGGTTCATACGGCACATTTCTTTCAATCCAAAAATGCAAATAATGGTTTAAGGGATTTCGTATATTGAATTGTGCTGATGTTCCATCTAGTATATAAGCAATATCTCGAAGTCGATAATTGTGAACCACATCTCTGATAACATCCCAGGCTGTATATCCCCACACTTCAAATTTCTGATCATTCACATATATTGTGTGCTGACCATAACTCCATCCATCAGGCGTGGCAAAAACAATCTTTGAATTTCCTAACAACAATAAAAACAACACTAAAACGGCAAATGTTTGAACAAATCGTGTGGTTTTCATCATTCTGCGCCCCTTTCTGCTTTGCACCCATCAAAATACCTCGTATATATTTTACCTACACATAGTCCAACGGCTACAAAAAAGACGAAAATTATTGAAACGCTCCAAAGTATGCTTTCCGCTTGAAAATGCCTAGTATATGTAGGATTATCAAAAGAAATCACTTCAAGTATTTCAAAATGGCCTCGGGGATTACGGCTACTCACAGAAAAATTACCTACTCGGATTGCCAGGTTATCCACCCTCATATTACGGATTGCTCCGTTTTCTATAGCACTAACTTCCCTTTTATTAAAACCCAGCAACCTTGAAATGTCTGAAACACCATATAAAAGGAATGCATCCGTCCTGCCAAAAGAGGGATAGAATTGCGGAAGCACAGATAAGTAATCCCTATGAAGTGCAAAATCAAAAGCGTGAATTTCAGGACGGGTTGAGCATCCGTGTTGCGCCTGTAAACTTCCCGCAATCGTGACCTCACCAGCAAAATGTCCTATTACTGAAATGGGTTGGTGTGGCATTTCAGGTGTAACTTCGATGCGTTCTAAAACGAAGCCCAGAAACTCATCTCCAATACGAATCATATGCGGTTCGTTTGGGCTATCTCTGCTTATTACCATAATATATCCATTCACATACGACAACAAAGTGTGTATAAATTCTATTGTAACACATCGGATATGCGCGGTCTATAGTCGTTTGACTTGAAAAAGTGCACAAGAAAGCGTAGGTAAATTTTGCCAAATCAGGAAAGCTTTTACCGCGAGGTTTGCGGCAAAGTCCAGAACATGACTGAAAATTATCTACGCTTTACGTGTTTTTTATGCTTAACGACTATATCCTCCAACCTCAACCCAAGCCGTAGCCCCAATCCTCAAATCGCTAACCACCGACTCAATAGCAATCTCTGCCTCAAACTCAACCACCGGCGACCCTGCGACAGCCGCCGGGTTAATCCGGCTTATTATCCCGGCATAAACTGCGCCGCTTGTCGCGTCTGAGGTTATGCGGACTTCCATGCCCTCTTCGATTTTTGCGATATCATACTCCCTAAAACGCGTTATCACTCGAAGATTGCTCGTATCTTCCACGACAAACATCAGCCCTGAGCCAATCGCCCCTTCTCTTGCGATGGCTGCCGTTACCGTGCCGTTTATCGGCGCGATTATTATCGCGTCATTCAACTGTCTCTGGAGCATCTCAATCGCGATTTCCATATGCTCTAAATTGCCTGAAAGCTCGGCAGCTCTTACGTTGCTGCGAAGGCGTTCGACTTCTTGGGTGGCGGAAGTTCGGGCTGCACGTAGCATCTCATCCGCACTTTGGCGAGCGGCTATGGCTGCTTGATGCGATATCCTTAACTGTTCCAGCGTGCGTGTTTGGGAATTTTGCGCGTTCTCATAGCTTATTCGCGCGTCGTTGTAGGTGTTTTTTGCGATTGTTCGGGCATTTTCTGCCTGGCGCATGTCATCTGCCGATAGCGCGCCCAGTACGTATAAAGCTCGCGAATGTTCATAGCCGCGCTCGGCGTTACCTAGCATTACTTGGGCGTTTGTTAGGGCGGTTTTGGCACCTATGACTTGCAAATCGCTGCCTGTGTCGAAATCCCTCCCGGCGGCCTCATAATCAGCTCTAATGCGCGTCAAGTTCGCCTCGGCGGAGCTTAGAGCGGCTTGTGCGTTTAGAATTTGCGGATTGGTGTTGTTTGCAAGGTTAGATGTTGCTTCATTTAGCATCCTTTGGCTGTCGGCTAAGGCGTTTTCAGCACTTTGCCTTGCTTGCTCAAGCGTCGCTTTTTGACGCATTATGTTAAGTTCCAAATCCTCGCTATCGAGCACCGCAAGCACTTGCCCTGCGCGTACTAAATCGCCGACTTCGACATGGACATGTTGTGTAATCAGCCCCAGCGTCGAATAAACATTGCGACTCTCTACGCTTTCAATTACGCCTCGCACGGTTATGGTGTCCGGAGGCGGCGAGGCGGGATTCAATTCAGCCGGTGCGTTTGCCACGTTGTAGTCGGACGCATTACATCCGCCAAAAACCCCAATCAAAGCCAGTATAGTAATCATTAATAAAACTTTTTTCATAATCGCCCTCCTATCTCAGCGCAATTCTAATCCGTGCGTTCACGCCGATTGAACTATCCAAATGTATATCGTCAATAAGACTGATTTCCACCCCGATTAAATGTGTAACCCTCGTAAAGTTGCCGCCGGTGTTGAAAAACAGCGGACTTGCGGTAAGCTCGGCTTGAGTAACATGTCCGATATACGAAACATAGCCCATAAACTGCTGATTGCCAAAACCGTCTATCGTGACGGATGCATGTTGGCCAAGCGAGAGCCTGCGGATGTCTGTTTCCTCAATATATGCGCGGATATGTATCTTGTCCGTTTCCGCGATCACCGCAAGCGGCATGCCCGGTGAAACGAGCTGCCCTTGCACAGCGCTTGTGTTAATCACAAGGCCGTCGGTCGGCGCTCGCATGGAGCTCGCGCTTTCTATCCAGCCGAGCACTTCGTCCCTGTAAACGCGTTGACCCACGGAGAGGTTGAACCGCTCCAAAATACCCGGCGCATTGGCAGAGATTATTATTTGATTCGTCGTAACCCTTGCATGGTCTGTTGAAATGTAATTGGCGTTTCGTTGCACAAAGAAGATGCCGGTCGCCGCCCCTCCCGCCAACAGCAAGGTCACAATTATTATAAAAACGAACTTGCCTTTTCCTTTTTTCTCGTTTTTTTGTTCTACGCTCATATTTATCTCCTATTCTATAGCCAATTAATTTTAAAATCTTCTCAGAAAGCGCAAGTAGTTTTCCGTCATCTAGGCGCGCCTGACGACGCATATCCAGCGGTAATCTGCTAGGTGCCACCCAACGGACGTCGCCCAACGGGTGCCACCCAACGGGTGATACCCAAAGGGAGGGCGCAACGAGTAGTGACGAAAAACTAACAAGCTTTCTGAGAAAGTTTTGAAGTTAATTGACTATCCGTCGAATTGCGAGTTATAAAGCTCTGCATAGAAGCCTTTGGTTTCAAGCAACTGTTTATGATTACCCTGCTCAATGATATTGCCTTCTTTCATGACAAGTATCAAATCCGCGTCCTTGATCGTCGATAATCTATGCGCAATTACGAAACTTGTGCGACCACGCATGATGTTTTTCATGGCTTTTTGTATCAATATTTCCGTGCGCGTGTCGATTGAGCTTGTCGCCTCATCCAAAATGAGTATGGATGGATTTTTAAGCACTACTCGCGCTATGGTAAAGAGCTGTTTTTGCCCATGCGAGATGTTAGAGGCTTCCTCGTTTAGGGTCATATTGTAGCCGCCGGGAAGCGTTTGGATAAAACTATGGCATTGCGCAACTTTTGCCGCGGCAATTACCTCTTCATCTGTTGCATCAGGTGAGCCGTAGCGGATGTTTTCCATAATCGTTGCGTTATATAGCCAAGTGTCTTGCAAAACCATGCCAAACATTTCACGCAAGTCCTCGCGAGTGTAGTCAGTAGCAGGCATGCCGTCAATAATAATCTCCCCGCCGTTCAGTTCGTAGAAACGCATGAGGAGCTTTACCATTGTGGTCTTGCCGGCTCCGGTTGGCCCTACGATTGAACAGTTTGACCAGGTTCAATCTTTGCCGAGAAGTCATGTATGACAATCTTATCGCTCGAGTAGCCGAACTTAACATTTTGGAAGATAACCTCGCCGTTTGCGTTTGCTAAGTCGTTTTTATCTCTTGACCTTGCCGTGTCCAAGACCTCTTCTTCCTCGTCCAAGAACTCAAACACTCGCTCTGCCGCCGCTACCATTGATTGCATCATATTACTCGACGCGCCGAGCTGACCAAGCGGGAAAGTAAAGTTTTGCACATACAGGATGAAGGCTTGAACATCGCCAATTGTGATAACACGCTGAAGCGCCAAATAGCCACCAAGCACGCATACAAGTACATAACCCAAGCTGTCAACAAAGCTGAAAATCGGCTCGATAACGCTGGTCATGAACTGCGCTTTCCATGCGGCGGTCTTTAGCTTCAAATTGGCGCGATCGAACTTCATTTGTGCATCAATCTCGCCGTTGTAGGCGCAGACTATGTTGTGTGCGCTATAGGTTTCTTCAACAATGCCGCTGACTTCGCCGAGTGCCTCTTGCTGGGCGGTGAAATAACTATGTGACTTTTGCATAACCAAAACCATAAGCCCCATAAACGCAGGGATTATCACGACTGCCGCCGCAGTCATCAGTGGGCTTATCCAAAGCATCATAAAAAATGTGCCCACGATAGTGATGGATGATGAAACGAGCTGAGAGAGGTTTTGGTTCAAGGTTTGTGCCAGCGTGTCAACGTCGTTTGTGACCCTTGAGAGTATCTCGCCGTGGGAGCGTGTGTCGTAATAGTTAATCGGCAAGCGGTGCATCTTATCCGATATCTGTGTGCGGAGTTTATAGGTTACTTTTACCGAAAGCCGTGCCATTATTATGCCTTGTGCGCTGTCTGCCAGTGCTGATATTATGTAGAAGGCTATCAGCCAAGCCGTTAGCGTACCCATGTATCTAAAATCGGTCAAAAGCCCTGTTCCAAACACGTGCGCCACGACCCCGTCAACCAAAGCGGTCGTCACGCGCCCCATAATGCGCGGCCCGAAGATCGCAAAGATGGTGGAAAGCACTGCTAAAAGCAACGCGAAAACCAGCGACATCTTATGCGGAACGAGGTAATGCATGAGCTTTTTAATCGTCGCCTTTGGATCCTTGGCCTTACTTACCGGCGCGTCTTCCGCGCCCATTATGTCATAGGATTCATTGTTTCTGGTTTCTTCGCTCACGTTGATACCTCCCTGTCTAACTGCGATTCAGAGAGCTGCGATGAAGCAATTTCTCGGTATATTTCATTGGAAGCCATAAGCTCGAAATGCGTGCCTTGCCCCACAATTTTGCCTTGGTCAAGCACAATAATATTATCGGCATCCATGATGGACGATATTTTCTGGGCAATAGCTATCATTGTTTGGTCCTTTGTGTTCTTTTTGAGCGAAGCGCGAAGAGCTGCGTCGGTTTTCGCGTCAAGTGCTGAAAAACTATCGTCGAAAAGGTTAATCGGCGCGTTTTTGACTAAGGCGCGCGCGATTGAAAGCCTTTGCCGCTGACCGCCCGACAGATTCGTGCCGCCTTGGGCTACGTTTGATTCGTAACCGTCGGGTTTTTCTTCTATGATAGGCGTTGCTTGAGCAATGTCTGCGGCGCGTTTAACGGTTTCTTCACTTGCTTCTTTATCAGCATAGACTAAATTGGAGCGGATATCACCCGTAAAAAGCACGGCTTTTTGAGGCACGTAGCCGATTTTATCATGAAGCTCTTCCTTATGTATATCGCGCACGTCTATCCCGTCAAGATAGATGCCGCCGCCGCTTACATCATAAAAACGAAGCAAAAGCTTAAAAACGGTCGTTTTACCTGAACCGGTCGCACCTATTATGGCGGTGATTTTGCCCGGAAGCGCGCTAAAGCTGATGTTTTGCAAAACAGGGTCATCATCCGCAGTCGCATCGGGATAGCGGAACTCGACATCCCTAAACTCGACCAAGCCCTTAAAGTCGCTCGGCAGCGGAATCGTGTTTTCTTTGTACAAAAGGCTGCTCTCAGTTTCTAATACTTCCTTAATACGCTCCGCACTTACGTAGGCGCGCGGCAGATAGACAAACACAACCGCCAGCATCAAAAACGCAGAGATAATCAGCATTCCGTATTGCAAAAACGCGAAAATATCGCCGATATCTATCCTAAAAGCTGATGCATGATGCGCGCCGACCCAAACAATTACGGCACTCGTGACGTTCATGATAAGCATGATGCTGGGCATCATAAAAGCAAACGATTGATCAACAAAAAGATTAGTGTCTGCCAAGTCTTTATTGGCTTTGGCAAAGCGTTTTCGCTCAAACAGCTGAGTGTTAAAGGCGCGCACGATTAAAATGCCGCTCAAATTCTCCCTAGACACCAAATTGAGCCGGTCAATCAAGCTCTGAACCTTTTGGAACTTAGGTAAAACCACAATAAACAGAGCAGCCATCAAAGCAACCATTGTAAGCGTTGCAATCATTACAACCCAAGCCATGGGCGCGCTTCTGTTAACCGCTCGAATCACGCCGCCGACACCCATAATCGGCGAGTAAATCAAAAGCCGCATGCTCATCATCAAGATTGCCTGAACTTGGGTGATATCATTTGTTGTGCGCGTGATTAATGACGAAGTCGAGAACTTATTAAGCTCAGCACTTGAAAAATGCAGCACTTTTTTAAACAGAGCCGCGCGCAAGTCGTTTGCGACACCGGTTGATATCTTGGCACCCAAATAACTCATAGTAAGAGCTGCCGTTACGCTTAGAAGCGTAATCAAAAGCATTCGAGCGCCTATTCGCCAAATGAGCGCAACATTGCCGGCAAGAACCCCGTCATTTACTATATCGGCCATATAACCCGGCAGAATAAGCGCGAAATTGGCCTCCAGAGCCAAAAGGGTGATGGCGCAAATAATCATTGGCGTATATGGTTTCATATATTGAAAGATTTTTGTCATTTATTTTTTTACCTTTGCAGTGACTACTTTTTATGATATAGTCACATAGATTGGAAAGTGTCCAAAGAAAATGCCGTAATTTTTGTGCAAGCCGAGGAAACGGGTTCCAAGCGCACCCGTTGGGCAACGCCCGAAGGTGCGGTTGGGTTCCGGTGACGAAGGGTTGTGGGAAAATTTCAAATTTTATTGGACGGTTTTCAATTTATGCGACTATTCTATAGTAATATAAACTATAGCATTATGCTAGTGTCAAGGAGAAATTTAAAATGGATACAAAAACCTTACTTTCGATAGGCGAAATGGCAAAATTTTCAGGTGTGAGCATATATTCGCTACGCTACTATGAGCGAATAAATATACTCTCGCCTGCTTATATCGACCCTGAATCGGGGTATCGTTATTACACATTAGATCAGAGCTATTTCATCAATATAATCAAGCTTTGCGTCGGTTACGATATTCCGCTGAAAGAGATAACCAATTTTATTGACCAAGATTCGTATTTGGATATTTCCGCACTTCTATCCTATGGCAAAAGCCTTGCTGAGGAGAAGGTTAAGGCACTTGAGAAAGGCTTGCATTTCATAAACAATATAGAGCGAATGATTGCGCTGAGCGAAAAGTATGAGCGTGAGATGATATATGTTCAAGAGCTGCCCGAAACGAAATATTACTTTGCTCCATATGAAAAGTCGTTTGAAGAGCTGGGTTATCGCGATTGGGTTAAGATATTTGAGGGTTTGGAGTATAGTGATGATGACTACGGGACCGATGAGATGCCGGAAAACGGCTTAATGTGCTTGCATACAGAGCATGGAGTGGAAAGGTACGCAATTTTGGAGATACCGAGAGGAGCGGCGTTAGATATTCCGGATGAAAAACTCATAACCGTGCCCGGCGGCAAGTTTTATTGCAGGCAAGATGACGATAGCCAAATAGAAAACGCTCCTGAGATATTCAAAGAGTATCTTAAAGGAGCGCAGTCGTTTGTAGTTATTGAAAAAGGGCTGGTTTCGGGAAAAAATAAGGTTAATAAAGTTATTAACGAGGTTAAGGTTAGGGCGGTTAATTAGCCAGCCAGCCCTCAACTTCCTCAATAAACTTATCTCTATCATTGCCCAAATGCGGACAGCCATCGGCATTGCAAAATAGGCGCGTTTCAATGTCTGCCGGCGTGCCGCTTATTGGGTCGGTGTTGCCTAGTGCTATAAAAATGGGCGGAGTGGCTTTTGTTACGGCATCTTTGATGCAAAGGTCCATATCGCCGCCAACGAGCGCGCTCATTGCAAACCTTGAGCTTTGCTTGGCTTTTGGCAGGCTTAGTTTCGGTAGAGATAGAAGAATATCTTTTGCCAAAAAGTCAAGCCATACTAAATTGTAGAGAAATGTGCCGTAAAGTGGCATGTTGATAATTTTTTTGATGGCGCAGCGGATTTTGCATCTTGGGGCGGCGTCACTAAAGCCTTTGGGTGAGATAAGCACCAGCTTTCCAAAATTATTCGGTGCCAAGGTGGCGGCGCATACTAAAAAATCGGCTGTGCGGCCGCTTGACATTACTATGGCTTTTTCCTCAATAACATCTTCAATAAACGCGTTTATGAACGACGAATAGAGATACGCAGAGTAAGACATTTCAGGCTGGGCGGAGTGACCAAAACCGGGAAGGTCCGGTGCGTAAACAGTATAGCTTTTGGACAAACGCTTGATAAGCGGCTCCCATTCGGAGCGCGAGGCGTTCATTTTTGGGCTGTGGAGCAGCAGCATTGCTGGCCCTGAGCCTTTTTTTGTATAGACAACCTTGCCGAAATTATAGTCATAAGACAGCTCATCCTCATCAGCTTCACCTCGCAGATATGCCGCCAAAATCTTGATATGATAATTGACCAAAGCGGCTATTGCCGTGACTTTTATTATGAAAATGAGAAGTTTGCAGAGTTTTTTCATGATGCGCCCCCTTTAATGATGTTTTATACATTATAACATGATTTGTAGCTTTTGGCTCGATTTTTGCAAAAGATCTCTCAGCACTTTTACCTACGGCAAAAGCCGCACTGAAATTGCGCATAGAAACATTGCACAATTTCATAACGTGCGGTCGGCTTTCTGCCGATGTACTGCTGCACCTGCTGGGCTGTGCTCGCTGGGCGGTGCCCACTGGGTTGTACCCGTTGGATGAAACGCTTCGTGTTTCTTTTTATGTACACATATGCTTTCCAAATTATGCATAAAATAAGCATAGAAACCTCGGAGGAAGTGTTTTAATGAGCGACTTTTTCGTGCTTATCGGGCAAATATTTTTGATTGCACTTGTGCAGCTTGTTTTGGAGATTTTGATAGACGCATCCAGCAGGCCGCTTCAGGCAACGCTTATTAATGTAGCGTGTTTTTTGGGCGGCATGTATTTGATACTTGATTTTCTGTTTGGAAGGGTCTGGAGCAGTTTAAGTGCTATGATGCAGTTTCGGTGACAAGGTGTGAGTGCGTATGGGAGGATTCAATAGATGTATGCATGACATCTCTCCAAAAACCCGCTCCCAATTGACTTAACGCCAAAATAAGGTTATTATTATAATATAAAGCATTAAACACACTGGAGGTATTTCATCTCATATGAAAAAGCTCGCTCTTATTTACAATCCAAATTCAGGGGATAGAAGCTTTGCCAATTTTTTGGACGAGGTTGTGGACGTGCTGCAAACGGGCGGTTTCAGCGTCTTTTTACATCGAAGTGAAAGCCCTGAGTCTATTTGCGCATTTGTTGCGGGGCTAAAAGACGAGCGGCCAGACACTGTTGTCGCTTGTGGCGGCGATGGAAGCATTAATATGGTCATAAACGCGATTATGGGAAATTGCCTTGATGTGAAGTTTGGTATAATTCCGTCCGGCACAGCGAATGATTTTTCGCTTTATCTAGGCATTCCGAAAAACCCTGTTTTGGCAGCAGAAATTATTGCGGATGCAAAGACGCAGTTCATGGATTTGGGTAAAGTTAATGATAAATATTTCATGAACGTGTTTGCGGCAGGTTATCCGGCGGAGGTTTCTAACATTTCATACGGAGGGGCGAAGAACCTTTTGGGCAAGATGGCGTATTATATGCGCGGCGTTGGCGAGCTTCAGAATTTTACGCCGATAACGATTGATATTACGAACTCCGAGCGCAGTTTTAGGGAAGAGCTGATGTTTGCAATCGTGTTAAACGGCACGGGTGCCGGTGGGTTTATGAACCTGACGCCGGGCGGTTCAGCGAGTGATGGGTTGTTGGACTTTTTGGCGGTTAGGAAATGTTCTTTGGCGGATATCGCGCCGCTGCTCATCAAAATTGCCAGAGGCGACCATTTGAACGATAAAAATATCGTGCATTTTAAGGACAGCTTCATACAATTACAAACATTTGGCAAACTAAGCACGAATGTTGACGGCGAGGAAGGTCCGCCAATGTCTGTCGTGATTAAAAATATACCAAGAGCAATAGAAATGTATGTGAATACAAGAAAAGCGACTAAATTACAAGGAGATACAAATGGACATTAAATATGAACTGGCGAAAAAGATTGGAAATGAAATTGAGATGGATTTGGAAGAGATTGTTGCGGCGGTTGAGATTCCGGCGAATGCTGAGATGGGCGATTATTCGTTTCCGTGCTTTAAATTATCGAAAACGCTTAGGAAAGCTCCGCCCGTTATCGCTGCGGAGCTTACAGAAAAACTAAGCGCGGCATTTAGCGCGGACGAGTTTTCTTTTGTGGAGAGTGTCGAAGCGGCGAGCGGTTATGTGAACTTTAGATTGCGTAAGGAGTTCGTAGTATCGGAGGCTTTGGGCGCACTTTTGAAAGCAGGCAGCTCTTATGGCAGCTCGGATTTGGGCTGTGGCAAGACGATAGTAATTGACTATTCATCGCCGAATATCGCGAAACCGATGCACATCGGCCACGTCCGCACGACTATGATAGGCGCTGCAATCTCCAAGACGCTCAAGTTTTTGGGCTATAAAGTCGTTGGCATAAACTACTTGGGCGATTGGGGCACGCAGTTTGGTAAAGTGGCGGTAGCTATCAGTAAATGGGGCGACCAGCATTCGCTTGCGGGTGGGGTTAAGTCACTTGTTGAGTTATATGTAAAATTTCACGACGAAGCGGAAGCGAATCCGGATTTACTGAACGAAGCACGCGCTTGGACGGTTAAAATGGAAGAAGGCGATGAGGAGTCGCTTGTTATTTGGCGTGAGATTTGTGATATTAGCCGCAAGGAGCTGGACGTTATATATCAAAGGCTTGGTATCGAGTTTGACAGCTACCGAGGTGAGAGTTACTATAACGACAAAATGGAGCCTGTTGTGCAGGAACTTCGAGACAAAGGCCTTTTGGTAGAGAGCCAAGGCGCACAGGTCATCATGATGGACGAGTGGAATATGCCGCCTTGCTTAATTTTGCGTTCGGACGGCGGAACGCTTTATCCAACGCGCGATATAGCGTCGGTTAAAGACCGTTATGAGCTTTACAATTTCCATAAGGCATTGTATGTGACGGGCATTGAGCAGAAGCTGCATTTTGCGCAATGGTTTAAAGCGGTCGAGCTTATGGGCTATGATTATGCGGCGGATTTAGAACATATTGCGTATGGCTTAATTAGCCTCGACACCGGGAAAATGTCAACAAGACAAGGCAGCATTATTTATTTGGACGAGCTCTTGGATGAGGCGAAAAATAAAACGCTCGAGATAATAAACGAGAGAAACCCCGAGCTGCCGGATAAAGAAACGATCGCAGATCAAGTGGGCATCGGCGCGATTATATTCAACGATTTGTATAACAACAGGATAAAAGATATCACTTTCTCGTTTGAGAAGATGTTGAACTTTGAAGGTGAGACGGGTCCTTATGTGCAGTATTCGGCGGCTCGTGCGAACTCTGTTTTACTAAAAGCGGACGTCGATATGGCTAAAATCAAGGCGGGCGATATTGATTACTCGCTGATAACGGATAAAGCGAGCGTGGAGATTGCGAAATTGATTTACGCTTACCCGGATAAGATTTTGGAGTCGGCGAATCGTTATGAACCATACATTATCGCGAGGCATTTAATGGCTATCGCGCAGGCGTTTAACTACTTCTATCATGAGAATCCGATTTTGATCGCTGAGCCTGCGGTTAAAGATGCGAGGCTAGCAGTTGTTTATGCGGTTCGGGAAGTTTTGAAGGCAGGGCTTGGGTTGTTGAATATTTCGGCTCCGGAGAAGATGTAGATTTTTACACGGCGGATGGTTAAGCAACCATCCACCGCTGTTTTATAGAGAAAGGAGGGTTATTGTATGAGGAGAAAGCTTATTGCTTTAGCATGTCTTATTATCGTGGCCGCGATTTTTGTTTCATGCGGCCAGTCTAGTCCCTATGGTAGAATCGGCGGGAACGATCGTCCATTTGTGATGGATTTGGAGAGTAAATTCTTTGGCGACAATACCGCCTTTAACCAAGACATAGCCGTTGCGTCTCTGATGGTCATGAGCAGGCAGTTTTATGGTCAGGGTCGGCAAGTTGCGGAAAGTATGGGTTTTGAGGGCTTTGTGGTGAGAGAGATTGGGAGAGGCCGCGATAATGACCTAAAGTGGACGGCGATAGCGCATCGTGTAGTGTGCCATAATGATGAGGAGCGAGTAATTGTTCTTGTAGCTATTCCGGGGGCTTACGGCATTGAGGGATGGCTCAGCAACCTTGATATCGGCGCGGATACGCCTGAATACTTTGAACTTACGGGAAGGCAGCATCAGGAGTGGCTAAATCGTTATAATCACAAGGGCATTGATGTGACGGCTAATCGAATCATTGATGCTATTAAAGATTATGTGCGCGGCATAGACTCAGACGCCCGGCCTGTTCTTTGGATTACGGGATTCTCGAGAGGCGGCGCTATCGCAAGTGTCATAGGGGCATATTTTGAGCATGACCCCGATGTAATTTCTTTTACATATGCGTTTGCCAATCCCGCGACTACGACATCTTCTACCGCGCATGAGTATCAGACGATTTTTAATATAATAAACGAGGATGATTTTGCTGTTTTGATGTGGCCGGATCAGTGGGGGTTCACGAGGTTTGGGCGGGACATATCAATAAGCATTTATGACTACGGGCAAGAAGCGTTTAGAAGGCTCGCAGGAGAAGGTTATACGCTTAGGACGAATCATTTTGACAATGCAGAGGCGGTTATAAGTGAAATTATAGGGCTTATCCCGAATAGAGAGTCGTTGTATATATTTGACGAGAATGTTTATTTTGCATCCGCTGATTTTGCGAGCAGAGATGAGGCTGAAGCCGAGAGGCGCAGGCTGGATATGCGTCTTCGGCGTGAACATAGGCAGTTTGCTGAATTTTATGTTTATGAACTGCCGAATAACGGAGGTTATAGAGTTGTACATTATCAGACTCCGGCGTTTTTATTCGTATCTTTGGCCGAGTTGATATACCATGACTCGAGAGGGCGCACGCACGCTCTGCCATATTTTGCTGAGCAATTCAGTCAAATTCCTATCAATGCCATCAGTGCTTTTGATATGGGACATACCCACTCACCCGAGGCGTACTACTTGATTATTACGGAGCTGTTGGAGTGATTTTACTATAAATATACGCAAGCCGAGAAGATGTAAGCGGCAAACACTTAATGGCAAAAATACACTTGGCAATTCATCCATATCCCTCTCCATATTCCAACATTATTTGGGTACTTCTAACAAAAGAAGTGCCCAAATTGTGTTTATGTTGTATCTTGGTTGACTACGTGAGCACTCTATATTATAATGGTGGCGAGACTTGGAGCGTGCTCGCATACTTTGTCGCGGGCAAGCTTCAAAAAGTATATTAGAAACGAACAAAAATTACCTTTTAGGGAGGAAATTATTATGGATCGCGTTTTCAACTTTTCAGCAGGCCCTTCAACTATGCCTGAATCGGTATTAAAAACAGCTGCGGCTGAGATGCTTAACTACAAAGGCAGCGGTATGTCTGTTATGGAGATGAGCCACCGCTCAAAGGTGTTTATCGAGATTGCTGATACGACTAAAGCGACTTTGAAAGAAATTATGAACATTCCTGATAACTACAAAATCCTTTTCTTGCAAGGAGGCGCGTCTTTGCAGTTTGCTATGGTTCCGATGAACCTTATGACCGGCTCTAAAAGCATTGATATCCTTGACACTGGTCACTGGTCAGCGGCTGCTATCAAAGAGATGCAAAGATTTGGTAACATCAACGTTGTAGCTTCTTCTAAGGAAACTAAGTATGATCATATTCCTGAGCTCGACCCTTCTAAGTTTGATAAAAACGCGGACTTTTTCCACATCACTTCAAACAATACTATCTATGGTACAAGAATGACGGATAACTGGCCAAACGTAGGCGATGTGCCTTTAGTTTGCGATATGTCTTCAAATATTTTGTCTGAGGTTTATGACGTGTCTAAATTCGGCCTTATCTATGCGGGAGCGCAAAAGAACATGGGCCCTGCGGGCGTAACGGTTGTAATCATTCGTGAAGACCTTCTTGCAAAAACGCCGGAAGATATCCCGACTATGCTCAAGTACACTACTCATGTTGATTCTGACTCTATGTACAACACTCCGCCGACATATGGTCTCTACCTTGCTGGCCTTGTTTACCAATGGGTAAAAGATTTGGGCGGCGTAAAAGCTATGCAGCAAATCAACGAAGAAAAAGCGAAAATCGTTTATGACGCGATTGACAATTCGAGTATGTTCAAAGGCACGGTTGCGAAAAAAGACCGCTCTCTCATGAACGTTACTTTTGTAACAGGCAACGAAGAGCTTGATAACAAGTTTGTAAAAGAAGCTGAGAAGCTTGGTATGCCTAACCTTAAAGGCTATCGTACAGTTGGCGGCATGAGAGCAAGTATGTATAACGCTCTTCCAATCGAAGGTGCTAAAGCTTTGGCTGCGTTTATGCAAAAGTTTGAAATGGAAAATAAGTAATACATCTGCTGCATTTATGGCGAAGATATAACATAGTACGAGCTATAAATGTGTATGATATAGGTATAATGATTCTAAGGAGTAATTTATTATGACAGAATTTAAAGCTTTTTGGCAAAACTATGCAAATTTTTCAGACCGTACTACAGTAAGAGGGTATTGGATGGCGTATCTGTTCTATTTCATAGCGACCATTATCGCCTTCATTGTTTCCAGCCTTGTTCCCATCGGTCCTGTTATAGATCTTGGCATGGGTGTGGAAATGCGAATCGGGATAATATATATTCTTTGGGGGTTGGCGGCTGCAATTCCTATGCTTGCCATTAGCGTTCGCCGCTTACGTGATGCAGGCAAACGCTGGACGTGGCTCTTTATTAATTTGATTCCATGCGTAGGGCTTGTATGGTACATTATTTTGCTCTGCAAGTCATCAATACCAGATGATGGAACGCCGGTAGTATAGCCATAATATAAATTTATACGGGCGGATTTCATATTCGCCCGTACATAGTTTTGGCTCAATAAGCTGATTAAATGTATTTTATGTACCTAACGCAGATCAATATCTTACAAAAACTAAATCATTCAAACATGGATGAAAATTTTCATGAGGTGAATCATGTATAAAATTCTTGCACTTAATAAAATTGCCGCTATCGGCACGGATCAACTTCCAAGTGACAAATTTCAAGTAGTATCAGAAGAAGCCAACCCGGCGGGCATTATGCTTCGTAGTGCGGACATGCACTCTATGGAGCTTCCTGAAAGCCTTTTAGGTGTCGCGCGTGCGGGCGCTGGTGTAAATAATATTCCGCTTGATAAATGTGCGGATGCGGGCGTAGTTGTTTTTAACACTCCGGGCGCAAATGCTGGCGCGGTTAAAGAGCTTGTTCTTTTCGGCCTTTTGGCGTCGTCTAGAAAAGTAGTTCAAGGTATTAACCACGCGCAAAGCTTGATCGGTCAAGAAGGCGTAGCTAAAACTGTTGAAAAAATCAAAGGCGACTATGTAGGTCCTGAAATTTTGGGCAAAACGCTCGGCGTAATCGGCCTTGGTGCGATTGGTATGCTTACTGCTAACGACGCTATCAAGCTCGGCATGAACGTAGTTGGTTATGACCCGTTCGTATCTGATGAGCAGAAGGCGAAGTTAGACCCGAAAGTGAAAATTGTTGCTGAACTTAGCGAATTAATCACGGTGAGCGATTATGTATCGCTGAACCTTCCGGTTAATGCGAACACTAAACATATGTTTAACGATGCTATGTTTGCGACGTTCAAAGATGGTGCTAGACTTCTCAACTTTGCGCGTGGTGAGCTCGTTTGCAACGACAGCGTGAAGCGTGCGCTTGCAAGCGGTAAACTTTCTTGCTATGTGACTGATTTCCCTGATGAAACGGTTCTCGGCGTTGAAAACATTATTACAATTCCTCACCTTGGCGCGTCTACTCCTGAGAGTGAAGATAACTGCGCGTTTATGGCGGCGAGCCAGCTTAGAGAATATATCCTTTACGGAAACATCGTGAACTCTGTTAATTATCCAAACGTAGAGCTTCCATGGGCGGGTAAAACTCGTGTGTGCGTATTATCTAAAGGCGCGTGCCCTGACGCTGTTTCTGCTGCGATCGGTGCGAAAGTTGTTGGTATGCTTGCTAAGGACTACAAGGGTTATGGCTATGCGATCTTTGATGTAGACGGAGCGGTTGACGCGGCGGCTGTTGAGAAGGTTACGGATGTAATCAAAGTTAGGGTAATATAGGACAAATATATTTAATTTTAGGAGGCTTTTCCAATGGCAATCGTTAGACCTTTTAAGGGCGTTCGCCCAAAGCCGGAGCTTGCAAAAGACATTGCGGCACTTCCGTATGACGTTATGAGCTCGTTAGAGGCTCGTGAAATGACTAAAGACACACCGTTATCGTTTTTATACATCGACAGACCGGAGCTTAACTTTGGCCCTGAGCAAAATATGTATGCGGATGAGGTTTATACAAAAGCTCGTGAAGTATATGAAAATATGAAAGCAAAAGGCGAGTTTATCCAAGACCCTGAGCCGGTTCTCTACATTTATCAGCAAGAGATGGACGGACGCAAGCAAATGGGTCTTGTTGCGGCGACTTCTATTGATGAGTATTTGAACAATACTATTAAAAAGCACGAACTTACCAGAAAAGAGAAGGAAGCGGACAGAATCCGTCACGTAGATGCTATGGACGCGAACACCGGGCCGATCTTCTTGACTTATAGAAGTAAGCCGGAGCTCTCTGCTACTATTAAGGCTTGGGCAGCTAATCACACGCCGGTTTATGACTTCGTTTCTGAGGATAATGTTGGTCATACGGTTTGGATTATCGATGACAATGCGACTATCAAAGCTATTTCGGACGCATTTGCGACAGGCGTAGACGCGCTATACATCGCGGATGGTCATCATAGAAACGCGTCGGCTGTAGCAGTCGGCCTCAAGCGCCGTGAGCAAAATCCGGGTTATACGGCAGAAGATGAGCTTAGCTACTACTTGTCGGTGATTTTCCCGGCGGACGAGCTTGCTATCATGGACTATAATAGAGTTGCCAAAGACTTAAATGGTCTTTCAAAAGACGAGTTTATCGCTAAAATAGGTGAGAAATTCGACGTATCTGCTTGGAGTGCAGGTCAGTACAAGCCTGAAGCACGTCATATGTTTGGCATGTATTTAGAAGGGGCTTGGTATAAGCTTGTGGCTAAGCCGGAGTTTATAGATGAGAAAGACCCTGTTGCAAGTCTTGACGTGTCGATCTTGCAATCGCAGCTACTTACGCCGGTGCTTAATATCCAAGATCCACGTACGGATGTGAGAATCGACTTTGTAGGCGGTCTTCGTGGCCTTGGCGAACTTGAAAGACGCGTGGATTCGGGCAATATGAAGGTAGCATTCTCTATGTTCCCGACTTCTATGGACGAGCTTATGGCGATCTCTGACGCGGACAAGCTTATGCCTCCTAAGTCTACTTGGTTTGAGCCTAAGCTTAGAAGCGGGCTGTTCGTGCATGAGTTGAGTAATTAGTTTTTGAGCAAGGTTTGGGTGGATATTGAATCCGACCTTACGAGAGTTGTGTCAGTAATGACCCCGGAGGGATTTCCTGCGGGGTCATTGTGTGATTGAGGGAGCCTGATTTGTTATTGTGAGTATGTGCAAACTCACAAATGCAGCTTTACCCCACAACTAAAAAACTCCGGGGAAAAACTCCCCGGAGCTAAAACAACAATAATAACACAAAAACATCCCTACCTACGCTTATTCCTCTTATTAATCCCCGCGTGACGCTCATTCGACGATTTTAGCCATTCTTTGAACTTATCTTCGAATATTTGGGCGGCGTCGGGCGGTGGTGGTGGGATATTTGCAGGGGGCGGCGCGGCTATGGTTTCATCTTTTGGCATGGCGTCCTTTATTGACAAGGCAAGACGATTGTTCGCCGTGTCGATAGACAGAACTTTGACATTAACAATATCGCCAACATCAACATGCTCGCTGATATCCTGGACAAACCCGTCCGAAATATGCGAAATATGTACTAATCCTTGTACATTATCGCCCACTAAAACAATTGCCCCAAACGGCTTGATGCGCACTACTTTGCCTTCTAAAATACTGCCGATTTCAATGTTTAAAATTTTAAATACCCCATTTCATTTAGTCGAATGATAGGAACTACTATATTTTACCATAGATTTAAAACGAATACAATCAAAAACTAGCGAAATATTTCGAGGTGCAAAAATGGCCAAAAGCAAACAGATTACCGTAAAAATTGAGAAGTTCAGTTTTCCAAACATTGGCGTGGGCCGAAATGCTGAGAGCGGCGAGAAGGTTCAGGTGAAAAGAGCATTGCCGGGACAGGTTGTTGATGTACGCGTGAAGAAGGGGAAAGGACAGCTGCTTGGCGTTATCGAACGCGCCGCAAGCGAAGTCGAACCCTTGTGCCCAAACACTGATAGATGTGGTGGTTGCACGTTTCAGACGCTGCCTTATGAGGATGAGCTAGTAATCAAGCGCGACATGGTGCTCGAGCTGTTTGATAAGGAAAAAATAGCCCTGCCAATGACGCGCGAACATATAGAGGCGCATCCTGCGCCTAATGTTTATGAGTATAGAAACAAAATGGAATTTTCGTTCGGTGACGAGTGTAAGGATGGGCCGATAGCTATCGGGCTGAGAGGCCCCGGTAGCCATTACGAGGTCTGTGATGGAGCATTTTGCAACATTTGTCATCCGGATTTTAATAAAATTGTGGCAGCGACGCGCGATTTCTTTAGGGAAAGTGGTGCCAGTTTCTACCACAAGATGCGTAGAGTAGGGCATCTGCGCCATTTGGTTGTTCGGCGCGGCGAGTATACGGGCGAGATTTTGGTGAACTTGGTGACAACGACAGGTTTTGCGGCAGACGGTTTTGCGGACGCGCTACTTGCGCTTCCGCTCGAGGGGCAAATACGCGGCATACTTCATACGTTTAACGAGTCCGTGGCAGATGTGGTTCGAGCTGACCAAGTCGAGGTTTTGTACGGTGAAGCGTCCTTCTACGATGAGTGCCTTGGACTGAGGTTCAAGATCTACCCATTTTCGTTCTTCCAAACGAATACGATGGGGGCCGAGGAGCTTTATAAAACCGTGCGCGAGTTCGCCAAAGGCGAAGAAACAGCGGCAGGCGATGTTTTTGACTTATATTGCGGAACAGGAACAATCGCGCAGATTTTGAGCGAGAGTGCAGCGCGTGTTTTTGGCATAGAAATCGTCGAATCAGCCGTGCAGGCGGCCAAGGAAAATGCCGAGCTTAACAGAATTGATAACTGCGAGTTTATCCAGGGCGAGGTCAGCAAGGACACGCTTGAGCCACTGATGGCGCGCGGCGTTCGCCCGGACGTTATAGTAATTGACCCACCGCGAGATGGGATTCATCCAAAGTCCATTATGCCGATTATCGAGTTTGGAGCTAAGAAAGTCGTTTATGTGTCATGCAAACCGACAAGTTTGGTCAGGGACTTGGCTGCTTTTTTGGAGAATGGGTATCGGATTACGAATTTTAGGATACATGATATGTTTGCGAGGAGCTATCATGTTGAGTGCGTAGCATTGATGTCTAGGAAGGAAAGTGATATTAGATTATGATTAATTTCAATAAATTTAGAAATAAGAAAAATGAAATGCTTAGTAATTTAGAGCAAGGAACTCTAGAATTAATGAATAATCGAAATACTGTGAGTCCTAACTATCCACTGGATGTCGAAGCGTATACAATTGAAATATATATTAGCCATTCTGGTGATTTGTATATAATCAAACGCATAGATGGAAATTATATCGCTGGAGCGTCGACGTCTTCAATTAAAGATAGAGAGAGAACTCAAAAAATTATTGAAGAAATGGTTGAGAATAATAGTCCTTTGATTTCTCAAGAATTTAGAGTGTTTGGAACTAAATTAAGAGATCCACACTACGTTTTACGGTTTGAAAAACTTAATGAAAATCAAGCAATATGGTGGGAAACAACAGAATATATTTCTTCAAATTTAAATTATAAATTCGGTACAGAATATTTTTCACAATCAATAACAAATATTTTCTTTGAATTAAAAAAAATCTCTGAAGCACGCTTGAAAGACAATAAATATACTGATGTTTTAAAGACATATCAAAAATTATTATCTAAATACAAACGTAACGATTCTGAAGCGAAGTATTATTATGAAGAGATGAAACCAGTTATTGAAATTATGAGAAGAGAGAAATATCTGTTGCTATCTGAAGATTCAAAAATACGAAGTATTTATTCGTCGATTATTGAATCTGGTGATGATTTATATAGTTCTTGGATGGATGCTTATAGATAAAAAATTGTTTTTTGAAGAGCTGTGAAGAGTTGATGTGTTTCCACAAACAAGCATTCTTAATAAATCAGGCTTGATATGTTTCCGCCAACTAGTAAAAGTTCAAAGTGCCATAAGACATCAATCCTGTTATCTCAAGCCATGTGGAAACGGTGGTTTTACTGGAAAAGTAGGGTAGCGCGCTCTACACAAGCAAATTAAAAGGCAGGGGCTTACCCTGCCTTCAGATTGTAGACAAATCTAGTTTGCAAGAAGCGGGAGGGTTCGGGGAACGAAGAGTTTCCCGAATTTAATCCGCAGGATGGGCTTTAGTAACCGAAATATATTAGACGCCCGTAGGGCGGTTTTCGCCATAGGCGAAAATTGTGAGCTCGTTCGAGGAAGTGTCTGAGTATGCGCGCTTTTTACGCACAAGACACTTTATTCATTCTGAACCCTCATAAAAATGACTTATTCATTTTTATGACAGGCGATGACTTTGTCTTCAGCCTGAAGGCAGGGGCTTCCCGTCAATCACTAACGATTATACAAATCCGCGTCCGCCGCTATCTCCACATGAAAACACTCATTATAAGGCTCATCAATAAACTTGATAAACTGTCTTTCGTGCGCATCGTTTAGTATCGCGCGAAACGCGTCTTTGTCAGGAACCGAATCATATCCAATGTCAATAACATTCAGCTTCGCATATTCCTCAGCCGGCACCACATGCCTGCTTACGCGGTTCGGATACTGCCTATTTATTTCATCCACCATGGCAGCCGTAAGCACGCGTGCTTTCTCATCCTCCGAAATGTCTTTCGCTAGCGATTTTTCCAAATCCAATGCCGCGTTCAGCACTGCTTTACCAATCGGCCCATACAATTCCAGCTGCTTATCGTATCCCGTATTTGTCACATTATAATACATAGCCGCTGCCTGCGACTGTGGGGTTCTGAGTGTGCTTGTAATCATGAGAGATTCAAGCCCGGCAGTGCGAGCGAGTGCTTTTAACATGTTGATTGAGTGAGCGGTTACGTGCAGAGCTTTCGTTTCGTCGTTGTAGGTGATGATTATGTCTTTTGTCATTTTTCACTCTCCATTGTGGTTGTTTTTTAAAGGATAGCATATGTGTGGGGTGGGGGTCAATGACAAAGAAACATATTCCAACCCCAAACACACATTCGCAAATCGACACTTCAACTCAAGAAAACATCATTTCCCCCGCTTTTCCATCCGCCATTTTAATACAAATATTGACAATCGACAAAATTAGAGTTATTATGCTATTATAGTTAATCAACATGAAAACTGTCTCATAAAGCTTGATATTTTTCCGCTATATGTCGTCGCCGCTTCACCGCTCGTACCACTATGGGTACTGCGCTAAAACGGATCCTAATCTAGCAAAAAAATCTCTGCGCTTTATCGCTACACTTTTCAAGTTGATCAACTATATATACACTCCAAAAAAGGAGGCGTGCATGAAGACGCTATTTTTGCTGATTCTTTCGACTGTTGTGATTTTTTCCATAGTTCCGATTGCGGTGTCTGCACCTATCGCGCAGCAGCCTCCGATTGTTGCGGACTTTTTTGGCTATGCGAGCAGCATATCCTATCCACCGCGGCTGGAGCCCGGGCAGGATAATCGCAATGATATTTCTTGGACGTTCACCGTTTTTGAAGAGCCTGATTTTAGAGCGACACCAATGGGTCGGTTCGCCCCACAGCCGCTAAACATAATCCAGCAGCGAGGCGATGGATGGGTGCTGATTTCGACTTATTTGGGTGTTGGTTGGGTTTATACGAATAGTAATCGCGTTTTTATTGATAGAATAACAGGGATATTTGATGAGCGTGGTGATGCGGCTTATGTCAGCCTAATTTCGCCGCAAACGGTTCGTGTGATTGAAGAATATGATGGCTGGATAAAGATTCCAACTTGGCTTGGTGAGAAATGGGTCGATTTGAACTTTACGCCGCCGACTGCCGAGCTTGACAGGCTCATGCAACGTTTTGGAAACACCGTTTCGGTGCATTTTGAAAACTTAGAAACGGGCTTTATCTATACTCATAATGCGGAGCGCGTCTATTTCGCGGCCAGTTCCATAAAGGCACCGTATGCTTTGTATGTTTACCTGCGCGCCGAGCGCGGCGAGGCGGATTTGTCACGCGTCCATACCTTCCAGCCACAACATATGTGGGGCGGCAGCGGACGCATCCAACGAATGCCTTTCGGTACGACCTTCACAGAGCTGGAGCTGCTCAACTACGCGCTCAGTATAAGTGATAATGTCGCTTTCCGTATGCTTGTACATAATATCTACGGCGTGCCGGGATATCGCGACCTCGTGGCATCTTTGGGAGCAAACCCTGACCACGTGCGCAACGTAACCAGCGGCAACATGACCGCAAACGACGCCGGAATTATGGCGCGCGCCATGCATGAATACATAGAAAGCGGCGGAACCTACTCCGAACATTTCCGCTCAGCTCTTTTGGCGAACCGTTACCCGTTCATAATCTCCGACCACCAAGTGGCAAGCAAATCCGGCTGGGACGTCGGCGCATACCATGACATAGCAATCGTTTACGCGCCATCGCCATACACACTGGTAATAATGTCAAGCTTTGTGGGCAACGCAGCGGACAGAAGAGTGTTTCATGAGATTTCCATGGCGTTTCAAAGGTTTAATGATAGGTATTTCCTTCCACAGCCATAGGAGAGCGTCATGAAGAATAGCTCTAAGGCTTTGCTTATTATCATGATTATTGTTATAGTTTTGGCTACGGTGGTCATGTCTATTATTGAGGCGAATCAAAGTGCTGTCTTTGTGGATGGATAGTTTGTTGTTGAGGGGGGTGGTTATTATGATAGGTCGAATCTATCTTTCGGTTCGGGCTATCTTGATAGCAGCAGAGGTACTATTCGTTTTTACTCTACTAGCACTAGAGATTTTCACCTGCACCGAGAGGAATTTCTCGATATCATGAACGATATTTCGCCGGTTATGATTGACGCATTAATAATGGATCATTCATCCTCATTCACAAAAGAGAGGGTAAATCCTTTTCCTGAAACGGAATATGGTTTTTTGTTTAGCTTCAGCAACAGGCATGATGTCATGGGGAGAGGGGTCCATCTTTCGCATGGATGTTCATAAAAGTGAGCATTTGGGGTATCTATATTTTTTGTTCTTTGAAATGTACATAGCATATGCAGAAACAATTCCTTCCACCACGTTTAGTGAGTTGAGTCATCACTCTTTATACAGAGTAACGCTTGAAGAGCTTGAGCGGCTGACTGATTTTGCGGAAGGGCTTGAAGTAATTACACACGATTGGCATGGACATACTGCTTGGCATCCGATAGAACTTTTCCAAATGAGAGCACTGAGGGTTTGGGATAATTTGGTTTATTTTTTTGACAGGTTTTAATGGTAAAGAAAGAGAGCTTCCAAAGGCTGGGTTGCATTTGGGAGTTCTTTTTTGTGGGGTTACGGTCAGCGACCGCTCGCAACGACTCAAACCCAGAACATACACTTCTATTTCACCTCATCCATTTTGGAAAGCGTTCTGACGCTTGGAACAAATGACATAAATAGGCCTATCAAAATATAACTAATTCCGTGAAGGACAAAAATATGGTCAACGACAGGCATGACGCTGCCTAAAAACCCGCCGACTATAGAGCCGATTGAAATGAAAATAGACCTGCATGTTGTTGAAATTGTAACGATGCGTCCGACCATATTTTTAGGCGGCGTTTTTTGGTTTAGCGACGTAAAAACTATGCCCAGCGAAGAGCCGAGTGTTGCATAGATAATCATTGCGAGCGCTCCGGCCAAAACTCTGTGCGGCAAAACATAGGCAAAAACGATACGCGCGATGCCTGAGAGCATGAGTAGTGCGCTGATAAGATGACTCGCTCTAAATTTGTTACCTGCGCGCGCCATAATGGACGAGCCTAAAATCCCTCCGACTAAAGCTAAGACCGAAAAAACCACATAGCCCTGAGCACCGACATGAGTGTTGAGAAACATCGGTCTGTTTACTGACGCAATCTCTATGAACATACCCATCGCAGTTGTCGCTATCATTATATATAATAAAACACTTCCCCGGATAAATTTCGCGCCTTCTTTTAGCTCTTGTATGTAATTTTGAGGGGCGGAATCGAGGCCTTGAACTTTCGATTCAGTTTTTTTCAATAATAGCGAAAAAATAAAAGCGAGTGTCAAGAATATCGTGGAAAGTCCATAAATTACACCAAAGTCTATATCGACGCCTAACGCCACATACAAAATAATAGCAACACCAAGCCCTCCGACCATTGTGGATGTCATGATCAGTGAGTTGGCTTGTATTATTTTTTCGTACGGTACAATTTGTGGCAATAATGCACTACTTGCCGGGCCTTCAAACAGGGCGGCTACACTAAAGAGTAGAACCGCCGCAAACATAAACAAAACACTCAAATCCTCTTGTATCGACGAAACCGTCAAAAACAAAAGTACTACAAATTCCAAAAGTATCGTAAGCCGCATAATGGCTACTTTGTTGCGCTTGTCAACGATAGGGCCGACCGTAAACGATGATACAAACGGAGCTATCATTAAAAAACTAGCGACGCCCGTATACATAGGGTTATTATAAATAAGGTGAACTGAAAACAGCACAAACATTCTAAACATGCCGCTGCCGATTGCCGAAAAGAAACGATACCCTAAAAACAAACGCAGCATTTTATTGTGCTTAAATAACTCAAGCATGAACTACACTCCCAATCAAATGCCCGTGCTACACATAATGAATATCAACTCCGCCAAACGTCGTGCTGCCTACTATTGTCAAAGTTGGCGCACCCTCTGTTAGCGGGTCTATGCGTCTGGCCACATCAACCCCACCAAACGTACTATTCACTTGCTCTACCACATTCCAATGCCTTGGCACGTATAAATCTATGCCGCCAAAGGTGCAGTCTAGCTGGACGGTTGCGACGTTTTCGTGGAGCTGGACTTGGTCGAAATAGATTTCCATGCCGCCAAAAAGGCAGGAGAGTTTCGCACTTTCTAATGCGTCGGCATATAAGTATCTGCTTACGCTGCCAAACGTTATGCCGATAGTTGGGTTGTTATCGGTGCGGATTTCGTCGGATGAGCCGGTTTGCGCGCCGTTTTTCCATTCATATGTGCCGTCGGATGCGTAGGTTCCTACGTGAATGTTTCGCTGATTCCACCAGCGTTTTTGAGGGAAAAGCAGGCTGAGGCCAATGCTTGCGAGTATGGCTACGGTGACGATAGTTCCCGTGGGAATGTGACCGACTATACCTTGGTTGCGCAGGACAATGTATATTAACCCGAGCGCGATTGGCAGGTTCGCGATATTGCCCTGTGCGAAAGTGCTTAGGGTGAATTTAAGGGCGATCACTGCGAGTAAAATGTCCCAAAGGCTGAACGTGATGAAGAAGATATTTAGCTGGTTTAGGATAAGAGCTACTGCCAGGGCTAGGAAGATGATGCCCCAAAACATATTTCCACTATTTCTTACATTCATTTTTTAACACCTCTCTCTTGCATTCTTTCTTTCAAAATTTTGTTATAATGACGCGATACATAGACATGTTTATGTGTGCCAATGAACTGAATTTGGCTGGATGTGCTTAAATTTCTGCCGATTGCATAAATGTGTGCGGTATTAACAATCGTGCCCTTAGACACGCGAACAAACACACGGCTGAGGGTATCTTCAAGCTCATATAATCTATAGCGCACACGGAAAGCGTCAGTTCTTGTGTGTGCATACACTTGCTCGCCCTCGGTTTCAAAGAACAAAATGTCATCCAAAGATATATACAATGCCTGCTCGCCTTTATAAAAGACAAGCTTTGGAGCGGCGAGATTTTGAACATACGCCTGAAGGTGGCGGATGGTATCATTTACGCTTTGGCATCTGATAATAACCTCATCCTCAGCGTGGTGGTCGTCCGATATTTCGATACGCAGCTTCACACATGCATCACCTCCGTAGCTAGACTATATAGTTATATAAATTGAAAAGTGTCCAAAGAAAGCGTCGCAATTTTTGTGTAAACCGAGGGAACGGGTTCCGTGCGCACCTATCGGGGTGCGGTTGGGTTCCGGTGGCGGAGGATTGCGCAAAAATTACAAATTTTATTGGACGATTTTCAGCCTATATAACTATAGCAGATGATGAGGGAGCGGTGCAAGTGTTATGGGGTTAGTGGTTGATTTTTGGGGGTTAGTGGTTACCCTTTTCAACATTGTCTTATCTTTAGCGGACGAACAAAGTTCGCCCCTACGAGACTGTGGAAGGAGGATAAACTGGGGGGTGTTGATAAAATATTATGTAGGAGCGGATGGCAATCCGCCCACGCAAGTGTGGATATGTTATGAAAAAGGGAGTTTACATAACGCCACACCCACTACAGGCGGACATAGAATCCGCCAAACGAATCTTATGAAGGAGCGGCAATTGACGCCACCACATGAATGCACCGAAAAAGCTGCTCCAAAAAATCATCCAATCTCCACGGCTCCAACATCTATCTCCGTTCCAACCCTCCGAATCTCAGCCCCAAGCACTCCGAGCTTCTCTTCGAGCCTGCAATAACCCCTATCAATATGATGCACATTCCCGATCTCAGTAACACCATCCGCGCAAAGTGCCGCAATCACTAACGCCGCCCCCGCCCTCAAGTCAGTCGCTTCAACCTTAGCACCACTGAGCCTTGATACACCTTCAATCAGCGCGGTCCTTGACACAACCTTAATATTCGCGCCCATTTTGGCTAGCTCGGGTATGTGCATGAAGCGGTTTTCAAACACGGTTTCGCAAATGGTGCTGTTGCCTTGGATTAGTGAGAGGATTGCAGTGAAAGGTGCTTGCAGGTCGGTTGGGAAACCGGGATGGGGCATGGTTTTGATTTCGGTTGGGAGTAGGCTTTCATAGCCATTTGATTCGACCCAAATTCCATGCGAATCTTCTATTATTTCCACGTTCATTTCGCGCAGTTTGGCGATTACGGGTTTTAGATGCTCGGCATTTATGCCGTTTAGGAAGACTTTGCCGCCGCGCATGGCAACTGCTGCCATTAAAGTGCCGGCTTCTATGCGGTCGGGCATTATGGTGTAGCTTGCGCCGCCAAGGCGTTTTACTCCAGTGATTTTTATAGTGTTTGTGCCGGCACCTCGGATATTCGCGCCCATGTTGTTTAGAAAGTTGGCGAGGTCGACTATCTCCGGCTCTGTGGCAGCGTTTTCTATGACGGTTACGCCGAGGGCCAGGCTTGCCGCCATCATAATGTTTTCCGTGGCACCAACGGAGGGGAAGTCCAGATAGATTCTATCACCCGCCAACTTATCGGCGGTGGCTATGATTTGACCGTGAATCATATCAATTTTAGCGCCTAGAGCAGTGAAGCCCTTTAGATGTAAATCCAATGGACGCAGCCCAATATTGCAGCCGCCAGGCATGGGCAAAGCGGCGTGTTTAAACCGTGCCAAAAGGGGACCCATGACCAAAAAAGAGGCTCTTATAGCACTTGCCAGCTCGAAAGGCACTTCTGCAAACTTACGCTCTTTAGGCGGTTCAATGCTTAGCGTATCTTTGACTAAATTCATGCTCGCTTTCGCGCCAAAGCTCTCCAGTATGCTTATCATATGAGAGGAG
>Ga0131853_10002427_pt1 | contig 33237 bp, 22 predicted proteins | sample TergutLab28metaG_FD_92764 | JGI IMG/M metagenome (GOLD analysis project Ga0131853, IMG submission 92764) | Labiotermes labralis P1 segment gut microbial communities from Petit-Saut dam, French Guiana - Lab288 P1 (version 2) (version 2) | ecosystem: Host-associated > Arthropoda: Insects >... | reverse complement strand
TCTGTTTTTTTTACAACGGCAATGCCCCTTAATGCGTTAAACCTGCTTTTTTCTTTTTGTTTTTTTATTCGCACATTCGAGTTCGGCAGTTAGCCTTTTTTCATAGAACGGTTTACACTACCATATTTATATACAAGTTGTGTGCGAGAAATGTGTTTCAACTTAGTCTTCGTGTTCAATAACTTCCTGTACAATGTAAGCAGGTCTGTTTTTCAGTTCTTCGTAAATGCGCCCGATGTATTCGCCCATTAAGCCCAGAATCATCATTACGATGCCTTGCGTGAAAAGGAGTATCCCCATTGTCGATGCCCAGCCGGTGATTGTTGTTTCTGTGAAGAAGTATTGGTAAAAAATTGCGACAAGGTAAATGAAGCTTGCGATTGAAACAAAAAAACCAAGCGATGTTGCAATTTTTAACGGTTTGTAGGAGAACGCGGTAACGGCATCCATTGCAAATGCAATCATTTTGCGAAGTGGGTATTTTGTTTTACCGGCAAAGCGTTCCTCTCGTACATATAAAACGGCAGTTTGCTTAAATCCAACCCAGCTTACAAGGCCGCGGATATAACGGTTTTTTTCGGGCAAACGGTTAACGGTTTCGCAAACCTTGCGGTCAATTAGGCGGAACTCACCTGTGTCCACGGGCATATTAACGGAGGTCATCCGGCGGATAAAACGATAAAAGAGTTTTGCTGAAACTTTTTTAAAAAGCGATTCACCTTTACGCTTTTCACGCTGACCGTAGACAACATGATAGCCCTCGCGCCATTTTTTTGCCATTTGCGGAAAAATTTCAGGCGGGTCTTGAAGGTCGGCATCTATTATAAAAATTGCTTTACCGCGCGCATATTCCATTCCTGCTGAAATCGCCGGCATATGCCCGAAATTTCGCGAAAAATTCACAAGCCGCACGCTTTTATCTGACGCGCATAAGCCCGCAATTATCTCCGCCGTTTTGTCACGGCTACCGTCATTCACAAAAACAAGCTCATACGGCTCTGCCATGCTCTGCATTACCGCGCTTAAACGTTTATACGTTTCTCTAATAACTTCCTCTTCGTTAAACGCCGGAATTACTACCGAAAATACTGATTGCATAAATTCACCTCTTACATAATATAAAAAAGCTTAACGCGGATTTGTACGGATTTACGCGGATTTTTTTCAATCTAAACTGTTAAATCCGTGTTAATCCGCTAAATCCGCGTTAATCCGCGTTAATTTTTTATTACTGAATTGCGAATTGTAACTACTGTAATGTTATAGCAGCGTTTTCACCTACGGTCATATATTCGCGTGCGCCCAAGCTTTGTACGATTGTGCCTTCGGCTGTGAATGTGCCGGGGTTAATTACGCGGGCATAATAATGGTAGACGCGAATGCGGTTGGAGCCGCCGCTGTGGTCGAAGAAGGTGACGCGCTGACCTTCTGTTGTTACCCATGCGCGTCTGCCGGGGTTGTTTCCGCTTTCCCCGAAACGTGCGGAGTGCGCAACGTGTGCAAGCCCTGCGGGCAAGAAGTCTGTTATTACATACGTTCCGCTTAAATCCGTTGCGGAATACTCTACCGTGATTTGCACGCGCACAAGTTCGTCTTGCGCGAAAGTTGTTGAGGCTGTGTTTGAACCCGCACGGAAAAATCCGCGCCGAACAGTTACGTTGTTTTCTGTGGGCGTAGTATATTCAAGCGGTGTGCGAACAATCGACACGGCACCAACTTGCCCCGTAACGGAAGTCAACTCGAATTCGTGCATGTTTTGCGCGGGAATTCGCAACGTGAACTGCTTGTTGTACCCGAGGTCGCGGTTTACGGTTTCGCCGAAAAGTTTATAGGTGATACTTGCGGGTTCGGCAGAATGGTTTTCGATTTCACGTGTGATAAAGTTTAAGTGTTCAAGATTCAAAAGCATTGCGGCGTTTAATTGTACGGAACTTGGGCGACCGTCCCGCCAAATTACCGCGTGACGTTCAGATGTTGCGTAATTGTGAAGCCCCAATGCTTCGGGCTTTCCAAGTTGCGCTGCAAGAAGCGCGACAACGGAAGTTGCGTCCCAAATTTCGGCTTGCGTTGCACCTGCGTTCACGCGGTACAGGCGGCCTTCCACAATGGTTGTAATAAGACTTGCGATTCGGCTATCGTAAATTTCGCGGGCGGTTTGAATATCGCCGAGCGCGGCAAAGCCAAGCGAGACATACGCAATGTTTCTTACCGACAAGTCTTCGAGTTTCGCGTAGTTTTGCAAATCGAAAAGGATAGGCTCACCCAGCTGCGCAAGTCCGTATAATGCAAGCATTTTATTATCGGTTGCGGATTTTTCAAAAACATCGTACAGATAATTTCGCAAAGCGGGTAAATTTATTTCGTCTTTAATAAACGGCAAAAGTTTTACGGTAACTTCCAGCTCCTCGTTGGAGTATGGCAGAATTGCTATTCCTCCGTTTTGTGTCTGATAGTTTGTTATATCGAAATTGTCCGATTCGCCGAAAATTTTCACATCGGGGAAATGTTCGCGAATTAGCGCGATGGCTTCACGTCTTGCCACAAGCCCTTCGATTCTTGCGCCGCTGAACCATGTGTGGCGAAGGCGTAGCAATTCATTTAAGAATTGCCCGCGTCCATAGTTTGCAAACGTGATATTTGTAAGCCCCGTTTGGTTTACGGAAAACTCCGTTTGAGGTGTGACTTCATGGAAAACAGCGGTATCAATCAAGCGGTGAGAATTTACAACTTGATATTCATGTTTCACCGCGTCGCTGAAATTTAAAACATTTGCGCGAATTACAATCGCGCCAAAACCTTCTTCGGTTTTTTCCCACAGCGGAATATTTACGCGCTCGAAAGACGCGCCTGTTGCGGTGCGAATATCATTCGGTGCATCTTCACGCCAGACTGAAAATTCTACACGTTCGCCGCCCGATAAACTTGTGCCGAACGCGTTCACTCCGATTGTTGGAATATCGCCGGCTAAAAATGTTTTATTAAGCGTGTAGTGAAGAAACATCGGAAGGGAAACGCGCACATTTTGCACAGAGTTCCCTGCATATAAATCATTGCTTATTCCCGACGCGGTTACGCGCCACGAAGTAATATTATCCGGTAGCGGGAAATCAAGCGTTGCCATGCCTTGCGCGTTTGTGCGGACACTTGTGAAAATTGCAGTATCTTCAAAGCGTTCGCGAATTCGGGTTTCTGCTTCTTCGCTACCGGGTGCTCCCCACATCATTTCTGATGTCGCCATAGCGGGCGCGGGCATAGCATTCAAGATACCACCGGCTTGTCGTCGCGCACCACCATCGTCTGAATCTTCCGAAAGTTCCATAAAGCCATAAGAAAAATCATCAATGCCGTCACTGTCAAATGCTCTGTGCGTTGCAAAATCTACGCGTAAATTATCGCTGATATTTCTGTAAAGCATTTCAAGTGTATCAACCGTGTAATCCATCAGCGAGAACAATGCTTCGTCCACCAAGCTGATATTAATATTTGCCGCTTTCGGATTGCCGTCCGCGTCTGTAGCGGTAATCGTGAATGTGGGCGTTTCACCCGGCCTGTAAGCTTCGCGGTCGGCTTTAATGTTTATAATAAGCTCGCGGTTTTTGGGGTTAAACCGCAAATGCTGTGACATCATCCAACTGCCGCCTTCGCCCGCGTTGAATGTGTGTCCGTTAAAATGATACGCGAAAACCCGTGCGTTAGGAATGTGTTGTTCGCCGAAGGTAAATTTCAACGGGTTTGTGCCAACGTGATAAGACATAATTCCGTCCTGCACAACAACAAAAAGAAAATTCCCTTGTTCAACTTTTTCCGCACCGCGCATTATTGTAAGTTCAACTTCATCACCTATGTCGTAACCTTCTTCGTTTGCACCGTCAAGGAAAAGCCTGTTATTGTTTGCTTCTTCAAAAAATCTTGTAAAGTCATGGCCTATGAAAACATCATGGCTTATTGTTCTTCCGTTGCCATCCGTTGTATTCATACGGGCTTGGTAGCTTCTGTGCTTACGGTCGGGTACTGTGAAATTTTTTGTTGCCGCGCCGTCCGTGTCTGTTCTTAGTTCAAATCTTTCCAGTACATTTTCGCGCCGCTCGTAACGATGGCGCGGAACAACTTGACGTGTTACATGACAATAAAATTCACCGTCGCGTATGGCTTCCCAGTAAATTTCTACAATCGCAACTTGAATCTCTTGCCCGCGCCGCGGTTCGCCCAAGTAATCGCCCCAATGCTCATGCGTTCCGTCGTTAAGCCTGTCGAGAGTGATATCATGAACATCAACGGAAAGCGTTGCGTTCACTCCGCTTCGCGAAGCATGCGGGCGAACATCTATATCGTTCACAAAAACACGAACGGATGACATTTCGTGAACCCAACCTATTTCGGGCAAGGTTGCCTCCGACGTGAACATCATACTTCTTTCACCCTGCACCGACGCGTTTGCGGCTTTCGGAGACGCGGACACTTCCACAACACCGTCAATATTTGTTGTTGCTTGACCTCTTGGTGCCGTTGTTAGTTCGTGACCATGGAAGCTGTATGATAAACTTAAATCCGGCACGGGTGTTCCTTCAAAAAATTCTGTTCGCGCTGTGAACGTAACTTCTTCTCCCGAAAAAATTGCCGCGTGAGAACCCGAAACTGTAAGCTGATACGGCGGTTTTGTATAATCCTGTACGCTGAAAAAAGTTGAATTTAATAAAACATCGCCGTGATAAATCGCTATTTCATAATGGCCGGGGTCTAAATGCGGCAGAAGAATTTCGCCGGAATACGCGCCATTTCTTACGGAAATATTTTCTCTGTGAAGCGTTTCGCGTCCGGAGGAACTGCGTCCCCACCAATGTGAACCTTCCGTTAAAACAGCGGTAACAAAATTAATATTTTCATTTTCGCGTCGGTTTTGCACGAAACCCCACAGATGAAGCGTATCGTTGCGCTGGAATAATGTGCGGTCAAGCTGTAATGCCGTCCAGTATTGGTTGCTTCCGGACTGACCGCCCCCCCAATGACCGCCGTACCAATAATCGTCGTACCACCCGCCGCGCCAAAATTGCTGTGCAGAATGCACAAAAACAACACTTTCAAAGCCTTCCGTACCAACGATAAGATACTCGCCGTTTGATAACATACGCTCCACGGTGGCAATCCCGTGTTCGCTTGCCGCAAAATTATTTTGTGTAACCGGGTCATAAACGCTTGCAAGGGCGGCGGGATAACCCGTGTTCATATCATTTATCCAAAGGAGTGTTTGTTCTTCGTCCCCGACTACCTGCACCGCAAGGTCTGTAATTTGAATAATTACTTGGCGGCTTCCGCTGTCGGGTTCGTTTGTTTTTGCGTCAAGCACGTAAAAGCCGGGTGGCAAATTTACAGGGAAAGTAAATGTCTCGTTCCAATTATTTATTCCGCCCTGCCATTCGGTAATTGTATTTGAGAAAACAAACGTTAAACCGGAAACGTCAATAGGCTCGTTCTCACCGGAAAAACGCGACCATCTGTGTCTACCCGAAAATCGCGTTACTGCAGATATAACTTCCGCACGGTCATCAATGCGGTATAGGATAAAGTCAATTGCGGGCCGTTTCTCTCTGTGTCTGTCGTAGTTAAGCCAGTAATTTACTTCCGGCGCGGCGAAGGATGGAAATTCTACATATACAGAGGAAAAACTCACGCTTGAAGGCCATCTTCTGCGCTCCTGCCTGTCGGGTGCGGGTTCTGTTTCAAATAAAAAGACGCGCTCTGTTCCTATTACTTCACTTGTTCCCTCCAAGCCAACACCCGCTCTTATGGAAACGGTGTAAACCGTACCGTGCGCAAGCGGCGAAGTAGGCATAAAAATAGCCGTAGAGTCACGTGAAATAAACCTGCCCTCGGCATGGGGGTAAATGTTGAAATGCTCAGAAATATCGGGTGCGTCGCCATAGGAAAAAGAAATTTCAATGCCCGTGCGTACAGGCACATTTGTTGCTTCATTGCGCGGGAGCGTTGTGGTAATTTCAAACCGTTTCGCGGTTTGGAACGCCCATGTAATATCTATTTCGTTCTCGCGCTGCAAACGGAAAACATACACGCTGTTATGCGTAAGAGCAATCACGGGTGTAACCGTAAACGTACGGTTGTTTGTTCGCGTGACCATCGGAGCGTCTTGCCCATCAATTAAAACTTGCGGAGACGACGCGTAATCTCTCGGCGTTCGCAAAGTAAAAGAACTCAGCGTATCCACTCCGGAAGTTCCAAACATGGTAGGCACAAGAGTATACCCGTCCCGCGCAGGAAATTCCGTTGCCGCAAGTGCTTGCGTTGTTGCAAGCGATTGCGTAATCGCTGGTGAATATTTTGTTGTCGCAAGTGATTGTGCTGCCGCAACAACCATTACCATCGCCATAATAACCGCAATGGTTTTTTTTATGAACTTTTTCATAAAGTCCTCCACTCTTACCCGCACGGGGTTTTTATAATAAACCTGTTTGATTATACTTTTATTACAAAATATACAATCTGACTATCCACCCTCGATTGCGTTTGCACATTTTAACATGTTACTGAACACGCAACAAGGACATGAGCGCGTAAAAGTCTTGTGTCATTAATACTCGCTTCTTTGCGACTTTCTGTAATTACAAAACCCCCTTCAATGCCGCATTTTTTACAAGCGTTGAAGGGGGTTGTTTTGTCATTTTGCTGTAAAGATGAGTTTTTAATTCAATGCGGAAAATACATCAAGCCCAACAAGCAATCTTGCAAGCATGGTAATATCCTCAACAGTTACATAACCTTTGCCTGTAATATCCGCAGAAAACTCACAGAAGTTTGGGTCTTTCAGGTCATCGGGGGCAATCAGCCACTTTGCGATTGCGGTTGCGTCGGCGGATGTTAAACGTCCGTCATCGTTCGCGTCGCCTAAAAGGAATTGGTTTTCGCGGTTTTCGTTTAATGAAGCGACAGTTACCCACACCGCTGTTACGGTCATATCTCCGGTTATTAAATCGCCGTCGCGTAAGAATTTGTTTGTGTTTTCGTCGCGCCAGCCGCCGAACCTGTGAACATTTCCGTCTGCGTTCATTTCATTCATCCGTGGCAAATTGTTTATTCTTCTTTCGCCATTAATTCCCACTCCAATGGTTTTTTCTCTTGGGTTCGTTATATTATCCGGGTGCTTAAATGTTGCAGCTTCGCCGGAGTTAAAAGTTACCGTATAGTTAGTGACGGTATCCCAATCAACCTCGTTTATGTTTGTAAATACCCGCGCAGGGGTTCCGGTAATTACACCATGACCGGACCGGTGTATACCCGTTTCGCCGCCTGCATTGTAAATTGATAAAGGCAGTTGAGTAGGCGAATTGATAATGATGATTCCGCCATCGCCATTTCTCCCGGCTAATCCCGGCGCGCCGCTGGAGCCGCCGCCGTTTCCTCCCTGCTGCCCTGATACTAAAATCCTTGAAGTATCGTCATATACAATTTCCTTTGCAACGATGGTAAGAATGCCGCCGCCATAACCGCCGCCACCGCCACCGCCGCCGGAGTTGCCGTCATTGCTTTGCCTACCCATTATGCCAAAGCCACCGGTACCGCCGTTGCCACCACCGCCTCCGCCGCTGCGCCAATCTGTTGACCCGGTTAATCCGCGTTCGCCAATCCCTGTTGCGCCGCCGCCTGCACCGCCTCTGTTACTGCCGCCGCCGTTTCCGCCGTTATTCCAGCCGCTTGAGCCGGCAAACCCATGGATACCGTTAATATCAGCCGTTGCCCCGTTACCTCTTGCACCGCCCGCGCCGCCTGTTCCGCCGCCGAATCCCCCTCCGCCGCCGTCGCCGCCATCACCGCCGTCGCCGCCTTCCCAGTAAAATTCTCCAAATCCCAAATTCACTCTGCGCGTAGTGCCGTTGAAGCCTATGCCACCGCGCCCGCCGTCACCGCCGCGCCCGTAAATTCCGGGGTATAGCTCGTATCCGTCTCCTGTAAAGGAAGCTAGAGACGAGATGGTAGACTGGTTTACACTGAATGGCGAAACAGTCGGTGCGTTGGCGTAAAAACCGTTGCGTACCACTATACAGGCATTTCTTCCCAGTGTAAGTGTTCCGTTTACCCTTATAACCACATGGCTTACACCTTCGGAATAAAGGGTAACAAAGTCGCCGATTAATAAATTGCCGTCTATTTCATGGACACTTGCAAAATTAAAACCGGGTAAATTTGCCGTTAAAGCCCTGCTTGTATTCCAGTGGTAGCCGCCCGGTGTGCTGAATGATAATTCATCACTGACACTTTCCCCGCACCCGTTTACCGCAAAAAATTTGTATATATAATCCGATGAGTATGATAACTCTGTTAGCGTATGGGAAAAAGAGCCTGTTCTGTTATCTGTGCCGGCTGTAACTTTTATAAGCTCTTCTCCCGCTATGCCATAATAAAAACCATAGCTTCTTATATGCCCGCCGCCGTCCGCGATAATGTTTCCGTATACGGTTGCCCTTGTCATGGAAATATTATCGGAAATACCATTCGTAACTGTGGGTAATTCGGGCATAGGGCCTACTTTAATTCTGATGAGTTTTACATCGGAGAGAACCGGCGGGTATACCGTATCGGTTGTACCGGGGCCTGTGTTATCGGTACTCGTCCAATATTGATAGTTGGGAATATCAAAAATAATCGAGCCGTCGTCGGTGTTGATAGCCGCGCCAAACTCGGTTACAGGGTTTGATGACCCGTTTGTAATCGTTAATGTTCCGCTGTGCTTGCTGTCCGATATAGTCAGGGCTGCACCGGAAAGGATTTTTATACCGTTAGATGTTCCGCCGATTAAAGCGGGTAAATCAATTTCCAAATTGAATCCGTTAAGGTCGAGTGTTATGTCTTTTGTAATCACAAGCCCTGCCGAATGTTCTTCGATACCGTACACATCATTTATCGTAATATCTTCTGTGAGCGTATATGAAGACACTCTCGTAGCCAACCCATGCCGCAGTTTTTCGATTGTGGTTGCAGGCGCGGCGGCTTCCATAATTTTAATAAATCTATAAAAATTATCGGAAATGGGAATCGGGAATACCGCTCCTTTTTCTGTTGCGTTTGCCGCGCCGTGCGCGCTTGCCCAATATTGATAATAGGGAATTGTTACAATAATCGTACCATCATCGGTATTGCCGTTACCGCCGCCGACAGCTTTTGTTGTATCGCAGGAGCTTTCAACGGTTATTATGCCGCCTTCCATTATTACCGTGCCGCCCGCACCGCCGCTTGCGCCGCCTATGCCCGCGCCATGATGCCCGCCCGTGACTGTTACCGTACCGCTTTGTATTATTAATGTCGCGTTTGTAGTTTCAATTGCCGCACCATAACCGATTGTGCTGTTTGTAGAACGGTTAATAACATCAAGCGAACCTGTCGTGCCCGCGCTGCTGTCAATGATTGTAAAAGTCATGCCGCTTGCGATGGATATGCCGTTAGCGTTCATGCCTTGTAAGTCGGGTAAATCAATGGTTGAGCTATATCCGTTTAAGTCAAGAATAAAATTATTTTCAACCGAAAAACCGACATTATATAATGCTTCATTTATGGTTATATTAGCGGGTAGTAAGTATTTGCCGCCTGTTTGTGCGGCTATACGCAGTTCTTTTTCCAAATCATTAATCATAATGGGTACAAAGTTTGCCCTGATTGAAACCGCATCGTGCGGTGTGATGAAGGTCGCGTTTTTTGTGAAGATTTCACTGTTTAAATCAATGCTTACCAATGTGCTATTGTCCGATAAAACTTCCCAACTATCAAAAACATAACCTATGCTTGGTATTGCGGTTACATGAACTAATTTACCCTGCGCCGCCAGCGAAACGCTTGATGTTACCGTTCCGTAAGCGGGGTTGTTCGCGCTTGTTGTAATGCTGACAGGGACAGCTTGTGCAATTTTTACATATCTGAATATTTCATCGTCGGGAAATTGCATGGGGAAAGTATTGCCCTGCGTTCCGGGAGCGGTATTTGCTGTGTTAGTCCAGTATTGATAGTGGGGTATTGTAATATTAATAGTGCCGTTTTCTTTTTCCTCGTCGAACATACCTACGCCACCGCCGCCTATGGCTCTTCCACCGCCGGCAGCTCCGGTGCCATCCGCTAGGGCTACGGCTGTCACCGTGCCGCCGTTTATTGTCACCGCTCCGCCGTTGCCACGGTCACCGCCACCGATTCCCGAGGCATTAAAGCCGCCTTCGGCTCTCACCGTACCGCCGTTTATTATTACCGTACCGCCGTCACCGTAACTGCCGCCGCCGATTCCCGCGCCGAATAAGCCCGCAACAAACGCGCCCCTTTCGGCTGTAACCGTGCCGCCGTTTATTATTACCATGCCATTTGAACGCCACACTCCGCCGCCGATACTCGCGGCCATATAGCCGCCTTGGGCTGTTACCGTGCCGTTTTGGATTATTAACGTACCGTCCGTGGTGCTTATTGCCGCGCCAAAGCCTTCTCCACTGCTTGTTGCGTTATTTATTACGGAAAGGCTGCCTGTTTCGTTTTCACTGCTGTCCGTTACTGTAAAGGTTGCGTTATTTGTTATGGTTATTCCGTTCGCGCTTCCGCCACCCGTTAAGTTAGATAAGTTAATGTTTAAGGCATAGCCGTTTAAGTCCAAAGTAAAATCTTTGCCTATTATTAATGACGCGCCGTTATAGGCATTGTTTATGGTTAGAGGTTGTTCGAGTTTGTATTCGCCCCCCGCTAATGCTGTGTCCCGTAAAGAATCCAACGGATTTTTTGTTTGTGACGGTTCAATTCTTATATATTTGAGTTCGGCGAAGGGTATGGGGAATATTGTCCCCTGTGTTCCGGGTGCATAAGTCGTTGTGTTTGCCCAATGTTGATAAAAGGGTGTTGTAATTGTAACTGTTCCAAGAAAATCACCTCGGTTGCCCCTGCCTATGGCTCTGCTGTCGCAGCCTAAGCTTCCCGCTACTGCTGTTACTGTGCCGCCGTTTATTGTTACCGTACCGACACCGCCGCCGTCAATAAAAGTCCAATCTATCAAACCGCCGCCGCCACCGCCGATACCCGCGGCTTCAGAGCCACCCGCGGCTGTTATCGTTCCGCCGTTTATTATTACCGTACCGTTTGAACGCCCCATTCCGCCGCCGATACCCGCACCATATTGCCCACTTGTGGCTGTAATCGCGCCGCTTTGGATTATAAATGTGCCGTTTGTGGTGCTTATTGCCGCGCCAAAGCCAACCATAGTGTCGGTTGAACCATTTACTACGGTAAGCTTGCCTGTTTTATTTTCACTGCTGTCCGATACCGTAAATACCGCTTCGTTTGAAATGGTTATTCCGTTTGCGGTTCTGCCCGTTGCTTCGGATAAGTCAATGTTTAAGGTGTAGCCGTTTAAATCCAAAGTAAAATTTTTTCCGATTATTAACGATGCGCCGTTGCGGGTGCTGTTTATGGTTATAGCTTGCTCCAGCTTGTATTCACCGCCCGCCAACGCCGCCGCACGTAATAAATCAACCGGGGTTGTTGAAGGTTGAGTTTGCTCAATCCTTATATATTTGTAATCGGGGAATGGTATGGGGAACACTTCCCCCTGTATTCCCGGAGCTTGATTTGTTGTGTTAGCCCAATATTGATAATGGGGCATTGCAATATCAAGCGTGCCGTCGTCTTCTCCCCAGTTTCCCCTGCCTATGGCTATGTTGGTTCTCCAGTCGTTATCGCCGCTTCCCGCCGTTGCGGTTACTGTGCCGCCGTTTATTGTTACCGTGCCGCCGTTAACGCCTTCAACCCAATTCCAGTTCAGCAAACCGCCGCCACCGCCGCCGATGCCCGCGGCGTAATGGCCGCCCGTGGCGGCAACTGTACCGCCGTTTATTGTTACCGTTCCGCCCGGAAGCCCCATGCCGCCGCCGATGCCCGCGCCATATTGCCCGCCTGTGGCTGTAACAGTACCGCTTTGGATGATTAACGTACCGTTTGCCGTATTGATTGCCGCTCCAAAACCGATGGTACTGTCAGTTGACCTGTTTATTACGGTAAGACTGCCGGTTTTGTTCTCGCTGCTGTCCAATATTGTAAATGTCGCGCCGTTTGTTATGGTTATTCCGTTTGAAATCCTTCCTGCTATACTGTTTAAATCAATGTTTAAGGCGTAACCGTTTAAGTCAAACGTAAAATTACTTCCGACTATTAATGATGCGCCGTTAACCGTTCCGTTTATGGTTATAGCTTGTTCCAGTTTGTATTCGCCGCCCGCCAACGCCGCCGCACGCAATAAATCCGTCGGGTTTGTTGATGGTTGTGTTTGCTCAATTCTTACATATTTGTAATCGGAAAATGTCATAGGAAATATTGTCCCCGGTGTTCCGGGTGCTGTATTTGTTGTGTTTGCCCAATATTGATAAAAGGGCATTGTAATATTGATTTCGCCAAAAATATTACCTCTGTTGCCCCTGCCTATGGCTCTGCTGTCGCCGTCGGAACTTCCCGCTGTCGCGGTTATATTGCCACCGTTTATTGTGACCGTACCGCTGCCACCACCATCAACCCAACTCATCCAATTATCGCCGCCGCCGCCAATGCCTGCCGCGCCGGAACCACCCGCAGCGGTAATCGTACCGCCGTTTGTTATTACCGTACCATTTGAACGCCCAAACCCGCCGCCAATACCCGCGCCACGGTTTCCGCCCGTGGCTGTCACATTGCCGTTTTGGATTATCAGCGTGCCGTCTGTCGTGCTGATTGCCGCACCAAAACCGACGTTGCTGTCCGTTGACCTGTTTATTACGGTAAGTTTGCCTGTTTCGTCTTCGCTGCTGTCCGTTATTGTAAATGTCGCGTCGTTTGTTATGGCTATTCCGTTTGAAACTCTTCCCGATGTATTGTTTAAGTCAATGTTTAAGGCATAACCGTTTAAATCCAAGGCAAAATCTTTGCCGATTATTAGGGCAGTGCCGTTAATATCTTGCTCCAATTTATATTCGCCCCCGGCTAACGCCGCCGCACGTAATATGTCTTGCGGGTCTGTGGGTTGCAGAATTTGAACAATCCTTACATATTTGTATTCCGCAAATGGTATGGAGAATATTGCCCCCGGTGTTCCGGGTGCTACATTTGTTGTGTTTGCCCAATATTGATAAAAGGGCATTGTAATATTGATTTCGCCAAAAATATTACCTCTGTTGCCTCTGCCTATGGCTCTGCTGTCGCCGTCGGAACTTCCCGCTGTCGCGGTTATATTGCCGCCGTTTATTGTTATCGTGCCGCTGCCGCCACCGTCAACCCAATTCATCCAATTATCGCCGCCGCCGCCAATGCCTGCCGCGCCGGAACCACCCGCAGCGGTAATCGTACCGCCGTTTATTATTACCGTACCATTTGAACGCCCAAACCCGCCGCCAATACCCGTACCGCGATTTCCGCCCGTGGCTGTCACAGTGCCGCTATTGATGATTAACGTACCGTCGGTGGTGCTGATTGCCGCACCAAAACCGACTGTGCTGTCCGTTGACCTGTTTATTACGGTAAGACTGCCTGTTTCGTTCTCGCTACTGTCCATTATCGTAAATGTAACGCTGTTTGTGATGGTTATACCGTTTGAAATCCTTCCTGAAGTATTGTTTAAATCAATGTTTAAGGCATAACCGTTTAAATCTAAGATAAAATCGTTGGCGATGATTAGGGAAGTGCCATTAATATCTTGCTCTAACTTGAATTCGCCGCCATCTAACGCCGCCACACGTAATATATCCTGCGGGTCTGTGGGGTGTTGAATTTGTACAATCCTTACATATTTGTATTCCGCGAATGGTATAGGGAATATTGTCCCCTGTGTTCCGGGTGCTTGGCTTGTTGTGTTAGCCCAGTATTGATAAAAAGGTGTCTCAATGCTAATTGTACCAAAAATATTACCTCGGTTGCCCCTGCCTATGGCTCTGCTGTCGCCGTCGAAGCTTCCCGCGGTGGCGGTTATTGTGCCGCCGTTTATTGTTATCGTGCCACTTCCCCCGCCGTCAACCCAATTCAGCCAATTATCACCGCCGCCGCCAATGCCCGCGGCATTTGAACCGCCTGCGGCGGTAACTGTACCACCGTTTATTATTGCCGTACCGCCTGAACGCCCAAAACCGCCGCCGATACCCGCGCCGCGATTTCCGCCTGTGGCAGTTACCGTGCCGTTTTGGATGATTAGCGTGCCGTCTGTCGTACTGATTGCTGCGCCAAAACCGACTGTACTATCCGTTGACCTGTTTATTACGGTAAGACTGCCTACTTCGTTCTCGCTGCTGTCCATTACCGTAAGTGTCGCGTCGTCGGACAGGGTTATTCCGTTTGCGTTTCTGCCTGTTGCGTTAGGCAAATCAATGTTTAAGGTATAACCGTTTAAGTCTAAGGTAAAATCATTTTCAATTATTAATCCTGTAGTTCCGTTAATATTTCCGGCAAGTGTGATTTTAATTGCTGCATCGCTTGTAAACGTTACTTGGGTTTGTAATTCCCCGTATGTAGCTACGAGAATTTCATGAAATTCCTGTGTTGCATTTGTGGTTGCGATATATTTGCCGCCTGCCGCCAACGCAAATACCAATGCAACCGCAAGCACAAATATTTTGCCAATGTTTTTTCTGGCAATCATGTTAAACACTCCTTCTTTTTGTTTAGAAAAGCTTTTTCATATTAGCAAATATACATATTATAAGCAAATAGTGTATAAAATTTTCTTGGTGATTAAATGAAAAAAATTGCGGTGTATGTAAGAAAATCGAAAATAACAGAGACAGGCAAAAGCATTGAAGTTCAAAAGGAAAAATGCATTGCGCTTGCGCGCGCCCGTTTTGATGTTGCGGAATCGGAAATTTTAATTTACGAAGACGAAGGAAAAAGCGGTTTTTACGCAGACAGACCAAAATATAAATTAATGTTAAAAGATATCGAAGAAAATAAAATCAGTGCCGTGATTTGCTACAAAATAGACAGAATTTCACGCAGAACAATAGATTTATTAAACCTTGTCCAGCAAATGGAGCAGAAGGGAATTGTTTTCGTTTCGGTCAGCGACAGGGAACTGGACACAAGTTCGCGCACGGGAAAAATTATGATTGCTCTTCTCAGTGCGATTGCGGAATTTGAACGCGATATTATCGCCGAGCGAATAACCGACAATATGTATGAACTCGCGAAAGAAGGGCGTTGGTTGGGTGGAGAATGTCCGTTAGGATATTCTTCAAAAAAAGAAACACTGTTCGTAAGCGGACGAAAAACAACAATCAATCATCTTGAACCCGCGAATGACGAGCAAACAGCGGTTAGGCGTCTTTACAAATTATTTTTGCAAACAAATTCCTATAATGCGACGCTTACGAAATTAAACAACGAAGGTTTTAAAACTAAAAAAGGAAAAGAATTTACATCCATTGCCGTAAAAAATATTTTACTAAATCCCGTTTACGCTGTTGCGGATTCCGGAATTCAAAATTATTTTGAGTCTTTGAATGTTACTGTATGGGCGGAGGATACGGATTTTGACGGTATTCGCGGCATAATGGCATACAATAAAACAGAACAAACAAAAGAGATAAATCAAAAATCGCGCACATTAGACCCGACATACACGCAAAGGTCGTTACGGCGCGAAATAAAAGATTGGATTGTTTCTGTTGGAAAGCACAAAGGCATCATAAACGGCGCAGAGTGGATTCAGGCTCAGAATATTATGGCGGATATTTCAAAAAACAATTCCGCCAGACCCAAAGAAGCTTCGCGGGCGTTGCTGTCAGGACTTGTGCGCTGTGTAGTTTGTAATAGCCGAATGTTCGTACGCGCCGAAAGCGGGCGTTATAACGCTGACGGTTCCATGCGGTTTCGTTATGTGTGCGATGTAAAATACCGCAAAAAAGGCGGATGCGAGAATTCTCCAAACGTAAAGGGTTTTGATTTGGATAATTTCGTTTTAGGCCAAATATGTAAAATCAGCAGCGAAGAATCTTTTAGCGAACTGCTGAAAACCACCTTGAAATCATACAAAAAAGAAAACGAGCAGCACGATATAAAAAAACGTCTTAGCAAAATTGAAAATGAAATTAAAAATCAAATTGCAAATTTACGTTCCGCACCCGAAAGTATTAAACAAAATATATACGCGGATATCGAAGCATTAAACATTGAGCGCGAAAAACAACAAAAGCGTCTTGATGAAATGCATTCGCAAGACAGCCGCCCGGGCGATATTGAAAAAGCTAAAAAAATCATTACGGATTTTCCCAGCCTAATAAAACAAGTCGATTACGAAAGAAAACTTCAACTGTTTCGTCGGATTATAAAATACATAACGGTTAAAGATGAAACAGTCCATATTTTCTTAAAAGGTTATTCATCCTCAATAAACAGGTAAATCGCCCCGGTTCTTGCATACCAATGCAGTTCGGCCCTCAGGATTGCGGCAGCATAGTTGAACGGGACAAAAATATTATCGTTCGACAGCACAGGGATTCCCATGCCGTCCGGCAATGACGCACCCACCGGGATTTCCAAAACTAAATCATCGTAAGAAAAAGTTGCCTCGCGCTTTTCTTCGTCCCATTCCATATCCGCACCCATAATATCCGCAAGGGTTTGCAAAGGCAACATGGATCTCCCGGAAAGCATAAACGGGATGTCTTGACCGCGGTGCGGCACGCCGTCTATGGTGTATATGGTGGTATCAAAAGTAAACCGTATTACCGTGGCGGGGGATATAGGTAGCGGCAATTCGTCAACAAGAATGTATATCGCGCCGGAACTCATATGCATATCTCCGCCGATAATTTCGGAAGCAAAGCGGAACGGGACAAAAACACTGCCTTCTATAAGAGCAGGTGTACCCATTTCGTCCGGCAACGGCACGCCAACCGGAATTTGTAAAATCTCATTCCCGGTAGTTAAAATAGCCGTTTGCGCTGCCGCAACCCAATCTATCCTCGCGTTCATGATGTCCGCAATAATTCGCAACGATACCATATTCCTGCCGTTATGAAACTCGGGCGACGAATGACCAAAGCGCGGCGACCCGTTAATTGTATAAACCGGACTGTCAAGTGGGAATCGGATCGTTACACCGGCATCAGTGGGTATTTCAATCTGCGTGGGTGGGTCTGCATAAGGCGTGGTTATCGGCCCGTCAGGCGGCTCGGTCGGTTCCGGGTCAGGGATTATAAAGCCTTCGGTTTCATAATCATTTTGAGCGAGATTGTGTTCAGGGGGAGGTGTCAACTCCGGAACATATTCCGTCCCGCGCCAAATGGAAATCACAAACATAATCAAAACAACCAAGGCTGCTCCTGCAAGAATTCCGTAAACGGTTTTCCTGTCCAGTTTTTCCGAAATTTTCTCAATAGCAGTATCGTAAAATCGCACTTTGCGTCCGCTTTCCGTTCGTTTATGGCTGGGTGGTTTTAATACTGACGGCATCGGAGGCGGCGGAACAAGCGGCGAAAAAGATTTTTGACCGGATGGCGGTTTATAATCCGCCGAAATAACATCTTCGTACAGTCTGTCTGCCTCGCATAAGGGGCATTTTTCATTTTTCTTATCATATTGATGCATTGTGTCATCTGAACACTGCATTAAATTGCGCTCAAAACGGCTCAATGCCTTATGCCACATTACCGCATGTGGCCTGATTTGGGGGTTTCCCTTTCCCTCGATAAAAGCGCGCGTAAATAAATCCGCGATTTCCTCCGGCAACGTCTCCAACGGGGGAATCGCAACCGACATCGCTTTATATCCCGGCCTGAAACAATAATTGTCACGGCGAACCGCCGCGTCACCTACGCCGGGGGAACTTTGAGACACAGACGTTCCTTCGACTATTCCGCCGAAAGGGGTATACCCGTTCATTAACAATTTAAAAATATGGATTGCCAAAGCGAAATTATCCGTCTCTACGGTAAATGAGGGCAACGGCACGTGGGCATATACATCACGGGCTGCATCGGGGTTAGCCGCCGTAAAGTCCGCGCACTTTTGCAAAAGCTCCGGCGCGACATAGCCCGGCGCACATACATTGCATCGGTATGTGTCGCCCAAGGCAGGGTCTTTAACGTGGTAAGTGTCCGTGTCTAAAAAACAAACAAGCCCAGTTTTCAAGTTCAAACCGATATTGCGTGGGTTAAAATCGCCAAAAATATATCCCGCTTTATGAACTTCCGACATAACAACGCATATATTTTGAGCTATATATACTTTTTGCGCCATAGAAATAGAGAGCGCGGAGGGATATTTATAAACCTCACCAAGCTCGGAGTTAATGTCCATTTTTTTCATGATAAAACCGCAGAAACGTCCGTCTTTGCCGTATACCATATCCAGCGGCCAAGCTACCTGCGACATTACAGATTCATTAGGGGGTTCTTCAACCATTACCCATAGTTTCTTTTCCAAATCAATTGATAATGCTTCCGAAAAATAAATTTTGGCTGCGTATTCCGTATCCAAGACGTCATAAATATCACCTTCGCCACCGCTGGCAAACGGAGTTGACGCTAGAATATATTTTTTCCCCTTCATGCCCGTTACAGTCATATTATCACGCCCCTTTTACGAGAAGTAGAACAAAAATAAGCCCAACGCAACCGCTGCGACGCACAAAATAATCACCACGGCGACGATTATTTTCACATTTTTGCGGCTTTCGGGCTTTTTTCTTTTCGGCATAAACTCTATATCTTCAGGAAATATTTCTTCTTTGATTTCGGCGGGTGTTTCGGGTGTGGTTTTTTTAACAACGAACATTTCGGGATAGGCTTCCCGCTTCCATTCCTCGTCATGCTTCTTTTTTAATTCTGCCCAATCGGGTTCCATGTAATACTCTTCAGGCTGTTCCTTTGTGGCAATAGACGCATTTATTAAAACAGTTACGGTTTTATCGTCACTGACTTGTTCGTTTGGAATATTTTCCATGAAATTCGTTATTCTGGTTTTAATCATGTCTTGCCCTAATTCTTCCAACATCATGCTGTGTTTGCACATGAAGAATTGCACCAAAGACACATGGATTTTTACCTCCGCGTTTCTGATGTAAAACGGAAAAAATGTTTCCAGCATACCGTCAGTCGCAAGCAACACGGCGGACACTTTATGTTTATATTTGGCAAACTTCCACTTATTCTTGAAGTGCAAGGGGAATACCCTGCCGTCTTCGTCCCGTTGCTGGGACGTTACGGCTTCATAGCGACCTTCGGCGGTAAGGGCTATTATGCCACTGTCGCCGGAATGACCATAATACAAGTCGTCGCGAAACAACACCGCCAAAGTAAGGGTGGTGTCGTAGTTTTCTGTGCCGCGTTCCTTTTCTTTGGCCTCCTGCTCAACTGCATCGTAAGCCGCAACAAAGGAACCCTTAATAATTTCAAGGATTTCTTTACCGGAGGGGTCGATTTGCTTTTTGCAATACTCAGCCGCCGTAGTCGCGGCTATCCGCGAACCATAATCGGCGAATTCCGCGCTTCCCAACCCGTCCGCTACGACGGCGATTGCCATATCTTCACCGCAGTGTTCAATTTTATGGTAATCTTGGCACACGATACCCTTTTTTATATGGTATGTCCCGGGCAAAGATACCCCGTATGAATATATCATTGATATATCCTACCAAAAAATGTCTGAAACGTCCCGGGTAATGTTCCCCTCCAGCGTTGGCAGCGGCGGTTTTTCACCCGGAGCAGTTGTGGAAACGGAACGCATACTTTTTCCTACCCAATCGAAAAAGCTCGTAAAGTCCGTTCCTTCCATGCGAAAAACAATGTCTGTCAATTTTTTCAAAGAAGCGGCATGGTATCCGCCTACGCCAAGTGCGATAAACCGCACTTTTCCGTCTTCCTGCATATCCCAAACTTCTTTTGTTACTTCCGTTATATCATCTAGCGGCCCGCCGTCCGTGACCAGCAAAATCCACGGCTTATACGGCTCGGAACCCGAGCGGCGGTAAAAACGGGAACGCTCATCTACCATTTTGAGAGCTTCGCGGATAGGCCCTGTGAATTTTGTTGGGCCGCTTGCCTCAAGTTTTACAGGATTCATAAACTCTATGGGCACAAATGGCTGCACTACTTTATACTCGTCATTGAATTCAATAATTGCCACATCAAGAATATCCTTGGTCTGTTTGTCCCTGCATACTTCATCTTTGAAGCGGTTTAAGCCTTCGTTTAACTGCTTGATGGCTGCTCCGCGCATGGAATGTGAAATATCCAACACAAATACCAAAGCCATATGCGACTCGCTCGCGTTGATAATAGTCGGCGTTTCGCCCTTCAAGACATCAAATCTTTTTTGCTTCATGTCCCCACCATCCGTTTATCAAATTTATAATAATATAGCCTATATATATGCTTGTGGCAATACTTTTAAATCGCATTTTGTCAAGCAAGCGTCACATACAAATACATAGCATTTTCTATGGTCAATAAAAGGTAACTAACCTATTCACCCAATAGAAAAATATATGCTTTCTCTCCGTCCCATACTATACGCTCTACTGTGGATTTTAACAATTCGCGTTTTTCAACTGCGGTCGTCGTCAGCATTGTATCTTTTAATTTTTTCAAGGTATCTACCACGGCTTGTGTTTGGCTTTCGTAATCGGTGTAAATTGCATTGTTGAGGGAAGCTTTTTCAATTTCATTTTTTAGTGCTTTGCATTGGTCGGCAAGAGCGTTTATTTTTTGCCGCGTCAGTTCAACGAAGGTTTCTTGTGCATTACTTTCATCTGCTCCAAGTGCGTCAAGAAGCCTGTCAATTTGTTTCTGTTTTGTTTCGAGTTCAGATTCAAGGAATCCTAATTGATTATTTTCGGATTCTTTTTTGTTTGCCAATCGCTCTTTGAGTTCGAGTAGACTTTTGTGTATTGATGAATCCGTGCGTTCGTAGTTCAAAAGCTCGTCCATAATTGCATTGTCGATAACTGCGCCGTTTGCGTTGCACATATCACATCGTTCTTTGGACGAACGCTCTTTTAATTCACATATATAATAGTAGGGGATAATTCCCTCTGCGCTTTTGCGGTTTTTGTGAACATGAGGACGCATGGCACGGTTGCAATTCCCGCAAACTAATATCCCGGATAAAAGTGCTTCAGATTTATATGGTGTTCTTACGATGGATTTTATTTTTTCCCGCTTAGCGTCTAAAATTTTTTGGATTTTCACCCATGTGTCGGATTGAATAATTCCATCATGATTACCTACTGCTATTAGCCAATCTTTTATTTCATTTTTAATTTGCTGGTCTTTGCCACTGCTGGTGCGGTTGTAAGGCATAAAGCCTTGTTTGTTATCCAGTTCATCTTCCTCAAAGCATATATCCGCACCGCTTGACCTGAAAAAATCTGCTGCTTCTTGTCCTGCAATGCAGTAAACGGGATTTCGTAAAATAGCTTTAACCGCAACATTGGTAAAATCGTTTCCGTTTTTAGTGCGTAGATTATTTTTTATAAGATAACGAGTTGTCCCCGAAATTGATTGCAGTTCAATAAATTTTTGATAAATAAATTCCACAAGCTCCAACTCTTTTTTTACAGGAACAAGTTTAAATAACGAACGAATTTTTCCGTCAACATCAACACGCTCTTCTTTGTGCGACTGAAATCCGGTAGGGGTGTGACCTCCAAGCCATCGCCCCGAACGAGCAAGCATATGCATATTGTCGCGGATTCTTTCGGCAGTGACTTCGCGCTCCATCTGCGCGAAAACAGAAACCATCCCCATCATGGCGCGTCCCGCCGGTGTGGTGGTGTCGTATGTTTCACCCGCACATAAAAAATCCACTTTATGTTTTTCAAAAGTTTCATATGTTTGGGCGAAATCACCCACGTTGCGGCTTATTCTGTCGAGCTTGTAACAGATAACGCAGTTAATTTCATTCGACTTGACAGCCGCGAGTAATTTTTGGAATTCCGGACGGACGGTATTTTTTCCCGAAAAGCCTTCATCTTCATAAATTAATATTTTTGTATTTTCTTCTGAAATATTTTTTAAACTTAAAAATTGCTGTGCGCGCTGTTTGCATAATTCAATTTGGTTGGCAATGCTGTCGCCTTTTCCTGTAAATTTCGATTTGCGGCTGTATATTGCTATGGTCATCCTGTTCATAATAGTAACTTTGCCCCCCCCCACTCAGCCTAATTTTCACCGATTCATAAGTTGTAGTTCAAGTATACATGAAACTTGCATTGGATTAAATGTTTCTTTAACTTTGCCGAAAAGACTTTTTTGCTTCATTTTCAGTATATATATTTGTAAAATAAATTGAAGGTGGATTTTTATGAAAATAATCGGAAACTTAATTTGGTTTTTATTTGGCGGGTTTATAATGGCTCTCGGATGGGTTATCTCCGGGGTGATTTGTTGTGTCACAATAATCGGGATTCCAATAGGTCTGCAAGCTTTCAAATTTGCGGGGCTTGCGTTATGGCCTTTTGGCAAAGAGGTTATGTATGGTGGCGGAGCAGGTAGTTTTATTCTCAACATTATTTGGATTTTTTGTGGAGGCTTTTTGTTGATGTTGTCCCATTTATTTTGGGGATTTTTGTTTTGCATCACGATTATCGGAATACCTTTCGGTATGCAACACTTAAAATTAGCAAAACTTGCCCTTATGCCTTTTGGCGCAACTATAGCGTAACATTCATCATGTATTCGTAGCTTGCATAATCACTTTTTCCGGCAAATAAACAATGGCTTCCTTCCATAAATTGAAATTGTGCGGGACAAGACAGAGTTTCATGAATAAATCGACTCATCTTGCCCGAATTAGGCGCGGGCAGAACTTGCCCGGCGTGTTCGTCAATGGCAATACATAATCGGAATTTTCCTTGTTTTAATTCAATTATTCCTCGTTCGCAGTGTTGAATTTTTACGCCGCGATATGTTGCAAGACGGTACTCTCGCCCGTTTAACCATACCACGCAAATACAGCCCCAAAAGCGCAATCCATAGAAGGGGATTCGCGCCACCGAAGCCATGATTGAACAATCGGTTTCAAAGGCGTTGCATTGCACCCATGTATAATCCGTGGGAAAAGAACGACCGCTATCAGATTCTATATATCCCTTTCCGCCGGTAAAATCTTGAGTTTCGCCATCAAAAATAACTGCACCTTTAAGGGAATGATTCATGCTGTTTATTCCGTGGCGACATTCCATCGGAAAAAATCTAAATGGTCCCATGATGTCTCCGTTAATAGGTGTGAGACTTGTGTATAAAATTTCACCCGTTAAGGATATTTCCGGTTTTTGGATATTTATCAGAATTCCGTTGGGGGAAAAAATATTTTCGCCGACACGAATATTACTGTCACATTTTTCATATTCAGAAAGCGGATATGATATGTGATACGATTTTTTATTTGTAATTATCAAAATAAACGCGCTGTCGTCAGACCTGCCGGGGATAATTGCAAGTGATTTTTCTGATCCGGCGGTATTTATTTGATGCTTGAAATACCAACCTTCAAATCTCCCGCTCACAGCCGTATTACCTTTTCCATGAGTATCATTCCTCTCATGGTATTAGCCTTGCCATTAGAAACTTGAAGTATTCCGAATATGTTCAAGCAACATTTCGCAACCTTCCGTAATCAGCTTATATGTAAGCTCAAAATCACCCGTATAATACGGGTCGGGAACGTCTCTCCAATTGCCTTTTGAAAAATCAGAAAGTAATTTCACCCACGCTGTTGAATTTTTATTTTTGATACGAAGAATATCGGATAAATTTTCACTATCCATTGCGACTATGCCATCGAATTCTGATAGATGACGTTTTTCAAGTTGAGACGCTTTTATTCCCGCATACGAAATTCCATGCAAATTTAAAATTGCTCTTGTTCCTTCGTGCGGCGGTTTGTCGATGTGATATCGGGCTGTCCCGCACGAATCCGCAAAAATTTTATCGCCAAGACCTTTTTGCTTAACCAAATGTCTAAAAACCGCTTCTGCCATTGGCGAGCGGCAAATATTCCCTAAACACACAAACATTATTTTTATTTTCAACACCCCCTAAATAATTTTTGCATCATTGATAATCAATTCAAATTCCGCATTCAAAAACGCGGCGGCGCGGCGGCACATTATCATACGCGCTAAAAAAATCTCGAAATAATCCATGACGGGTGTAAATTCAATGTCGATGTCGAGACACAGGCGAATATATTTTTTTTCGCCAACACTAACAATTTTTGTTTCGGCGCGCGTGACGGCGTAATTCACTCTGTCGTGAATGTCGGCTAAAATTTTTTCCATGCACGTTTCCTGAACCCGTGAATGACGCACATCGCCTTTGTCCGCCAAAATTAACGCGGCAGAAATGATATTCACCGGCTTGCCGGTTCCTTCGTCGTGATTGCCGATTGCACTGCACACAATTCCGATGTCCGCGAACGGCATTCCGAGCCGTTCAAGAATTGTCCTTGCAATTTCCGCCCCGCTTGCCGCGTGAAATTTGCGATTCGTCATGTTTCCGATGTCGTGCAAAAACCCCGCTATTTTTACCAATTCAATTGTTTCGTCGCAATGTCCAAGCTCTTTTAAAATAAACGCGCCGATTTCGGCAGTGTGACACAAATGAGGAAATGAATGCTCCGTGTAACCTAAAGCCTTCAACGCGTCATTCCCCGCAGTAATATATGCGCAAACCTGTTCGTCTTTTTTTAACATATCATACGTAACAGCCATAGTTCCCTCCCATTCCGTTTTAAATATTTTAACGCTTTTATATAGCTTGCGCAATTCATATTGCGTGAATCTTATGTGCATAAAAAAATTTATTCTGCCGTGATACAATCAATTTCTATTATTGCACCTTTTGGCAGAGCAGTAACTTGATAACATATTCTTGCGGGAGGTTCATTTAGGAAGAATTTTGCATAAGCCTCGTTCATTTGGGTGAAGTGAGCCATGTCCACCAATAAAATTGTGCATTTTAATATTTTATCCATATTGCTACCGCCGGCTTCAATTATTGCTTTTATATTGTTCATTACAAGATGGGTTTGTTCGGAGATGTCGCCGGTAGATAGTTCCCCGGTAGTAGGGTCTATGGGTGGTTGAAGACACAAAAAACATACCAATGCAAAACCCCCTGTAAAACAAAGGTTTTTCGTTGGTTGTTTTGTTCAAGGAATAGGACAAACCCAATCCCCATATAGTTTATTAAAAAGAATGTGGGAGTTGAGAGTTTGAAAGAGGCGGAAAAAATAACTTTACCCAAAGAATTACAAAAACAAATGATAAAGTTCTTTTTAAAAACCTCTATACCGAGAATCAAACAAGAGAAAATCCAACTTCTATCTGAAAATAAAACAGATGGGAGCGATTCAAAATGAAGAACGAAATTAAAAAGAATGTAAGCACAGCAATCTATGTGCGGGTCAGCACCGAGGAGCAAGCGCAAGAGGGCTTCTCAATAAGAGGGCAGACGGAAAAGTTAAAACACTACGCACATATAAAAGACTGGGATATTTTCGACATATACAGTGACGAGGGTATAAGTGGCAAAAACATTGTTGACCGCCCCGCAATGAATCGTTTAATTGACGATATAAACGACGGCAAAGTTAATAACGTGCTTGTTTTCAAAGTAGACAGGCTCACAAGAAGCACAAAAAACCTGCTCGAATTGGTAGAACTGTTTGAAGAAAAAGATTGTGCGTTTAATAGCCTTACGGAATCCATTGACACAGACACGCCAAGCGGGAGAATGTTCCTAAAAATAATTGGTATCTTCGCAGAATTTGAACGCGAAAATATCACAGAGCGTTCCCGATTAGGTAAAGAACGCAAAGCAAAAGAGGGTTATACTATAGCAACAAAAAACATCAGCTATGGGTATGAAAGAAAAAAAGGGGAAAGGATCCAAACAATTCACTCCGAAGAATCAAAAATTGTACGGGAAGTTTTTTCAATGTACCTTGATAAAAACATGACTATGACAGGAATCGCCAAAACACTAAACGCTAGAAAAATCCCAACCAAAAATGATTGCGGTTCATGGACGGCAACCCGAATTAAAGAAATGTTACAAAACCCAAACTACATAGGCAAAGTGCGTAAGAATATAAATGATGAAGAGAATTATTTTGAGGCAGACGGACGGCACAAAAGTATTATATCAGATGAAATTTTCTGCCTTGCTCAAGATAAAATAAATAACATTCCCAATATTTCAAGGACTAAACAGCCAAAAGAGGATAATTACTTTTGCGGGGTTCTGTATTGCGGAATGTGCAACAGCAAGTTTACCACTCGCATTGCCCGCAAAACCAATAAAAAAGGCGAAGAAATGAACACTCGTTCATATACATGTAACAAAAAGATATATTTCAATGAACATATCGCCTGCCGAAACCTGCAAATAACTCACAAGAAAATGGAACGCGCATTTGTTGAATATATTCAAAACATCAACGACCCCGCCGAAATCGAGGATATAACTATAGATGATTCCGTTAAAAAAGCGGAGCAAGAATTATTGGAAAGCATAGTTAGTAACGAAAAGAAACTGCAAAAACTACTAGAGCGGAAAAGGAAAGTAATGGGCTTATTCGTCAAAGGGGAACTAGAATTTGACGAATACAAAAATATGCTTAATATGTCTAACGAAGAGCAAAATGCATTAGAAATCGAACTGCAACGCAAAAAAGCAGAACTGCCGATACTAACATCAACGCCCCAAGTGCTACCCGAGGACATTATAACAAACATCAAGGAAAATTGGGATAGATTAAACGATAACGAAAGAATGACATTCTTGCAAAGATTCATTAAAAATATCTCAATAACTGTTACAAAAGAAAAAGGGAAATCAAACATTGTTAATATTGATAAGATAGAATTTCATTCGGGCGAATTGCAAGCAAGAGAAGCGGTTCGCGGCAAAATCAAAAGGAAAAACACATTGATACGATAACCATTTTTTCCCTGCCCCGCCGATTATCTAGCGTTGTCAAGGGTAGGGTGGAGATTTTTTCGAGTGGTTTTCTCGAAAAAATACTACCCGACCTTGACAATGCGGGGGAACGAAAAAATATAATCGCAAAAGGGCTTGTTGAAGCGCACTTCTTCAACAAGTCCTTGACCACGCCTTTTGCTCTTTCATCTACCGCTTTGTATGCACCTTCCCATGAACTTTAATGTGCGATTCGGTACTCGGCACGGCTGTCAAAGCACCCCCAAACCTCTGCCTATATTCGCAAATTCCCTGCTGATTTTCTGGCTCAAAATGTGATTCTATAATAGCTTCAACAAGATACAACAAAGCCAAATATGGGTCTGATTCTGCAAGTATACACTCATCGTCCCATTCCCCTAAATGGTGCGGGTTAGGCTGATTTTCTACCCTTTTGTTGAGACTCTCATCATATTCAACATAATCCTGCATTTCAAGCCGCATTCGTTGTAGATAAGCCATGTTTGCAAGTGCAAGTTTACTCTCGTCCGTGATTCTCGCGTCATACGATTTCAAAATTTGCTTGTGTTTTTTGACGATTTTCCTATAACCTTCCGCCGATATTTTCAGCTTGCTGTCTTGTAAATCTCTTTCCATTCGACACAACCCTCACATTTCCATTAAGGTACACTTTTTAGGAAATGCGGGGTTTTCGCCGTTTTCTTATTTTTTTACTCTCTTTGATATGTAGAAATCACAAATTCATTGCAATTTATGTGATTATATGGTAACTTTTCTATCGTCCTAAAAAGTGTGCTATTTTAGACGGTTTTTCAGCGTGAACCCTTGAACTTCCGCAGTTTTAAATAAAAGGTCGAACGGCTCATGTTGCATAATTCCAACACTTCGGCGGTTTTGATTTCCTTCCGCTCCCACTTCGCCACCAACTCCGCAAAATTAGCGGGAATTTCCTTTTCGGGTCTGCCGAATTTCACACCCTGCGCCTTTGCAATTGCTATCCCCTCGGCTTGACGTTGGCGTATATTTTCCCGCTCTTTGTGTGCCACGAACGATAGAACTTGTAAAATCAAGTCGGCGGTAAACGTGCCGATTATATCTTTAAATGGGCGGGTATCAAGAATAGGCATATCCAAAACCGCAATATCTACGCCCATAGTTTTGGTAAGTATGCGCCACTGTTCGATAATTTCATCATAATTGCGCCCTAATCGGTCAATCGACGGAACATAGAGCAAATCCCCCGATTGCAACAAATTGACTAACTTTTGATAGCTTTCTCGCTGAAAATCCTTGCCCGATTGTTTATCAATGAATAAATTTTCGGGCAGTATGCCCTTTGCGTTTAATGCGTGAATCTGCCTTGCTTCGTTTTGGTCTGCGCCCGAAACTCGCGCATAGCCGTATTTTTCCATAACAAAAACCCCTTTCTGTAGATTCATTCTACAAAAAGGGATTACGTTTGTTAGTCAAAAAGCAAATGGCTCGGTACTCTATCAGTTCCATATTTACGCTTTATTTCTTCCGCTAGAAGTTCCTCCTCGATTTGCTCTTCTTCCCACTCATCTCTCCATTGCAGCCTCAATTCTTTTAGCGGTTCAATGTCCAGTTTATCCATAAAGTAGAGTATAAAGCGCAAACTCAGCATAGTTGCGACGATTCCCACAATGATTCCAAAAAGAACCTTTATGTCCATAATTTATCCCCCCATTCTAACCTAGTGCCGCATTTTACCACGGCATGGGTGAGAAATCAACAAGCATAATACGGCTTTTTATCCACCTTGAACGCGCCGTAGGGGGTCAACAACACAATTTGCTCCAACGTGGCGAACTCATGCGGTTTTATCAACGGCTTTTCTTCCGTCATGGTTGTGGTGGACGATCCCGCTTTCAGCTTCGCATATCGGCTATATTGCTGACTTTTTATCACTCGGATTTTATCATACGTGCCGACGGCTTTAGAAAAATATTCTTGTGATTCAACGTCCGTCACGTTCAAAACCGCCTTGTATTGGCACGTATCGGCTATGACTTGGCGGGATTCTTTTCCATAGTGCAAATCCAATTGCGCTAAACTTTGCAGAAAAATAGCAATCGTTATTTTTTTGCTTCGTAGTGTTGCCAAACCGTCTACAATCCCCTCTATTTTCCCCAATCGCGGGAACTCGTCAAGCAAAAATAAAATGGGGTCGGCTTCCATGTCGGGGCGTTGCTCAAAGTGCGTGAGAAACTGGCTAACCATGAGAGTTAGCAGGTTTTTCCATTGTTTCAGTAGATGTTCGGGAACGCATATGTAAATATCGCTTCCTGTTTCAAGGTCAACAGGGGTTATGATTTTTTCTTTGCTTAGGCTACTTTTGATTATGGCATTAGTGGCAAACACGATAATATTATTGTTTAATATCGTAAGTACGCTCGAAACAACTTGCGGTTTCATATCCACAAACCCCGCCACAAAACGGCGGGCGTTTTCATCTTCGCTGTTGTAAATTTCCTCTAATAGTGCCGTTATTGGGGTGTCTAAGATTGCCGACACCGTATCAATGAATGAATAACCCCTATCAAAAAAATGCAGAATCGCGCCTGTAAATAGGCTCTGCGCTGACTGAAGTCTTACAAGTTGACATAACTATTAATCCCCTTTTAAAGTTTCAATTTTATAATTGAAATTATATATCGAAATCCAAATGCCCTTTTTTATAAGACTCTTTAGCTTCAATAGTTGAATCCCTATCCATATCTTTAAATATCTTCCTTGTTGGTACACATTCGACTTCTTTCACATACGATTTCAAAGATTCCATTAGGTTAGAACGTACATAATTTATACCAAAAGCGTCCATTTCATCTGACATTGACAAAGGCTTTCCTATAAGAGAACGTAAAACACGATAGAATGGAAATATCATCTTTCTCGTTAGTCTTAATCTTTCATCATGTTTACGAAGCATATCTGTATAGGAATATTTACCGTTAGCTAAATTTTCCCATTTCTCTTTTAAAATATGTGAGCCACAAAAAGCTGCTTCAAAAACGGTATCGCGCCCTACTCGTTTAGACAATTTCCATGCCGAAAAAGTTGAGAGTTTGTAACTGCTACCACCTCTCAAATAAGAAATGCCACACAATTTTTCTGCAATTAAATTGGTTATACCTTCATCAATAGCACGTCCAATATCAGTATCATAATCCCAAAACCCAAGCATTATTTTATGAGCCATTTCGTGAGCACGTCTAAACTTATTGTGGATTGCTGAAGGTGAAAAAAATTCAATAGCTCCCGTTGTTAAAATGTAGTGAGCAATTCTAAATATGTTGCCTCCATTCGGGTTATATGAATAAGGTGGTTTGGTTGGGTCTTTATTTTCCCGCATTTTTTCCTCAAACCATTTTTGCGGGTCTTTAATTCCACGCCTTTTTAGAATATGCCCAAATGCTTTTGCGCCGTTTTCCGAAAACTCCTTTACGTCACTTTCAAATAGTTCAGCAAGTTCAGCGTTTATTTCTTCCACTGAAATTTTAGCTTCTTTGATAGGGGAAGCACCTACTTTCCTTGCTCCCCCAATTGAAATTGCCCAATTTTTGGACAACGATTGATAAGAGGAACGTATCATATGCCTTGCCACAAGTCAAGAAATATTCTGCAAAAAGTTCCAGTATATGACATGAAATTATAACTCTAATTCAATTTCAAAATCCCGCTCTATCCCCTGCGTTTGCATTTCCTTTGCCTTCTGTTCATTTCTAAAACGTGCGGTGCGTTCTTTTGGTGTTAAATTCTTTTGAATTTCCTTTTCCAATTCCTCTAACCTCTTTAATATTCTTTCCCTATCCTTATGAACATCTACTAATCGCCGTTGCTTGGTATACTCATTTGAAAAATTTTCCCTATCCACAAGCATTGACGGCAATTTTTCTTCCAGTGGCTTTTTTGCTTGCTCTAACTCCTTGATTCTAAATTCAATCCGCTTGATTACTTCCGCTGAAATTTCCCATTCAACGACAAATACACGTTTGAAAGTATCCGTCGCTTGTTCATGCGAATGCTCAATCGCTCGTATTTTCTCGTCTATATCATTTTTGTTCGCAAGTAGCCCCATGCCCCGCCGTTGGTGCTTCAACTCCGCAATCTGCGAACTATATGTTTTAATTTCTTGGGCGCGGTGGTCTATATCCTCAATCTTCACTTGCAAAGCAAGCGTTTCACGTTCAATAGTCTTGATTTCTTGCTTTATCGCCATTGCTTTCATATCAGCAATTATGTAATTCTCTCGCAATTCGTGTATATGCTCCGCAATATTTTCAGGGGTCAGGGCTTGGACTTTTCTCTCCGTTTGCTCTAACACCTTATTTCTCGCCATAATAGCCCTATTCTTATTACCAATATCCGTCTTTGTGCCTTTCTTCTCTAAATTCCACGCATTATGCCCCATGTGCTTCGTTGGCTCTCGCTCAATTCCCTGCTCTTTTAGGCTTCTATGGTCTATTCGTTCATCAATCCCCAACTGCTTAAATTTCTTGTTCACCGTCACCGCCCAATCTTCCCGCCATTTTAGAAGCGTTTCCGTCTTATCCCAATTGGTAGAATCAACCTTTCGACTTTTCCAGTTCCCGCTTGGAAGTTTGATTTTATTGCCGTTTCTGTCAAGAATATACTCCTTCCGCGACTTCGCCCCCCATTTGCCGTCTTTATCAATCGGGCGAACTGTCAACATAATATGTGCATGGGGATTATCCTTTTGAATCGTCAAATCTTGGAATGGGTATACCTCGTCTTTGCGCGTGTGAATCTGCCCCGAATGAATGGAAAAATCCGCGCACATACCGTCATCAACGAAATTTCGTTGTATATAATCTTGCAAAAGTTCTATTTGTTGCTCTGTGGTTAGTTCGTTCGGCAAAGCAACAACAATTTCCCGCGCCGTTCGTGCGTTGTGTTGCTTTTCCGCTTTTCCCACTGCGTTCCACAATGTTCCCCTGTCTTGATAGCTTTTCGGCGCGTGGGTTGGCAACATGATTTCACTGTGGACGATCCCGCTCTTTTTTGTGTAATCATGGGCTTGGTTGTCGCTGTGTAGCTTCTCGCCTGCGCGGTATGCCGCCGCCCCGATTGCCTTGCGGTTGCCGTAATTGTGAGAAACTCCGTCTAATTCGTTTTTCAAGTTTTCCCCCGCACGATACGCCGCCGCGCCAACGGCTGAACGCCCCGAATTTCCCCCGATTGTTTTCATAATGAAGCAGTAAATCGCCATTCCGCACCCCGCCTTTTCTTCCCCGCAATTACTACAACGTATGCGGGAGGGCTTGGTCATGTTGCACGAAAAAACACACCGCGCCTTTTGCGGTGTGAAAATGCGCCCTTAGCGGTCTGGCGGGCGAGAGGGGAAAAGCAATGCGATGTTGCGGAGCAACGAGCCTTGCGGGTGGGGAGTGTTAACGATAAGCCATACACTAAAAAAAACAAAAAAATAAAACGAACAAATGTTTGACATTTTTGTCATAATGTGATACTCTTAGACATAGATAAAAGTTGCTGTTTTACCTATGTTTTTTGTACTCTCAACTGTAGTTGACCGGACACATAAATCACGCCATTATGCACGGTCGCTTGCGAATACGGCCCGATTGCCGCAGGAGCTTTGCTTGTTGCTACAATTTTTTTCATATAGATAACCTCTTTCTTTCCAATCCAAGCCCAATAAGCTTATTTATGTAATTACATTATTTACATATTCAAGAACATTTGCAAGCATGGCGTAGTGTAAGCGCGGTATGCTTTAAGTAGGTTATCGTAATGAAAAAGTCATTAGACATACCTATTTCTCAATAAAATTTATAAGGCCGTGGAAGAAGGGAGTTCTCATGCGACGGCAACGGAAAGAAATTAAGGCAGTTCTGGTTCCGCCTAAGAGTGAACAAGCTAAACGCCGGTTTGAAAAAAGGATATGCGATTTCTATGCTACTCAGGTTGAGCAAATACTCCAATCATTACCAAAGGAAAAGAAGCTGGAGATTATAGATGCTCTACTGGCATCTACGTATCAATAGACATCAAGTCGCTAACAAGCTCCCAAACACAGATGTTACCTTTGTATTGACATGGCATTTTCTATGCATCTAATCGCATAAGTGGCAAGTCGGGTTCCTTTATCTGGCTTATAGGTTACAATTCCCTTGATTAATCCTATTGTGCTAGTGTATGTAATAAACCATATTTTCAACAAACCGCCTGATTGTCCTAATATTAAGGCGTTTCGCCAAAGTTTGCAAGTAAAAATTTCGACAGCAAAATTTTTACAGGGTATAATCAT
>Ga0131853_10002425_pt1 | contig 33266 bp, 22 predicted proteins | sample TergutLab28metaG_FD_92764 | JGI IMG/M metagenome (GOLD analysis project Ga0131853, IMG submission 92764) | Labiotermes labralis P1 segment gut microbial communities from Petit-Saut dam, French Guiana - Lab288 P1 (version 2) (version 2) | ecosystem: Host-associated > Arthropoda: Insects >... | reverse complement strand
TTTATAAAACCATCTTCAGGGAGTCTCCTGTGCCTATTAAAGTTACTTGTTATCTGATATTACCGTTGAGGTATGCTGGCAGCATGTCTTATTTCATATGTGATGGAGCTGGATATCATATTATGTGTATTCCTTGTGTTGGTTTTCTGTATCAGCATTAATATTAACTGATATACAAATGCATAAGTTGGTAATAATAAAGTGAAGGAATATGGAAGTTCTGAAGGGCGTTTAGTTCCACTCTTTTGTCAAATCCATTCTTCTTATTAAACTAACACAGATTAGTTACAACAACTGATACAAGGCTAGTAATTTTAGAGCGATTAATCGATTAGTCGAAATGCGATTTTTTCTTCCGTAGATTACTTTTAACCTTTTATAAATCCTACTGGTTACGTGATGCACAAACAAGTTTAACATTCAAGAATTTTACGCTCTGCCCACACTGTATTTGTGCGTTTTGTATTTATCTCAGTACAAACAACGACTTGTGCCACTTACATCATAAAATGATTGGTTTTTATAACCGAGATGGTGTGTTTACAGCGCAGTACGGACTGGGTCTTTAAATAGAGCGGTCTGCGCTTCGTCTTTAAAGGGTTAAATTGCACAGTTTCATTTTACGTTATTATCGATCTATAAGTCAAGCAGTAAATCAGCAAATCTCCTGTTTCAACTGGAGTAGTAAATGAAAGGATGTTGTGAGTGTTAAGGAAAGGCAAAATATCTTGAATTTGCTTTTAAGAGAGGTTAATCTTACTTGGAATTTACGTGCCGCAATTGCTTATCGCCGGAAAATGGGATCATCGTGAATCATACACTGTAGCTACGTAAGGCCGTAATACCAGGATACAATAAGCTTACAAGGAAACAAATATTTAGTAACGGAGATTACAAGAAAATATCAGGCTTAACGGAAGCTGTCTTTGTTCGTGGTTAACCATCTCCAGGAGGATAATATGACATAATTAATAATATAATGGCAATTGTGTAGAAATCCTTTCCCCTATGCTTCTATGCGTGAGAACTGGGGATTATGGGAAGCACTGCCCGCCCAATATTAACAACTAAGTCTAACAAGCTTTTAGTCCGGGATGAACTGCCACTGTGGAAAGCAGCACTGTCGGACTGGTTCTGGGTCTTGCACAGTAGAATCTGTATTAAAGATAAAGTCCTCTCTTCGCTTAAACACATTTCTCTCAATGGGTTTGTTTATTTATTTATTATGTACGTAAAAGACAACGTTTTTTGGAGGTACTGGGCACCGAAAATCTCACGGAATGTCCGCTGGGTGGAGTTTTCTTATGAGATAAAGCTGCCGAGCTGAAGGATATGATAAAATGGATACTCTTTATATATCTTTGAATTATATGATGGATAGCGAATGATGTAATGAAGAGGATGTGCTCAGTCTGTCAGCCAGAGAAAAGAAACACATTCTTCACTATAAAGAATAATCCAATAATTCTGTCAAGGGAAATAATGAAAACTTGCTCTTCGAATTATATGGAACAAAAATACACAGTGTGGAAAAAATGTAGTGTCTCTTACTGTTCAACATCGCGGTATGTATGCTTACCACTGGAGGTTAAATGGGTAAAATCTTCTTCAAAATATATCAGTTTATAGTGAATGCCATTTAAATTGAATACTCTCATTTCAGCTGTCCTGAATTGTGCCATACGTTATAGGAAATGTCATTAATCCTTACAAGGAACCTCTAACATGGAACATTTCAAGGAACTGTTTTTTAACACCTGGCCTTCTGAAAGTCCTTAATTTTTTAAAAGTTAATTTCTAGTCTCTTGGAAATTAGACGACGTTCCCAACACAAAGATCAGTTGATTAATTCTAATAATGGATATGATCCGTCTATACTGTACGAACTACCTTCTAAAACACGTTACTGAACGAAAGATAGAAGGGAAGAAGAGACAAGGAAGAAGACGTAAGCAGTTAGTAGACGGCTTTAAGGAAAAGACAATACACTGGAATATGAAATAGGAAGAACTAAGTCGCGCTGTCTGGAGAACCTCTTTTGAAGAGGCTGTGGACCTGTGCAAGAAATACAATTAACACTGTAGGAATGAAATGAGGCAAACATATGCAAAATTCATCGACGTTGAAACTGGTTGGACACAAATCAAGAAAAAAAGAGACATTACGGGCGTGAACTGGAAGCAGAGGATGAAAGACAAGTTGAACCGGTAACCGCAATCCCAGTTTATGGTGGGTCAGTCCGTCTCTGTTTCACGAACAATTTCTCTCTAAACACTGCTAATCGGGTTAGCCATTAAATTCTTCAATCCCCTGCAATGTGTATCCTTGTAGGTAGACAAACCTGCAACGCCAGACGATGGTGGCGTGGATTCAAGTACAGTCTCTTGTATTCAAGTGCCCATTAGCATACTGTGCGATTAATGGTTGCACTACTTTGCGTAATTCAACGAATTTATCGGGATCTACACCGCGTGAAACAAAAGGATAAGTCAAACAGAATCGTTGTTGTTTTATATTGCACGCGGTACCATGGCGACCGGAGGAGAATTTTATCCTCTCAAGCCCGAATTTCATAATATAAATTAATATTTAAAAAATAATTTCCTACCTCACGGAAAGCAAAATAATTCTCCATTACGAACAGCAACAGGCTAATGCGCTATGAGAAAATATAAGCTGCTTGTTTTAACAGCAATGTGAAATTCATAATATACTGTGTGGGCAAAGTGCAGAGTGTTATCATGTTAATGCAGATGGTGTGTATAGTAACCACTGTGTTTAATGTGTTAAGAGTGTAAACTGCTAGATTCTCTGTCCTAAATTCAGGAATAGAAGGGAAGGTTGAAGTAAGTCTCTAACGATGATTTACACGTTTAGAAGTTGTATATTGTCTTCTACAGAAATATACCTGCTAAACATTCATTCTTTGCACGAAGGGTATAAACGAAATCACTAATAAGGGTTGTGCATTTCCTGTGATTAAAACACACCCATTTGAAATTCAAACGGAGAAATCTTGCTTTGTACGTGAAGTTGCGAAAAGTGACTATTTGATTAGTCATATCTGTCTGTCTGTCTGTCCGCATGGAACAACTCGGCTCCCACTGGATTTTTGTGAAATTTGATATTCGTTTCTTCGAAAATCAGTCTAGAAAATTGAAGAGTCATTAAAATGTGATGAGAATAACGGGTACTTTACATGAAGAACCTAAGTACATTTATGATATCTCACTGAATTTTTTTTGTACGAGAAAAAGGCCTGTTTCCGACAGACGTTGTAGAGAAAAGCAGAGCACAGTTTATGTTCAGTAAGTTTCTTTTCCAAAAATCGTGTCTTTTATGAGATAACGCGGAAAAATGTGGGAGAAACAGACAGGCCACAATTGACAACGTGATATGGCCCTTGTCCTTTGTATGCTGGATAACTACGGCTACAGACACACCCCCAGAATATGTAATACTCATTGTTTTTCCATGGCCAACAATGGTTACGCGAACGCGCTTCAACTTTACGTTATAGTAGTTTGCCTGTCTTGTTGTATATTATTAATAAATTTGAAACACAGAGTCTAATATGGAATTTTAAGCCTACACAATTATTTATATCTAGAAAAATAAAGAAAAATTTTTGATCTCATTAAGCTGGAAGTTCTAGAAAGCTTGTATATGAACGTTTGTATCAGCCAGTGGGTGAGACTGAGCTGCAAACAGCCAAGAAGCATGGGGCCGGTGGCCTGGAATTTAGCTTTTTATGGAAACTTATCAGTCATTCTTTGAAAGAAAGGAGTAGAGGAAGACTATACGGCAGGACACACAGTGATGAATATTGCAGACTTCTCAAGGGCACTGGCAAACATCAGGGCAGTATTCCTGGATAAATTAGCTGTCTCCTTCCTTCTTCGGTATAGTCAATTCACATTCTCCTCTTCAACCTAGAAAACCCTCCCTCCTTTTTTGCAGCCAGCATATATTTTTGAGCATTAGGGCCCTTTCGGATGTCACAGACTGGCTGCCCATAAAGTATTTTCTTATCATAAATGTGCTGGTCCTAACATTTCTCCTTTTGTAATCTTGAATGTACTCAACATTTGCCCACGTTATTCGGCCTCAGGCCAGATTTCTGTGAAACCTGTAACCCTGTGTGTTCACTAACACCTTATTGTCTCCTCTTTCCATTTTCCTACATTTTTCACCCACGGCTCAGTCACACTGTACAGTTCCTCTACTTCCACTTGCTCGCTACCCCTGTACCCTTTCTTGTAACCTCAGAAGTAATCCTCTTTCTTCCACGAGGTCTGTACATGTCAGCAATCTACAGAGCGGGGATGTGTCATAATACGGTATTTCTCAAAATTAGTCGCGTTCAGTTCATTCTGTGAAGCGTATAGAATATCTGCTTGAGCCATTAGGGAGAATTGAATTTCTGTGTGTCAGTACAAATCGATATGAAATAAGGACTTGGGGACGTGCAAATGCCACAGAAGGTCTCGGATTTAACCTGTAAAGCTGTAGCAGTCAACTTGTTAAGGAAGACTGTGAACCAATGGTATTGTCTGTATGTCACACAATGACAAAAAGTTAAGAGAGATATCAGATTGTGATTACGGTGGGTGTCGAGAATATGACCTTGCGGGAACTCATAGATTATTACTTAGTGGATAAGTATTAATGTTCTGGGGGGAAGCACCTCACCTCCGCGCTGTAAAGGGGGCAGCACTTTCATCCGTCACGTTGTCACCTGTCTATCAAATTATATAGCTCCACATCCATAAACACTAGTTCCTGATTGTGAACTGTGATACTTACCTGGAAAGTTTATTTACCTTGTACTCTAGGTTTGTATACGGGGGATGCCTGATTTTGATCTGGACCGAGTCGTTGGCTTCCCTTAATAGCATTTCTTAGCAATTGGATTAGGCCACGACCACTTCCTTTCATATTCTTTAAATTCACCAAACAGAAGTCACATGGTCATTTGTTGCTGCAAACAGACTAAGTTACGTGGAATGTGACAAGTAAAAAAAAAAAAAGAGTGCTTCGAAAAGTAAATGTCTAAATGCAATCAGTGAAATTAATGTCAAGTAATTAAGAAAAACGACCAGAAATACATTTCTATAGTAAAACCAACTAGATGCACAAATTTCTTAAATTTATTTTATTTTGGATTGACACTACATGTTTCGGACGGTCTTTCCGTCCAACATCAGGAGTTCAAAACTGTATATACAGGAACAGGCATTTGTCAAACAGATACTGCTGTCTGCTTGCTAGCAAGCAGTATCTGTTTGACATATGCCTGTTGCTGTATATACAGTTTTGAACTCCTTATGATGGAAGGAAAGACCGTCCGAAACACGTGTCAATCCAAAATGAAATAAATTTAAGAAATTGGTGCATCTAGTTGGTTTTACTATAGAAATATATTAAGATTCACGGCACTATGAACGTCAAAGTTGGCCAAGAATATATTACAAAACTCTATGACGTATGTCTTTAGAATCTTGCTGTAAAATACACAAGTTCTATAATGACCGAGGCACAGTGACGTCAGGCAGACATCCCTCCAGAAAGAGTTGTCTGGCGCAACATGCAAATTAGGCCTAGCTCTGCAAAACCAGAAATAAATGAAAAAGTATGCAAAATACCGAAACCGTTAATGTACGCGTACTTCGCACTAGCCCCACAAACATGTCTGATTCCAGTATAATTAAAATGCAATTATTAATGACAAATCCCATCATACGCCAGATTTCGCAATTCTTAAACATACAGCCCGCACACAAATTCATTGTAATGGTATTAAAATTGTTGACGTTTATTCTATAGATAAACGAAGTTTCATAAAATTATGGTAATCCATATGTTGCTGAGTTGGATATCTGGTGTTATGGTGTCTGGGTTACGAACTGTAAGATGAAGGAATCGGTAATCGACAGCAAGAAATACAGCTTCTATTTGATTCATTCCACTGTGTGTAATTAATCAGCAGACAAAACAAATTCCTTATTTTTTTCTATATAAAGAATTTTGTCTTAAACACCTTTCTTTACAACAGTTTCTACAACTGACTGACTGTTGCGGTCACATTTGACGGCGTTCAAGTCCATTACAAGAATTCTATTATTGTTATAATCTTGAAAATTAACAACTAACTATTTGCGTTCATTTCTTTGGTACGTTCAGGTGACCGTGAATCGTGACAAATCCTTATAATAAAACAAACTAGATGCACTAAATTCTCAAATTTATTTTTGGAATAAAATTCTACATGTTTCGGACAGTTCCTCTGTCCATCATCAGGAGTGTTTCACTGTACAAACAGTAATGGTATATGTCATACAGGTTTGCTGACATATACCATTACTGTTTGTACAGTGAAAAACTCCTGATGATGGACAGAGGAACTGTCCGAAACATGTTGAGTTTTATTCCAAAAATAAATTTGAGAATTTAGTGCATCTAGTTTGTTTTATTATAAGGATACTATTTGAACAGCTTAAATTTGCAGCAGTAAGTGGTTAGAAATTTTACGTTTATTACAAAATTATATCTATGGTAAAATCTTATCAGTAAGTCATATTACTTCAAAGTGAAGTCTATAAACATGGCCCGAGTTAAGATAACAATATTAAGAACAAAGTTTCTATTATATATTTGGTAAAAAAAAAGCTTATATATTATATACGTATTTAAACAGTTATAAAGTGTTTTCGAGGGGAGTTCTGGTTCATTATACGAAAATCGGCTTCGACCACTTGCTTCGCATTAGCTCTCCGGTCACTGCACATAAATTCACATGGCCTCTTACATGAGAGTTGCTAACGTTATTTTGTAAAATGATCTTAAAAAGAGGAAGGAAATATCTGTACAGTTTACACAAGTTTACTTCCAACTGTCTGCAAAATACACAGTTTTAGTGTTACTAAACATTACGGCCACAAAAGCAGCCGTCTTTAGGAAGCTAAAGCAGATGACACATGCAGCGTGTTATGCAACTGTCAGCTGTGAACTGTATTGAATTCACTTGATTCACTATTAGGGATAGCGAAGATTTTCGCTAAACACAGTGATCAACATTCCAGTTCCAAGGAAATCTTGAAATTTACTGACCAGCGAAAATACTATTAGCTTTTCAAAACGGTCTGTTCCGCGTGGAGTCACTTAAGTAGAATTTTCAAGAAGACTGAAGCGGAAGGATAAATTCAAGTAATAGTTTAACTTCGATGTTTGTTGGACCGTGCATCATTGTGATAACTGAAGAATAAAAACCAACTAAATGCCACTTATTTTATTGTACTTCTTATAGGCTCAACGTGTTTCGGGCACTACTATGTCCATCATCAGGAGCTCGCGACTATGATGTTGATAACCACACTGGTCGTTTCGTTCTTGGCTGTAGCCCGGACACTACTCCAGCCTAACCGCACCTAACCTCCAACATACAGCAAACCAAGACCGAAACGACCAATGTGGTTATCAACATCATAGTCGCGAGCTACTGATGATGGGCATAGTAGTGCCCGAAACATGTTGAGCCTATAAGAAGTACAATAAAATAATAAGTGGCATATAATTGGTTTTAATAGTTTAACTGTTTCAAGTCTAGTGGTAAATATTTGCATGATCTGCTGTGACATTAATCAAGTAAGTATTTTGTCCGCCCGGCAGAAATTAGCCACTTTGAGCAGCACAAACCTACCTGTAGTGATAATGCACATGGAATGATTTATCTGTAATAAGGGGACTGAATTTTGTCCGTAATACAGGTGGGTGTCGATGTCGAAAGGGTTAATAACTTTTCCCATTTCTTATCTTTAAATTAGGTAACAAAGTTGAATTAACTTTAAAGTATTTCTTTTCCCTTACCTACAAACAAACGCAGCTATACCAATTTCGTAACACAGTCCGTCCCATCAAATAAACATAGGAATGGTATTATTCTACTTTTTTTATCGCACACATTAATTCCCACTTCCACAGCACTGTCTCCTCTGTATTGTTTACAGGGCCTATTCTTTCTTCAGAGCTGTAGTTACAATCCTCTGTCCCCCGTCTGTGTATTCACAGTCTCATATTTCCGCTTCTCCCACCCTCTTCATTTCTCTAGTTACAGCTTCTTTTATTGTGTTATGTTATACAATGTGTGTTGCTCTTATTCCTTTTCCCAGAACGCTTGTTAGAGGTACAGAATTCAATTTCAGATTCTTCTTGGCATGTACTGGGGGTGAGTGAGAAGCTTGGGATTAGCGTATGAATATGCAAGCCAAGGGAAAATCCACAGTTAGGGCATGCAACAGTGGAAGTAGCGGTTTACAACATGATGTTCGCGACACTATTCTAACTTCTAGATCCGTGAAGGATGATATTTTCAGCAAGGTTATTTTATTTCCGGTCACTAGCTCAGACCTCAGTATTGAACTATAATTTTGTCTGTTGTTTTGTATGGGTGTGAAACTTGGTCGCTGACATTGTAGGAGGAAAGGAAGCTGAGGGTGTTTGAGAACATGGTGTTGAGGAGAATATTTGGACCTAGGAGGGACAAGGTAACGGGGGAATGGAGGAGATTGCATAACGAGGATCTAAATGATTTGTACTCCTCACCCAATATTGTGCGTGTGATAAAACCAAGAAGAATGAGATGGGCTGGGCATGTGGCATGTATGGGTGAGGAGAGGGGGGTGTATAGGGTCTTGGTGGGGAAACCGGAAGGAAGGAGACCACTGGGGAGACCTAGGCGTAGATGGGTGGATAATATTAGGCTGGATCTCCAGGAGGTGGGATGTGGGTATATGGACTGGATTGGGCTGGCCCAGGATAGGGACAGATGGCAAACGCTTGTAAGTGCGGTAATGAACCTTCAGGTTCCGTGAAATGCGGGGAATTTCTTGACTAGCTGCAAACCAGTTAGCTGCTCAAGAAGGACTCTGCACCATGGAGTAAGTAAGGTCAGATCTCAGACTGTGTAAAAGGAATCTAAATACGCAAAGGGCAGAAAGCACGGATACCACAAACTTGGTACCTGGAGTTGAGAAATCCTATCTGTAAAATGCAGCAGAATTTGACAATTAAAAGAAAAAGGGAAATCTTTTCATTACGTAAGTAACCGTTAGTAAATGGCGACAATTCCACTTACGCCGTCTTTGCTCTAACATGAACCACAATTTAGTTTTATTACGTTAGGTTAATGTTAAGGGTTTCTTTACAAAGTGAAATTTCACTAAAGTGAAGACCACATCTGCGTCTGTCTGTCTGTCATTCTGTGTTCTAACAACTTCTCCTAGGACATATTTCATTTAAAGTCCGGCGTTTGAGACTTTCACCAGAATTATTCGATCATTTACGATTTCCTTCTGATAAGCTACACAACGAAGTCTACAATGCCTTGCACATCATATGTATGTCAAATTGTTAATAGGATCTTAGCGAAGGAAGAATATGCGAACGTCGGGAATATTACGGCAAATTTTAGAGTATTGTTCTCGCCGTTCGGAAGCGGCACTGTATATTTGCGTACTTAACTTACCAATATAATTTTTGGGCTTTTCCCACTACAATTTATTTAATTTTGACAATTTATTAATTAATATCTATATTTTTCTCTGTAAAGTTATTATTTCAACAACACGCTAAGAATAAAAAAATAGTCAAATTGTTGTATTTGTTGTTATTCTTCGTATTCAACCCTGTTAAAGCCGACAGCTGTTTACTGTTTATCAAAAGCCGACAGGTCAGTGAATTTCTCTTAGAATTCAGTATAAGTATTTTTTTCCATTCTTCATTTAGTACCGTTGCAGTAAAACTTTCTTCAGTGCTGATTAATTAATTACTTGCTGAATATAGTAACATATTTCAAGGGAAGTCCACATGTTTAAGCCTGAACCAACTAGATTTAAATACCGCCATTAGTCATTATTTTTGGCCCCACTCACCCTCCAGCAAGTGTCAGAAAAAGCACAAATTAGTACCGACAAGGAACGACAATATATTAAGCGAATTATGTGGAAAAATTTAAAACACTTTTAAGTAAGAAAATGAACACTTTGTTTTCTTGATCCCTTGAATGACTTAAAGTCTCAAATTTATTTCAAAACATTTACAAATTCAAGACTTCAGACATGTGAAGATGTACGTTATAGTTGAAGAATAAGAGACCAACTTGATGTCACTATTTCACTTCTTCCATGCTCAACATGTTTCGGACATTAATACATCCATCAACAGGAGCTTGCGACTATTCTGTTGAATTACCACATTGGTCTATTGTTCTTCGTTCGATGTGTGTTGGAGTTTCGGTGTGGCTGGTTGAGGTGGTATCTGTGTAGCACGCTGAAGCCTGCTACACAGATACCACCTCAACCAGCCACACCGAAACTCCAACACACATCGAACGAAGAACAAGAGACCAATGTGGTAATTCAACAGAATAGTCGCAAGCTCCTGTTGATGGATGTATTAATGTCCGAAACATGTTGAGCATGGAAGAAGTGAAATAAAACTTAATAACTAGTGACATCAAGTTGGTCTCTTATTCTTCAACTATCACAACGATGCACGGTCCAATATACATAAGATTTATTCTACATTATAGTTTATACGTTACATCGAATGGCTAACAGGTCTAGTCCAGCTCTACTCTAGGTCACATATCAAAAGACCATAACACTTACACTCACCGCAATAAAAAAACAAGGATCCGTTAAAAAAATCTTCATAGTGGGTTGTTTAACATCGCGTCGGTTTAGGTGAGTGAATGAAAGTGTGCCGCATTGGTGGGGTTACACGTACTGTACAGTGACAAAGGGAAATCGGAGTACTAGGAAAAAGCCTATCTCAGCGTCACTTTGAACATCAAACATCTCAGGTGGTTTGAAGTGGCGACTGAACCAGATTCCACGTCGTTGTAAGCTAGTAACCAACCGCCTGACCCATACCACGCCCTGCTTAATGATTATTTATCGACATAAACACTTTTTGTTTGGCAAAAAATCGTCCGGCTAATTCTTATTGAAGGAAATACTTGCTATGCACTGCGATATTCAAACAAACACAAATATGCTGTCAGAGAAAAATGTGTGTTATTTTCATAAGATTCGTCATTCCCGTTGTGTCCAATAAACTAATTAGAGTAGAGTGTATGTTCCTCTCTAACACAACTTTATTTTATTTTATGGTACAGGTCTATTTACATTTACTACCTAAGGTACAACTACATGTTTCGGCTCTTGTAATAGCCAACTTAAGGGTGTACATGAATCCTTAGAAAGTAGTTATACAAAATTTAATATGGGCTGTGTACAGGGGGGATGTGGGAGAAGAGGTGGGCATGAGATCTCGTGCCCACCTCTTCTCCCACATCCCCCCTGTACACAGCCCATATTAAATTTTGTATAACTACTTTCTAAGGATTCATGTACACCCTTAAGATGGCTATTACAAGAGCCGAAACATGTAGTTGTACCTTAGGTAGTAAATGTAAATAGACCTGTACCATAAAATAAAATAGAGTTGTGTTAGACAGGAACATACACTGCACTCTAATTAGTGTGTTATTTTAATGTTTAGCAGATGACATAAAATGTATACTCTTATAATGGATCTGCGCTCTCATTGACTTGCCTTATACAGAGTCGAAAAATATGCTGTTAGCGAACAGTTAGCTACAAAATATGTTGATAATCTTGAAGTAATTACACCCGGAGGGACAAAGGGAACTCCGAAATGTTCGTAAGTCCAGGAGATGGTGAACACCGGGAAGAAGAGTGAATGTTGAACGTCCCGGAATTCAAAGCGGGAGTCTTATGGGATTCAACACAACGTTTCATCGTTGTTTAAAATTTCGTAATCTGAAGGAAAGAGACAACTTTGAAAGTGTAGGCGTAGATGGAAGGATAATCTTGAGGTGGAACTTGAAATGGAAATGCAGGGTGCAGACTAGATTGCTTTGGCTCGGGAAAGGGACAAGAGGCGGACTGCTGCCAAGAAGGTCATAAACTTTCGGGTTCGTAAAATGCGGGGAAGGTCTGTAGTAGCTAAGGAACACTTTCAGTTTCTTAAAAAGGATTCCGTTCTATGGAGCTCTTTGCTTGTTTGTTTCGTTGGTTGGTGGGCTGATTAATTTAAAATTAAGAGATGCACTGTGCCCTGTGTAGCCGAGGAAAGCTGCGTTTTTTTGAGGAAGAATAAAAAAAACTCGATACTTTTTTCAAAAGAATTAAGATAAAATAAGAATTGATGAAGATGAAACAAAAAAAAATCTGCCGTCTATTGCGTGCTTACAGCAACTTGCGTGCCAGAGACGCTGCTAATTTAGAGCAGACTCTTAAACGGATGTACAGGCAGAATATAACCTTGTTTTATTTGAGGAAGGATGAAAGAACTGTCATTGTGCCTCAGCGCCTTGCCTTTATACAACGTCCTTAAAAAACATTAGCCGTAACAATCGAATTTACCCAAACAGATCGAAGTATTTGAATTGTTACGAGTTTACTTTGCAGATTACTAGCTGCTTTCGATAGATGAAGCACGAGTAAAATTTTGGCGATAAAATTTGCCATAATGATAATCCGGTGCACAAAATTGTAGTGCAAAGAAAATAAATAAACGGGTGTGAAACTTTTCTCGTTTCACCCCTCGGCAAAATGAGCCACAGGGACAAAGAGAGGGACTTGAAACAAAACAATGAAAACACATTAGAGTACCTGAGAGAGAAAGAACGTTTAGTGCATCGCTAAGAACAAAAACGAATGGTTTCATTAATTCACGTAAGCATATCCCTTCAGAGCTGTAATTAATTTAGAGTCTCCGTGTTCTAATACAGGCTGCAGTTGATGCAAATATCGTAACAAACGGCTTCATACACCCCTCCCCCCTCCCCCCAACAAGAAGTCCAACAAAATAAAAGCGGTGAAGTGCTGCGGCCTGTCAACTCCAAACAAAATGTTTTAAACCAAAATAAGCATCTTAAAATATTGCCGTTAAATGTGAAATCAGCCCCTTACTTTTCATTTCGCTGACGTAATCTGATAATGTACAACCTTAAAAAATTCAATCACAACATTAAAATGCAAGCTAGAGAGAGTATAGACCAGTAAATAATGTAAGACTCTTACCGAAATGCGTAATCCGAAGCAGAATAATATCACTAATGGAGATACTTATATTTGGAGTCCTCTTGCTCTAACGCAGGATGCAAACGATTTAGAGTATCCTACCGAAAGTCCTGGTGCCCCTCCCCCAACCCTTGACACAGACCTATAAATGTTTTAGATTCTTCTGATTTAAAAACTGTGGGAATTGTCGCAGAATGTCGGAGACAAATTCGGTATATGAAGAAGTAATAAAGGAAGACGAATTTTTTTCGTTTTCCATCTACACGACAAAAAACAGTCGATCTGAAATAATTCAATAAAAAATTATTGCGGTATGTGAAAATGGATAATTCAGTTACTGAAATTGAAGGACGTCTAAGGATCGTATATGTAGATTTTTTAAAGAAAGTACCCATTTTCTAACAAAGGTTGCAGGTGATCCTGAACTTCATAACAAGTAGCATGGTTCCCCCTGTCCCTACAGTTATTTTGAAATTCAAGCATAAGGTACTTTGCAAATACTGGGGAAAATCTGAAACAAATTTTCAAAATCAACGTTCCACACTTTATGGCTGATTAAAGATATTCAAACGCTGTTTATGTCAGAGCTAAAAGTGATTTACGTCTTACAGAGCGATTTTGTTTTTTGAATTCAAAGTTTTGAAGGCATGGTTGTCCAAAGAAACCGAAGCATCTTGCCACTGTTGGCTCACGTAGTAGCCTCTAACAGTTTGGAACAGTTTCTGATCACCTTCGTAGGACGTACTGTTTCCCCCCAAACCCGATCGCAGGTCTAACATGAACGAAACCAGAAACAACTGCAAAATTTTCGGTGCACGCCTCTCGCCACCTCCGGCTTCCAATGGAAACAGGGCGAGTTACACAGCATAGCGCGTTTAACGTATTGGTAGAGTGAAGTTATTACGAAATGCTTCTTCTGCCGATGAACTAATATTTGGTGTGACTATGGTGATCGGGTTGCTTCACTCTAAAGGCTACGGAAAGTTGTGACTGCACACACCATCCGGTTGTATATGCGTCTCCGTCTGAAGCACAAAAAATAAACAATATGATTTGGTGTAAGATTATAAAGCAATGAATTTTAAAATTTTATTTGAAAATCCATCATGGAAGGCAGGTGTTGATTTGGCAGAATTGTGTCTTAGATAGGCATCTGTCTTAACCTGAGAAAATATGTGTGTGGAGTGGTATGTCAATTTATCCTTTGAAAAAATTAAAACAAATTCTTATAATAAACCAAACTAGATGCACTTATTTCTCAAATTTATTTTTGGAATAAAACTCTACATGTTTCGGACAGTTCCTCTGTCCACCATCAGGAGTTTTTTCACTGTACACACAGCCATGGTATATGTCATACAGGTTTGCTGACAGCTTGCGAGCAGGATCAGGACGGCACTGCAGTTCCGTCCTGATCCTGCTCGCAAGCTGTTAGCAAACCAGTATGACATATACCATGGCTGTGTGTACAGTGAAAAAACTCCTGATGGTGGACAGAGGAACTGTCCGAAACATGTAGAGTTTTATTCCATAAATAAAATAGAGAAATTAGTGTATCTAGTTGGTGTTATTATAAGAACATATAATGATGCACGGTCACCTGAACGTCAAAATGGAACAAATTGTAACGCGTGGTTTGTGAAAATCAATTCTGTAACGAAGAGGCCACAACTTACACACCAGGCTGGATAGCCTTGAAACTGTAGAGAATTTTAACGTTTTAAAACAGCCGCGACGAAACTAAACTCATGTTGTTAGCAGCCGTAATTGTATTTCTGTGGAATTTACATGCACACGGAGCGCTGACAAAAATTCATGTATACGTTTAAAAGTTTGGAAATTTTTCAAGTTACACTAAAAGTGTGGCACAAAAATATCGATGTTTTTAAAGAGAATGTGTCATTAGAAGATACATTTGATGTGTTTTCTTGCGTCCTTTCCAAGTGCTGCTTCCGTCCGCCGCTACCGACTTTAACTACAGCGGTGTCGCTTTTCCCGCTGTCTGCGGGCGAACTTTATTACCAGTGAGGTCCCGCACACTGGCACCCTACTGTACCTTAATACAACCACCTACGTAACCTCACAGAAACCTAACGCCAAAGACTGCGGGCGGCCGAGGGGCGTGAGTGTAAACAGTGACAGATAAAATACTTTTTTTCAATTATGTAGAAACTCCTCTGGAATACAGACTGCCAATATTACGCTTTCTTTCTGCATAGCCCTGCTACTCTGCGGAATTCCAAACACCATGTGATATGGTGTGGTTTGTGCTCGTCTAAACCAGTGTTTCTCAACCTTTGTGAGACCGCGGCCCGGTAAATTCTTTTTTCATAAGACGAGGGCACAGTCCCAACAGATTTACTCGTCAGTACCTTTCCAATTTTTTTTAAGCTCATACATTAAACTAACATACGTATTAATAATTAATTTTGGCATAATCATAAAGAGTAGTAGTACAATTATGTGTACGGTGTGGCATGTTGACAAATACATAATTACATTTAAATTAGTTATCAATTCCAGGAGAATTTCTAGGGATCCGGTATAATTGTTGCCAGGGCGCAGTACCGGGCCGCGGCCCGGCGGTTGAGAAACACTGATCTAAATGATTCAGCCAGCGACACTTACAGACCGGAAAGCAAAGCGGACAAAAAATGGCCACTTACTTTGACGGCGACACCCTGCAGCCGACGCTGATTGTACAGTTGGTGACAACATCGTCGAAACTGTAAACTTTATATTTTATACTTTATACTTTAAAACACTTTTAGGTTACAATACGATCACTTGTATCACTTTATGCACTAACATTCTTGCATAATGCCTAAACGGCATATTTCATTTTTTATATTCTCACTGATAAGTATATTTCACGCGAACTAATGGAAACTTTCCTTCGACATTACGGTCACTATTTTAAACATGCAGTGAGATGACAGTATTATGGAGCATTCACTACACGCACTTCAGTCACTTCGCTTTACATTCGCATGTCACTAAACGCAATTCAACATTTCCGTTCGGTGAACAAACTGATATGTCACTGAACTTGAAGATTAATTTCTCACAATGGAAAACCCATTTTTTGAAATATGTAGGATAATTTTTTTGAAACATGTTTGTTGTAATTTACTAAGCAATGACACTACCCAAAAAATTGCAAAAATGAAAAAAAAAGCATAAAAATATTTTCTGAAAATTAAAGGCATGAAGTAAGCAGACTGATCTAATAAGTGTATCCAAAGTTATTTAGAAATAACATGTTTTGCATACATGATACAGTCTTTACAGTATTCCGAAAATCATCGATTGCTCTTTGTAACAGCAGTTTTGTATTTTGAACGTGAAAGAAATTAGTGTTCCATTTTACGCGTATTGAAAAATTATTTCGGATTACATGTAGTTAGGGAAGAGTAGCAGAATAAGATATCTTTCTTCAGTACTTAATCAAGAGTATCTTAATTAGTAATTGGTTCACAAAACCGTAGTCTTTTCTTACATAAACTAAATATTTATCGTCATTCATGTTAGATATATCGTGTTTGATTCCCAACAAATATAATTTTTAAAGCAGTTGTTACACAAGCATATTAAAAAACATAAGCGACGTAGGCATAACGTAATATTGTGGGGAGTTTGCGCGACAAATATGGTAATGGTAAAGTAACAATGCCTCATATATATATATATATATTGTTAAGGGAAATTTCAATGGAATAATTTGATTGGAGTCATCCCGTTGTGTTGTAGTACTAACTAAAAAGTCGCTCAGTCAAAACACAACAATATATTCAATAATGTAAAGTTTGCTGCATGATTTCGTTACAGGCAACCATCATTAGGCAGACATTTCAGTACATGGATAATGAACATGTCATGTCGATGTACTGAAATGTCTGCCTGATGATGGTTACTTGTAACGTAATCATGCAGCAAACTTTTTTAGATGCGGTTAGGCTGGAGTAGTGTCCGGGCTGCAGCCCGGACACTACTCCAGCCTAAAAAGTGTTTTAGCGTTTGCCATAACTGTTATGGAACGAATTCATTATAGTGCATTCATTTTAACAATTATGAGACTAAATCAGAATTTTTGACGTCTATTATACATCTGGCACAAAGCAGCATTTGATTTCGCGGATGTCCCATTCAACAGGTACACAATATAATTATATGAGCAAGCCGCACAGAGTGTAGATAGTTTACAGGTCTTTCGTAATTAGACCAAATACATCGGTATGTTACAGATATGCGGTGTTGCAGAGAAATTTTTTATTTCGTAAGAGGAAACTACAAAAATACTGAAGTAGAAATCGACTCGCTATCGACATCTTGCGAAACACAACTAAGGGTACTAGAAGATTCAAGATAAAAAAAAAAGGTGAAGGTAAAGTGATCCCGTTACAGTCCCGGTGTGGCCCAGAGGGTGGGTAGAGGTACAGCTCTACTCTTCTATGACTGCGGCACTAGAAGGGGGTGAGGGGTCAGCAGCACGCCCCGGCCGCACTTTACCTCCGGGAAAGACCCGGTACCCATTTTACAGGAGGCTGGGTGAGCCCCAGGGTCGGCCTGGACGGGCGGAAAAACTCGTCCCCACCGGGATTCGGTCCCGGACCGTCCAGCCCATAGTCAGTCGCTATACCGACTGAGCTACCCGGCCGCCAGAAGATTCAAAATACCCTACCAATATTACATAGAGCAATATCTTATTGCTTGTTACTTTTCAGTCCAATTGGTAGCAAAGTTTTCCAAACGTTTCGTGTCACTTAAAGCGTACAAGTAAAAGGAAATACAAAAGGAGTTTCTATGAGAGTTTACGAATGTCATTTTGTTTTACGATCCTTGCAAAATTGTAAGTAAAGTACTTTAATTTATATAAACAAATATACTCGGAATTTTGAAAACGAAATTCATATTGCATATGATTTATACTTGCATAGAAAGCTGTAAGAAAATTTACGAAATCTAATGATAAGGAAATGTAGCTTGAATTATCAATGGCAACGACATACATAAGACATTTTATCTAACATCATAGCACTTCAGATTTAAGTAAAGATAAATTTTTATTTGGCACATCTTCCTACTGCTTTCTTAAAATTTTGGGGTTCTTTCTTCAATATTTAATGACGCTATTCCCGAAAATGAGTGACGATGAAGGAACAGCGTCCATCTTAACTAACCTACAAGGCTGTCAGCTGTCTATTTGATTCATTATAGGCTAGACCGACCAAGGCTTCATTTGTTATGAGTTTGAAACATTTGTTATAGATAAGCTGAAAGTCTGCAAAATTTGAATAGCACATAAGCCTATCCAATTACTATATAATTTTCAATGACATGTGAGAACAAACTACGATTTGGAATAGTTCATACAAAAATAAAAAAATAATGGAATTTAGATTATTTCGGAATACGAGCGCATTTACAATTTATGATGAAGCTGATTCCTCAAAATTGATTTACACATTAAATCAGACAGTTTTAAATCCAATTTCATCAGATCTTTTCTAACGTTTGCAAGCGTATATAAGCACATAACAATTTGTGTCTGAATTGTAGGTATAATTTTAATGGGATGTTAAAAAGTAACGCAATTTTAACGTAGCAGAAGCAAATAAAAGTGAAATTACTGTACCCACTTCACTTGCAATGCTGTCCCCCACTTGCCCAGCACCACACACACGCACGTCTCCGCACTGACTGACTGAACAACTACAACAAATTGACTGACCTTCTACAGAACCGGAACTGTCTTTTTGGTCACGTGATGTCCTATCAGAGGGGTTTCGTTTTACTATTATTACTTTATTACTTACGTATTGGCCGTATTTAAAAAAAATCTGACTAATTTTTGTTATTTAAATTCCTTCGAATTATTGATTTGACAGGAATTTTCTCGTTCTTAGAGAAAGTATTTTTAAACCTAGGAACTAAACACACAATACTTCCTACAAGATGCACAAAAATACAATGCTGCATAGTGTGGTTCACATTTTTGGCACGCTTCATAGGGTTTTTTTTTAAATTTATTTGTTGATTCCTTGATTAATTGCTTCACGTATCCGCCTGCTCATTCTTTATCAACCAACCAACTTATTTATATATTCTTGATTTCTTATATGGCGCTTTCAATACCGTGTAGCATATTATAATGCTATATTCTTGTAATTTCCTTAGTTTATAGAGGTACTGTACAACAGCGAACGTAAAGACAGAGAACGTGTTCATGTGCGATACGTGGCGTTAAGATGATCTATATTATATTATATTAGGAAGATGTGTGAATTTGTGCAGTAATATCGTAATATTAGGTAATGCATTCTCTTCTAAGGTAGCTTTTATCTCGGCCGGAGATAGACGTGGATACACGTACAACAGGAAAACGTCGTAATAATATTACCAAGAAGCCGGAATGGCGAAATCAGTATACTGACTAGGTTATGGACTGGAAGGATTAAGAGATTGCTCTCTCTTCCAAAGCATCCAGAAAAATCTGGGATCCACGCAGCCTCCTATTTAAAAATTACCGGTGGTTTATAGACCAGGAGACGAACCGACCAAAGCTTGCCTGTGATAATTATCATCCTGTAGTGCCAAGGTCAAGAATGCATCGAATTATATCTCCAAAACATGCCTTCATGGTGTGCACAAGAACAACATTACTGTACTCTTCCTTACACTTTTAACAACTACAGATAGCCTTGTTTTTTATGTTATTACTATTATTGTTGTTATTATTATTATTATTACTGATCATGATGACGTTGTTGTTGCCGTCATCGGCTCTTAATTTTCCCATTTGACTCAATGTTTGTCACTGACACAAGTGCAAGATGTAGCATTGTTTTTACTGACTACACGCAGCAGAACACTTCTGAGAAGCTAACAGTGGCTTGGACTGCAAATACATGAGTGTATGACAGCCTAACGCTCATGATTGCTTTCTGAAGGGCTTCCAGTGAAGTATACGTTAAAAGGTGAAAAAGAAAAACCTCACCCTATAAACCGCCATGAAAACACAGAGGGAGAGTAGACGTAAAGCTCTAATCTTTCTTTAACCTCAGCGCTAGATAAGGGTGGGTGGTAATGCCATGCCCCGACAGCTTTACCACCGGCAATGATCCGGTAGCCACTGTAGAGGGCAAAGGGTGGGCCCAAGGGCCGATCTATATAGATGCGGGAAACCTCGCCCCTGCTTGGATTATATCCCCGGACTGTCCAGCTCATAGCAAATCGCTACACCGACCACGCTATACTGGCCCTAAAGGTATATATATTGAACCGAAATTAAATGCTATGTATATTATATCAGTGTTTCTCGCGGTCAGCGAGTTCCTGAATTTCACCACAACTGTAAAGCAGAAAGTGGCGTCTCTGTTCTAGCGCACGGTCTTTGCATTTCCGGGTCACGTCTATTTTTGTTGCCATGACAACCTCTGGTTGCTTGCATTTTCATTTTGTCTGGGAATATTCCATCAGGCTGATTACAATTAGCAGTTTCGTGTGTCGTAATTTGCTGGTGTAAAGGATGGGCTTGCGGAATATTCAGCTTAGTCCGTCACGTTCTCACATCTCCTACTTCTTGTACTTTCACAGTAGATAATAATAATAATAATAATAATAATCACTATTATTATTATTTCACACTATCTAGAATTGCAGACCACACGTGGGAGAAGGCATCGCCATCGAGCAGTATTTTGTTTATGCTTACCTTGGTTCAACTGACCACACTCATGGATACCAAAAGTCTGAAGGTTAATACTCGGATTATTAGAGACATTTCTGTGCTCAGCGTCACTTCTATACGCAAAATCTATCCTGCAATTGCACATAAAATCTAAACTTTTTTTGAAGAGACTTAGGTAAATTTAGGGCAAGAACTACAACACTTTATCTCTTTTTGTATCAACAGTTCATATCTTTTATTCATCAAACAGCCTTATCAGAGATAAAATTGAATTCATTACAATTATATCCATTTCTTATTTATTTCAGCTCTGATTTATAGTTCTCATGTCTGTATTGCACTGCTGTCCTATGGTTTTTTCCTTTTTCTTTTCATATTTCATAATTGTTTAATAAATGCCCACTTTTAAATTGGCAATTAGGCTGTTCAGTCTGCACGTCGATCTACAAAAATTGAAACTGACGATATTTATTAATCCACGTGGAACTGCATTACCTACAGAAATTGACACGTGTTGAAGGTTTCAGGCAGTGATAATTCGGGTTGGGTTCTTCCCCGTTGTGACACCACATAAGCCAGCAGTTCGCTCACACCTTAACGGCACTGACTTCTACTCGAGACGCTCGGTTTTTCGGTCTGAATGTCGAAGGTATTGAAAGCCAGTTTTTGATCCCCCCCCCCCTCTCCCTAAAGTTCTGTCCTCGAAATGAGGTGACCACTACTGCCTTATACAACTCTCCAACTGACTACCCGCTACAAGATCTGTTCAGTCTAAGAGTTACGGGCAGATTCATTACATGAACCATACAAACGGGTACAGCTACAACTGTCACTGTCCACGTCATGAAGGCATACAGGGTAAGTAGCGGTACAGCGTCACTCATTCTTAGCTTCGGAATTAATGAGAGTGTTCGCACAGTACAACCAAAAAGATGCAACTTTTCACAGTTTATTTATTTCTCTAAGACGCTCTACATGTTTCAGATGGTTTTTCCGTCCATCATCAGGAGCTCAAAACTGCACATACAGCGTCAGGTATTTGTCAGACCGTTACTGCTATCTGCTACTAGCAGCAGTATTGGTATGACAAATACCTGACGCTGTATGTGCAGTTTTGAGCTCCTGATGATGGACGGAAAACCCGTCTGAAACATGTAGAGCGTCTTACAGAAATAAATAAATTGTGAAACGTTGCATCGGGTTGGTTGTACTCTGCGAATATATTAGCGATGCACGGACCTATGCATGTTAAATCTTAGGACCAAATTCTCAGCATTCAAAAGAACATCACTTCGCGCTTTGTGGCTTCTGAGGTGACCGGACTTGCTTTCAGTAACGTTTGCGATCTGTTTTGAATGTTCAGTTACTGGGACTACCGAACCGTTGGTACTTTGTTTCGGCGCAATCCAACCTTTAATAAGGTACCTTGTTGGTTGTATTCTGCGAATATAGTAGCGATGCACGGACTTTTGAATGTTAAATTTACGGAAGGTGTGTTGTCAGCTTTACGACCCAGCTGCTGTTTTCCCTTAGAAGGAACGCGGTACCCTTTGAATAGGAGGCTGGGTGGGCCCCTGAGCCGGCGTGGACGTTTTGATAAGGGAAAAATCTTTTATACAGCTTGGATTAAAGTAAGGATATGCCAGACATTTATTCTGATAAGCAGAAAAAGAATATGATTGCATCCTTGGCCAGAACGCACAGACTTTTAATGCTAGTGGTGGTGGTGCTTGTAGCTACAGCTGTGCTGTAAAGGGTTAGTAATTAAACTGAAATTATATCGTGAAAATGACACCTGATTGTACATTATACATTATGAACTACACCACTGGACCAAACCTTTCCTACTTTTTTCATTACCCGTTACTGAACGTCGAAGTGGATATTAAATTTTTACTGTAAGAACGGTACAAACATAAACCGCGTGGACAATTCAAAATTTTAGTGTTATGCCTGGTGGTACGTACAGCAACCACCGTACTTTTGGGGGTTAATAATTTGCCACATACTTCTGTGGGGCTTCTGTTCACTTTAAGATACAAGACTTTTTCAAATTTTGTTATATAGGATATGTAGACAAGGACACACAAATCCTGGGCGCGAGGTCGCCTTGGCGACTGAATGTTGTAGGATGGGTCCTAATATTCATGGGCCCTGAACTTGGAACTTGCTTTACGTCACCCTTCTAGCTCCTAGAATTTTGAGGATTTTGTTAGGTTTTTGAAAAATTACTGCCCCCTGATGTAGATTATATTCGTAAATATATTCTTTCAAAATGTGACAAAAGTTGAAGTAAATCTTGAAACACACATCAAAAAGTTAGGATTATATTCATAGTAAAACCAAGAGCAGATTTAACAGTTTCGAAATAGACGTGTTATTCAGTTCCGTTACGAGAGTGCCAGAAAATAAGTTTAAGTTGCTTATAATTTTGTGAATAAAGAACCTTCGAATATCTCGCCACATAGCCCTGACCTTGCGCCGAGCGATTATCAACTGTTTCCAACGCTGACAGCAAATTATGGGCGGCCACAAATTTAGATGGTCGCGAGATGAAAGCAGTTGTGACACGCCAAGCACAGGACACGGGATGATATCAACAGGGGAGAGGAAAAGCTCGTCTGGCGGTACGAAAAAGTCTAAATTTTGACGGAACTATGTGGAAAAGTAAAGTGACAGTCGTAAAATTAAATCTGAATTGTTCTTATGGCTGAAATGTAAGAACTCATAATTCATGCGCTTTAAAATTATTTCCTTACGACCCTGTATATATCCTATTAACAGCTGAAATGTAATGAAAGCTGGCATGCTGGCTGTTTTATTTCTGTTTGCAAGAAAATGTTGCAGATGGACAGAGTAAACAATTCCAGAACAATAAATATATCATCGTGTTTAATGCAGCCCCACTGGGGCCATTAGATGAAGGTGCTGAAGAAACTATTTATACCGAATAAAGGACAATTGGGGTAAGCTGTGGTGCCGCTGGTTGAGGCTCCGCGGATACAAGCTGGCAGGTCGCGGGTTCGATTTCCAATGGCCTCGGGGTCGTTCCAGCCTCTAACATAAATGAGTACCTGGGTCATCTGCCGTGCGGTAAAGGTGGCCGGTGCGTTGAACTGACCTTACAAATTTCTTGTGCCGATTATCTAGAAAATCTGTGAACCTCAGCCTCCTAGACTGCTAAAGGACAAATAACAATATGCAGTCCTGCTTACAGTAGGTAGCATGATATTTTCCCTACTTAATGGTAAATTGGAAAGGATTTGAAATGAAGGGACTATGCCCTCTTTCAAAGTACGTTCCAAACATAAGGTCTTAAGGACACATTTTCGAACTGGGACCTCTCAGACAATTCGAGTGTTGGCCTGTTAATGAGAGCACTATGTGTTCTCTGTGAGGTACTTGATGTCACTGAAGTTAATTTTACCCTTCAACAACAGTTCCATGGCTTATGCGGTCAGTCACCGCCCTTTCATCGTAGAGGCCAGGGTTCGACTGCAGGTAATTCCACATAAGATTTGTGATGGAAGATGCGGCACTGTGACATGTCTTTCTAAGAGCAATTCCGTTTTCCCTGTAAGTATAATTCTACCAATACTCCACATTCATCCTATTATTTACTTATTTATCGGAAGAACAGCCGGCGGAAGCCTGGGAACCTTCAAAACAAAGCAGCATTGGATAGAGAACTACTTTAACGCACTTTTCCGTCCCGGGGGAGGGATCCCTTTATTTTACGTTTGTTCAATCATTAATGGTCTGCAGCAAAGTGTACTGCATCACAGCAGAGTATGACTGAAAATCATAATTTCCCGACAATCTTAAGAAAAGCATTTCATATAGATAGAACGAGAAATATTCAGCAGATTCGGCGCTGATTTTTTTACTGACAGACTAACAGTTGCAAGGATAGGCACTTTGCTTTGTGAACAAGTACTGGACATCCAAAAGGAACTACAGAAGACAGCCATACTGTGCACTGCATGTCGTAAAGTAAAGGTAAAGTTTACACTAGAACAGGCCACGAAGGCCCAGGGCGGGAGTAGAGGTATAACGCTACTCTTTCCTTAACCTCGGCGCTAGATGGGAGTGGTTGGTCAACACCACGCCCCGGTACCCATTGTATAGGAGGTTGGGTGGTCCTCACAGTCGGTCTGGACAAGTGCGGAAAATCTCGCCTCCACCGAAATTCGGTCCCAGGACCGTGCAGCCCGTAGCGAGTCCTTATACGTACTGCGCTATTCCGGCTCCACACTTCGCAAAGTACTAAGGTTGATAAACAAAGCGTTTTTCATGGGAAATATCACGGCAGGTACCAAAAACTGTAACAACAGAACAGCTGCAACTTCATATACCCTAGTGATACGGCTTGTTTCATGTGCATAAGGTTATAAATAATAGCAGCATCATCATCATCTTCCTCCATGCATTAGATCGTTTGACCTGTTCCGGCATCGACGCATTGCCATCGTTTCCTGGGGCGTCCACGGTCTCTTCTTCCTCGAGGTTTGTAGTTGAGGGCGTGTTTCGGGAGACTAAAGGTGGCAAACATCACGTGCAAACATACGAGTTCATTTTGTTATTAAAATAAATGCGACTAAGCACAAACATAATTTATGTTGTTACATAAATTGTGCGGTCGGGGCGTGGGGCTGACCCCCCCACCCCCATCTAGTGCCGAGGTCCTAGAAAGAGTAGAGCTATACCTGTTCTCACCCTAAGGGCCTTCGTGGCCTGTAAAAAGGGTGAAACCTTCATAAATTGTGACGTGGGAGGGCTAGAGGTAACTAAACCCTTCAACAATGACTGGCAATGCAATAATGCACTGACCGGTGGAAGCTGCTAGCTGACGCTATAATCGACCCATTTTCCTTGTAATGAAAATTTATTACATTCACCGAGAAAGGGATTTTAACGTCTAATGCTGTGGGGCGAAAGTTCGTTAGTTACATTTCATAAGATAAAAAGTTTGTTTTCTGTATAGTTTGAAACATTTTACACGTATCTTGAAAGTCAGGGCGCGAAAGAAGTACGACAATTTCAGGCCAGGTTATAAGTTGCCATATGAAGATGGCGGTAGTGTCTTCTGAAAGGTCTGTAAATTTTACCAGACTATATGGCGTCACATCGCGGAGGACAGTGATTGCTGCCGTAAGAAAACTGAGATCCCGCATCAGCATATTAGCTATTTGTTTAACATGCATCTCAAATACAAGAAAGGCACAAATTCAACAGAAGAGTTTTAAGTCTGAGCACTAATACGAAAAGTTCCCTTCCTTCCATGGCTGCGTGGCCGTTGGTGCATCTGAAAGAGGTGATCTGAGCTGCATGAGGGAGACGTAAACAGCGTATCACCCGCGGTGCTCACCAGTTTGAACAACGTACCAAATTAAATGTTTCCCAATTTGAACAGAGAAACAACCAAAGCGCTCACAAATTTCAACAGTGTAACAACCGAAGTGCTCACCAGGCTGAACAGAGTAACAACCGCAGAACTCACTAGTTCAGACAGTGCATCAACCAAACTACTCACCGGTTTGAAAAGTGCATCAACCGAAGCGTTCACAAATTTGAGTAGTTTTTATAGTACAACACTACAAGGTTTTGACGATGGTGTATAACACATAGACACAATTTTCTTCTCTTGGACCTTATCCATAATCTGACCTTTTAAAGCACAATAACACTACACTTCGGAAGTAGGCTCTGCTTCTCTCTTCAGACACGAAGCACATAACCTGTTGGACCTCCTAAGATAAAGCTTACAGGTGTAGATAAGCTCATGAGAACAGAACTGGTCTGCGGGTTACAACAGGAATAACGTTATAGAAAAATTAAAAACAACGAAGAGACGGAATGAATAGCGCCTGAAACACAACACAAATTGAAACCATCGAAACCATAATAAGAGCTACGAACTCAAACTGATCAGACCATCGACACACCACACAGAACCATAACGAAACCTACACTTTTAGTGTTTTAAAATAACGGTTTGACGACGGACAAGGTCCAAGAGAAGAAGATTGCATCTATAATTTTTCAAAAGCAGCACAGTTGTTAACGTGCTGTGCTACAAATCCGAAGGTCGCTGGTTCGATCCCAGCTGGTGTCACTGGAATTTTTCATTGACATAATCCTTCCGATCGCATTATGGCCCTGGGCTCGACTCAGCCTCTAACAGAAATAAGTACCAGGAGCATTTCCTGGGGGTAAAAACGGCCGGTGCGTAAGGCTGACAAACTTACCACCATCCTGTGCCGTTGTCATGAAATCTGAGAACCTTAACTTCCTGGAACCCTGTGGACCACTCCATGCCTGTAACGGGACTGCTTTACCTTGCTTTACCACACAATATTATGTTGACAATCAAACCGTTGCGGTACTTCTGCGTCACTTGCATATATCGATATCGTAAAAGGTGCTACGTGTAACGAATGTAGCAAAGAATAATCAGCGAAGAATCAGTGGCAAGCTGAATAAACATTTTGGGATTTCAGGAGCCTACTTTCACTTGTCTTTTGATGTAAGGATGTGTTGGAAAGGTGCAATGAAAGAACGACACAGGCTCCTTGAACAATGTCCATATTATAATTACCACATACACACGGCACGTCGTGACTGTTATGTACATGGTACAGCATCAGACACTTACACCCTTTTATTATTATTAGTAATAATTATATTTAAATTCAGGGCACACCACAGCAGCATTCCCCCTTGAATATAGGCTACACAGAATTATTCTGCTCGGCAGACACAACGTGTGTGTATCCATTAAATTATAGTTCTGTCACACAAAACTCAATCTGTACATCCATCTCAATACCACCATCATCATTATATCAGCCATTATGAATCCTCACTACACAATAGTCATTCCTTTGTTCGAGAAGCATCACCCATAATAACAGTATGGTTTATTGCTTTCTTATTGCAAGAAGCCATTTCATCTTGGCTGTAAAATGGGCAAAATAAAGGAACGACCAGGCCACACATAATATATTACTGATCCCACAGTGATCAGGTTTCTTACTATTTAAAAAAAAAGCTTACAAATATAATATTCTGCACGTAATTTAATGACAATTATGCGACATTTACAAGTGAAACAGGGGTAGAGATCACGGAGGACACAGTTCGTGGTTGGGTGTATACATAAACTAGCTTCCTCTGCAGAAAAAGAGCCAAAAAAAATTGGAAAATAGGAAGTGACGTAATAAGAAATGGACGCAAAACAAAGTGGACGCGACATTAAAACAGGAATTGGTTAACTGAAACGTCACTGATGTCCTCTTCTCTTAATTCGTGCTTAAACACCAATGGGAGAAAGGAACCTAGCTACGTCACGTGGAGGCCACACCATAACAAGGTAAATCGACAAAACTATGACTTTTTTTTTAAATATACACACCCCGTGTAACAAATAATGACGAAAATAAATTTAAACAGTTCATATTTTCAGTTTAAACTTTTATTAAGGCCCACATTCATGTATGAATTAACTGAAAATAGCTTCTCACTGTAAATGCATATTGTCAAGACAAATAACACGTAGAGAACTCCAGTGAAGGTACGAGATGGGAAACGGATCTGATGAGATTCCTCGTCGCCTCTACTTTTTATACTAAAACTTCTTCGCACTACAAATTCCCTAGTATTTTGGTGTTCAGCTTCACATAATCGTTTCCTCATAAGTTTGAATTATGCCTAGTTCTTTCCTTCAGTAAGAGACTGGACGGGTTTCAGAGTCACACTTTCATAACCCCGCTAATATTTAACGTTTTAGTTTCTGAGGCGAGATGTGTCTCGCGAACCGAGATCAATGCATTATATATCCATATAACACCTCCACATAGCTTCAATGCAGTACGAAAGATCAAAATGTTCTGGCAGTTAAAATGAAGCACAACTTACCACGTTTCAATTCCACACTGTTACAAATAATTTACATTATTATAAATTATATTCGGTGATCTACTGGACATGGATTTTTTCCACATTATGAACTTCCTGGCAATCTACCGTCTAGTGTATTACCAAAGACCACAAAATGTCAGCAGTTGCGGGTTCCCTTCCAGTCACTCTTTCATTAGAATACCCCCTAAGTTGTGGTTACCGAGTAACACACATGTACCACAAGCAGACATCGCTATTCTACTGCGTGTCACTGTCTGCCCCACACTCTCTGCAGCGATCACGCAATCCCACTATTTTGATTTTACTTCCGTAAGAACTACAAGAAAAAAGAAATAAGATATTAATCATTAAACAAATGTTCGTAAATGTTGTTTACTTGGACCGATACGCGGTCGACCATGGGTAACCAACAAACCACGATGAACCAGTACATAAATTTCAACAGTACAAAGGCGAATCCTTTAAAATTTCAACAGCAGAAGCAAAGTTGCACCATGCGTTGTTTGTTTATTTGTTTCAAAGGACGATAACCGCAAAAAATAACACAAACTCACCCTAAACTACCGGGTGTTCTTCCTGTTTCACGAGTCAGAAATCTGTATCTCCTCTTGACGACCAACGACACGGTGAGTACAGCAGTGGACGGTATCGCCACAAGATACACGATACCTATTGTAATGTCGTAATTTTGGAAATTTTTTCGGCTTATTCTGTGTCAGTGCAAAGAAAAAATTAATTTCCCTAAGTCTAAGGTCCACCACTTCTAGGAGCTTACACAATTTAGTTCCATAAAGTTTATGTTTTGGTAAGTTAACACCCGGTTAATTCAGATCGACTTTTAAAGTTAAAAATGGAAGTAAGATAACGGATAGGATAGTAGTGGCCCTAGATTCGCTGCCAGTTAATAGCACAACTGCTAACTTCTTTGGTACATTCTACATATTTTCGGATACGTCAATTTAGGTATGGTATTAACACGCACATGGAATTTCAGTATTTTAAAATAAGTGTGAATGTATTTATTATCGGAAGAGCTTCCTTAAATAACGGTCGCCATTTTTTATCCCTCCTTTCGGGAAATGGTTATTCTGCTGAAGAAAAGTTCTGCCTTTAGTGTAACTAACAATTCCACTAACAAAAACGTACTTAATTACACACCCTCTGTGTTTATGGATACAACGTGGCGAGGGGTGGACAGTTCTTGTGACATCACTGTTCTGTACTTTCCGTACAGACCGAAACACTGTATTGAGGGAACTAGGGTGCGCTTTGAAAGTGACAAGATGAATTCTGATATGTTTTAACATCTCATTTTAAACTTAGTCTTTAACTACCTTTAAAAAGAGCTACACTTTATGATACGGTTCTATATACGTACAGGGGATATCAGTGTTACCAACTAAACCAGAGTGTATGCAGTGGATACCATGCTATGGTACAAACAATTTGTTATGTTTATAGACACAGTTTGTGAGCAGTGAGAAAGGACGAAAGCAGTCCTGTTTTGTCTCGGATTTATAAGAAGTTCTGATGATTATTCTCTGTCACCTGTTATGCAATGGGAATGAACGTTTTATTACATTGATATTATTGATATCTTTATACTTAAAACTATGCTGATATCACCATGTAACAGCTAGTCGTTAGGGACATTATCATAGTAGTACAAGAACAGAAATGCTATTAAAGAAATGTGTGCATCTTACTCAACAAGCTTCATAATAACATGACGCACGTCACTGTCAAATAAAATATTCATCTCGTGGACAATACCCATACAGAAAAACTATAATTTCATAACGTTAGTAGTTTTTTAATGTCCTTGAAAACAATTTGTTCGCTAAGACAACGAAACAAATTATTTGAACACATGTTATGAATTTGTAAAGCTACTCCCTTGCTGTTTCAATTCAAATCACAGAATATAGCAGGAAAACTTGGTGGCGGGGAAGGGAAGTGCTGACTGATTAATCCTCCGCCTTTAAAATTGGAATTACGATGGATAAATAGGGTGGCAAAGATAGTGGACAGCACAGTCGCTATAACAACATGTCTAACGCAATTCTACGTCTATGTATATTTCACAATGGCAGGTGATCTCTCTTGTTCAACACATAAGCCTTTACAGGGGGATACCAGAAACGGTCACTAGCGGCCTACACCTGCCGTGGGGGTAAGACGCACGTAACTGGAGATGGAAGCCATATCTAATTACACATTACAAGCAATTTTAAAGTATTTCCTGTAGTCATAAGAACTTAACTTCAATTGCTAGACAAAATATAAATTCCATCTCAAGTTCAGTGTTTCTTCAGAACGCGAATTGTAGAACAGAATGCCACAACTTGTCTCATCATGTCAGAAGGAACACTGGTTGAAGGTTCAAGCACTGGAACACTGACGTGAATAATACTTCAAGAGTTACAAGTGGTCGTCACGTAACACAGGATTCTTTAATCTGGCTCAAGATTATCCATCATTTCGATAATTCAGCAGTCAATATAGAATTTTGTAACGGAGGAATCCTTAATAGTTTAAAGGAAAAGATAAATAAACTATTTTTGTGTTTACGATTTTACAGACGCATACTGAATGCCCGCAACATTGCGTACACAGCTCCCACATCAGACCACTTAATCTGACGATGCTGTGTTATCAAAATGATGCGTATATTGGACACTGTCCACCTTCTCGATTTTGTTATAAATACACAACCTCTCGGAAAATGGTTCAATCTCCCATCAGCAGGTGACAACAGAAGCCTAATCAGTTTGGGCCCATTAGACGGGGCTAATACCTACGTATGGAACAAAAAATGTGTAGGTTTACATAATATGACCTCGTGATGGAGGCAGGACCAGTGTCCGTGACCTTGTGTTTCTGTTGCCAGAGCAAGACGGACAGTGTCCAACATAACCTATGGGTCGGTTTATTTCAACAGGTCATCCGCATGAGACACCCTCACGGCAGGCGATATCTCGCATCACTGTATAATTCAATGCACCGGCACAGTGACAAGAGCGCATGTCCACAGCGAAATCACAGGCCACTTGAAGACATCACTTGGCCTCCGTGGACAGAGGCTGTCACCCACCAACAATGGAACTTAACCAAAAATAATAATAAAAATACACATTGTTATGCAAATGGATGTGATTAAAAGTAATGTAAGAATGTATAGATATTACAATATTACTGAGCTTCTAAAACGAATATAATAATAATAATAATAAACATCACTTGTTTGCATTATGAGGCATAAAAGATACATAAGATATTAATGATGACGTAATCAGCCTTGACGTCATATGACACAACAATGAGAGGAACAAAAATTACTGATAACAATAAATTACTAGGACAGTAATGTAAAGTAATGTATGTAGATGATGATCTTGCTGCATTCCTTTCTGAACTTTGGCTATCCTACTGAAAATCCTGTAACAACTGTGTGAGGTGCTGGAGACATATCCAGGCAGGATGATACACCAATACCAACTCTCTGTGTATTAACTGTCTACATATATTGTTTATCATTCCTTATTGATAACTTTAAAATGATTTTCTTCTGTCTGGGACTTGTTCGTTCATACACTACATGTCATTTTGACAGCTTCTATAATAAGAAGCTATTTCAACATAAACACTGACAACTATTATTTTGTTCTGCTATAATGTATGACAAATGCACACACAAAAAACACAAGCATACATTTTTTTCGCTTATTTGTTATGTTTCCGTTTGTGGTTATTATTACATTATTATTATTTTCCATAACAAAGAGGTAACGGTTCCTATCCACTGTTGAACAATTAATAACATACATTTTACATATTACCATATTGTGAACAGTACATTAACCACAATAACACGTGTTAGTTAAACTGGATATATAACATATACTGCATGCCTACCAAGGAAGACATGCCCAGCACGGACAAATGTGTGTGTTTCTGTGTGTATGTATGTGTGTGTGTGTATGTGTGTCTATGTATGTGAACTGTGTTTTAAAATATTCTGCCGAATGCTGATCGCTTGGTTCTCATTTAATTTAAGAAAAAACGTTCTCTTGTGAACTAGCTAGTGAACTTGAACCTTTGTCCAGAAAACAAACCATTTTAAAAATTGCGTTTGAAGGCAATCAAGCATGCCACGGACACAACCTAACTTGTTTATGGTTCAACAGAATCTTTTACAATCATACGAAAATGAACAAATCTCTCTTGACGTAGGGATCACGGGCCCTGACAATAGTCTTAAAACACTTTTTCATGTCTTTGTATCTTATAATGTTCTGGTACAAATTACATAAAACAATCTTATGTTTTTTGGACCGTGCATAATCTTGATAGTTGAATAAAGATAAACCAGCTTGATGTCACTTGCTTTATTATTTCATTATTTAATGCTCAGCATGTTTCAAATGTTAGTACATCCATCCTCAGGAGCTTGCGACTTATTTGTTGAGTTATTTCATGGGTTGTATTGTTCTGGTTCGATGTGTGTTGGTGTTACGTTGTGGTTTGGCTGGGGTGGTGTGGTATCC
>Ga0131853_10002424_pt1 | contig 33268 bp, 33 predicted proteins | sample TergutLab28metaG_FD_92764 | JGI IMG/M metagenome (GOLD analysis project Ga0131853, IMG submission 92764) | Labiotermes labralis P1 segment gut microbial communities from Petit-Saut dam, French Guiana - Lab288 P1 (version 2) (version 2) | ecosystem: Host-associated > Arthropoda: Insects >... | reverse complement strand
CTCTCAGCTAATCCGGTGTCTGTGGGCTTAGTTCGTGAAAATCCGGAGTTCCCGCAAGCTCATGGGTGAGTGGGCGCAGCCGAAATGCTTCCCACTCCGGCCACAGCCATCTAGCGGGATTATGGAGGAGGATTGCCGGCCCTTCAAATACCTCAACAATATTTGCAGTCGCAGGAACATGCTCCCAATTCGCGGTCTCCGACACCCACTCCACAAACGCCTCTATCTCGGGGTGGTAACCGTTATTGTATAGACGCACCGAGCCGTCCGGCTCAAATTCCTGGGAGAAGTAGTTGACCACGGTCCGGTATGCGAGGTGGGTGCCGGTGCTGTGTTCATAGTACCTCAGAAAGAGGATAAGGTTTACGCAGAGTCCAGAGTCGTTGTGGCCCGGGAGGAGTTCGCTGAGTGGCACATACCTCAACGGCCCGAAGCGTTCGTGGTTGGCCGCGACAAACGCGTCGTTCAGCCGCCTATACGCCTCGACAATTCGGTTTTCTTCAGCCATTGTTTCTGCCAGTTCCTCGCTCAGCAGTCCTTGTATTTCCACCAGCCGAACATCGTAGAAAGTGCGGTCTTGGTTGCGCGTTGCACCCCCAATCGTGAAGGTGCCGTGCTCGTCGCCGGACTCGGATTCCCATATCACAGAGCGCGGCAAACCGTCTGGCCAGAGCGAGATGCGAATGGAAATCACTTCTACATCATGCTGCTGCGCCACAGACTGAACTTGCTCGTTCATGCCCATCAAAGAGGCGCCCACATTGCTCAAGTAAATGGGCGAAGGTTGTTCCGGCTCCCATGTCTGCGACACTCTGACATGCGCTTTGCCGGGCTCAACCCCTCGGAGGCGGGTTCGCCCGAGCCTGGGCTCGTCATGCAAAATGCCTATCGTGTCCACATTTATATGTGCAAGGGGGTACATTTCGTATGTGAGAGCTTTGGCAAATTCATTGAGGTCGGCCAAAGTGTCCAAGGTCTCTTGTATGCTTGTCAACGGGAGCTCGAACCCGAAATCACGAAAATCCAGGTAGGGCATCGGTATAACCGACACCCATTCTGGGTCGTTACGCAAAAATAGCTCTCCGTAATCGCCCACGGCATGGCCGTAATCCCTGGCCAACCAAAATGAGGAGTTCCACGTGACAACGTTTCTCCCGTCCGGTGTATCCAGCATGACTGTGAGCCCAAACCGCCGCACACGCCGCCGCTGCATAGTCTCAGTCATCAGCGGCTGCATTCGCGTGACAAAGGCTTCAAACTCGGCCAGAGAGACCACATCTGTTGTGGTGGTCACACGAGCCTCAAACACTGTTCTTATTCTGCCGTCAACTCTATGCCCGCCCCAATTCCATGCTTCCACCTGCACAGGCAAGCCTTCCGGCACGTCGCGCTGGAGAGACTCTCTCACGTAATCGCTGGGGTGGTTGCTGGCAAGCATGAGTGCGGGTACAAAGATAAGAACGCTCACAGCGCTCCAGATGAAAGACCCCAGCGCCACCCGCGAATTTCGTCTGAGCGCGCGCAGACACCAGATGAGGTTGGCAGCGCAGACCAGCCCGAACACAAGCCCAGGCCAAAACGAGAGCCCAAGGGGCGTACCGTACCCCCGCCAAAAATGCCAGGGCGTGGGCAGTGAGAGCGGCCAAGTAAAGGGTAGCAGCGCAGGCAGTAAGCCGAACAAAACCACAAAAGAATTGAAGGTGGCAAAAATCTTTAAAGGCAGAGGCGAGATTACGCGAGGCTCAGATTCCGGGGGCGCGGGCTCGAGCAGAGGCACACCCTCGTTTGGGCACTCAATGTTCTCAAACAGGCGCCCGCGCGCTTCTAGGCTCGAGCTTTTGGGTAGTTGGCTGGTTGACTCGGAAGACGGCGCACTATTGTTTGGGATGTCACTGCTCATAAGTCGCCCCCCTATTGTAGTTTATGTGTCAATCGTTAACCATCCTCTGCACTTTGCGGTGTACTTTACTCAGCAACCAGAAGAGCAGGGGGGCTACAGCTGTGGTGTAAACAATCAGTGGCAGTGTGCGGTAAACATAAATCATCCAAACGTTTTCTAGCCCCCACATCCCGTAGCCAAAAAGGAATTCGAGGCTGCTTATTGCCAGCATAGCAATAAAGGTAAAGAGTATGGCGTTCCACAGGTTGCAGTGCATAAGGTGGGTGACTAAAAGCCCGGTTCCCACGCAAAAAAAGGCGAGCAACAGGCCGTTGAACCCAAAGAGCATACTGCTGCCCATATCGCAGAGCAAACCGGCAAACGCGCCGTAGAACCCGCCCACAAGCTCCCCTTCACACATGGCTATAGCTATTGCCGCGGGCACTACTAACATGGGCTTTGCGCCAAATATAACAAACAGCCCTGGGGTTGTCTGTAAGACGTAAAGCACAAGCAGCAGGGCGCCATAGGCAAGGAACTTGGCAATTAGGGTGAGCTTTGTCTTGTTCATGGCGCTGCAGTAGCTCCCCTCTGTAGTAGATGCACCTGGGCGTCCCGCAAAAGTCGGGGCTGTCGCGCTCTAGACCACCCCTATAGTTAATCCATGCCCTGGCCGTCAAAGCTGGTGATGACGAACACATTGCGCACATTCTGCACCTCAGCGGCTAGCTCAATTACTGCTAGCAGGCCGGTGCCGTGGCGGCTGGGACCAATCTCAACCACGGTGCCTATTATGAGGTCGCGGGGAAAAAGCGGCCCGCCGCTGGTGAGAATCAAATCCCCAACGCCGATCTCGCTTTCCCGGGGGAGAAACTGCAGCTCACTTTGGCCAAGCGGGGCAAGTTCCACCGCGCCGGAGACAATGCCTAGCTCCCGCGTGGCGCTGCTGTACGCCTCCACAGTGGCCGACACATCCAGGATGGTGGCTACCCGGGCGTGGTTAACGCCAACTTCGGCAATGTAGCCCACCAGGCCGTCGGCGGTTATAACCGGGTCCAGCCAGCTGATACCGTGCCTCGAGCCGCGGTCTATGGTGAAGGAATAAAACCGGTCGGCCGGGTCGCGGGCTATAACGTCTGCGGTGATGAATGTGAGGTCCTGCCGGTCTTCCATGACCCCCAGTATTGCGCGCAGCTGTGAGTTTTCGTGGCGGGCCTGCTGGTAGTCTACCAGTTGGCGGCGTATGGCGTTCAGCTCTTCACGCAGCCGCTGGTTCTCTTCGTACACCTGCCCGGCCGAGAGAAACTGGTCAAAAAACCCGGCAACACTGCCGGTAATACTGGAAGACACTCTTTGCATGGGCGTAGTGACCAGCCCTACCACCTGTGAGAACATAGGCGCTGCCCCACCGGTGTAAACAGACGCAATAATAAAGCCCAAGAGCACAGTCATGAGCCCAACTAAAATCTTGAACCGCAGGCTGCCCAAAAAGTCCTTCATGTTGCACCCCCGGGTAATTCAACGTACAATAAAGGAATCCGCTTTTCGTGGCTTCCTTTATTGTACATTAGTATATTGTTAATCGTCTATTATCTCCTATCATCGTTTGCTCGGATATCTTCCAAAAGGCGGATGTTATCGAGGGCTTTGCCGGTGCCTTCTGCCACGCAGTCCAGGGGGTCGTCGGCTATGTGTACGGGCATACCGGTCTCTTGGGTTATGAGTGAATCCAGCCCGCGCAAAAGCGCACCGCCACCGGTAAGAGTTATACCGTGGTCGATAATATCCGCCGCCAGCTCGGGCGGGGTGCGCTCAAGGGTGGTGCGTATAGCGTCCATGATAGATGCTATAGGGTCGGCCAGCGCCCGGCGGATTTCCTCCGGGGTTATATCTATATCCTTTGGCAGGCCATCCACAAGGTTGCGCCCTTTTATTTTGTAGGGGATTTCATCCGGGTAAGGGAAAGCAGAGCCGATTTCGATCTTGATGTTCTCGGCCGTGCGCTCACCGATAAGCAGGTTATAGTTCTTTTTGATGTACGCTATTATAGAGCTGTCAAGCTGGTCCCCAGCCACCCGTACAGAGCGGGAAGCGACAATACCGCCCAGGGAGATGACCGCGACCTCTGTTGTGCCGCCACCAATATCCACGACCATACTGCCGGTGGCCTCCCCGACAGGGAGGTTGGCCCCAATAGCGGCAGCCATCGGCTCTTCTAAGATGGAGACCTGCTTGGCTCCGGCTTTAAAGGCAGCCTCCTTTACAGCGCGGCGCTCAACGTCTGTAACCCCGGAGGGAATGCAGATGATAATACGCGGCCGGGCGAGGAAGGTGGTGCTGACCACCTTCTTAATGAATATTTGCAGCATACTTGCAGTTATGTCAAAGTCGGCGATAACACCGTCCTTTAGCGGGCGTACAGCCACGATAGAGCCGGGGGTGCGGCCTATAACTTCTTTTGCTGCGTTGCCTACATATCTCACGGTGTCGGTGCGCACGTCCACCGCTACCACCGAAGGCTCCCGCAGAATGATGCCTTTGCCCTTCATAAACACCAGGGTGTTGGCGGTACCCAGGTCAATGCCGATATCTTTAGAAAACACCTTGTAGCCCCTTTCTTTGTTCCGATGCCTTGCGCGATGAATTTAAGGTCAATACCTTTCATTACCATTATAACCGTTTTTTTGCTTTTCCTCAACATAAAAATAACAAGTATTGAGATTTTGTGGGCAAAAGTCTCGTTATTTGAGACAAAGGCCCTAAATAAGCCCGCGCAATTCCCGGGCGAGACGGCAGACGGGCAAGCCCATTACATTGTAAAAATCGCCGCTGATACCGCTTACAAAAAGCGCGCCGCCACCTTGTATCCCGTAAGCGCCCGCTTTGTCCATCGGCTCGCCGGTGCGGACATACCCGGAGATATCTTCTTCGCTCAGCTTGACAAAGCGCACGGCCGTCTCCTGGTAGAACACTTGCTGCCCGCGCGGGCTAAGTATGGCCACCCCGGTGTAGACCAAGTGCTCCCGGCCAGAGAGGGCGCGAAGCATACGGGCGGCGTCGGTATGGTCTTCGGGCTTGCCGAAAAGCACGCCGTCGAGCATGACCATAGTGTCGGCACCAATTACGGTGGCCTCTGGGTGGGTTGCGGCCACCACCTGTGCTTTGCGCAAGGCAAGGACCTGTACACCCTCATCCGGGGGAGTGTCGGGTGGCAGGGTCTCGTCGGCGTCAGTGGCGATTACCGCGAAATCGGGGCGGATGTAGCTCAGAAGCTCCCTGCGGCGGGGGGAGGCGGAGGCGAGGATTAGCATTTGTTTAGCTCCTTATGTGTTGAAATTGTACGGTTTTCAATCGTTTCGCTTTGGTGTTCATGGAACTCCCTCCGTTTCTGTCATCTTCCCCGTCGACCCAAACCCGCCCTCTCCACGGCTTGTATCCGAGAGGGCGCCCACTTCCACAATCTCAGCCAGGGCTACGGGCAGCAGCACCAGTTGGGCAATCCGTTCCCCCGGCTGGATAGTGTAGTCAGCCAGGCCGTGGTTTACCAGCCCGACCTTGACCTCCCCCCGGTAGTCGGAGTCGATCACCCCCACCGCGTTGGCGGGGGAGACGCCATAGCGGATACCCAGGCCGCTGCGACCAAAAACAAACCCGGCCCATCCCGGGGCTATCTCTACAGCTATGCCGGTCGGGACGAGCACGATGTGGCCAGGGCGCAAAACCAAAGGCGCCTCAATGCAGGCGTGTAAGTCGGACCCCGCGCTCTGGGAGGTGGTGCGTCTAGGAAGAGTGGCTTGCGGGTGAAGTTTTTTGACTTTAAGAGTGGTCATGGTGGCTCCTTTTGTTGTTAATGGCGTTACTCGACCCCCCGGTAATAAAGCCCCCGGGTATACGCTGCGTCCGGCAGCCCGCCCTCTCTGAACAGTCTGATGATATCGGCGACTTCCTGGGAGGTCTCCCGAGTGAAGTGGAGTGTGAGAAAATCCAGCCCGGCTGCTTGGAGCTGCGCGGACTTGTCCCCCATCCAAAGCGGGAGGCAGTTGTGCAACACGCTCACGCCGCCCTGGGAGCGGCTTAGATGGAACCGCATATTTTTGCGGTCGACCAAAGCAGGGGATGGGCAATCCTCGCCCTTGCAGCCCCCAGCACACCGTACAGGGCAGAGCCGCAGCTGCATGAGCGGCAGGTAGCCGTAGGCGATCAGTCCCCGGGGCAGGCTGCCGCCCAGCGCCGATACTTGGCTGAGTGTCAGCTCAAAAGAGAGGGTCGCGCTTGTAAGGCCCAGTTTGCGGTACGCCTCCAGGGCAAGGGTGTTTGTAATGTTAAGCGAGTATTCACCGTGGGCCGCCAGCCCCGCCTGTATCGCCAGCCGGAGCGACCCAAGCGAGCCGACAACTGCCGCGCCCACCCCTTTTTCTCTCAAGGCGAGGAGCCGCTTGGGCAAGTTAGCAGCGTCTGCGAACTCGTACTTTGGCAGCTCGGCGGCAAAAAGACCGGGGTAGCGGGCTATGGCAGCGGTACTCAGCTTTTCCAGCTGGTCAATGGGGAGAGAAATCACTTCCGCGCTGGTGGGGTTTACGCCCTCAAGCTGGGCGGCGGTTTCCAGGCGCAGGCGAAGGCTCGGGTTGGTGGGAGGGCAAGCGCGGGCAGGGATATCCAGTGCTCGGGCGGCCTCGCTTTCAGAAAAGGCGAGAGGGCGCTCCCTTTCGCGAATTTCGCTTAGCTGCGTTAAAACTTCCCGGCGCAGGGCATTAAGCTGAGCTGCGGGCAACATTACCCCGGGCGCGATATCAAGGGCTATCCCCCCAGTGTAAAATATGGTTCCGCCGGTTTTAGTTAGGGCTGCCCGGGCCTTGTCGTCGGTGGTGGGGGCGGTGAGAGCGGGCTCGGGTGGGCTGCCTGTCGTCTGAGCGGTGTTGCCGTCCTGGTCGCGTGCGGTGAGAAGAGCGGGCTTGTCCGGGTGCAGCTCAAGGGAGAAATCCACTTGAACACGGGGCTGCTCTTTCTCGTAGAGGTTGCGGTACTTGGCTAGAAGGGCGGGTGCGGTAGCGGTCACATCCTCTTTTCGGCGGGTGCCCAGCATCTCGCTACCCGGGTTGCCGTCCAAATACCCTTGAGTAAAGCCGCTGCGCGAGAAGAGCGCGGAGAGTTCACCGGCATCCCAGGGTTGCCCTGCAAGGGCTTTGCGGCAAGCGGTAACAGCCCCAGCCACGTACTCGGGGCGCTTCATCCGCCCCTCTATTTTCAGGCCGGTTACCCCGGCGGCGGCAAGTTCGGGCAAACGGTCAATCAGGCACAAGTCCTTCAGAGAGAGCGCGTGCTCCGGCCCTCCGATCTGACTTTTGAACGGCAGCCTGCATGGCTGCGCGCAAAGACCACGGTTGCCGCTGCGCCCGCCGATAAGTGCGCTTAGGTAACATTGACCCGAGACGGACACGCAGAGCGCGCCGTGGACAAAGGCCTCCAGCTCGAGGGAGCAGGCGGAGCGGATAGCGGCGATACCCTCTAGGCTGAGTTCTCGTGCCAGCACCAACCGAGAGAAGCCGAGCGTCTCTAACACACGCGCACCCTCCGGGCCGGTGACGGCCATTTGGGTTGAAGCGAACAGAGGCAGGCTAGGGCAGGCCTTGCGCACAATGGTGGCCACAGCCAAGTCCTGGACTATGACGGCGTCTACCCCGAGGGCGCAAGCGGTGCGCAAGGTATCCAGTAGCAGTGCATACTCCCGCTCAAGGATTAAGGTATTTACTGTCAAGTAGACCTTTACCCCGCGGGCGCGGCAAAAAGCCACGGCCCGCGCAAGGCCGTGCCCGTCAAAGTTTTTGGCTGATTGCCGGGCATTGAGGGCGCCTGCGCCCAGGTAGACAGCGTCCGCGCCGCACATAACGGCCGCGACGAGGCTTTCCTCCCCGCCGGCGGGGGCAAGAATTTCCACGTTCAGCTACTCTTTTCTTTTTTCTTTTTGGGCCGCTTGACTTCTTCTTTGACTTCGCCCGGCGGGGACTCGGCCCGTTTGACGACTTCCATGTAGTCGGCGAGCTGCTGGCGCATGTTGTCCAGGTTGCGCTCGGCCTTTTTGTGGGCGTCGAAGTACTCCAGACACATGACCACGAGGCCCTCGCTCAGGGAGAGGTTGCCGTCCCCCATAATCTTGCGCAGCTTGTCGTCCATTTCCTCCGCTAGTGCGCTTACATAAGCCGGGTCCTCAATGGTGCGCAAAGGGTAGCGCACCCCGCCCAGCGTAATAACCACTCTATTAGCCAAGATTCTACACTCCTATCTGTCTGCGCGAATTTGCACGCTTGCTATGTATTTCCAAGTACATTATAGCGAACTTACCCGAAAGATGCAATTGCACCCCTGCATATGGGGATGCAAATTACCGCGGAGGCGCAAAAAGATTGAAAACACCGCGCTAATGCTGTATAATGACCGGTAACGAATTTTTTGGCGCTAAGCGCCAACCAATACAGATTGTCGGAGGATTTGCCGTATGAAGACCACCTACTCTAAGAATGACCTCTCCCGTCTTTTGCGGGAGAAGCTGACGGGGCGCATGGGCGTAGGGAATGTATCACTTGCTTCCAATGAGCTTTATTACCGGGCCTGCGTGCGGGTTATAGACGACATTATGCTAAAAAACCGCAAGAAGTTCTGGGCACAGAACTTGAGCAACGGCAAAAAGCAGGTCTATTACCTGAGCATGGAGTTTCTGTTGGGGCGCAGCCTGCGCAACGCCCTGCATAACTTAGGCCTTGCCGAGCAGATGGAGACCGCCCTCGCCGAAGACTTTGATATAAAGCTTGACACCCTGTACGAGATGGAGCCGGACGCCGGACTGGGTAACGGTGGCCTTGGCCGCCTGGCAGCCTGTTATTTAGACGCTGCCGCCAACGAAAAATACCTCTGTACCGGCTACTGCATTTTGTATGAATTCGGCATCTTCAAACAGAAGATAATCGACGGATGGCAGAGTGAGCTGCCCGACAACTGGTTGCCCGGCGGGGAAAGCTGGCTGACCGCCAAGCCCGGCTACGAGGTCGAAATCCGCTTTGGCGGCCAGCTCCAAGAGTACTGGGAGAACGACAAGCATCTAGTAAAGCACTCGGGTTACTCGACAGTGCTGGCCGTGCCCTTTGACATCCATGTGCCCGGCCATGGCGGTGAGGGCACCAGCCTTTTGCGGGTCTGGAAAGCTAAAAACATGTCGGGTATGGATATGGAATCATTCAACCGCGGAGACTTCGCCAGCGCCTTCCAACAGACCTTTTACGGCGAGGCTATAAGCAAAGTGCTCTACCCCAACGACAACCACCACGAGGGCAAAATCCTGCGGCTGCGCCAACAATACTTTTTGTGCGCGGCCTCCCTTGCCGACATTTGCCGGCGGCACCTTAACGTGTACGGCAGCTTTGAGAACTTCGCCGAGAAAAACGCAATACACATCAACGATACCCACCCCACCCTTGCAATCCCTGAGATGATGCGATTTTTGCTCGACGACTGCGGCTACGGCTGGGATACCGCCTGGCAGATAGTCAAGCACACCTTTGCCTACACCAACCACACAGTGATGAAGGAAGCTCTGGAAGTCTGGGACGCTGAGATGATAAAAAGCCTGCTGCCCCGCATCTGGTCTATCATCCTAGAAATCAACCGCCGCCACTGCCACTCCCTTTACGCAGACCACCATAAGTCCGACTGGGAAGTCGGCTCAATGTCTATCATCCAAGGAGACAGCGTGCACATGGCCAATCTGGCCGTGGTGGGCAGCCACAGCGTAAACGGTGTTTCCAAGCTGCACTCGCAGATAATCAAGGACGAAGTTTTCCGGGACTTCTACAACGTTTTCCCGGCCAAGTTTACCAATGTGACAAACGGTATTGCCTCCCGCCGCTGGCTGATGCAGGCGAACCCCGGACTTACCGGACTTATCAAAGACGCTATCGGACCCGACTTCGCGACCGACATACGCAACCTGGAAAAACTGCGCGCTTTTGAGGGCGACACCGCCTTCCTGGATAAACTGGCCGCCAGCCGCCGGCAGAACAAAGAGCAGTTCTGCGAGATGATGCGCCAGCGCCAGGGTATCTCCATTGACCCCTGCTCTATATTTGATGTCCAGGTAAAGCGGCTGCACGAATATAAGCGCCAGCAGCTAAACGCGCTCGAAATCATCGCCACTTACCAGCACCTCAAAGACAACCCCGGCGCCGACTTTCACCCGCGCACCTATCTCTTTGGGGCAAAGGCGGCCCCCGGCTACTTCATGGCCAAGCAGATTATAAAGCTCATCTGCACCCTTTCCGACTTTATTGACAAGGACCCGATCATTCGCGAGAAGATGCGTGTGGTTTTCATCGAGGACTACAATGTCAGCAAGATGGAGGCTCTTCTCCCCGCCAGCGATATCTCCCAGCAGATTTCCCTGGCGGGCACCGAGGCCAGCGGTACCGGCAATATGAAGCTGATGCTCAACGGTGCCATCACCCTGGGCACCATGGACGGCGCCAATGTCGAAATCCACGGGGTGGTGGAGGACGAGAATATCCTAATTTTCGGCATGACTGCCGACCAAGTGGACGCACTCCGAGCGGATGGCTACAACCCTGGCCATTACTATACTCAAAACCCGGTCATCAAGCACGCTGTAGACGCGCTGACAGGCGGCTTTGGTGAAGAGACTTTCCCTGACCTTTACGACATGCTGACCAAAACCGACTTTTACATGACCTTGGCCGACTACGATGAGTTTGCAAAGGCACGGCAACTTTCTGGCCAGCTCTACCGCGACAAATACCGCTGGCAGAAGATGGCCCTGCGCAACATCGCCGAGAGCGCGATATTCTGTGCAGACCGCTCGATTAACGACTATGCCGCGAAAATCTGGGGGCTAAAGTAGCGTCTACCATCCTGCGTATTGACTACTTGCCAAGAAAGGAAATGATGGATGTTATGCTTAAAATGCGGCATTTTTTCATTCCTCTGATGGCTTCAGTTGTTATTCACGCAGGATTAAGCATTCTTGTAGCTTGTTCTCGTTGTCGAGCTAATGACGGAATATTGCTAGGAGGCTGGACTTGTAGCAGCGCGGGCTATGCACATATCATGTTTTTCTTTTTTATCTACCCGCCGGTTATTCTTGGCACTATCATAGCGATTATTATATGGCGGCTGGTTAAGAAGCATAAAAAGCGCAAGAACGGTGAGTGAGTTATGAGCACAGGTTTATACTACAACAGCCGCGACCCCCAGTGCAAAAGCCCATTCGGCGCAATCAAAACCGGGGAAGAGGCGACAATAACGCTGCGTCTGCCCAAGAGCATGGGTGCCTGCCGCCCCACGCTTGTCCTCCACCCTGCTGAAGGTGGTGGAGAGCTCATAAACTTGCCGATGGCCCTGCTGGGGATAGAACGCACCTGCAACGTCTTTCGGGCAGCGTTTGCCTGGGGATCTCCCCGGGTTTGGTTCTACCACTTTGAGCTGACCGGCGGCGACTGTCGCCAGACCGTTATGCGCGGCCAGGACGGCAGCGCTGCACTGGGTGCAGGGGAGAGCTGGCAGCTGACAATCTACGACGCTAATATGCAACCTCCCGCCTGCTTGCGGGAGGGCGTAATCTACCAGATATTCCCGGATAGGTTTTGCAATAGCGGGCAGCCAAAGCAGGAGGTGCCAAAAGATCGAATACTCCGCGAGGGCTGGCACGACTTGCCAGAGTGGAGACCCACGCCCGACGGCAAAGTGCTGAACAACGACTACTTTGGCGGTGACCTTGCGGGCATCACTCAAAAGCTGGGCTACCTCCAGAGTTTAGGGGTTAGCTGCATCTACCTCAACCCGATTTTCGAGGCGCACTCAAACCATAGGTACAACACAGCCGACTACCACAAAATCGACCCGCTGCTGGGCAGCGAGGAGGACTTCGCCCAGCTCTGTGCCGCCGCCAAAGAAAAAGGCATTGCGGTTATCCTGGACGGTGTATTCAGCCACACCGGCAGCGACTCGGTTTACTTCAACCGGGAGGGCCGGTACGGCGAGGGCGGGGCATACCGGGACAAAGACAGCCCCTACTCCGGATGGTTTCGGTTTTACGATTGGCCGGGCGGCTACGAGAGCTGGTGGGGATTTTATACACTGCCCAATGTCGAGGAGACCGACCCAGGCTACCTCGAGTTCATTGCCGGGGAGGGTGGCGTCGCTGAGAAGTGGCTGCGCCTGGGCGCCTCCGGTTACCGGCTGGATGTTGCGGATGAGCTGCCCGATGTTTTTCTGGATACTCTTTACGCCCGGGTAAAGACCCACAGCCCAGATGCCGCGGTTATCGGCGAAGTCTGGGAGGACGCATCCAACAAAGTCAGCTACGGTTACCGCCGGCGCTATCTGCTGGGCGGCCAGATGGACAGCGTTATGAACTATCCATTCAAAGACGCGCTGCTGCGGTATATCCGCTACGGTGGGGGCAGCGAGCTGCTCGGGACAATCATGTCAGTGCTGGAAAACTACCCGCCACCGGTTATCAGTGCACTGATGAACTCCCTTTCTACTCACGACACTATGCGGGCAATCACCGCTCTGGGCGGCGAGCCGCTCAACCACCGCGACCGTGCCTGGCAGTGGGAGAACCACACCCTCGACCAGGAGCGATACTGGCAGGGCCGGCACCTGTTTGCCCTTGCCAGCATCGTGCAGTTTGGGCTGCCAGGCATACCTTGCGTCTACTACGGGGATGAGGCCGGTATGTGCGGCTACAAAGACCCGTTCAACCGGGCCTGTTATCCCTGGGGGCAGGAGGATACCGGGCTTGTCGATTTCATCAAGATCTTGGGTAGGATACGCGCAGAGCACCCCATATTCGCTGCCGCCGGGTTTCTGCCGGTCACTTTCTCGGACGAAGTCTGCTCCTTTGTCCGCCAAAGCGAGGACGGGCAGGCAGCGATTCTTTTTGCGGTCAACCGCTCCGACCGGGAGCAAAAGCTACTGCTGCCCGCAGGGTTCGAGAAAGCGCGGATGCTTACCGTCTACGGCAAGTACAAAGGTGGGGTACTTTACCCATTCAGCGGCGTGGTGCTAATTAGCCATTAATGGCGTATACACGGGTTTTTCAGCGCAAACGCTGACTGCGGCAAGTATATTGAGAAAATAACAAACATGCGATAGTAGGCGAGAACGCCTGCAAACACCGTAAGTTTTCCGGTTTTTGCAGGCGTATTTACGTTTTATGGCGGCTACACCTCAGCAAACAAAGCCACACTTTGGGCAGGCGCGGCATATATTGACTTTGAAAGTGAAAACGAAAGGAGGTCAAACTGAATATGCATAACCAAAGTTGCTGTAATCGCAAAGTTAGCTGTCAGCGCAGCTGTGAGTGCCGTCACGTCGAAAGGGTTGTATGCCGCCGCGTAAGGGAGAAGGAGTGCAGGCCGATATGCCGCCGCACAGAGGTAATTCATGGTAACTGGCAAAGCTGTGGACGTTCCGGCGGTGGACTTGTAGGCGCAGACGAGTGGTCTGAAGGCGCAGACGATTGTTCCGGTGGCGGGCATGGACACGGGCATGACGAAGGTTGCTGCTCTCAGGGCTAGTAACCGTTTGCCTTAACAGATAGAAGCTCTGTACACAGAGCTTCTCAAACGTACAGGTATATACTATTGTGAATCTAAAACCGGCGCGTCCTTGGCAGATTTGCCAGAGGTGCGCCGGTGTTTTTGTGGCTTACTCCAGAAAGTCTTTGAGCTTTTTCGAGCGGCTGGGGTGCCGGAGTTTGCGCAGGGCCTTGGCTTCTATTTGCCGAATGCGCTCCCTGGTGACCGAGAACTCTCTGCCGACTTCTTCCAGGGTGCGGCTGCGGCCATCCTCCAGGCCGAAGCGCAGGCGCAGAACTTTTTCTTCCCGGTCGGTCAGGGTGGAGAGCACTTCGCCCAGCTGTTCGCGCAGCAGGGTGTGGCTGGCGGCCTCTGCGGGGGCAGGGGCGTCGTCGTCTGGGATAAAGTCCCCCAAGTGGGAGTCCTCCTCCTCGCCGATTGGCGTCTCCAATGATACCGGCTCCTGCGATATGCGCATTATCTCGCGGACTTTTTCGACCGGCATGTCAAGCTCGACTGCGACTTCCTCAACGGTGGGTTCGTGGCCGTTTTTGTGCAGCAACTGGCTGGAGACTTTCTTGACCTTGTTTATGGTCTCGACCATGTGCACAGGTATGCGGATAGTGCGTGCCTGGTCGGCAATGGCGCGGGTGATGGCTTGGCGGATCCACCAGGTGGCGTAGGTTGAAAACTTAAAGCCCTTGGTGTGGTCGAACTTCTCCACGGCTTTTATTAGCCCTAAGTTACCCTCCTGGATAAGGTCAAGGAACTGCATTCCCCGGCCAACATACCGCTTGGCAATGCTGACAACCAGACGCAGATTAGCCTCGGACAGGCGCTTGCGGGCGTATGGGTCGCCGGCGTCCATGTGGGTGGCGAGAATTACTTCCTCCTCGGGGGTGAGCAGTGGGACACGGCCGATTTCTTTGAGGTAAACCTTTACGGGGTCGTCGATGTTTATCCCCTCAGCAGAGAGAGCCACTTCCAAGTCCTCGCTGGCGGGGATAGCCACGGCTGCATCAGATTCAATTGTCTGGGCCAGGTTTTCGATAACCTCGATATTCAGGCTTTCCAAGGTGTCGTAGAGTCTGTCTATTTGTTCAACATCAAACTCAAGCTCCTCGAGGAAGTCGTTGATTTCCTTGGTGGTAAGCTTGCCCTTGGCCTTGCCCATCTCGGTTAGCTCTTCTATAAGCCGGTTCTTTTTTTCTTGCGAAGCCAAATGCCTTTCCCCCTAATTTATTTGGTGGCCCGCCGAGTATTTTTTATGTACTCCAGCAGTTGTTGCGGGGACGAGTTCCCCAGTTCGTCCGGGCCTTTATACTCTTTTTGTCTGTGTATGGCGGCGATAAGCTCATCAATCTGTTCTCGGCGGTATTTGAGTTTGTTTTCTCGAGCGGAGGCGACCAGCCCGGAGGCGATGCCCAACTGCTTTGGGGTGAGCTGCGAGGCGCAAAGGACGAGGTCGGGCGAGCGGTTTTCCTCAAGCAGAGTTCGTGCTGTCTGGTAGATGGCTGCCAAGTCCTGGTCGGCAAAGTCATTTTCAGTCAGTTTTGACTGTATTTCGCCAAAGTAATCGGGATTTTGTAGCAAAAGGGCTACGAGTCCGCGTTGAGCGGCCAACCCGCTCAAATCCGCCTGGGGGTGAGCATTGGGACGTTTACCCGGTGTTTCTGGATTATCCTGCACAAACGGGCGCAAATTATGTGCTTGTCTGCGCGCCGCGGCTCCCAGTTTCTTTTTGCGCAAGGCGGCTGCGGTGGCCGCAAGGCGGTCTTTGCTAACGTCCAGCTGGCGGGCTATTTGGGAGATGTAGACCTCCCGGGCAATCTCGCCGCTTATGTCGGCCATCAGGGCACAGAACTCGTTTAGGAATGTCGTCTTGCCTTCGGGGGTGTCCAAGTCATGGTTTTTTTGCAACCGCTCAATCTCGAATTCAAAGGCGCTCTTGCCGCCTTCTATCAAACTGCGAAAACGGGTGGGACCAAACTTCTTTATGTATTCGTCCGGGTCTTTGGCACCACCAAGGTCGAGCACGCTGACTGAGATATCCAGCCCGGAAAACAGTCCCAGGGCCTTGCGGGCTGCGCTTTGGCCGGCGCCGTCGCTGTCGTATGCAAGCGCCACCCTGCCCGTGTATCTGGAGATAAGACGGGCCTGTTCCTGAGTGAGGGCAGTACCTAGGGTGGCAATCGCGCAGTCAAATCCCGCTTGGTGTAAAGATATGACGTCCATGTAACCCTCGGCCAGCAGCAGCATGTCCGTTTTGGCCGCCTTGGCGAAGTTGAGCGCGTAAATGCCGGTACTTTTCTTGAATACCGGGGTGTCCGGAGAATTTATGTACTTAGGCCCTCGCCCGTCTTCCAAAGCGCGACCACCGAAACCGACAACGTTCCCGCGCAGGTCGAGTATGGGGAAGATCACCCGCCCGCGAAACGCATCGTAAGCCCGCCCGCTTCTCCCCTTGGCCAGCACACCGGCGGTTAGCATCTCTTCCTCCGCGAACCCCGCGTTAGAAAGGTGAGTGCGCAGACCATCCCAGCTGCCAGGTGCGTAGCCCAGCCCAAAGGAGCGTATGGTCTTGCGGGCAAGCCCCCGATCGGCAAGGTAATTGTATGCTGCCTGCCCTTCCGGGGAGATTAGCTTCTCATGGAAAAACCGGGCACTTGCGCGGTTTATCTCTAAAACCCTGGCCTTGCGCCGGGAGGAACCGTCATCGACTGTGTCTTCGGGTAACTCCATCCCAGCCCGCTGTGCTAGCATCTTTATAGCCTCAACGAAGTCAAGCCGCTCAATCTCTTGGACAAATGTAATAACGCTGCCGCCCTTCTGGCAGCCGAAGCAGTAAAAGCTCTGGGAATCGGGGTAAACTGTGAACGAGGGTGTCTTCTCCGAGTGGAAGGGGCATAGCCCAACCGCCGTGCGGCCCCGACGTTTGAGCGCGATGTAAGAGGAGATGACTGTCTCAATATCGCTGCCATCCCGCAGCCGCTCAATGAAAGTGTCGGGTATCATGTGCTCTCACCCCCGCCTATATTATAGACACGAGAAATTGGAAATTGGCAGAACGCTTGACAAAACATTGAGAATTCTATTTTTCACCAATTACCTAACTTCCCCACGAGCGCGGCACAAAAATATCCTCGAAGGTTGAGATGCAAAAGCGGTCGCTCATACCGGAGATGTAATCGCAGACCGCCCGGGGCACATCGCTGCCCAGGGCGATGGCGGCGTATTCTGGTGGCAGGGCGTCCGGGTTTTCGGTGTAGTATTCGTATAGCCGGTGGACTACCATCTTGGCTTTTTCGTCTTCTTTTTTGGCGGCGGGGTTTGTGTATACGCTGCTGAACATAAAGTCGCGCAGCTCCTCGTAGAGCTGCTGTGCCCGGTCCGGCATTGCAATGTCTTGGCCGGAACCCTCTACCAGCGCGCTTACAAAAAAAGTAATTCGATCGGATTTTGTCGGTCCCAGCTCTTTTCGAAAGACCGCGGGTATATCTTCGTGGGTCATCACTCCGGCCCGTATGGCGTCGTCGATATCGTGGTTTAGGTAAGCGATTTTGTCGGCGTAGCGCACCAACCTGCCCTCCAAAGTGGATGCCGCCGTTCCGCTAGAGTGGTGGAGGATGCCGTCGCGCACTTCCCAGGTAAGGTTTAGTCCTTTGCCCCCATTTTCCAAGCGCTGCGCTATGCGGACACTCTGTTGGGCGTGTATGTAGCCGTGGGGGCTAAGCTGGTTTAGTACGTCCTCACCGGTGTGGCCGAAAGGGGTATGCCCAAGGTCGTGCCCAAGGGCGATAGCCTCGGTTAAGTCCTCGTTGATGCGAAGGGCTTGGGCTATGGTGCGGGCAATCTGGCAAACTTCCAAGGTGTGGGTCAGCCGTGTGCGATAGTGGTCGCCCTCCGGGGAGAGGAAGACCTGGGTCTTGTGGGTAAGCCGCCGAAAGCTTTTGCAGTGTATTATTCTGTCGCGGTCACGCTGGTATTCGGTGCGCAACTCACACGGGGGGGAGTGACGCTCTCGCCCTTTGGTGTTTGCCGAAAGAGCGGCGAATGGGCTTAAAGACTGTTTTTCTCGCCGGTGTAATTCCTCCCGGATAGACAGTTCGCAGCCCCCCTTTGAGAAGTTAAAAGTGAGAAGGCAGAAGTAAAAAGAGCGAAGTCACAATTAAGTAGAAACGTCTTTTTCTGGCTTCTAGCCTCTGCACTGATTAGAACAAAGGCGGCGCTCGTAGAACGCCACCTAAAGTTCATATCCCCAAGGGTTTTACTTTTCCATGCCAAAGCGCTTCTTAAAGCGGTCTACCCGGCCGCCGCTGTCGACCAGTTTTTGGGTGCCGGTAAAGAACGGGTGGCACTTGGAGCAAATTTCCACGCGGATGTCTTTCTTGGTGGAAGCTGTTTTGATCTCAAACCCACACGCGCAACGAATAGTCGTAGCCTCGTAGTTGGGGTGGATTCCCTCTCTCATCTATCTTCACCTCGCTTGCCGGTTAAGGGGAATTTTATCAGCAACAGATATGATAACACATTACCCGCCAATATGCAAGCGGGAAAATAGCTGCAAGCTAACTTTTCTTTTTGCGCAAAAAAATCACCGCCAGGGTGTTGATCAAAATCGATGCGACCATAAAAACTGGGGCCAGCACGGTGCCGACAGTCATGGTCAGAGCGATTGCCACGGCTAATGTTACCACGCCGACCCCTAGCAAAAAAAGACCAGCCAGGCGCAATCCAGTCGGCCTGGAGGAACTTTTGTTTTCCCATTCCATACACAGAGTGGCTCCAATACATTTCATTGAGGTAGCGCCGCAAGACCACCTAGGCTGAGTATACTACCAACATTTATACAAGTCAACCATTGAAAATCTAAGAGAGTGGACAAACGCGCTGATGTCATTAGCGAATTTTGAGTTTGTTTCAAGGTCTTGACCTCACCACCGCGCACAACCGCGCACAGATAATTAAAATATTTGACAAACCCCGCTAATGCAAATAAAATATATGGTTAGACTGAATAGGATGCCTTAGAGAAAGGAGACGCAATAAATGAGAGTCGACGATGAGCTCATAGCATACCTCGAAGACCTTTCCAAGCTTGAGCTGACACCCGCAGAGCGGGAGCAGGCAAAGGCCGAGCTGGGCGCGGTGATAGACTACGTGGCCAAGCTGAGCGAGGTGGACGCCGAAGGGCTGCCGGCGCTTTCGCACCCCTCCGGGCAGGTCAACCGCTTTAGGGAAGACGAGGTCCAGCCTTCCCTGCCAAGGGAACTGGTGCTGCGAGGCGCGGCTGAAAAGGACGAGCAGTGCTACCAAGTACCGCAAACGGTGGAGTAACACTTTGACTACGTATGAGGGGGGAACTGGATGGATATCCGCGGGATGACAGCCCTGGAAATGGGGCAAGCAATCAGAGGTAAAAAGCTGAGCTGCGAAGACGCGGTAAACGCGGTGCTGGGTGTCATTGACGCCACAGACAGCAAGCTCGGGGCGTATACCAGCGTGCAGAGAGAAGAGGCTTTAGCGGCTGCGCGAGGCGTTCAAAAGCGGCTGGACGCGGGGGAGGAGCTCTCTCCGCTTGCGGGGGTGCCGGTCTCGATTAAAGACAACATCTGCGTTAAGGACGTGCCCGCTACCGCCGGTGCCAAGATGTTGGAAAACTTCCGGCCGGTCTACAGCGCCACCGTTGTCGAAAAGCTGGAGGCCGCGGGGATGATTCCGGTGGGCAAGCTCAACCTGGACGAATTCGGGATGGGTTCAACCACCGAAAGCTCCCACTTTGGCCCCACCAAAAACCCTTGGGATACCCAGCGGGTGGCCGGCGGCTCGTCTGGCGGGTGCGCCGCCGCTGTGGCAAGCGGGTCTGCGGCCCTGGCGATCGGCAGCGACACCGGCGGGTCTATTCGGCAGCCTAGCTCGTTCTGCGGGGTAAGCGGAATAAAGCCTACCTACGGCAGCGTCTCCCGCTATGGGTTGATGGCCTACGCGTCGTCCTTCGACCAGATAGGCCCGATGGGCAAAGATATAAGAGACTGCGCGGCGGCCCTGGAGATTCTCTCCGGCCCAGACAAGCGGGACAGCACCTGTGTAATCGAGAAGCCATTTGACTTTACCGGCTGCTTTGAGAACGGCGTCGAAGGTATGACCATTGGCCTGCCGGAAAATTACCTCGGGTATGGGTTGTCTGGCGATATCCGCGATACGATTCTGGCCGCTGCCAAGACCTTCGAGAGTATGGGTGCGCGGGTGGAGGAGTTCACTATGCCCATGGCCGAGTACGCGGTGCCCGCGTTTTACATCATCGCCTGCGCGGAAGGCTCCAGCAATCTCTCCGCATTTGACGGCATTAAGTACGGCTACCGCAGCCCGGATGCTCAAAACCTGGCTGAGGTTTATATCAAATCCCGCAGTGAGGCCTTTGGATTTGAAGTTAAAAAGCGGATAATGCTGGGCTCGTTCGTGCTCAGCTCGGGCTATTACGACGCTTACTACAACAAGGCTTTGCAGGTGCGTGGCGTGATTGTACAGGCATTTGCGCAGGCTCTTGATAAGTACGATTTCATCCTAAGCCCGGTGGCGCCCTCCAGCCCTTACCGCCTGGGCGAGAGCACCCAGGACCCGCTGAAGATGTACCTTGCCGACGTTTACACCGTGTCGGTCAACCTTGCTGGCCTACCGGCTGTCGCTCTGCCTTGCGGGCAGGACAGCGCCGGGATGCCGGTGGGTATGCAGCTGATTGGCCGTCAGTTCGGCGAGCCAACCATTTTGCGGGCGGCGAATGTCTTCCAGCAGGGAACAGCCCACCACAAAAGGAGGTGCCCGCTATGAGTTTTGAAGTCGTAATCGGACTTGAGGTCCACGCCGAACTAGCGACCAACACCAAGATATTTTGCGGGTGCACCACCCGTTTTGGCGGCTCGCCCAACACCCAAACCTGCGCGGTCTGCTCGGGGCAGCCCGGGGCGCTGCCTGTCTTTAACAAAGCGGTGGCCGAGCACGCCATAACAGCCGGCCTTGCTTTGAACTGCGAGATATCGCCACACAACCGCTTTGACCGGAAGAACTACTTCTACCCCGACCTGCCAAGAGCCTTCCAGCTCTCGCAGCTTTTCCTGCCCATCTGCAAAAACGGCCACCTTGATATAGAGACGGACGAGGGCACCAAAAGAATCGGCATTACCCAGATACACATGGAAGAGGACGCGGGCAAGCTTATCCACGACACGAACGCCCAGCGCACCTATGTCGACTACAACAGGTGCGGCACACCGCTTATAGAGATAGTAAGCGCCCCCGACCTGCGCGGTGCCGACGAGACTATCGCCTACCTCGAAAAACTGCGGGAGATTCTGCTCTACCTGGGCGTCTGCGACTGCAAGATGCAGGAGGGTTCGCTGCGCGCAGACGTAAACCTTTCGGTACGGCCAATGGGCAGCACCAAGTACGGTGTGCGCGTCGAGATGAAGAACATGAACTCCCTCAAGGCTATCCACCGAGCAATAGCGTATGAGTCCCAGCGGCAGATAGACCTGCTCGAAGAAGGGCGCGCAGATGAGCTAATCCAGCAGACCCGGCGGTGGGACGACGAAAAAGGTGTAAGCTTGGGTATGCGCTCAAAGGAGAACGCACAGGACTACAGATACTTCCCCGAGCCGGATTTGATGCCACTTGAAATCAGCTCCGAGTGGATAGAACGGGTACGGGCCGCCATGCCCGAGACCGCCGCAGCAAAGCGGGAGCGGTACGCCGGCCTTGGCCTAGCCCCTGCCGACGCCGCAATGCTTACCACCGCAAAGCCGCTGTCCGACCTGTTTGAGCAGGCTGCCGAGCTTTGTGGCAAGCCCAAGGAGACTGCCAACATGATTCTTGGCGGGGTTATGCGGCTGATGAACGACACAGCCACCCCCGCAGACGACCTTGTCCTCGCCCCCAAAAAGCTGGCTGAACTCATCACACTTATCGAGGATGGCACCGTAAACCGCAACGCCGGCAAGGCCGCACTTGAGGCGCTGTGGGAGACCGGAGCCGACCCCCGCGCTTACATTGAAGAGCAGGGCCTTGCCATGACCCGAGACACCGGGCTTATCGAAGAGTGTGTAGACAAAGCCCTCGCCGCCAACCCCAAATCGGTAGATGACTTCAAGGCCGGCAAAGAAAAGGCTTTCGGCTTTTTGGTAGGGCAGGCTATGAAGGAGCTTAGGGGCAAGGGAGACCCTCAGCTGGTTAATAAATTGCTTAAGGAGAAACTTGAGGGGTGATGATGTGGTGAAAATAGGCAAAGTCGAGCTAAAACCCTTTCACCTGGTAGCGCTGTGCATAGCAATTGGGTTTATAGTTTATGGGGTTGTAGGGTTTATATCCGAGAGGCGGCAGAGCGAAGGCTATGAGCTTTCAGCTGAGCAGGAGCAGATTCAACCTACAGCAGCGGCGCTTGCTCCCACATTGCCGTCGAGTGCTGAAAGTGGCAAGGCGACGATTATTTTAGCAGAGCTATAGCATATCGTCGAGCTGCGGCTTGACTGAGCTGCGTGGCTGTTGAGTTGTTGACTAGCGTGACATCCGCTTTCCCTAGCCGTTCCCAAATCACTAACAACGCCCTGGACGCAGGTCAGCATCCAGGGCGTGTTTGTTATTGAAATTACTATTGCAGCTCCGGTGCCGGCAAATCCAGCAGCCCAAACTCGAACCCCTCGGCCCGCACAAGATCGATAACCTCACCCAGAACCTCCGAGTTGGTCCGCGAGACCGAGTGCAGCAGGTAAATCCCCCCCGGATGCGCACTGGTGACCATCCGGTTGATGGCGTCGATTGTCAGGGGTTGGTTGTCAAGCTCCCAGTCTCTGTAGGCGAAAGACCAGAAGACCGAGGCGTAGCCCAGGCTTTGCAACAGCGCCAAGGTCTGCTCATTGAAGACACCTTCTGGAAAGCGGAACAGGTGCATCTCGTAGCCGAAGTTCTCAAGCACGTAGTCGTGCAGCTCCATCACGTCGTCCATAGCGTCCTGCAAGGTCATTTCCGGGAACCTGAGGTGCCGGACCGAGTGGTTAGCCAGCACATGGCCTTCGTCGATCATCCGCCTCACAAGGTCGGGGTGCTCGGTGGCAAACTGCATGGTCAAAAAGAACGCGCCGGGCGCACCCCTATCGCGCAGAGTGTCGAGTATTACCGGGGTAAAGCCGTACTCGTACCCCTGGTCGAAGGTCAGGTAGATTCGCTCCGAATCCGGCTTGATAAAGTGGGCGTCTAAATGCCCGTACCTACGCTGAAAGAGCAGCGCCCCATGTGAGCGATTTTGGTCGTCCACCGGGCCACCATGACCCCAGCCATGGGGCTCGTCGCCCAGCTGGGCAATCTCTTCTAAGTTTGGCGACCTCACCCCGGCGGCGGTTTCGGCTTCAGATTCCGATTCTTCGGCCGGCAGTGTCGGCTCGGGAACCGGAACTCTCGCGTCCTCGACATCTGCGCCGGCTTGGTAGGCTGGCACCTTGTACTGCGGCTTATCCGGTGGACCCTCTGCCCTGCTGGCGCATCCGGCAGCGCTGAGTAACAGCACCGCAACAAGCAAAAATATTGTAAGTCTCCGAGTTAGCTTCACACAAATTCCTCCATTACAGGTTCTCCCAATATCTTGCGCCAAAAAAGGCAATTCATGCAAAGTAGGCTGTTAATACTTGTAAAAACCGTTAACTTAGCGGCAACAAGCTCTGGCCCTGTCTGTCGGCAGCCAGGCACTCAATCTCAAAGCGAATACCGCCCTCTACCGCGCTAAAGCTGCCCCGCACCTCCCCAAAAAAGCCGGTATCGCGAATGCCGGCCAGCAACTCGTAATAGCCTTCTTCATCGAGGGCAAAGCCGGTAATAATAAGGTCGTGGCCCCGGTAGGCAAAGTCGTCTATTTCTACATGGGACCCAAGGCTTGCGTAGATAGCGCCAAAAACTTCGAGCTGGCCGTAGGGAATAAGCTCAAAGCTGATATAAGCGCTGGTCAGCGCGCGGGCAAATTTAAAGAGAAGCCCCCGAGCCCTCGCGTCAGTCAAAACCGTGCCCAAACTCGGCTCATCCTCTTGGGAGAAGACCGAAGAGACAATTACACTTTGGCGGTATGCGGCACTTTCGCGCATGGTGCCGCTCACCCAGCCGGACAGCGCCGACCCACTCCAAATTATCCCCACCGCCAGAACCAAGGCAACGATCACATTCCCCGCGGATTTCAACTTCACAGTTCCCCCAAGTGGCATAAAATAACCGACAGCGCGGTAATAGGAGCGGTCTCACAGCGCAGAATCCGCCTGCCAAGCCCCGCGCAAACCACCCCTTGGCTCATGGCAAAATCCACCTCGTTTGGTGAGAACCCACCCTCGCTGCCAACCATAATGGAGACATCGCCCACCCCCGGCCTGAGCACTTGGCTGAGCGGCTGGTGGCTCTCTTCGTAGAGCAGTATGGGCATCTCGCTGCCGGCCATTTGGATAAGCGCTCTATCCAGCTCGAGCAGGGGCATAACCCGCGGTATGATTCCGCGGCCACATTGTTTTGCGGCTTCGTAGGCTATTCGCTGCAGACGCTCAAGTTTTTTGTCCATAGCCTTGTGACTGGGCCTAGAAATGCAGCGAGAAGTGAGTACCGGAGTTACCTCGCTAACCCCAAGCTCGACCGCCTTTTGGATTATAAACTCGAGCTTGTCTCCCTTAGGCAAGGCCTGGTAAAGCCGTACGACGGCCTGCGTCTCCCCCTGGCAGGGCTGGCTGGAGAGTATATCCAGGGTCACAGTGGCCGTGCTCATATTGCGCACAGCGCACAGATAGTCGGTCCCGCGCGCATCGCTGAGGGTGAACTGCTGCCCCGGCCGTGCGTGAAGCACCTTGGTGATGTGCTTGGCGTCGTCGCCCTCTATGCTGGCTGTTGAGCCGGCTGCGTCTATCGTGCTTACAAAAAATCGCGGCATAATGCTTTCCTTTTTCGCAATTAGTATGCGTTAATCGTCTTCCTCCGTCTCTTGCATCATGATAGCTTTGTCGTGGTAGACAATGCCATCCAGGTGGTCGAGCTCGTGGCAGAGTGCCCGGGCCAGCATGTCCTCTCCGGTCACCTCAAACGGGTCTCCGTGGCGGTTTTGGGCGCTTACAATCACGCTTTTGGGCCGCGGTACCAGCCCTCTCTCCCCCAGGAAGGAAAGGCAGCCCTCGCTAATAGTTAACATCTCTTCGCTTTGCTCCACAACAACCGGGTTGATAAGCTCTATCCGCCCGTCTATGTCTATAACAACCACCCGGCGCAAAATGCCGATTTGCACTGCGGCAAGGCCCACCCCGTCAGCGGCGGTCATCGTTTCGTGCATGTCATCTAAAAGCTGGTGGAGCTTCCCGTCAAACACCGTGACCTCGCGGCTCTTTTTGCGCAGAGCTGGGTCGTCCCCGGGAAGCAATATACGTAACGCCATTGATGTACCCCCAAATATCAGTTGTCAACTATTATATGTTCTCACCATCCGTCGTAGTGCATATCCACAAACGCGCTTACCTGCTTAAAGCTGGCGTAAAACCACTCTAGTGTCTGCTGGAGCAGGACGCGGGTTTCTCGGTTATTTTTGCATTTTATAATCAACTTATACCGGTATTTGCCCGCCGCCCGAGCGACCTCGGCCGGGGTTGGACCCAATAGCCGCAGGGGCAAATCGGGGTTGGTGCCGCGGGCCAGCTCGCTGAATTTACCCGCGAACGCGCTTGCCGCCTGGGCCACTTTTTTTTGGTCGAGGCCGCTGAACCCAACCGCCGCCATCACGCAGTAGGGGGGATAGATGTGCAGCTTGCGGCTCTCTGCCTCGTCGGCGAAAAAGGCGGGGTAGTCCTGCCGGGCGGCCAGGCTTATTATTGGATGGTCTGTCAGGTAGGTCTGTATCAGCGCCCTGCCTTCCAGCCCACCCCTGCCTGAGCGCCCCACCACCTGAGTGAGCAGGGCAAATGTGCGCTCGAAACTTCTAAAGTCGTTGGCGTATAGGCTTTGGTCGGTGCCGAGTACCCCCACAAGGGTGACATTTGGAAAGTTGAGGCCCTTAGCCACCATTTGGGTACCGACCATAATGTCGTACTGACCGTCGGCGAAAGCCGCAAACAACCGCTGGTGAGCAAACTTTGACATGGTGGCGTCCATGTCCACCCGCAGTATTCGTGCCTCGGGGAATGCGCGGTTAAGAGCTTCCTCCAGCTTTTGGGTGCCTTGTCCCGCGTAGCGCAGCAGCTGGCTGCCGCACTGGCCGCAGCTTCCGGCCCGCTCTTGCTGGTAAGCACAGTAGTGGCAGAGCAGGGCGTCGTTTGCCGCGTGATATGTAAGGGCCACCGAGCAGAGCGTGCATTCGGCCACCGCCCCGCAGCCCAGGCAGCGCACCAGCGGCGAGTGTCCCCGCCGGTTGAGCAGCAGGATGCTCTGCTGCTCGTGTATTAAGTTATGCTGCAACTCTTCGCACAGCCTGGCGCTTAGCTCTGGAGTGTCTGAAAGGTTTTCGTGCCGACTCATGTCGACGACTTCGACCACCGGCAGCTTATCTTTACCGTACCGCAGGGGCAGAGCAACAAAGTTAGACCGCCCGGTCTGTGCCGCGTGGTAGCTCTCCACCGAGGGTGTGGCTGAGGCCAGCAGCAGCAACGCCCCATGGTGTTTACAGCGCGCCCGGGCAATATCCCGCGCGTGGAAGCGCGGCGATTTATCCGACTTGTAGCTGTGCTCCTGCTCCTCGTCAATTACAATAAGCCCAATATTTTTAAGCGGCGCGAAGACCGCCGAGCGCGTGCCTACGACAATATCGGCCCCGCCGTCTTTTACCCTGCGCCACTCGTCCATCCGCTCACCCAGCGAAAGCCCGCTGTGCAGCACCGCCACCCGCCCCAAACCGCGAGTGAAAGCTCTCCAGCGTCTGGGTTGTGAGTGCTATCTCGGGCACAAGCACAATAGCGCCCCGGCCAAGGCTGAGGGTCTGTTCTATCAAGCGCAGGTAGACTTGGGTCTTCCCCGAGCCGGTTACCCCATAAAGCAGGGTCGGCTTCTCGGGTGCCTCCAGGCAACCCAATAGGTAGTCTACAGCCTTCTGCTGGCCGCTTGTAAGCACGACAGGCGGCGCGGGCGCAAACTCCTTGCCCGCGTATGGGTTGCGCGATACCACCTGGTCGTAGAACTCCACCCCGCCTTTAGCCCGCAAACCCTGGGCCACAGTGCGGGTAAGGCCGGTGTAATAGCACAGCTCTGCCAGTGAGGCTCCGTCGTTTTCCGCAAGAAAAGCCGCCGCCTTCTTCTGCCCCGGGCTGAGTTTTAACTCCTCCCACCCCGGTGTAAGGCGCAGCATGGTGACTTTCTCGTCCAATATTTTGCCCCGGCTGCGCTCCAGGCGCTCAAGGGCACCCATGCTCACCAGTGCTTCCAGCTCCTGCTCGCCTACTCCGGCGGCAGCGCTCAGCCGCTGGGCCGAGAGCGCCTGCCCGACCTTCTTAAGGTGAGCCAGCACTTCTTTGTGGCTGGGGTCGAGCAAGGGCGGCCCATCCTTCGTGGGCAGGTACAGGGTGGTAAAGACAATCCCAAGCCCAGCCGGCAACAGCAGGCGCAGCGCGTCAAACCAGGTGCAGAAAGTCTGCTCCTTTAGGTAGCGTAAAAGGGCAAGGCCCTCCCTGTCCAGCAGGGGTGCGGGGTCATAAAGCTCCAATATTGGTTTGAGCCGCCCCGCATCCTCTACCTCAGAAAGGGCGAGCACAACAGCCATGCGGGTACCGCCCCCCCGCCCAAAAGGCACCCGAACCCGGCACCCGGGCCGGATTTTGCCTTCCAGCTGGTCGGGCACAAGGTAGGTGTACTCCCGGTCGAAGTGGTAGGCGGCCTTTTCTACCGCTGCCAGTGCGGTCAGATGCATTTTAGATGAAGTCGCTGACGCGAACAGCACCACAGGCGAATTCTTCTACCGCCAGTTTTACCGGCTTCTCGACTAGGGTTATATGGTTTTGTTCGGCGACGTTGGCGATATCCCGAGCGCGCTGGGCGACCGCCACCACAAACGCGTAGTAGTTTTCGTGCTTGCCGATAACTTGAGACATAGATGGTCTAAGCATAACCAAGAACCTCCTTTATAATATCTTTTTGGTGGGACGTGCGCAGAGCCGCCGCGTTTATTATGACATCAAGCGCTTCGCAGCTCTCACGTAGCACGTTGTTTACAACTATATAATCATATGCACCCGCGTGTAAAATCTCGTTCTCTGCGGATTTCATCCGCCTGTCAATCGAGCCTAGGGTCTCGGTGCCCCGGCCTATCAGCCGGTCTTCCAGGGCTTTTAGCGAGGGCGGCATCAGAAAGACAAAGACGGCCTCAGGGGCCAGCGCGCGAATTTTCAGCGCACCTATAAGCTCTATTTCAAGTATTACATGCAGCCCGGAATTTAGGGTATCTTCCACCCACTTTTTTGGGGTGCCATAGTAGTTGCCGGCGTACTCGGCGTATTCGAGCATCTCGTGCCGGGCTATCATCCCTTCAAACGTTTCCCGCGAGACAAAGTTGTAGTGTTCGCCGTCGACCTCTTTTGACCTGGGTGGCCGCGTGGTGGTGGATATACTCAGGCGCACCCCGGTTTTATCCGGCATATACATCCGCAGCACAGAGTCCTTCCCCACCCCGGAGGGGCCGGAGACCACTATCAGCACACCGCGTTTAATCATCGCCGCTCTCCCCTTCGTCCAATCGTCCGGCAACTGTTTCTGGCTGCACGGCGCAAAGGATGATGTGCCCGGAGTCGACTATAATAACTGCGCGGGTACGCCTGCCATAGGTCGCGTCGACCAGGGTGCCCCTGTCCCTCGCGTCTCCAATAATCCGCTTTATGGGCGCCGATTCCGGGCTGACGATGGCAACAATCCGTCCGGTCGAGACCATATTCCCAAACCCGATGTTAATAAGCTTCATGGCTACTCCTACTACTCTATGTTTTGAATCTGCTCGCGTATCTTCTCAATCTCGCTTTTTATCTCCACGACCACCTTAGACACTTCGATATCGTGGGCTTTAGAGCCGATGGTGTTGGCTTCCCGGTTCATCTCCTGCACCAGAAAGTCCAGTTTGCGGCCGACCTGCCCCTCGCTGGAGAGTATCTCCCGCAACTGCGCAAGATGGCTGCGCAGCCGCACAGTTTCTTCATCCACCGCGGTTTTCTCGGCGAAGATGGCGGCCTCGGTTAAAATCCGCTGCTGGTCAATCTGCTGATTTTCGAGCACATCGCAGAGCTTTTGGTAGAGCTTTTCTCTATACTGTTCGGCAAGCTGTGGGGCGCGCTCTTCCACCTGGGTCACACATGCAAGTATATTCTCGGTGCGGCTTACGATGTCCTGGTGCAGTTTTTCGCCTTCGGTGCGGCGCATAGCCAGGTACTGCTCCAGCGCCTGGGTGGCGACTTCTTTTACCGCGCAGCTCAGGGCATCTTCGTCCACCTCGTTTTTGCGCAGGACGAATATATCGCCAAAGCGGGCAAGGCTCGAAAGGCTTATGTCGTCCTCGACATCCAGCTGCCGGCCCAGCTCCCGCAACGCGGAAAGATACCCCTCTGCCAGTGGGCGGTTGAGCATAACTTGCGCACTGGGGTCTTCCAGTGAGAGCACCGTTAGGTTTAGATCTATCTTGCCCCGAGAAACCCGGGAGTGCACCAGCCTTTTGAGCGTTTCCTCCAAGTACCCCATAGAGCGGGGCAGACGGGTGCTAAACTCAAAAAACCGGTGGTTGACCGAGCGTATCTCAACGCTTATATCCCTGCCGTCGATCAGCTGCTGGGCTCGCCCGTAGCCGGTCATGCTGTATATCAATCGCTTGCCCTCCGTGTGGTACGCACTTTACTATTTTCTAACTACTAGATGATACTATCCCTCCGCCGGGCTGTCAAGTCCGACAGAGGGATAGTGCAGCTGTAAACACAGGTTCGCAGGCTTACCTCGTGCCGAAAATCCTATCCCCCGCATCCCCCAGCCCGGGGACAATGTACTTGTTCTCATTCAGGCACTCATCCAGCGCCGCGCAGTAAACACGTACGTCCGGGTGGGCTTTGGCTAGGGCCTCAAGTCCCTCTGGTGCCGCGATTATGCACATAAAGTGTACACTGGTAGCCCCTTTTTGTTTTATCATGGTTATGGCGTCTACCGCCGAGCCTCCTGTGGCCAGCATGGGGTCGAGTACAAACACGTCGCGCTCGCTTATGTCTGCGGGCAGCTTGCAGTAGTACTCAACCGGCAGGTGAGTCTCGTGGTCGCGGTAGAGGCCGATATGCCCCACCTTTGCCAGGGGAATCATCTGCAGGATACCGTCCACCATGCCAAGCCCGGCCCGCAAAATGGGCACTATAGCAAGCTTGCGCCCAGAGAGCACTTTGGTCTTGCACGGTCCGATAGGGGTCTCAACCTGGCTCTCAACCAAGGGGAGGTCGCGGGTAGCCTCAAAGCACATTAGCGCCGCGACTTCTGAGATCAGCTCGCGGAACTCCTTGGTGCCGGTGGTCTTGTCCCGCACAAAACTCAACTTATGCTGGATAAGGGGATGATCAAAAATAACCGGATTAATATTCATGCCTAGAACCGCCCTTCTATTGTTTTATTGACAGTTATCGCCAATTAATTCCATTCTCTCCCGCTCGGCTTGGGGCAGGCGAAGGTAAACGGGGGCGAGTTCCGCCGCACTTACCAGCTGGCCACCGCAAGCCATTTCGTGAGCTATCGCGCCAACCGCCGATGCCCTTTGGTGCCGGAACCGCTCGGGTGCCAAGCAGAGGTGCGCGGGCTTTCCCAGCGCCTCATAGCAGAGTTTCGCTCCGTCCCCCACCAGAAGAACGCTGGACGGCAGCCCGGCAAGCTCCGTACCCAGCGCCTCTATCGAGAGGGCTTCGTCGCGTCGTATTCTGTGAAGCTCATGGGCGCGGCTCTCAAAAATGGCGGTGTAGACCTGGCCTCGCCGCGCGTCCATTACCGGGCAAATATACCCCTGGAACGGCTCGGCACCGGCTGCCAGAGCCGCGAGGGTTGGCACCCCCGCGCAAGGCTTACCCGTGGCCATCGCCATCCCCTTGACAGCCGAGATGCCGATGCGCAGCCCGGTGAAAGAACCCGGCCCGGTTGTAACCGCAAAGACGTCAATATCCCCGGGGGTGCTCATCGTCTGCTCAAGTAGCTTTTCGACCATAGGCAGGGCTGTCTGAGAGTGGGTGAGGCCAATATTCACAAAAAACTCCCCGGCGAGCGCTCCATCCCGCAAAATAGCGCAGGACGCCGCCTGGGAGGATGTGTCCAGCGCTAGGATGTTCATGGGCGGCCCCCTTTGCAATTGACAAGAGTACGCGATGCGTCGTGTAGTGGGCACACAGACGTCCCCTATTAAAGCGTATTTAGCAAACTTCTATTGGCATTTCCATATTGTTATCACCCGCTGGCCCTCGCCTTCACCCAGTGCGATTTCGACCATTATCGCACCCTTGGGCAGGGCGTGTACAATATTCTCGCTCCACTCTATGGCCAGTATGGCCTGGCCGCTAAGATAGTCGTAAAACCCGGTGGCGTAGAGCGCGCCCTCTCCCTGCACCCGGTACATATCGAAGTGGTATAGTGTGGGAATGCCCGGGCCGCGGTACTCGTTCATAAGCGCAAAGGTTGGGCTGCAAACTTGGGTGGCGTCCAGCCCGAGACCATAGGCAAGCCCGCGCACAAAAGCGGTTTTGCCCATGCCAAGCCCCCCAAAGAGCGCTACGACATCCCCTGGACACAGGGTTGTTGCCAGTTTGACGGCTATCTCCTGAGTTTCGCGCTCGCTGTGGGAGGTGTACCGGTTCACTCAGCCGGCTCCTCTTTGCGTGCAATGGCCGCCTCTATCAGTCCGCAAAACAGTGGGTGGGGGCGGTTGGGCCTGCTCTTAAACTCCGGGTGGAACTGCACACCCACAAACCAGGGGTGACCATCAAGCTCGACTATTTCTGCCAGGCGGTTGTCCGGCGAGACGCCCGTTACACGCAGGCCATTTTTCTCGAACTCTTCTCGGTACTCGTTGTTTAGCTCGTAGCGGTTGCGGTGGCGCTCGTAGATGAGGTCCTCTGCGTACAACCGGCGGACAGCGCTGTCTTCGCGCAGTTTGCAGGGGTAAAGTCCTAGGCGCATGTTGCCATCCTTTTGAGCCGCCTCACTCCGCTCGGGCATTGCGTGTATAATCGGGGTGGAGACTTCACCTTCAAACTCGCAGGAGCCTGCGCCCTCGTAGCCGAGCACACCGCGGGCAAACTCCACTGCCGCCAGCTGCATTCCAAGGCCTATGCCCAAGAACGGTATGCCCTGGGTTCGAGCATAGCGGGCGGCTTCCATTTTGCCCTCAACACCCCGATCACCAAAGCCGCCGGGGACTAAGATGCCATCCAGGTCGCCCAGGGTTTGCCCGGCGTTTTCCCGGGTGATAGTCTCGGAATTGATAAGCCGCACATTTACACGAACCCCGGCAGGTATACCCCCGTGGCGCAGCGACTCTGAAATTGAAATATACGCGTCCGGCAGCGCGACGTATTTACCCACCACTCCGATAGTCACTTCGGCCTTCGCCTGTTTCATACGGTCGACAATTTTCTGCCACTGGCTAAGGTCGGGGGCTGGTGCGTCCAGACCCAAGTGGTGACAAACAGCCTGGGCCAGCCCTTCTTTTTCCAGGGCTAAGGGCACTTCGTAAAGGCAGGGCACTGTCATGTTCTGGATAATGTCTTCGGTGCGGGTGCTGCAAAATAGCGCGAGCTTTTGGCGCATGTCATGGGGCATGGGGTGGTCGGCCCGGCAGACTATTATCGTAGGCTGTATCCCCATGCCTAGCAGCTCTTTAACCGAGTGCTGGGTGGGCTTGCTCTTTAGCTCTTCAGAGCCCGGTATATAAGGCACCAGGGTAACGTGTATCACAATGGCGTTCGCTCTGCCTTTTTCTATCACTATTTGTCGGATGGCCTCAATGTATGGCTGGCTTTCGATGTCGCCAACCGTGCCGCCGATTTCGGTTATGACCACATCAGTTTTTTCCTGGCCGGAAAGCCGGTAGATGCGGTCTTTGATTTCGTTGGTAATATGTGGGATCACCTGGACTGTCCCGCCCCCGTAGCCCCCGTCACGCTCCCTGCTTAAAACCGACCAGTAGATTTTCCCGCTGGTAAGGGAGGAACCGCGGCTTAGGTTTTCGTCGATAAACCGCTCGTAGTGGCCAAGGTCAAGGTCGGTCTCGGCGCCATCGTCAGTGACGAAGACCTCTCCGTGCTGGTAGGGGCTCATGTTTCCGGGGTCGGCGTTCAGGTATGGGTCGCACTTTTTTATGGTTACACGGTATCCCCGCTCCTTTAAAAGCCGACCAAGGCATGCTGCGGTAATGCCCTTACCCAGCCCAGAAACCACGCCGCCCGTAACAAAAATATACTTGACAGACACCTTTAATCCCCCCGCTGTTTTGCGCGTCCTGTAGCTTTACTCAACTGTAAATGTTACCATATGCAGCAAAGGTTGTCAAGGAACAGGGCCTGTCGGCAGTAGACAAACGCGCTGATACAATTAGTAGATATTGAGTTTGTTTCAAGTTCAAGGTCCCAATACTAATTCTGCCTGCGGGCAGGGAATATTGAACCGCTCATGCCGCGGGGGCACATACTTTTCTTTGTCTCGCCAAAGAAAAGTATGCAAAAGAAAGGCGACTGGGGGGAGGACCAACGCTGCTTCGCTCACAGAGTGCGTTCGCTACGCGCTAACTCCCCCCAGGCCCCCCACTGGTAGGTCAAGGTCATGTTTG
>Ga0131853_10002423_pt1 | contig 33270 bp, 23 predicted proteins | sample TergutLab28metaG_FD_92764 | JGI IMG/M metagenome (GOLD analysis project Ga0131853, IMG submission 92764) | Labiotermes labralis P1 segment gut microbial communities from Petit-Saut dam, French Guiana - Lab288 P1 (version 2) (version 2) | ecosystem: Host-associated > Arthropoda: Insects >... | reverse complement strand
TGCTGTATAACTGCCATCCGGCAATGGATTGGTCGTTGTAAACGTCCAGTTGCCATCAGTATCAACAGTTGTAGTTCCTGTTACAGTATCACCATCTTCATCTGTGATTGTAACGTTAACTGTTGCTCCCGGTACACCTCTTCCGGTTACTGTTGCTCTGTAGTCGTTTCCAACTGTAACATTGCTAATTACCGGAGGATTTGGTTGTTGTGGCGCTCTTTCGACATCAAAGTCTACTTCGTTAGAACCATTGCTTGTTCCGCCTGCAGTAGTTTGAGTTGCGCCTGCTGTATAACTGCCATCCGGCAATGGATCGGTCGTTGTAAACGTCCAGTTGCCATTTTCGCCAACAGTTGCGGTTCCGCTTGCAACAACGTCACCGTCATCATCCGTGATTGTAACGTTAACTGTCGCTCCGGGCACGCCTGTTCCGGTTACTGTTGCTCTGTAGTCGTTTCCAACTGTAACATTGCTAATTACCGGAGGATTTGGTCTAAGTGAAACATTAAACCCTACCCATTCAACATCTTGCCCCACAATATTGCCGTTTATAATACAGCTTATAGGAGTAATAGTAGAAACTCCTGTTAACGGAGCGTCAGTTCCCGCAGGGTAAGAATCAAATGCGTCTTCGTTAATTTCATTCCATTCAACGCCGCTTAATTTTCTGAAATAAAGCGAATATAGCAATAATCCTTCAGCCGGCGGTATTGCCACAAAGTTATTTCTAAATGAGTTGTCATTCCACATGTAGAATCCCCAGTCAATCATCCTGTTAGCCGCCGATGGAAGCTGCGGATAGGTCGTAAAGATCAATATTACTCTCTCAAGACCGGCTGCGGGTAAAAATTGAGGACGAGACTCATCAGTAACGGAAGCTCGTGCCCAACCAGATGCCAAATCGTCATGACGAGCATCTCCAACTATCGTGTTGTCAAAATCTCTCATCATTGCTGCTTGCATTGCATCGCCGGAAACTAATATAGCGCTTCCGTCAGGAGCAACCAATTCCATAAGTGTGCTGTCGTATTCCAAATGAAATACGAAAGCATTTCCAGGATTACCAAAAGCCCTAAAATCAATCCTGAAAAGTCCTTCAGCTTCATCAACCATAACAAATGAAGCTCTTGTTCCATTATTAAATTCCGGTCCATTATCAGCTAATGCTGCCGGCACAAAAAGTGCCGACAGCATCGCGATTACGACCAGAATGGTAAATATCCTTTTCATTTGGATATCTCCTTTCTCTCGTAAGAGTCAAAAATCATTAAGGCAATAAAGTTAAAGCACTGTGTTGAACAACTCTGTCTGTTTGCAAGAAGTTGTTAAGCAACAACGATTGATCCAAAACGTTAATCTGCCCGTCATCAGTCAAGTCTTGTTCTAAAGCTTGAGCATGCGTTTGGAACATTGAATTTACCAACAACGACCAGTCAAGTGTGTTGATTTCGCTGTCATTGATCGCGTCCATGTTACCTGCAAACAATAAGAATCTTGTTCCCACCTCATCTGAATAATCGATATTTGGAATCAACGCAGGATTAGTGCCGCTGCCTGCAAGGAAAGCAGTACGATCAAACTGAACATTTTCAATTGTCACGATTGTGTGGTTTTGTTTGTGAATTACGATGTAGTAAGTCAACGCTGAATCAACTCTAGCAAACTCGAATCTACCATTATTCACAAATACAGAAGCTGTAGTTTCAGCAACAAAGTTATCATTAGCTGCGTTGTAAAGTCTTACAGTCGCTGTTGGAACTTGGTTAAAGATGTTAAATCCATCATAATTTACAAAACCTGAAATTCTTCTGTAGATTCTAAAATCAGGTGTTATCCAAGTGTCAACATCGTTACTTGTGTTTCCATGCTCGTCTTCTTGTTCAATGTTAATTCTGTAAGTTTTGTCTTCTTCAAGATCAAACGGAACCGTGAAAGACCATTCGCCGTTAGCGTCTACAGTTACTTCCCACTCGCCTAAGAAATCGTCGTTATCGTCGCCGTTGTAGATTCTGATTGTAACAGTCGCACCAGGCTCACCTTCACCTGTAATAGTAGGTCTTTCTTCGTCAACAATTGCAGGATCATTTTCTGTTCCGATAAATTCATCATCGAATTCCGGATCTTCGATTGCAGTTTTCAAAGAGAATCTGCTATCTTGAGTCGTCCATGCGCTGTTGATGTTCAAAGTCGCATCTTCATGTCTTGCTCTTGCGCTAAATACATAAGCAACATATGGGTCCGGAGTAACAAGATCAGCAGCAGGAGTGAAAGACCAAGTTCCGTCAGCCGCAACTGTTACAGGACCGCTTGCTACTACAGCATTAGCTGTGTCACGGATTTCAACATAAACAGTGTAACCTACAATACCTGTACCTGTGATCGGTTGTCTTACGTTGTTAGTTCTGTATGGAACTCCGGCAACTGCAAGAGGTGTAGCGATTGCAGGAGGATCTATAGTAGTTCTTACTGTAAATCTTACAACATCACTATTAGGGCTTGTGTTTCCGCCAATTGTTTGTGTTGCGTGTACGTCATAAATGCCGTCCGCAAGTTCAGTAGCAGGCGTGAATTCCCATTCGTTTGTAGTAGTATTGTACGTTGCAGCGCCTTCTGTTACAAGAACGCCGGCAGATGTATTGATTACCACCCAAACAGATTGAGCATCAGCATGAGCGTCAACTGTGATAGTCGGTTGATTTTCGCTCATAACCGCGTTGTTTGCCGGATAAGTGATTACCGGAGGAGCATCAAGTATAGTAGAAATTTCAATTGTAGCATTTGCTGTCAATGCAGGGAAAGTGAACGAGTAAACGCCATTTGCATAAACAACTTGTGCAGTTACGTCATTAGTACCATTAACAATTACTTCGTCAAGAACAGATCCGCCAGCAATTGTAAATGTAACAGTCGGAGTTGACCCTACCAAATGGCTAGTAACACCGATAGGATTGATTGTAGCAACACCTGCATCACCTGTAGCAGTAAGAGTTACAAACACATCATCTCCACCGCCGGTGATTTGTGCAAATCTACCAAAAATAGTTTGGTTAGCAGTTATCGGACCTGCAAATGTGTAAGTGTAAGTAGCAAGAGGACCTGCAATACCAACAGCTACGCCATTAACATAAACTTCACGCAACTCGTAGTTAGCGTTTGCTGTGAAAGCAAAAGAAACGTTAGTCGCGCCGTCTGCAACTACAACGCTACCTGCCGGAGAAACTGTACCACCAGCTGTAGTAGTTGCGTTGATTACCCAGAAATCTTCTGGAGGTGTCGGTGGGTCATTCTCATCTCTGAACTCAACATGTATTGTTTGGTCAGCATTTATGTTTGTAAATACGTGAGTGAAAGTTGTCAAATCATCAGCTATGTTCAAAAGTTGACCGTTTACGATTATAAAGTCAATTTCATAACCAGCATTAGCTGTGATTGTGTATGTCGCAGATGTTCCCGCCATAAAGTATTGTGTTCCAAGTGGAGAAATTGTACCATTCGGACCAGCACTTGAAGTAATTCTGTGAGGGAAGTTTACCCATATAAAGTTGTCGTTTACAATTGTAGCCGGCGGAGAATTAATAAAAGAAGCTCCGTTAGGCGCGTCAGTACCAAATGTTCTTAGAGCAAAATCGCTTTGTGAAATATCGTTAACTGTGTATGTTCCTACAGTTAAGAAGTACATTGAAAACAAATGTACGCCATCTGCAGATGGGAAAAATTTCCATTCCATAGCGCCTGTATTTGGGTTATAAATGTGTCGGATATAACCGGTGTCGCCGCCAAATGAATTTCTGTAATAATTCAAGTTGGTTGCATTTGAAGTCATAGTGAAACCAATTCTATAAGAACCAGGTGCAACCATATCCGGTTGCGGCATGTTTGCCCAACCTGCTGCTGCAGTGTTCAACATGTTTGAACGTATGCCATTGTTGTCAACGTTGCCTACTCGTCCGCCTTCAACATGAATACCACCTGCTGGAAAGCCTTCTCTCATTGCCCACTCTAATTTAGTATTGTCAACGTCAAGGTGAAGAGCCCATCCATTACCGAAAGTAGTGCCCGGGTTTGCGTGGTCACCATAGAACAAAACGTCAATAGCTACCAAGCCCATTGACTCGTTTACAACACGGAAATGACCGGCCATACCGTGGTATCCGTCCGGAACTACTTGAAGCGGCGCTGCAAATACGCCGGCAAATACTGTAAGTACCATTGTTAAAGCTACTAAAATACTTAAAAACTTTTTCATGTTAATATTCTCTCCTAAATTTTTATTTTTTAAATTTCTGTTTTTTAACACCTGTTAAAAATGAGTATAATACCATGGTTCGGATAAACATGCCTCCTTGTTTACTTAGAATTATATTAATTAATTTTTTATAAAATTATGAAGCGCCGTGATCAATATTTCGTAACAAACAAACTGAAAAACTACTGCAAAATCATCACAACAACGCTAAAATTTCGCCAAATCGACACACTATGGCCAATTTAACAAAGCCTACAACATAGTTTAACACATTTTTTTTAATTTGTCAACATTTTTTTGATTAAAAAACACAATTTTTTGATTCGTTTCATTATATTAAATAGTTTATTCATAGCTTATGCTTTTTATTATAAATTATCATAAATAATGAAACGTATTTATTTATTGCAAAAATTTGTTCCTTATTTAATTAACTTTACTGCATTCGTCCAAACCACTCATCGACTTGCTCATCTGTAAAAGATATTCTATCCTCTGTTGTTTCATATACAACTCGAAATCCATTGTCAACATTTTCAACATATCCAAAATAAATAAATCGATTTGTTTCTTCAATATAGAAAAGCATTTTTTCTTCCGCGCCAACTAACGACGCTCCACTCAAGAATACAGCATCATATACATCAACAAACTCCATAAACTCGATACTGTTATTTATTGATCTTATAAGATTTATAAGATATTCAGAATCAAAATCATATTCGTCAGTCTCATAAGAAACGTCATAGTTATACACTTCCTCAATCACCGGCGGATTTATAAAATTATCGTTCACATAATAAGCAAGAAACCCGCCTGTCGCCACCACAGCGGCGCAAGTTAAGCAAATAGCCACATTAGTAAACACGCTAGACGCAGCAGCGGTTCCGGCAGCGGTCGTAGTCGACGTAGTTGTGGTCGCCGCAGCCGCTCCCGCGATTCCGGCAATCACAATGCCACAAGAAGCGCAAATCCCTTGCCAAGCAAGTTCACATATTTCCGACGTGGCAATTTGTTGTGCTTCCTCACGCAAAATTCTCGTAAGAATAGGAATAGGTATAATAGCCATAGTATAGTTTAGCGCTCCTTTCTTAATAAGCATTTCAGCTCTTTCTCTCAAAGATTTTCGCGCTGTAACCAAACGATTATTTACTGCGTCAAATTTACTGTCTGTAATTTCAGCGATTTCTTTAATCGACATTCCATCATAGTAGAAAAGCAGTATTGCCTCACGCTGCTTCGCAGGCAAATTTTCAATCATTTTAGCAATTTCGTCACGCACATCTTGTCTCTCATACGCTTCGCTCGGCAAAAACTCTGCTTTCTCTTCCGGCACAGATTCATATACTTCAATTTCGTCTGTATCTTTGCCTTCTTTTAACTTATAAAAGTTAGAGCATGTCGCGCGCATTATTATGTGTAAGAACTTATTGAACGCATCCGGAACACGAAGTGTATCAATTTGATTGTAAAGTTGCATAAAAACAGTTTGCATCGCATCCTTTGCATCCTGTTCATTACCAAGACTTTTATAACAGAAGTAATAAACCGTGTTCCAAATTCCCCGGTACAATTCTTCAAAAGAATTTTTCTTATCCTTTTGAACTTTTTTTACTAATACTGCAATTTCTTTGTTTGTCATAAAAGCACCTCACGCTTTTCGCTCATATTTTAAGTAAGCAACTTTCTTAAAAAGTGTAGATTATTTTTAAAATTTTTTTAAATTTTTTTATCCACATTATTTCACAGCGACTGTTTTGTAATCATTATATCATATTTTTCAGCATATTCATAGTACAAATGTAAAAATAAATAATTCTTGCAATTTAAAATTTTTCTTGCAAATTGTCAATGATTGTGATATTATATTAAGGAAAGTACCATAAAATTATAATTGGAGAGCGAATATGACGACGATTAAACTTAAAAAAATATTATCGTTGGCTATAGTGATAGCTATAATATTGTCGTTGCCTATATCGGTAATGTCAGATTCAACCCTTGACGTAATTACGCACGAGGAATTTTCCCATGCAAATTATACGGAAAGTTCAGAACCAACAGTTGAAGAACCAACAATTGAAACGGACACAGCTGATACAAATGAGTCTGATGTAATATCTGATTCAATAACAGAAGATGTAGTGATAATAGAAAGAGAAAGAGAGCCGCACATACCGGATAACTATGATAGTAATGACAGAGGCATTGTTGCCTTTGGTCACCAAGGAAATATAACATATTACTTAAACGGCGGAACAGGCGGTCCTCACCCGAACCCCGAACGAAGGTCCACAGGTCCAAACAGACCGTTAAGCGACATAGTGCCGACACACTTGCCTACATATTTAGACGGCGAAATAACCGCTGTGGCATTTATCGGTTGGAGCTTGACAAAACCCGCAAGAATATTGACGATACGCGACGCAGTGCCGTCAGTTGTAACCCAAGTTACTGTAATAGGCGACGGAAACGTAACCGTATACGCTGTTTGGGGATTTGACACTAACCAAAACGGAATTGCAGACGTCTTAAATCGAGGAGCAATTATATATAACTTGACAAACGGAACAAGCGGCCCGCATCCTAATCCTGTTTTTGCCGTGGCAGGAGCAAATAGGCCACTAAGCACAACCGAACCAATACACGCACCTGCTGAATTAGGCGGAAAAATTACGAACGTAATATTTATCGGCTGGAGTTTGACCGAACCAACCAGCATACTAAAAATAGATGACGCAATACCAACGTTGGTAACATCTGTAACCGTAGTTCCGAACCAAAGCATAACCGTATACGCCGTTTGGGGATTTGCAAGCATAATCGTAGAAGTTGACGAATATGGTCACGCAACTGTTAAAATGCCGCCATGGGTTGATGTTAATTACAAAATTAGCTATGATAATGATGGAAATATCACAATAACTTTCCCGCAGTCAACTAATGAAAATAACATTAAGGCAATAATTCCTCCAACTTGGAGCTATGACGTCACACATGGAAACAACGGCGATGTCATATTAGCTATTATGCCGCCGCCACCAATAATGCACTATGTAACTTTCAACCTGAACGGCGGAAACGTTGCCGGAAACACAGACACAATTTTAGTTCCTATTATAGAAAACGAAGAAATCGGCGCGATAGTGCCGGTGCCAACACGATCAAATCATAGATTCAGGGGTTGGCAGGAAAACGGCACAGGTCCGATATTAAGTTCAACTTATGTTTCCGAACTAACGGTAAGCGAACCGCGAACTTTCACAGCTGTGTGGCTTCGAAACACAGTTGGCGGTCCTATTGTAACGCCTCCGCCTCCACCACTTGATGACAATGACATTGATATTGAAGAAAACCCGGATGTTAATGACGAACCGCCAGAAGAAACTATACCTGAAGAAGAAGTTCCACCGGAAGAAGAAATCCCAGCCGAAGAAACACCGGAAGAGGAAACTCCTGTAGAAGAAGATGCTCCGGAAGAAAGCGCGCAAGAGGAAACTCCTGTTGACGAAGAATTCTCCGAAATTGAACCGGCGGCGGACAACTCTAACGAATCAAACAAGCCGTCCGAAGACGCTTCAATAAATGAACCGGCATCCGAAGAAGACTCTTCTGCTGAAAACATAGACCCTGTTGCAGTTGAATTTAACCTAACAAATATCGGCAACCCTATAAACAGAAGCATAAATCGCTTCAGAATAGTTAACAGGCTGTCGTTGGGTTTACAATTCGAAATCGGTGAAATTCCGGCATTTACGCGCGGCGACGGACTTTTCTACACCGTTAAATATCGAACAAATCTGAATAATTCGCTTCGTATCATGGCGAATAATATTCCGGCAGACAGACCTTTCTTACTTTTGCCGCCGCGATTAAACGATGACGAAATTATTACAGAAATAAAAATCGAATTTGACACGGTTCCCGCCGGATTTAGAATGGAAAATAACATCGTATACAGATTTACAATTTTAGATGAGGATAACGCGTCAAATCGTTGGGAAATCCTGTTCGGCGACGCAAGCAACGGAATATCTTACATAGGCGCCGCGTTAAACAACGTAAATAAAATATCAAACCGTGAAAATATCTACGATGAGGCGTCTTGGGCGAATTTGCAAGCTGCTATCAGCTATGCGGAAAATATTTTTAATAACCCAAATTCTACCCCGGACGAAATCGAGAATGCATACGTTCTTCTGCAACAAGCGGTAAATGAACTAAATTCTGTGGCGTCAGCTCCGGCATCAACGCCTTTCGCAATTTCGGGAATACTTATAGCACTTTTGGTTTTTGCGTTATTTGCCTTTTTAATTATTGTATTGGTAAAACTTTTAAAACATAAAAAACGAATCGCAATAAACTCTCGGCTGTATTCGACAAATTAATAAAAAGAATTATGAAGGGCATGTTTGCAAACTTGCAAACATGCCCTTCATTTTGTATTTTGAAACCTCTGTTTCAATATCCGCCCGAATCATATGTATGCTCGGCGCCGAAGCTTTCAGCCTAACCCCAAACCTATTCCCCTGCTTCACAATCTCCGGCTCACTCAATGTTAGCTCGTCAATGGTCGGCGACACAATTCCATATCCCTTTTGCGCCACTTCCTGCAACGCAATCGCAACTTTATCATGCTCCCGCTTCGTTTGCGACAAATCGCACATAAGTCTCATCAGCGCCTCGTCGTCATTAACCTCAAATCCGCTGCGCTCGCCCAAAATTTTGTAAAACAGATTTTCAACCGCCGAAACGTCAATACTTACCTTCCCATCGCCCAAGCTGATTCCACTCATATTCACCTTCGCGACATGCTCATACTCCGCAAGCGCGCCAACGACAATATTCGCTTCCTTAATTTTGTGAATTCCTTTTACAGTTGACGCGACAACCTCGCGTATCCCACGGCGCAACCAGTGCGACGATTCCAAAGTGTCAATCCATTTTGGAATATTTATGCCGATTTCTTTAAGCGGAAACTCGAACAGTATCGTTTCCATCACGGTATTTACATCTTTAATCGTCATATCGCGGCAATTAAGCGGCAAAACTGAAACTCCGTACTTTTCTTCCAAATCCATCGCCATACTCTCGATATGCTCGGAATAAGGATTCACAGTATTCAAAACAATCATAAACGGCTTACCCATGCGCTTAAGTTCGTCAATCACCCGCTCCTCCGCGTGAAGATATTCATCCCGCCCGATTTCGGTAACCGATCCGTCGGTTGTAACCACAATTCCGATTGTCGAATGGTCGGTAATTACCTTTTTTGTACCCAATTCCGCCGCTTCGGTGAACGGAATTTCATGCTCGAACCACGGCGTTTTCACCATGCGCGGCAAATTGTCCTCAAGATGCCCCATTGCGCCGTCCACGATGTAACCTACGCAGTCAATCATCCGCATACGGAAATTCGCGTTGTCGGCTAAAGCGATTTCCACCGCCTCGTTCGGAATAAACTTCGGCTCGGTGGTCATAATCATGCGTCCTGCCGCGGATTGCGGCAACTCATCCATCGCTCGCTCCCGCTTGTACTCATTTTCGATATTCGGCAGCACAAGCAAGTCCATAAAATTCTTGATAAACGTACTTTTCCCCGTCCTAACCGGCCCGACAACGCCGACGTAAATATCGCCCTGCGTTCGATTCGCTATATCCTTGTATATGTTATAGCCTTCCATTTTTTGTCCTCCTCAATAATATAATATATGAAATATTCCTCTCGAAATATATACTATATATCTATTGATACAAGCCGTTTTTTAGAACCGACAAAAAATTTTTTGAAAAATTTCAAAAAAAGTGTTGACAAACTTCTACAAGTTGTAGTATAATAAACTTGCTACAAGATGTAGCAAAAATTTTGGAGGTGCACTCTATGAAAAATCTAGGAAGGCTTTCGGAAACCGAAATGGAGGTAATGCAGTCAATTTGGGAACTAGCTACTCCCGTGACTGTGGCGCAATTACTGAACATTTTCGAAGAGAGCAAAGGTTGGAAGACATCTACGTTGTCGACAATTTTATCAAGGCTTATCGATAAAGGTTTTCTAACCAAAACGATGAAAGGCAAGGTGAATTTTTATGATGTAACCTTAGCACAAAATGAATACCAAGCTTACGAAACGCAAAATCTACTACACTCGCTTCACGGCGGAAACATTAAAAACTTTATGACGGCGTTAGTCGACAACTCGAATATCACTCAAAAGGACATTGAAGAACTGAAAGAATGGTTCCAAAGTAAGGTAGGTGAGACGGAATGAACTTCTTAACTTGGCTGATTGCCACATCATTGGCGGGAACTTTTGTTTTGCTGATTCTGTTGAGCCTCAAACCGCTTACGCAAAGGCTGTTCTCGAAAACATGGCATTATTACACAAGTTTTATCACCGTGTTTTTCTTTATCGGCGGCGCAGGATTGCTAAACAACGCGATTCAGTTTTTTCGTTCGCATTTCGGAAATGCAAGCGTTGCGCCGCCCGTTGCCACAACAGTTAACCAACTCGCTTCGCCGGCTCTGCAAACCGAAGCGATATCGGCGGCAAGTGATCCGTCTTTTGCCGGACAACTTTTGTCAAGCATATCAGAACATATCAGAACCTTCGCGGTTTTGCTGACTGTTATTTGGGCAATCGGCGCAATCCTTTTTGTCGCTGTAAATGTATACAAATATCGAAAGTATCGCCGCTTACTTCTTCAAAACAGCAGAAGATGTTTTTCGATACGATGCGCTATCCCCATACGTGTCAGCAATTACGCCGACACACCAATGTTGGTTGGGTTTTTTAAACCGATTATCGTGTTGCCTGATATGAAGTTCAGCGAAAAAGAACTTGACGTGATTTTAGCGCACGAACTTACGCATTTTCGGCGAAAAGACGTGTTGGTAAAGTTCATTATCCTACTGGTAAACGCGGCGCATTGGTTTAATCCTGCCGTTTATGTCCTTAACAAGCAAATCAACGCGTTATGCGAGCTTTCGTGCGACGAAAAGGTCGTCAAAGGCATGGACGAGTCAAACCGCAAGTTTTATGGCGAAATGATTTTGGCTATGCTGCGGCACGGCAATGTGCAAAGAAACCTAATTTGCACAAGCGGCTTGTGTAATTCCAAGAAAAACATCAAAAGACGGCTAACAAATATAATCAGCACAAAGAAAACCCGCAAATCAATTGTCGCTTTGTCAATCATCGCGACAATGACGGTTTTAATGATCGGCTCGGCTGCCGCGGCGGTGATTGATTTCACCTTTCCGGACGAAATTTTGGCGGAAGTTGAAATCGAGATAACGGCAGAAGAAGTTTATACGCCTATAGCGCCGACAGAACCAACCGAATGGTGCAACACCGAGGAAGTTGATACCGATGTTGCCGAACCACCGACGACGGAAGATATAAGCGCCGCAACACCTGCCGAACCTTTCGAAACGGTGAATAATGCAGTTCCCGTTGAACCGGTCACGTCGGAAATCGCCGAAGTTCCGACCGAAACACCGGAACCGGCGGCGAATAACGAAACAATCATGGAAACACCCGAAGAACCAAGCGATAACACCCCGAGACCATCGGTCTCAAATCGCCGCATTGAAGACATCATTATGGAGCAATTAAACGAAATGCGGAATTAACTTAAACTTTAAAAAAGGAGAAGATATTTAATGAAAAGCATATTAAAAAAATTATTGGCCATAGGAGTTGTGGCGGCAATTATGGTTAGCGCCATAGGAGCGCTTGCGCTTACATTGCCGCCTTACGGGCCGCCGCCGGAATCTTTCTGGTCATCAGAACGTCCAACTATCACGGGCGACGAAGTTTTAGTACACGTTAACGGATTATATCTGCACACAATCGACGGTGACGCATCGCCCTTTATCGAAAACGGACGCACAATGGTGCCGCTTCGCGCGTTAGCGGAAGCGTTTGAGTTTGAAGTAGATTGGTACGAAGACGATCAACGAATCACTCTCGAAAGAGAATCTGCGACCGTTATATTGCATATCAATAGCGATATGATCATTGCTAACGACGAAGAACTACGCTTCTATGACGCGGTTCCCGTGATAATCGACGGCAGAACATTTTTGCCTGTAAGACGTTTAGCTGACATTTTGGACATTGAAGTTGACTGGTGCGACGACGCGAGAACGGCAATATTCACACGACGCGTAGAGAGCGCAATAGCGGACGGAATCAACATCTTCGGCGACGCGGCACATAGGCCGATTGGTGTTACAGCTACACAAAACGGATTGACTATGACAGTATTGCAAACAATTGCGGACAGATATAATATCTATGTAGTGTTTGAAATAGTTGCAGAGTGTGGATATGAATTTGGGGAAGATGTTCGAGTTACCGCTTCTTTTATACCGAACAGATTCCGCGAAGGCTATCAAATCGGATCATTGGCAGGCGGCGGACAAACAATTTTAGACCGTTCGGGAAATAGAATAACGGTATTGCAATTTATCCACGCAACAGCACCATTCGAGGAAGGAACTGTTACGCTTGATTTATGGAATATAGCTTATCCTTGTGATGACTTATATGGTCCGGGCATGGAAGTTATTTTCGGCACTCCTTTAGGCGGACTGACTGTGGGAGCTACTACGGAACTATTAGTGGGATTGGAATGGGATTTTACTTTTGCAGATACCACGGTAACGTTTGAACCGAATTTGGCAATACCTTTTGCAGGGCAAGAGCTTACTTTGGCAGAAATTTCAATTTCACCAATAGCGGCAACTTTGGTGCTTGAAAGCTACCAAATTGGCAACACTCCGTATATAACCATCTTGTTAAGAGACGGTAGTGAAGTTACGTTTAATGCGTTAAGCACCAACGCAAAGTTTGGCGGAACTGACATCACTTACCTCCGTCGTCCCGAAATATTTGAAGGCGTGCCTCGTGAGGAAATAAGATATTTGGTGTTCAACCCAATTCATAGAATGGTTTTAAGCTACCGTTTCGATTACATCGTAACTGTTGAGGATATTGTGAGCGTAAACGTAGGAAACGCAACGATTCCGTTTAACTAACGGACGTTGATTACATATATAGAAAAAAGAGCCTTTCGGCTCTTTTTTCTATTTGAATTTCTTAATTATTACGCTTTGCCTTTAACGCCTGCATCTTTCCATGTTGCCCACAGCGGAGCGGCGATAAAGATTGACGAAAACGCACCGATTATAATACCCACAACAATCGGAAACGCGAACTCTCGTATACTTGGAACGCCTAGAATTATAAGCGCGCACAGTATGAACAAAGTAGTAACAGCAGTATTGATAGAACGAGTCAAACTTTGCCAAATACTTCGATTCGCGACCGAGCTGTATGTTTCTTTCTTCGCATTTCTCATGTTTTCACGTATACGGTCGAATATAACGATAGTATCGTTGGACGTATACGCGAGAACCGTCAGAATGGCGGCGATAAACGTAATATTAACCGGAATTTGGAACAACGTGTAAATAGTCATCATCACGCCAAGGTTGTAAATAAGCGATAAAACCAATACGCAAGCGGTTACAAACTCGAAACGAATTGAGATGTAAACCAACATCACAAGCGCCGCGATAAGAACCATCCACAATGTCCTCATTGCAAGTTCTCGCCCGATATCCGGCGAAATATAATCTTGATTCAAAACCGTAACATCGCCGAATCGAGCGGTGATTGCCGTTTCCAACTGGCGAGCCATTTCGCTTGTGTTCACTCCCTCAGAGTAGGGGAATCTAATGGTCATTGCCGTTCCGCCAACTCTTTGAATCCCAAACGGAAGATCTCCTAAAACGCCGCGAACAATTTCTTCCGCCTCGGCTTGGTCAAATTGTTCATTTACTTCATAAGTAACCAATACTCCGCCGGCGAATTCGATGTCAAGGTTTAATCCTTGAATAAAAAATGATACCAATCCTGTAAGCAAAAGCACGATAGCAATTCCGAAAAATATCCACTTTTTCTCCATAATGTTGAACATTGATTTCATTACGCATCGCCTCCTTTCGGCAATTTGCCAACTCCATAAAGTCGCGGATGTTTTATATTAAGTCCGACCATTACTTTAAGCAAAATTCGGGTTAAGATAACCGCGGTGAAGAAACTTATAGCAACACCGAGCATAAGTTTTTGACCGAAGCCGGCAACCGGCCCCGTTCCTTGCCAGAACAATATAAATGCGATGATAAACGTTGTAACCTCGCCGTCGATAATCGCAGGCAATGCTCGACGGAATCCAGAATCAACCGCCGCGCGCACCGTTTTACCAAGTCGCATTTCTTCTTTAATACGCTCAAATATCAGAATTTCAGCATCGTTGGCCATACCTATGGTTAAAAGGATACCGGCGATACCCGGAAGCGTCAGATTCATTCTTCCAACCGCCAAAATTATGCCGAATATTCCCATAAATGTAAGCAACGCTATACCCGATACAACACCTTGAATTCTATAAACGATAAGCATAAACAAAAAGATTAACAATAACCCTATAAGTCCCGCTCTAACGCTTGTAGGAAGCGCTTGCTCACCCAGTGTTGCGCTTACGTAAGTATGCTGAACCGCAGTAAGTCCGAAATCAAGGCGTCCTAAATTAATTGTATCTGTAAGACGGCGTGCTTCCGCTTCGGAAAATCCGCCCTGTCCGCCGCTTGTTATAGTAAGCGTCGCCGTATCCAATCTCGCATTTACACTTGGCGCAGAAACAATATAATCATCAAGTATAATCGCGATAGAATTGAACCACACCGGTTGTTCCGGATTTCTTATTTCAACTCTCGTCGGGAATACGTCAGATTGCTCGGTCATTGCCGCGAATAGTTCCGGAAAATCTTCATTCGCGCCTTGACCTGCCATAGGGGCGATTCGCTCGGTTGCTTCCGCAAACGCCAGTCGTCCCGCTTCGGTTAGTTCAAAAACAATGTGACGTTCTCTCGGCCCGTGTTCACGAACCGGCTCATTGCTAACTATCGCGTTAACAACTTCCGCGCCCGTCATGATAAGACGCCCATCACCGCTTACGAATGTAAGCAATCCCATTGCGCCAAGTTGTTCCGCCGCCTCTTGCGGATTCTCTATCCCCGGAATTTCAACCCGCAGACGGTTTGACGTTTCAAGATGCTCAATTGTCGCCTCGTGAAGCCCCATATTTTCGTCAAGTCTTTGACGCAAAAGACTTATAGCAGGCCCCATTTCCACCGCCATCGGATTCTCAACATCCGCCTCAAAAACGATTACCGAGCCGCCGACAAGGTCAAGCCCCGGCACGATTCCGCGATCCGAAGTAACCCCCGGCATGTAAAAATCTCTGCCAATTTCAAGTCCGTTAATCGCGATCCAACAAATCAAAAAGATTATCAGCGCGATAGCGGCGAATTTGACTATGCTCTTTCCCATTCTATCTCCTCCTCGTTTGCGTGAAATTACGCAATCTTCCGCCGAAACTGCGATGACGAAAAATCCTCAACGTACCGTATGTACGCCTGCGGTTTTTCGCATCTTGCTTCGACGAAATCTTACGCAATTTGACACAAACCCATTTTACTTGATTTACTTATATTTAAGTTTAATTATTATTCGTTGTTTGGAACCATATTTACAGTTTCATACAGTTTTCGCTGACATCAAGACATTATACACCTTTGTCCCGATTTAGTCAATAGTTTTGGCTAAAATTTGTATTCATTACTTTAATTCAATGATCGTCACGCCGCTTTCTCCCTCGCCGAATTTGCCTAAACGATAGGATTTTACCTGCCTGTGCGATTTTAGCATATCGTGAATTCCAGCGCGCAAAACTCCCGTGCCTTTACCGTGAATAATGCTAATCTGTGTCAATCCCGACATCATGCTTTCGTCCAAAAATCTGTCACACTCCAATAAAGCCTCGTCCAACGAATATCCCCGCAAGTCAAGTTCGTTCACCGCGCGTCCGCGAGGGGCGTTCACCCCTTGCAAGCCCGGGCGGCGCGCCTCGGGCGTGTAGGTGTGCTCTACTTGCTCCTCAATAATCTCCAAATTGTCAACTTTCGCGGTAACTTTCATAATTCCGACTTGTATAACCGCGGTTTTCTCGCGTTTGTTGACCGAAAGCACGTTTCCTTTCTGCTCTAAATCTATAATCAACACAGACGTGCCCGGTTTCAGCGTATTTACGTCGATATTCGACTTGCGTTTCTTCGGCGGCGAGGAACTTTTCGCCGCGACACGTTTATGTTTGAGATTCAACTCCCGCTTAACCTCTTCCATCGCGCGTTTGATCTCCGCCTTGTCCTGCGCCTCTTGCGCGTCACGCAGTTGCTTGATAAGCTCGTTCGTTTCCTCTTTCGCGTCTTCGATAATCTCCGCCGCTTCGGCTTTCGCGCGTTCAAGGATTCGTTCTTTTTCTTTTTCCAATTTTTCAACCTCATTTTGATGAGATTGCTTCAATCGCTCGATTTCCGCGCGCAGCGCTTCCGCCTCCGCCCGTTCGGTTTCGGAAGTTTGGCGGTTTTGCTCGATATTTTGCAAAACATCCTCAAATTTTACGTTGTCGGTTGTAAGCAGTTCTTTCGCGTTGGCGATAATATGGTCGGATAGCCCAAGCTTGTGCGAAATTGAAAACGCGTTGGACTTGCCCGGAACGCCGATTAACAAGCGGTACGTCGGCGATAGGGTTTCCACGTTAAATTCGCAGGACGCGTTTTCGACGCGCGGCGTAGTGATTGCGAACATTTTAAGCTCGCTGTAATGCGTTGTCGCCACCGTTTTCGCGCCGAAATTTTTGATATAGTCAAGTATCGCCGTCGCAAGCGCGGCGCCCTCTGTCGGATCGGTTCCCGCCCCAAGTTCGTCGAATAAAACAAGCGAATTCGGCGTCACGTTTTCAACAATATCAACGATATTTTTCATATGCGACGAAAACGTGGAAAGGCTTTGCTCGATACTTTGCTCGTCGCCGATGTCGGCGAAAATATTGTCGAAAACGCACATAACACTGCTATCATGCGCTGGGATATGCAATCCCGACTGGTTCATAAGGCAAAACAGCCCGACGGTTTTAAGCACCACAGTTTTTCCGCCGGTGTTCGGCCCGGTTACCACAAGAGTGTCGAATTCATCGCCTAAATATACGTTGATAGGAACAACTTTCGCCTTGTCAAGCAGAGGATGCCTGCCTTGTTTGATATCAAGCTTGCCGTCGTTATTCAAATTCGGACGAACGGCGTCCATTGCGCGGGCAAGCTTCGCTTTTGCGAAAATAAAGTCAATATTGATAATATTTTCAAAATTTGCAGATACTAAGTCAGATATTTCACCAACGTAAGAGGATAACTCGAACAAAATCCGCTCAATTTCAACCTGCTCTTTTACGGACAACTCGTGAATTTCGTTGTTGGCGTTAACCACCTGCTGCGGCTCGACAAATAAAGTGCTTCCGCTGCTTGACACGTCATGAACGATTCCTGTAATTTCGTTGCGATATTCCGCTTTAACGGGGACGACATAGCGGTTGTTGCGCATTGTAACGATTGCGTCTTGCAGGTACTTTTGATATTTCGCCGATTGGGTAAGACTGTTTAGGCTACTGCGAATTTTCGCCTCCGCGGATTTCATTTTGCGGCGGATTGAGGCAAGTTCGACGCTTGCGTTGTCGGCAATTTCTTCTTCCGACAGAATTGCGGTTGTAATTTGCGTTTCCACCGTTTTATCGGGGGTTAGCATATTGAAATATGAAGAGAGAGTACCATCGTCGCTTATAATATATTTTTTCAAAACCCGCGCGGTTTTTAGAACTTTGGCGATATTCAAAAGTTCCGCCGCGGAAAGCGCGCCGCCCACATCAATCCGCTTTAACGCCGGCGAAACCTCTTTAACCCGCGCAATATCGGGCGAGCCGTATTTAAGCACACAAACAAGCGCCTCGTCCGTTTCGTTTTGCATGGAATTTACCGTGTCAAAATCCGAGACAGGCTTGATTGCCAAAATCCGTTCACGCGCAATATCGTTCACCGCGTATTCGGACAGCGTTTCGATAATTTTGTTATATTCGAGTACTCGCAAGGATTTGTCGTTCATGGTAGCTCCTCTTTTGTAGGGGCGGCATTTTGCCGCCCGCAAGCATTATCCTGCTTTTGCAGGGTAGCCGCAAACATTATTCCGTTTAAAGCGGGCGGCAGAATGCCACCCCTACAAAAATCATAACATATTTACAGGGACATTTCAAGTCATAAATTCATAATATATACTGAAGATAGTATTGCAAAAGTTTCATAATTATAGTACACTAACCTAGGGAGGGAGAAAAATTTGCATATTTATTTGGATAACAGCGCGACAACAATACCATTTCCGGCGGTTTGCGACGAAGTTTATAACGTGATGAGTAAAACTTACGGCAATCCTTCGTCCCTCCATAAAATGGGGGTTGAAGCCGCGCGGCTGATTGAACAAAGCGCAGAGCGGATTGCAAACACGCTAAAATGCGCGCCTGGTGAGATATATTTTACTTCCGGCGGAACCGAGGCGAACAACCTTGCCCTTTTCGGCGCGTGCAACGCAAACCGTGGAAGTCATATTATCACATCGGCAATTGAACACCCCGCGACGCTTCAAGCGGCGGACAATATTCAAAGCGAGTGGTATGATATTGACCTTTTGGAGGTTGACAAAGACGGTATAATGGATTTAGCGCAACTCGAAAGTTTGATAACCGACGAAACCGTTTTGGTAAGCATAATGCACGTTAACAACGAGGTTGGCGTGATTCAGAATTTGGAGGAAATCGGGCGGATCATTAAGTCGAAGAATCCGAAAACGGTATACCACGTTGACGCGATACAGTCGTATTGCAAAATTCCGATCATTCCGAAAAATGTTCATGCGGATATGGTGAGTTTAAGTTCACATAAAATCCACGGACCTAAAGGGGTGGGCGCGCTTTATGTAAAGCAGGGCACAAAAATTGCGCCCACAATATTCGGCGGCGGTCAGCAGAAGAATATTCGCCCCGGAACCGAAAATGTTCCCGGAATCGCGGGGTTCGGACTTGCGGCGCATATTGCGCACGCAAATATGGCGGAAGTGTCGGCGACAATGGCGAAATTGCGCGATAAATTGCGGGAGGGAATCGTTTCAACCATTCCCGACGTGCGGATTAATACGCCAAGCGAAAATTGCGCGCCGCACGTGTTGAATGTGTCGTTCGACAGACTTAAATCCGAGGTTTTGCTCCACTCGTTGGAGATGGATGGGATTTTCGTGTCAAGCGGTTCGGCGTGTTCCAGTCATAAAAAGGGGCACAGAAGTTATGTGCTGCAATCAATGAGCGTTCCCGACAACTTGATTGATGGAAGTATTCGATTCAGCTTGTCGGAGTTTATAACCGAAAATGAAATTAACTATGTATTGGATAAATTACGGGAGATAGTACAAAATTTGCGTGAAATTGTGTAATCTTCCGCCGAAAACGTTCGGGCGGGTATCTTGTATACACGCTCACTCACGTTTTCGACGAAATCTCACGCAATTTGACGCAAATCAGGAGGAGAACAAATGAATAAAATTATTTTAGCGAAGTACGGCGAGCTTGCGCTTAAAGGCAACAATAAACGGCAGTTTGAGGATAAGCTTATGTCGAATATTCGAGGAAAGTTGAAAGACCTTGGCGAATACTCGCTGAGTCGTGCGCAGTCTACCATTTACGTTGAACCGAAATCGGACACGTTCGATATTGACGAGGCAAGCGAGCGAATACGAAAGGTTTTCGGCATGAGTGCCGTTTCGGTTGCGTCAAAGGTGGACAAGCTTCCGGAAACAAAAGATACGCTTGACGAAATCGGGAAAATCGCGGTGGAATGTGTGCGCAAGATGATGCTTCGGCATAAAACGTTCAAGGTGGAAACACGCCGTGAGGACAAGCATTTCCCGCTTAAATCGCCGCAAATCAGCGCGGAAATCGGCGGCTATATTTTGGAGAACATTCCTGAACTGACGGTTGACGTTCATAATCCCGATATTACGGTGAATGTTGAAATCCGCGGGAGCGCCTACGTTTACACCGAGCGATTCGCCGGCGCGGGCGGTATGCCGACGGGGACGAACGGAAAAGCGACGTTGCTTCTGTCCGGCGGAATCGACAGTCCTGTTGCGGGATATATGATTGCAAAGCGCGGCGTGGTGGTAAACGCGGTGCATTTTTACAGCTATCCTTACACAAGCGAGCGGGCGAAGGATAAAGTAATCGCGCTTGCGAAGATAATGAGCGAGTATTGCGGGCGGATTAACCTATACGTTGTGCCGTTTACCGATATTCAACTGGCGATTAACAAGCATTGTCCGCAGGAGTTGTTGACGCTCATTATGCGGCGGATTATGATGAGAATTGCCGAGCAAATCGCGCGAAACACGTATTCGCACGCGCTTATTACAGGTGAAAGTATCGGGCAGGTTGCGAGCCAAACGATGGAAAGCCTTGTTGTGACCGATAACGCGGTGAGTTTGCCCGTGTTCCGTCCCGTGATAGGTATGGATAAGGAAGAAATCGTGCAGGTCGCGAAAAAAATCGGCACGTTTGAGACGTCAATATTGCCGTATGAGGATTGCTGTACTGTTTTTGTGCCGAAGCACCCTAAAACGAAGCCGCAGTTGGAATCTCTACATAAAGCGGAGGCGAATTTGACGGATATTGAGGAAATGATTGCGAAAGCGGTTGAGGACGCGGAGATTATTAAGGTAGGGGAGTAGGTATGACAGATTTAGGCGCGGCGTTATATCTCACTAATCTTTCCGCGAATGCGGCTTGCTAACTTTTGTCGCCCTCATGCCAGACGGGGTACCCGCGCGGTTTGTGCGTGGGTCGGCGGCATAGTGGCGACGGTTTTGATAAAACTTTTGCCGTCAAAAGTTTTTCGGGGTTTGTTAAGGGTATTCGATAATGCCCTTGACGGTCTTATGCCCTAGGGCATACCCTAATAAAGTTTTAAGCTCGCCGCCTCAGCGGCAAAAAGGGTTTTAGGGCAAAGCCATAAATTACAACGGAGGTAATTAATATATGACAGCAGAGATTATCGCGGTAGGAACGGAGCTTTTACTCGGGCAAATCGCAAATACGAATGCGCAATTTTTATCGCAAAAATTGAGCGAGGTTGGCGTTTCGAGCTATTTCCAAACAGTTGTCGGAGATAATCCCGATCGTTTGAAGCAGGCGCTTTCCATAGCGTCAGGCCGCGCGGACGTAGTGATTACCACAGGCGGACTTGGCCCGACGGCGGATGATTTGACGAAACAGATTATTGCCGAGTTTTGCGGGCTTGATTGCGTTTTGGACGAGGAAAGTTTGCGGCTGATTGAACAGCGGTTCGCTCGAATGGGCAGATGTATGGCGCAAAATAACGTTAAACAGGCGGAAATGCCGCGAGGTTGTATCATTCTTAAAAACAATCACGGCACCGCGCCGGGCGCGATATTGGAGTGCAACGAAAAAATTTACATCATGCTTCCGGGACCGCCATTTGAGATGAAAGGCATGTTTAACGAACATGTGTACGATTATCTTGCGAAAAAGACGGGCGAGATTATATTTTCCAAAACTTTGCGGGTATTCGGGATCGGCGAGTCGGATTTAGAAGAAAAGTTGGGAGAAATTATGAACTCCGAGAACCAGACTATCGCGATGTATGCGAAAATGGGGGAAGTTACGTTGCGACTGACCACAAAAGCGAAAGATTCCGATGAGGCGGAGCGATTGTTAGAGCCGCTTCGTTTAAAGGTTTGCGATATATTGGGCAATATGGTTTATGGTGAGGGAGAGAATTACAGTTTGCAGGCGGCGGTTGTGGATTTGCTGAAATCTCGCAAATTAAAGGTGAGTTTCGCCGAATCGTGTACGGGTGGACTGGTTGCGGCGAAGTTGACCGCGATTGCCGGCGCGTCGGAGGTGTTTGACGGCGGCGTTGTGACTTATTCGAATGCGCAGAAAGAGAAATTGCTCGATGTTCCGCGGGAAACATTAGAAAAATTCGGCGCGGTGTCGAAAGAAGTAGCGATCGCAATGGCAACCGGCGTCCGCAAGTTGGCGGGCGCGGATATTGGCGTTGGCGTTACGGGAATTGCAGGGCCGGACGGCGGGACGGAAGAAAAGCCGGTTGGACTTGTGTATATCGGAATTTGCGGCGCGGACGGCGCGACGGAACATATGGAATTGCGCCTTGCGGGAGAGCGGGAAGTGATACGCGAGCGGACTGCAATGTATGCGTTGGATATGGTGCGAAAAAAACTCTTGACTAATCAAAAATTATAGGTTACTATAAACAATATATAGTGGGAAGATGTGTTCTAATATACCAGGGGATGTGACAAACCGTGTCAAAATCAATTCGGCGGCGTCCCAAAAAAATAGGGAGTGAATTTATTATGAATGAAGGAAAACAAAAAGCGTTGGAAACGGTTTTTAAGGAGATAGAGAAGAATTTCGGCTCGGGCGCGGTTATGCGCCTTGGCGAGCGAGTGCATATGAATGTTGAAGCCATACCGACAGGCTGTATGGCGCTTGACATCGCGCTTGGAATAGGCGGAGTTCCGCGCGGGCGGATTATCGAGATATACGGACCCGAATCGTCGGGGAAAACTACGGTTGCATTACATATTATCGCGGAGGCGCAGAAAATGGGCGGCGAAGTTGCGTTTGTTGACGCCGAGCACGCCCTTGACCCGGTTTACGCCGAAGCGTTGGGCGTTAAAATCGACGATTTGATCGTCGCGCAACCGGATACTGGCGAGCAAGCGCTTGAAATCACTGAGCAGCTTGTACGTTCGGGCGCGATTGACGTAATTGTTGTCGATTCGGTTGCGGCGCTTGTGCCGCGAGTGGAAATCGAGGGCGCGATGGGCGACGCGACTGTGGGGCTTCAAGCGCGGCTTATGTCGCAGGCTTTGCGTAAACTTACCGGTGTTTTGCATAAATCCAACACTACCGCGATTTTTATCAATCAGTTGCGTGAAAAAATTGGCGTTGTATACGGCAACCCCGAAACCACAACAGGCGGACGCGCTTTGAAGTTCTATTCGTCCGTTCGTCTTGATATTCGTAAGCAGGAAGCCCTTAAAGGCGACGGCGGTCTTGTCGGTTCGCGCACGAAGGCGAAAGTTGTGAAAAACAAGGTTGCGCCGCCGTTTAAAGAGGCGGAATTTGATATTATGTACGGCGAGGGAATTTCTCGCGAGGGAAATTTGCTTGACATCGGCGTGCAATATGAAATCGTTCAAAAAGGCGGCGCGTGGTATTCTTACGGCGATGTGAAACTTGGACAAGGCAGAGACGCGTCTAAGAACTTCTTAAAAGAAAATCCCGAAATTCGCGAGGAAATTGAATCGAAAATCCGCGAAGCCGCCGGAATTGTGGAACATAAATCGTTCGAGGATCAAGTTTTGGCGCAAGTGAAACCTGTTAAGAAGAAATAGCAGGCAAGCCTGCACCTTTCCCCGCGTCGTAATATATGCAAACATTGCGCCGCGCGGCACGGAGGTTTTGCAAATGAATACAAAACGTGACAAAGTGCTAAAACGCGCGATTAATGTTTTGGCGCATAAAATGCGTACCGTCAAAGAAATGTCGGACAAGCTTATGGAAAAATGTGACGATGAAGAAATTGTCAACGATGTTTTGTTCGAACTTTGTCAGAAAAAGTTGCTTGACGATTTAAATTACGCGACGCTTTATATCCAAGACAGCATAAATTTGAAGCAAAAAGGGTTGTTTCAAATATCAATGGAGCTTGAGGAAAAGGGAGTTGACCGAAACGTTATAAATCGCGCGATTGAGGCGAGCGAAGTTGACGAATTCGCCGCGGTTTTGAATTATATTGAAGTTTATACGCGCGCGAAGACGTTCGAGAGTTATAAGGATGTTGAAAAGTTAAAGGCGCACCTCGCGCGGCGGGGATATACGTTTGACGTTATAAACTTGGCGGTGAGGGAGTTGGGGATTTAGTAGGGCGTTGTCTAAAATCCTTTTGTCAGAGCGAGGCTCTGGGGCGTTTTGCGGCAGCTGCCGCAGAGCGACAAGGGCTAATCTTAGCCCTTGTCAATCCCCGAAAATTTTTTCACAAAAAATTTAGTAAAACTTGCGGCATACACGCGCTATGGCGCTATCGTAAACACGCCGCTAAAATAGTGCAAACAACTTGCGTATCCGTCAAGTATCTACGGCGGCAAAAGCCGCATGCTCGATTGAAAGCAGTGTTATATCTTGCTAGTCTTTCCGCGAATGCGGTTCGCTAATTAATGTTTTTATCGTCGCCGCTTGCGTCACAAATCGCGACTTTTGCGTTTGTGATCGCCAGGCGACCGGGATTGGTAAGGGCAGAGTCCTTACCGCCCGTCCGGCAGGACACACGCCCTCGGGACGGACCCGAAAAAATGGTTTTTAGGGCGAAGTCCTAAAAACCCGCGCCCGTAGGCGCAAAACATCGACGAAATGAGGAACTTAATTGAAAGTAGCGGTTGTAAGTTTAGGTTGCAGTAAAAATTTGGTGGACGCCGAGCAGATGTTGGGTCTGCTTAATTTGGCGAACTTTGATTTGGTTGAGGACGAAGAGGACGCGAACGTTATTATCGTCAACACCTGCTGCTTTATCGAATCGGCGAAAGAGGAGAGTATCGCGTCAATCCTCGAAATGGCGGAGTATAAGAAGTCGGGGAATTGCCAAATCCTCATCGTTTCCGGCTGTATGGCGCAGAGGTATAAGCAGGAAGTGATTGATAATATTCCCGAAGTTGACGCGGTTGTCGGGACGGGGCAGTACGATAAAATCGCGGACATAATCGCTCATTCTCTGCATAGTAATATAGCGAACAAAGTGAACTGCGACGAGCAGATAATCAACCAAGACGCCCTGCCGCGAATTCGCACAACTCCTGCATATACGGCGTATTTGAAGATTGCCGAGGGGTGTGACAATCATTGCACATATTGCGTGATTCCGTCAATCCGCGGGAGGTATACAAGCCGCAAAATAGAGGATATTGTGCGCGAGGCTGAAACCATGGCGGCTGACGGTGTGCGCGAGTTGATTTTAATCGCGCAGGATACAACGTCGTATGGAAAAGACATCTATGGCGAGCCGAAGTTGGCGGAATTGCTTGAGAAACTTTGCGAAATTGACGGCGTTAAGTGGATACGGTTGCATTATTGCTATCCCGAGCTTATCACCGACAAACTAATCGAAGTTATCGCGGCGAATGATCAAATTTGCAACTATTTAGATATTCCGATTCAGCACGCGAACGACGAAATTTTGCGAAAAATGAATCGCCGCGCAAACAAGGCGCAAGTCACTGCGTTGATTGAGAAGTTGCGGGCACGGATTCCGGATATTTCAATACGAACAACCGTGATTGTCGGCTTTCCCGGCGAAACGGACGAACAATGCGCCGAACTTTTGGAATTTGTCAAGGAGCATAAGTTCGATCGACTTGGAGCTTTTACATACTCGCAGGAGGAGGGAACGCCCGCCGCCGAGTTTGACGGACAAATCGAAGAAGATGTAAAACTGGCGCGGCAGGATATGATTATGCTTGCGCAAACCGATATTTCGGAGGAAATTAACAGCAAAAAAGTGGGCAAAACATATTCGGTGCTGGTCGAGGGCTATGACACGATTATTAAGCAATTTTATGGTAGAACGTATGCTGACAGTATTGATATTGACGGAAAAGTGTTTTTCGCGTCAGACAAGAAGCCGGACGAAGGCGATTTTGTTAAAGTAAAAATAACAGACTACATGGAATATGATTTATTCGGGCAAGCGGAGGACTAATAATGAACACACCCAACAAATTAACAATATTTCGGGTTTTGCTGATTCCGATCATTTTGTGGCTGATGTATTCAAGCTGGGAATGGAGCAACTTGGCGGCGTTGGCGGTGTTTTTGCTTGCCGCGGTGACCGATTGGCTTGACGGATATATCGCGAGGAAGAAAAATCTTATTACAACATTCGGAAAATTTATGGATCCGCTTGCGGACAAATTGTTGGTGACGGCGGTGTTTATTGCCCTTGCGGACTTTGGATATTTAAGCGGAATCATTGCCATAATCGTTATATCGCGGGAGTTTGTGGTTACAGGACTTCGGCTTGTCGCCGTGTCTGAGGACAAAATTATCGCCGCGAACCTTTGGGGCAAACTTAAAACGGTATTGCAAATTTCCGTGATTATAGCGTTTTTCATCAATTCAGAGCTACGCGGCATCATTATAACCTACAACCATGTGATTCTTACGACAAGAATATTAAATTGGTTGATTTGGATCATGACGGCGGTTACCGTGATTTCTGGGATTGATTATGTATGGAAAAATCGTGCTTTGTTGAAGATGGGTGGAAATAAATGAGGATAATTATTGACGCAATGGGCGGTGATAACGCGCCGAGTGCCGTCGTAGACGGAGCTTTTCGTGCGGCGACGGATTTTAATGTCGCCGTATCCTTAGTGGGCGACGAGAGCAAAATCGCCGCTTATATAAAGGAAAAAGGCTATTCAAACGATAAAGTGTCGATTGTTCACGCGAGCGAAGTGATCGCAATGGACGACAACCCGATTGACGTGATTAAAAACAAGAAAGATTCGTCGATGGTCGTCGCCATGAATATGCTGTCCATTGGCGAGGGGGACGCGCTTGTTTCGGCGGGGAATACCGGCGCGCTTGTGACCGGCTCGACTTTAATTGTGAAACGTATCCGAAACGTGCGCCGCGCGGCGCTTGGAACGCTTATGCCGACCAAGGACGCATTTATGTTGCTGCTCGACGTTGGCGCGAACTCGGATTGCACGCCACAATTTCTGCATCAATTCGCGGTTATGGGAAGCGTTTATATGAACAAGCTTTATAGGTTGGACGCGCCGAAAGTCGGGCTTGTAAATATCGGAACCGAGGACGAAAAGGGAAGCGACGTTGCCGTCGCGACGAACAAACTGCTTAAAAAGACCGATTTGAACTATATCGGCAATATTGAAGCCCGAGATATTCCTGCCGGCGTCGCGGACGTCGTGGTGTGCGACGGATTTACGGGAAATATTATTCTGAAACTGACCGAAGGACTCGCCCACGTGCTTTTCGGCAAGATAAGAGCGGTATTTAAAAGCAATATTTTCACCAAGCTTGCGGCGTTGCTGGTTAAACGAAAATTTATGGAGTTTAAGAAAAGCATGGACTATACCGAATACGGCGGAGCGCCGCTTTTGGGGCTTAGAAAGCCTGTTATCAAGGCGCACGGCAGTTCAGACGCCAACGCGTTTTATCACGCGATTCGGCAGGCGGTGAATTATACTAAATCGGGGATAATCGAGGAAATTGCAACGAAAGTTGCGGCTGATAAGGAGGAGAGCGCTGATGCCTGAAATTTACGCTAAATTATCGGGAATGGGGAAATACGTTCCCGAAAAGATATGTACGAACGCAGATTTGGAGAAAATTGTTGACACGTCGGACGAGTGGATTACCACACGGACGGGAATAAAAGAGAGGCGATTCGCCGACGAGAACACATATACGTCTGATATTGCGGCGAAAGCGGCGGTTGCCGCACTTGCTCAAGCTAATATTGCGGCGAGCGAGGTTGAATTGATTATCGTCGCGACGGTTACGGCGGATATGCTTACGCCGAATACCGCGTGTTTGGTGCAAAATTTGATCGGTGCTAACAAAGCGGTATGTTTCGACATAAACGCCGCGTGTTCGGGGTTTATTTACGCGCTTACGGTCGCGAATCAGTTTATCAAATCGGGCGCTTACAAAAATGCGCTTGTTATCGGCGCGGAATGTTTGTCAAAAGTGACGGAATTTAAAGATAGAGATACTTGCGTGCTGTTCGGCGACGGTGCGGGCGCGTCGGTTTTGACTGCTACAACAGAAGAAACAGGAATTCTCGCAACCCACTTGGGCGCCGACGGCGCAAGCGGAAATGTTTTGACAATCGGCGGAATTCGCGAAGATGACGACAAATCTCGCCGACCGCACGGAAATCCGCGAACCGTTTGGATGGACGGTTCGGAAGTGTTTAAATTTGCGGTACGAGTTATGGCGGACGAGTTGGACACTATTATGGGCATGGCGGGGAAAACGATAGATGATGTTGACCTTATCGTTCCGCACCAGGCGAATATCCGAATTATTGACGGCGCGGTTAAGCGATTGAAATGTGATAAAAATAAAGTCTTTACAAACTTACATAAGTATGGTAATATGTCAGCGGCGTCAATTCCAATCGCGCTTTGTGAGGCGATGGAGGAAGGCAGGCTTAAAGAGGGCGATTTATTCGCGCTTGTGGGCTTTGGCGGCGGACTTACATGGGGTAGTGCGGTTATTAGGGCGTAGCCCTAATAACCCTCCGCGGAAGCGGGGTTGTCTTGCGCTGACAAGCGCATATGTGCGCCCTGCGGGCGCAGGCTTTTAGGGCGTTGCCCTAAAAACCATTTTTGCCGCTGTGGCGGCGGGCGTTTACTTTGTTAAGGACCAGTCCTTAACAGTCCAGCAAACTTTTGCGCGCCAAAAGTTTGATCAAAAGCGCCGCGCTCACGAACACGCTTAAAAACCAAGCGCACGTGGCGCGGTGGTGAGTGTTAACAACTCACCCCTGCCCAAGTCACATCTCGCGCTTTTAGGCGCGGGGCGCTCTTGAACGAGCGCGGCGGCTTATCTCGCTAGTCTTTCCGCGAATGCGGTTCGCTAACTAATGCCTTTTTCGTCGCCGGCTTTGGCGCAAATCGCCGCCCTTTGGCGTTTGTGTCCATAGACGACCGGGATTATTAAGGGCAGAGCCCTTAATGCCCGTCCGGCAGGACACACGCCCTCAGAGACGGTCTCTGAAACGCCCTCGGAACAGTCCCGAAAAAGGTTTTAGGGCAAAGCCCTATCAAAAGGAGAAATTTCATGAACAAACTATGCGAATTACTGCAAATCAAATATCCTATCATACAAGGCGGAATGGCGTGGGTCGCAACCGCCGAACTTGCCGCGGCTGTGTCAAACGGCGGCGGACTTGGCTTAATCGCCGCGGGGAACGCACCCGCCGATTGGGTGCGCGAACAAATCAAACTGGCGCGAACGCTTACAGACAAGCCGTTCGGCGTTAATGTGATGCTGTTATCGCCGTTTGTAGACGAAGTGATGGAAGTGATATTCGATGAAAAAGTGGCGGTAATCACTACCGGCGCGGGAAATCCCGGGAAATATATTGAAAAGTTGAAATCCGGCGGCACGAAAGTGATTCCTGTCGTGCCCAGCGTCGCCCTTGCGAAACGCATGGAAAGCGTTGGCGCCGACGCGGTGATTGCGGAGGGAACCGAGGCAGGCGGACATATCGGCGAGCTTACGACGTTCGTTTTGATTCCGCAAGTTGCCGACGTTGTTTCAATTCCTGTAATTGCGGCAGGCGGAATCGCCGATAGCCGCGGCGTTAAGGCGGCGTTCGCCCTTGGAGCTGACGGCGTGCAGGTTGGAACGCGGTTTATTTGCTCAAACGAGTGTATCGCGCACGAGAATTACAAAGCGGCGGTGATTGCGGCGAAAGACCGTGACGCTGTTGTGTGCGGTCGATATACGGGGCATCCGGTTCGGCAGATTAAAAATAAATTGACAAAAGAACTCGACAAAATGGAAAAAGAGAACATTCCTGTTGAAGAATTTGAAAAATTCGGCGCGGGAAGCTTGCAAAAATCGGTCATTGACGGTGACGCGGCAATGGGCTCGCTTATGGCGGGGCAAATCGCTGGGTTGGTGAAGGAAATCAAGCCGTGTGCGGAAATTATACAGGAGATGATGGCGTGAAAAGAGCAATTGCGTTGATGTTATCGATTTTATTGATTATTCCGAATGTTTTATATGTATCGGCAGAAACGGCGGAATCGACAAGAGTGGATTTGAGCTGGCTTGTGCAGGAAACCACCTATTTTGGCAGATTGTTTCTTGATAGGGAACATGATGGCGTTTTTAAATTTACGTCGGTTGAAGAATTGGCGGATTTTTATGAATCCAACATGGAATACATAAGCATGAGCAGAAGATTCGACGGACAAGGTAACCGCCCATTAAAACCCATAGAAACGGAAATTTTTCTTAACCCGAGATTTGATGAATCTTTTTTTGAAGATAATTTTTTGGTTTTTGCTTTAATTGCAATGCATAACATTGGCAGAGTGGAAGTGTTATCACTTTATTCGCTTTATGAAAATTGGGACGTAATTAATATTGAAATGTCATTGGATATTGGAATGATGACTGCGTCTGACGAGCGAACTATTGTTTTTGAAATGCCTGTTTCTGTTGCGGATAGGGAATTTCAAACCACACTGCTGTTATACGGAACCGAAGTTATCGCCGAACCAACCGCGGCGCCTATATTTGTAAACGGCGAACTTGCAGCGTTTCAAGCGTATCACATCAGAGGATGGAATTTTTTCAAGCTTCGCGATATTGCATATGTCTTAAACGGCACGTCGGCAGAATTTAATGTTGAGTGGGATGGCGCAAGGAGCGCAATTTTGTTAAACACTAGTCAAGCATATGAATCCGTTGGCGGCGAAATGGTAAATACAAGCACAGGAAATACAACGGCTATACTTTCGCAGACAAGAGTTTTCGTCGATGGTGATTGGGTTCATTTCATGGCGCCTGTGTATTATATTAACGGTAATCATTACTTTATGCTTCGCAATTTAGGACGCGCATTAAATTTTAACGTTGATTGGGACGCGGAAACAGGATCTATATTGATAAATACGGATTATTAGGATATAATTGAGGAGTCGCCGAATATGACACATAAAGAGAGAATAAAAGCGATATTTAATTATGAAAAATATGACAAAATTCCGGTGGTGTCGTTCGGATATTGGCATGAAACTTTAGAAAAGTGGCATAGCGAGGGTCATGTCACCAAAGAAGAATGGCATGATTATCTGGACGGAAACGCCGCTGATAAATCCATAATGAAAAAGTTGGGATTTGACTTTAACTGGAATCCCGGTTACTGGGCAAATTTCGGGCTAAGTCCCGAGTTTGAGCCTGAAATTTTGGAGAAATATGATAATGGTCAAATAAAAATGAAAAACGAGGCAGGAATTATCGTTATCGTGAAAGAGGGAATTGCTTGCATCTCGTCAGAAGTGGGGCATACGCTTACCGACCGAAAATCGTGGGAAGAATTATATTTGCCAAAGCTTCAATACGGCGAGGAACGAATTGATTTTGAACGTTTGCGTGAACTTGAAAACGCCGCTGTCCCCGTCGGGCTATACTGCGGAAGCCTTATGGGAAACGCGAGAAATTTGATGGGCGTCAAGGGGCTTGCATACCTTTATGCTGACGATGAAGAGCTTTTTCGTGAAATCATAGACACGATGGGGAATTTGGCTTATGAAACCGTAAAGCGAATATTAGAAACAGGTATCAAATTTGATTACGGACACTTTTGGGAAGATATTTGCTTTAAAAACGGGCCGCTTGTGATTCCGTCAGTGTTTGATGAATTGACAGGACCGCATTATAAAAAAATAACACAGCTTCTGCGCAATAACGGTATAAACATAGTGTCGGTAGATTGCGACGGAGTAATTGACAGTCTGATCCCAACATGGTTAAACAACGGCGTAAACACTATGTTTCCTATTGAAGTTGGCACGTGGAACGCCTCGATAAAGCCATGGCGTGAAAAATACGGAAAAGATGTGCGCGGTGTCGGAGGAATGAATAAACTGGAATTCGCGAAGGACTACAAAGCAATTGACGCTGAAATCGAACGGTTAAAGCCTTTAATTGAACTAGGCGGCTACATTCCGTGTCCCGACCATCGAATTTCTCCTGACGCGATTTGGGAAAATGTACAGTATTATTGCGATAAAATGCAAAATTTGACGAGGTGAATATAAATGAAAACAGCTTTCCTATTCGCCGGGCAAGGCGCGCAGGCAATCGGCATGGGCAAAGATTTATGCGAGAAATATCCAATCGCCGACAAAACCTATGACGAGGCGAGCGCGGCGCTTGGATTCGATATAAAAAGTATGATATTCGACGGCGATTCGGACACTTTGATGATTACCGAAAACACGCAACCGGCAATTTTGACCATGTCAACCGCTGTGTTGCGGCTAGTAATGGACGCGGGAATCAAAGCGGACGTTGTCGCGGGATTAAGCCTTGGCGAGTATACCGCGCACGTCGCCAGCGGCTCGATTGACTTCACCGACGCCGTGAAACTTGTTAAAGAGCGCGGACGGCTTATGCAATCGGAAGTTCCGCTTGGTGTCGGAACCATGGCGGCGATTTTGAATTTATCTGCCGACGATGTGCGGGAAGTTTGTGCCGTTGCAAGCGCGAAAGGCATTGTAGAGCCCGCGAACTTCAACTGCCCCGGGCAAATCACCGTATCGGGCGAGGTCGCGGCGGTGGAGTATGCTTGTGAGATTGCGAAAGAAAAAGGTGCGAGGCGGGCGATGTTGTTGCCGGTAAGCGCACCGTTCCATTGCAGTATGCTAACCGGAGCGGGCGAGAAGTTGCGTGAAAAATTGGACGGCATTACTGTGTCAGATATGCAAATCCCGCTTATATCAAACGTTACGGCGGATTATGTGGGTTCGAAAGACGACATTAAGGAAATTTTGGTGAAACAAGTGTCGTCGTCGGTGCTGTTCGAGGACAGCGTGCGGAAGATGCTTAAAGACGGAGTTGATACATTCGTCGAAATCGGTCCCGGTAAGGCGCTTTCGGGATTTGTGAAGAAAATTAATCCCGATGTTCGAATTATGAATATCGAAAATGTGGATACGTTTTGCGCCCTGCGGGCGTGGGCGTAAGGCGCGTTGCGCCTTAGACCAATTTGCCGCTGCGGCGGCGGGTTTTGCGCTTGTCAGCGCAGAACGACAAGGGTGTGTTGACACCCTTGCGGTAGACTTCAGCCAATCATTCTGCGGCAAAACATCTGCCTTGAATTCTTGGGAAGTCCTCAAGGACGAACCATTAGCGAAATCAAGATTTCGATGG
>Ga0131853_10002422_pt1 | contig 33280 bp, 28 predicted proteins | sample TergutLab28metaG_FD_92764 | JGI IMG/M metagenome (GOLD analysis project Ga0131853, IMG submission 92764) | Labiotermes labralis P1 segment gut microbial communities from Petit-Saut dam, French Guiana - Lab288 P1 (version 2) (version 2) | ecosystem: Host-associated > Arthropoda: Insects >... | reverse complement strand
TTCATCAAGGGAGCAACGTCACTTCAAGAACGTCATTGCGAGGGCAATGGGGATTGCATAGATGGGGTTATAAAGCCCGAAGCAATCCAGCGATGTTTTTATAACGACGCTATTTAGTCACTCCCGTGGTGTGATTCAGTTTGACTTTTAACCCCAGGCATGGTACAATTGCTTTTGGTTTAAATTCAGATTAAACGGAGGAGAGTAAGATGGAGAAGAAAATTGCGAGGCGTAGTGGCCTCAAGGGATTTGTTGTGGGCGTTGTTGTTACAATGATGCTATCCGGCACATTGGTTATGGCAAACCCCGTTATGCGCGAACTTGTGTTTGGGGTTGGCGTGAGCTTTAATGGCCAGGTACAGCAGTTTGAAGAAGACATGCGCCCGTTTGTTATCGATGGACGCACATTCCTGCCGGTACGCGCTATTGCGGATATCGTAGGGCTTGATGTGGATTTTGATGGTGCAGCTAATATGGTTGTGCTGACCACGCCGGGTGCGGTGGCAGGCAGCAGCTTTGCCAGCACTTTCGTTTCCGGAAGCAGCGGCAGCAACTTTGCGCAGGTAGATGATTCGGCTACTGTTCTGGGGCAAACCCATAATAATGTTGTTCAATTTAACTCTTTTGCAACAAACGCGCTGTACTCCCAGCATAACCTTGGCGGCAGCTTTGCCCGCTGGACCGGGATTTTTGGGCGCATTGACGGCGTTGGCGTGCCCACGGATGTTAGCGTAACCATAACCGGCGATGGCGTTGTTTTGATGGAATTTGATAAAAGCCAGCAGGACACGCCTGTAAATATAGACCTTGATGTAACAGGCGTAAATCTGATTCGCATTGACGTTAACCCCAGAGGCGCAGGCGGCCCTGGCGGAACACGCGGCGCATGGGCTTTGACAGGCAATTTGCAGTAGCCCAGTAAATGTGGTAAAATTAAGGCGAGCACAGCTCGCCCCTACAAAAGGTTCGGAATAACAACCGTAGGGGCGAGCTGTGCTCGCCTATTTTATTAGGAAGGGGTCTCTGCTTCTTTTAGCAGCTCCACCAGGCCTTTGTGGGTATTAACCGCCGGATTCTCAATCACCTGCTCCATCAGCCGCTGCAAATGCTCCCCCACCGCCGCTGATGGCCCAATTTCCAGTATCTCCATCACATCCCGCCCGGTTATGGCCAGGTCAGCTATTTTCACAGGCTCGCCTGCGGCTATTATATCCTCTAGCGTGTCCTTTGCGGCCAGCACGGCTTGCAGCTTTTCGCCCCTGGCCTTCTCGCTTTTGGCCATATTGTCCGCCACCTGAAAATTCAGCACATCCCGGGCGGCATCTGCCCCCAGCTTGTTTAGCAGCCGCTTTATGGCGGTTCTTTTTGTGCCAAAATTCTTGTCGTGATGTTTGATTATGGAGAGTACACGGTCTGCGGTGTAATTGTCAAAACGCCAATGCTCCAGGGCTTTGGCTGCTATTTTAACCGACACGGCCTCGTGTCCATAAAAATGATGTATGCCCCTATCGTCGGTGGTTCTGGTATGCAGCTTGCCTGTGTCGTGGTATAGTGCGGCAAGGCGCAGGGCGGCATCCGGCGGAGTTGCTCGCAACGCGTGTAAGCTATGATGCCAAACATCATAACAATGATATGGGTTGTGCTGCGCAAAGCCTTTAAGGCTGGCAATTTCAGGAAAAAGCGTGTCGGCGCAGTCATCAAAAAACATCTCTATTCTATCAAAATCACTGGAAAGCAGCATCTTCATAAATTCCGTGCGAACCCGCTCTACGGCTATATTATGCAGATTCTGACGGCCTTCTATGGCGGCATGGCGCACATCGGGCGCAAGGTTAAAGCCCAGCGTGGCCGCAAAGCGATAGGCGCGCATTATACGCAGATAGTCCTCTGCAAAGCGATTGGCGGCATCGCCCACACAGCGCACCGCGCCTGCTTTCACATCATCATGCCCGCCAAAATAGTCCACCAGCCCGGCCTTATCGCTATAGGCCATGGCATTTATTGTAAAATCCCGGCGGCACAAATCCTCCCGCAAATCTTCCGTAAAACTGACAGTATCAGGTCGGCGGCCATCACCATATGCGCCATCAATACGGTATGTCGTCACCTCGTAATATTTGCCCAATGCGTTAACAGCCACCGTGCCATGCCGCTCGCCGATATCAATCATCTTGCGCCCCGCAAACACGGCCTTTATCTGATGCGGCCGCGCATTGGTGGTTATATCCCAATCCTGCGCTGTGCGCCCCATAAGGCAGTCGCGCACGCAACCGCCCACCACATAGGCATCAAAGCCTGCGGCATCAAGCTTTTGGATTATTTCGGCAGCACCTGCCGGTATGTTTATTTTCATGCAATCATCCTTTATACACAAAAAATCCTTTACAAAATGTGCCAAAATGTGTTATAATTCGCCTGGGCAATCAATAAGCAAGGCGGTTGGCAAAATCCTCTCAAAAGGAGGTGAAGCCATGTTGACTACAGATACCGTAATTATAGCGTTTTTGTCGATGAATTTTGTCATCGCAATTATTAAGCTAGTTCTGTACATAGTTGACATCTTTTCTAAAAGAAAATAACCGCCCCCCGACAAAGTAGCGGTTATTTTAATATCACATAAAACGTCGCCAACCGCTTTGCGATTGCCTTTTTTCCATTCTATCACAAAGTCGTCCATTTGTCAATACTATTCATTCCCCAGATGGTCAAAATACCCCTTGATGTATATAAACGGCGTACCTTTAGACCCGCTGCCTGATGTAAGGTCGCACAGGCTGCCCACAAGGTCGATGATTCTCCGCGGGGTTGTGCCCTCTCTTTCAAAATCATCGTCTACTTCGGTTTTAAGGTAGTCCTTGATGGCCGTATTTAGTGCATCGCCAGAAAGCCCCGCAAACTTGCTGTCTGCCAGATATTTTATCTTGGTTTCGCTTGGCAATCCGGCCAGGCCGCTGGTGTACCCCGGCGAAATAACAGGGTCGGCAAGCTCCCAAATAAAGGCCACGGGGTCTTTAAAACCGCCATCGCCATATACCATAACCTCTACTGTCTTTCCGGTTTTTTGACGAATCAGCTCTTGCACTTTGGTCACAAATTCGTCTGCATCCCGCGGAAACAGCTTTAACTGCGTGTCGTTTGCAATATTGGAACCCAGCAGCCCAAACTGGGGGTTGTATCCGCTGCCATCCAGGCTGGTATTTAATATCTCGTCCAAAGACATCACATTAGCCCCGGCCTTCTTCAGTATTTCCTTTGTTATTTTGCGCGTATGAATATCGCAAACCAGCACATTTTTGGTATGCTTTAAAATCTCGGTTGGGTTGTTTGCCATTATAATATTTGTATTGCCTATGCTTCCGTAAAGGTCTATATAATCCACATTGGTAAAAGGATGCTTACATCGGCCAAAAACCTTAGTAAATTCGTCGGCTGTAAAAACATCGCTCCATGGATTGATGGAAGCCGCCAGCATTTGCTCCATAGAAACTAGCGGATTGCCAACCTCGTCAGAAGGATAGCTCATTTGCAAAGTGATTTTTTTGCCTGTAGCCGCAACCCCTTTTAAAATCATAGAAAATCTATTGCGGCTCATGATGGGGAAAACCAGCCCAATTTCGTCCCCGCTAAACTTTGTATTTATATCCCTTGCTATATCTTCAATTGTTGCGTAATTTCCCTGTGTTCTGGCCAGCACCGCCTCTGTCACACCCAAAATGTCGTTATCTTCGATAGAAAAACCCTCTGCATCTGCTGCCGCCAAAAGAATGTCCGCGCATAACTGAACCAGGTCGTCCCCTTCTCTTAAAACAGGGGTTCTTAGGCCTCTAACAACTGTTCCACATGTCCTAGTTTTAGCACTCATAGCCACACCTCCATATTTCGCCAAAAAAATAACCGCCACTTATTGAAGTAGAGGTTATTGAGCAAACCTGCTCTTCGTGTAATTTTACCATACCGCGTCGCCCGTTGTCAACAACTTTTCAAGTCAATATGCTCGCCAAAGTTGCTAAGCTGCCTTGCCATCGCCTGCAAATCCGGGCAATTTTCTTCATTTTTGCATGCGCGGTATAGTTCTGTAAGAAAATCAATTATATCCTCAACCCGCATGTTTGCTTCGTTAGCATTAAACTGGCTAAATGTTAGAAGCAGCAAATTTAATACCTTTTCCTTGCCTTCGCCCAGGGATGGCTGAATATAGTCTATTGGTATTATTTTCGCGCCCAAATCCGAAAAAATCTTTAGCCTGATTTTCGGGTCAAAATTGTCAATGGTGGTTGTTTGTGGGTTGTTCGATTCAAAGAAATTGCTTCTGATGGTTACATTTTCGACTGTGCTAAGATGCTCAATAATTGTCGGAATCCCTTTGGCCATCAGCTCTTTAGCTATCCCTCTCTTGCGTGCTTGCGGGTCTACTATGATATACGTTAAATGAAGAAAGCCCATACTATACCAGTCCGCCACAATTCCGCCAAGCACCTGCTGCGTGTTCAGGGCATAATACAGCACAATGGCTGTCCGCGGCACTTCTTTTTCGCTGCAAGTCCTCTCAAGTATCATAGAAAAATCCTCGCGCTCGTCCGCATCAGGAAATCCGTTGTTATATAGGTTTTCGAAGGTGTCCAATAGTGCTTTGTGACTTGCGGCCGTCATATCATCTGTTATCAGTATTAGTTCAAAATTTTTGGTGGATTTTGGTTTGTTTGTCATTGGTTTGCTTTCCTCCAACATTTATCGTCAACCATATTCACGATTGCATAAAACAGCAGAATATGTTATAATTTACCTGGGCAATCAATAAGCAAGGCGGTTGGCAATACCCTCCGAAAGGAGGTGAGGCCATGTTGACTACAGATACCATTATCATAATGTTTTTGTCGATGAACTTTGTCATCGCAATCATTAAGCTAATTCTGTACATAGTTGACATATTTTCTAAAAGAAAATAACCGCCCCTCGTCATAGTCGCGGTTATTTCTAATACTGTAATATTCAACGCCAACCGCTTTGCGATTGCCTTTTTTCTTATCTAATTCTACCACATAAATCACATATTGTCAACAACATCTTCTATCTGCCTTCGCGAACCCGGATACAGCAAAAACTTCTCTATCTCCACAATAATAATAGGCAAAAGCGACAATGCCGCCACCACCAGCCAGCCCTCTGTCGGCAATGGCACAACCCGGAATATACTTGCCACAGGTGCTAAAGATATCACGCTGGCTTGCAAAGCCACGCCTATTATCAGCGCACCAACAAGATACCTGTTTTCGAAGATGGGTATGCGCAAAATAGAGGTTTCGCTGCGCATGTTAAAGGCATGTACCAGCTGGGATATGCTTAGGGTTGCAAAGGCCATTGTGCGGCCATAGGCTACGCCATCGCCAATATCAAAGAAGGTCGTGCCTACGCCAAAGGCTATCAGCGAAAGCATACCTATCATCGCGCCTTCCAAAAAAATCCTTTGCCACAGCTTCTTGCTAAAAAGCCCCGTGCGGGACACCCTTGGGCGGCCCTGCATTATGTTGCCGGACACAGGATCTAGGCCCAGTGCAATGGCGGGCAGGGAGTCTGTTACCAGGTTAACCCACAGTAAATGTATGGCCAGCAGCGGCACTTGCCAACCCAGCATAACGGCCATAAAAATCGTGATAATTTCGCCTATATTGGACGACAGCAGAAAATGCACGGCCTTGCGTATATTGGTCAATATTCCCCTGCCCTCTTCTACTGCATGCACAATGGTAGCAAAATTATCGTCTGTTAACACTATATCCGCCGCACCCTTGGCGACTTCTGTGCCGTTTATGCCCATGGCACAGCCTATGTCTGCCGCCTTTAGCGCGGGTGCGTCGTTTACGCCATCTCCTGTCATGGCCACCACATGGCCATTTTTTTGGTAGGCCTTTACAATGCGCATTTTATGCTCCGGCGAAACCCGAGCAAACACTGCGCTATGCTCCACAACACTCTCCAGCTCCTCCTGGGATAACCGCGCTATGTCTTCGCCTGTTACAGCTACATCTGCGTGACCCAGCCCAATGCCTATAGAGCGGGCTACCGCAAGGGCCGTCTGCGGGTGGTCGCCTGTTATCATCACAGGGCGTATGCCGGCTGTTTTGCATGTTGCCACAGCCCCGCGCACCTCTGGCCGCGGCGGGTCCATCATGCCTACTAGCCCTGCAAAAATCAGGTTTTCTTCCAGGCCGTCAAAATCAAGCCCTTTTGGCGCGGCATCCAGCCTGCGAAATGATACTGCCAGTACACGCAAAGCCCTATCCGCCATCCTGCCCACATGCTTTAAAATCTCATTGCGGCGGGCGGCGGTCATCCCATGGATTCTGCCATTTTCTATATAATGGGTGCATCGCCGCAAAAGCACATCCGGCGCACCTTTTGTAATGGACATAAAGCCTGTTGTGTCCCGATGTACCGTTGTCATCAACTTGCGTTTGGAATCGAAGGGGATCTCGGCTACACGCTGTTTTTCGTCCTCCAGCCTATTTTTATCCAGGCCGTGCTCCAGCAGCGATGTTATAAAAGCTGCCTCCGTAGGGTCGCCCAGCACCTGCCCGTCGCTTACAATACTATCATTGCAAAGCGCACCCAGTTTTATAATGTCCATGCCCGCATCGCTATCGCTGCGTAGGCTGCCCCGTCCGGCAGATATTTCCACGATGCGCATACGATTTTGTGTAAGAGTGCCTGTTTTGTCGCTGCAAATTACGGTTGCGCTGCCCAGGGTCTCCACGGCGGGCAGCTTGCGGATTATAGCGGAGCGGCGCGCCATGCGGGTTACGCCAATGGCCAGCATTATGGTTACAATGGCCACAAGCCCCTCTGGAATGGCCGCCACGGCCAGGCTAACAGATGTTATAAACATCTCCATAGGCGGAATTTGCCTGTAAATGCCAATGACAAAGATGACGGCGCAGATGATTAGGGCAGCAATTCCCAACACTTTGCCTGTTTCCGCCAACTTGCGTTGCAGGGGTGTTTCCGGGGCTTTTTCGGCCATTAGCAGAACGGCTATTTTGCCCATTTCTGTGTCCATACCCGTGCCAACGGCAATGCCGCGGCCGCGACCATATGTAATGGAAGACCCGGAAAAAACCATGTTTATCCTGTCGCCCAGGGGTGCGGCTTCGGCCACTATGGCATCGGCGTCCTTTTCCACCGGGGCAGATTCGCCTGTTAGCGCGCTTTCTTCGGATTTTAGATTAACAGCCGAAATAAGCCGTAGGTCTGCCGGAACAATATCGCCTGTTTCCAGATACACAATGTCCCCCGGCACTATATCTTCGACTTTTATTACAATGGCTTGTCCATCGCGCAAAACCCTGGCCTCCGGCTGGGATATCTGCTTTAGAGCCGTGAGGGCTCTTTGCGCCCGGCTTTCTTGCACCAACCCAAGTATGGCGTTTAGCACCACTATGGCAAGGATCACCAGCGGCTCTGCCAGGCTTTCTTCGTCACGCATCCGCCCTGCAACGAAACTAAGCCCCGCCGCAAACAGCAATATAATCACCATAAAATCATTAAACTGCGCGAAAAAGCGGACAATTAGCGGGGTTTCTCGCCTGCCCTGTATTGCGTTGCGGCCAAATTCTTGCAGGCGGCTTTTTGCCTGTGATGCGCTCAACCCTCTGGACTTATCAGATTTATGCTGCCCTAGCGCGTGTTCTGCGGATTTGTTGTGCCAGTTCATGTAATCGCTCCTTTTGTTGGTGTTGAATGTCGGGTAAACCCGACTGAAGTAACGACTCCAAGTCGGTAGGGCGGTTTGGAACCGTTACTTTAGCCGGGTTTACCCGGCATCACTTCCTAAATGACAGTATCTGCCGAATATCACCAATCGTAACTATCCCCAAAAGCATAATAAACCCTCCATAAAGCCCCATTAGCAACCCCAACGAAACTACAACCCCCGGTAGTTCTCCCAGCGAAACTATAAAATTATTATGCAGATAATTAACAACCAGCCCCGCCGCCAATGCCGCCAGGCCGGGCTTTACAAACCATCGCAGCATCTGCGGCACAACATCTGTAACTTTCTTTATGCGCACAATATCAAATACTGTAATAATAACAAGCCCCACCAACCAGCCCACCAAAAACGCCCAAACCCCATATATTGGTACTAAAAAGAATGTAAAGGCTATATTGATAAGCGATGCCAAAAGGCTATTGCGAAAGATAAAGACCTGTTCGCCCAAGCCATTTAGCACGCCAGAAAATGTAATATTAAGATACCAAAACGGACACATAAGCCCCAGCACCAACAGATAAGCCCCCAAATCCTGATTATACACCAGCTGCGCAATTTCATAAGGAAAAACCACAAATATTAGTCCTGCGCCAAAGGCAATTACGCTTGTTAAAACCACAGATTTAGATATTGTAGAATTAACCCGCCGAAACTGCCCCATGGCCAAGGCCTCTGATATGGACGGCACAAGGGATATGGACAGGGCAGTCAAAATAGCCGAAGGAAAGAAAATAAGCGGCATGGCCATGCCCGTTACCTTACCAAACACCGCCATGGCCTCTTCCGCGCTATAGCCCCAAAGCTGCAACCGTTGCGGTATCAACACATTTTCTACTGCCGACAAAAACGACGACGATATGCGGTTTAACGTAAGCGGCGCAGCCATAGCCATTATGGCAAACAATGCCTGATTTTGCGTCATTAAGGGCCGCTTATACGGCTCTTTGCGCATTTGCCGCCTATATGCCACATACACATACGCAAATGACAATGCCTCGCCCACCACAATGCCAATAACGGCGGCGGCGGCGGCATATTCCAGCCCACGGGGTATAAAAGTTCCCGCCAGCATCAGTATCACCGTCATGCGTGCCATTTGTTCTATAACCTGGCTGGCAGCCGGTATTACGGCTTTTTGCAAGCCCAAAAAGTAGCCTCGTATACAAGAGCCCGCCGCCATAAACACCAGCGCACCGGATAAAATCCGCAGGGACAACGTAATACGTCCATCATTCAAAATCCCCGCCGCTATGGGTTCTGCGAAAACAAACAGCACCAGCGTCAACACAGCCGAAAGCCCTATTGTAATCAACAAAGACAGCCGTAACAGCCGCCGCATATTACCAAATTCGCCCTTGGCCTGCTCTGCCGCCACCAGCCTAGAGAGCGTGGTGGTAATGCCGCTGCAAGAAATAGCCCAAGCCAGCGAATATATCGGCATTATCAACTGAAACAGCCCCATGCCTTCCGGCCCTATTGCCCCCGCCATAAAAATGCGGTATGCAAAGCCAATCAGCCGCGTCACTATATTCGCAACAGTCAGCGTCAATGCGCCTGCAATCAATACTTTTTTGGAATACGCCATCAAATTCCCCCTGTCAGATTCTATGAGGACATGTCCCGATATAGTACAGGCGATTTTTACTGGATTTTTGTCTGCATATGTGCTATACTCTATCGTGGAGGGTTTTAACATGTTTGTAGATAAAGTAAAAATAAAAATAGCAGGCGGCAAGGGCGGCGATGGCCATGTGTCCTTTTTGCGTGCAAAATACGTGCCTGCCGGCGGGCCGGATGGTGGCGATGGTGGCAAGGGCGGCGACATTATTTTTCGTGTAGACGAAAACATGGCTACCCTGCTGGATTTTCGCTATAAGCGCAACTATGCCGCCGAGGCCGGACAAAATGGCAGCAAAAGGAATTGTAGCGGCAAAGCCGCGCCGGATGTGGTTATAGATGTTCCACGTGGAACAATTGTGCGCGAAGCCGAAACAGGCCAGATTATGGCAGATTTAACAGAAAACGGCGAAACCCGTGTGCTGATAAAGGGCGGCAAGGGCGGCAAGGGCAACCAACATTTTGCTACAAGCCGCAGGCAGGCCCCGCGGTATGCCGAAAGAGGCCGCGATTCTAAAGCCTATGAGGTTATTTTGGAGCTAAAGACCCTGGCGGATGTGGGCATTATTGGCCTGCCAAATGTAGGCAAATCCACATTGCTATCTATGGTTACAAATGCGAATCCGAAAATTGCTAATTATCATTTTACAACGCTTTCGCCGAACCTGGGGGTTTTGCGCAATAGATATGGCGAGGACATGGTGCTGGCGGATATTCCTGGGCTGGTAGAGGGCGCAAGCCGCGGCGTGGGCTTGGGCCATGACTTTTTGCGGCATGTGGAGCGCACAAAGGTGCTTATCCACGTGGTGGACGCAAGCGGCCTGGAAAGCGACCCCCTGGAGGCCATGGAGAAAATTAACCGCGAGCTGGCAGAATACAGCGAAAAGCTGGCCGCCCGCCCACAGGTTGTAGCGGCAAATAAAATGGACATACCCGAGGCGCAGGAAAATTTGCAAAGAATCATAGATGCTTGCAAACCACATAATATAGAGGTCTTCGCTATTTCCGCCGCATCAAACCAGGGTCTGGACGACCTAATGGCCGCTGCCCATAAATTGGTAAAAGAATCCCCCGAAGATGTTATATTTGATGAAGATTTTGTAGAATTTAAAGAAGAGGATGCGCGCAATGCGCCATTTACCGTTACCATCGTGGACGATGGCTATTTTGTGGTCGAAGGCGTTGGCGTGGAGAAAATGGTGGGTTACACCAATGTAGAAACCGAAAAAGGCAATGCTTATTTCCAAAAATATCTAAAGGATAGGGGCATTATTGCCGAACTAGAAAATAAGGGGATTGAAGAAGGCGACACGGTGAAGATTTATGACATGGAATTTGAATATTTCAAGTGATACGAAACAAAAGGTCAGAAAATTAAAGAAAGCAGAAATAACAATTCGCTTTTCCGGCAAACCAAGCAATAAGCCGCTGGTTTGGGATAGCTTTTTTAACCCCGAAGTTGTAAAAGAACTAGATACCATGAGCCCCCAGGACTACAGGGCTCTTGTGGACGATTTTTTCTCCCGTGTTTACTACGAGTTTTACATGGAAAGCGGGATAATTTTTCTCGGGGCATACGACCCCGCTGTGCTTGCCCGGCTGGATTTGCCGCCCCATACCGACGAAGCCGGCGTGAAGGCCAGATTTAGAGAGCTTGCAAAGAAACATCATCCGGACAGCGGCGGCGATGCCGCACAGTTTATAGAATTAATGAAAACATATAGAGAGCTGATAGGGAGATAATATGGAGACAAGGGAAACGCTAAACAGCAAAGACAGAGCCGCTTTGCGGAGCATGGCCAACAATATACCCGCCATCTTTAGGCTGGGCAAAGACGGCATAACCGACGATTTTTTGACAGGTATACGCGAGGCCTTGGAGGCCAGAGAGCTAATTAAAATCGACATTTTAAATAACTGCGATTTGGATGTGCGGGATGCTGCAAACGAGGTTGCACAACGCACAAACTCGCATGTAGTGCAGACAATAGGCAAGAAATTTGTGTTGTACAGGAAGTCATACACAAGAAAAGAGGGAATTTTATGAGAAGGATTTCGACGAAAAAAAGGATTTTGCTTTTGGCTATCCTGATGTTTATAGTGTCGCTTGTGCCTGCGCAATTGGCGGCCAGCGGGTATATCTCGCTGCAAAACGGCGACCAGGTGCAGGTTATTGAAATTATCGACATTAACGCATTGCGCGTGCGCACGCCCCGGGGCGATGCCCTTGTGCGGCTTATTGGCATACACCATGGCGGCACGGCAGAAGGCATTAATTTCCTTACAAGGGAAATTATGGGTAACTATGTGCATGTGGTTCGCGACCCCTTCTTTCCCAACGTAGGCCGCTGGAATTATATGTATGTTATGCATGCCGAACGTTTTATCAACGGAGAGCTGATTCTAACAGGCTTTGGCCGCCTTAACATCGACCATTCTCGCGCAGAACAATTCGAAAACATACAGGCAGGGCAAATTATTGCACGGGATGCGGGGCTTGGCCAATGGGCCAGCGAGCATCGCATGCCCACCATTACACAATATGGCGAACGCATTAACATAAACACCGCATCTGCTGCGCAAATTGTGGCGCATCTTGGGGCTTCGCAGGCCTTGGCAGATAGCATCGTCAATTTTAGAACTTTCACAGTCTTCCAAACCGTTAATGATGTTAAATTTGTGCCAGGCATGACATGGGAGTTCTTTGCATCCAACCGCCACAGAATGTCGATTTCTACAACCATAAACATCGCCAATATTCCCGAGCTGGAAAGCCTGACAAATGTGACGGAAGAAATGGCGCGAGCCATTGTGGAATCCCGCAGCGGCGGTCGCAGCTTTACACAGCTAAACCAGCTGGTAACACGCAATATAATGAACACTTGGCATTTTAACACAATCAGTCCATTTATTTCTATATCGCCTGTGCCCGTAACCGAAATTCATTTTGCGCGGCCAAATTTCCGCGCAAATATCAACCTGGCAAGCTCTTCGCAGCTTAGTGCGGCGGGGGTTTCCTTCACGGGGGTTTCAAATATCACATCCCAGCGGGGGCATATGCCTCTGCGCAATCTGCAAGACCTCGTCCACCTGCCGGGCTTTAACACCATGGCACAGGTAAACGCAATGGCGGACAACCTTCGGGCATACACCAATATAAACACCGCACCGCGAAGCGAGATAGAGAGCCTGTTTGGCAGCTACGTGCCTCACGCCACGGTAGATAGAATAATAAACGACCGACCTTTCACCAGCCCAAGCCAAATAGAGACATTTGTGGGCGTCGAGGCCTTTGCCCGTATTGCGCCGTTTATCTACGTTGGCAGCCGCCCCGTCGATATCTTAACCAACATCAACACCGCCACCCACAGGCAGCTGATTGACGCGAACTTTACCGACGAAGAGGCCACGCGTATAATCTCTACACGCCCCTTCCTACAGCCAAGCCAGCTGGACCTATGGCAGGTATGGGTGCGGCCGGAGCTGCGCCAAGATATATCGCTGTATACCAATATAAACACGGCCTCCCGCCAGGAGCTGCTAACGCTGGATGGCGCAATGACGCAGGATATCGCCAGCCGCATAGTGTCCTACAGGGACGACCAGCCCTTTGGCAGCTTTGCAGAGGTAGAGGAGTTTTTTGCCGCCGACCAAGCCATGTGGGAGATGTTTTTGCGGTTTAGGCAGTTTATAATCCTGCGATAGTGGGGGGAATCAACATGATCGACACATTAAAGACCCTAGCGCAATCCCATGGTGACAAGCTTGCAATGGTCTCTATGGACAGTACCCGCACTCTGCAAGCCGACCTGGCAAAATTTAGAAGCGATAGGGATATGCAGCTAAGTGACTATCAAAAGTGGATTTTTGATGAAATCCATCGTTTTGATAGTCCTGCACATATGCGGTCTGTAATCATCGTGGCTGTGTCTCGCCCTTTCTATGCCAGGGTTACTTGGCATGTGGGCAACAAGCAGTACCAGGCTTTTTCGGGCGTTGCTGCTGATACGGATAAAGCATCAGACTATATAACAACCGACGTGCAGGCTGCGGGTTATAAAATCAACAAAGAAACCCGCCTGCCGCTGAAAAGCCTGGCCGTACAAAGCGGGCTGGCACAATATGGCCGCAACAACATTGCCTATGTGGACGGCATGGGTAGTGCTGCGGCTCTGCTGGCCTTTTCCACCGACATCCCCTGGGATGATGCCACCTGGCACGAACCCGTGTTTTCACCTACATGCGATGGCTGCGATATCTGCCTCTCCCTATGCCCCACCAATGCCATAGTGGCCGATAACCCCCTGATAGACAGCCACAACTGCCTAACACGCTTAAATCAACTGGACGATGACTTTCCGGACTGGGTGTCGCCCACGGCGCACCACAGTACATATTACTGCCTGCTATGCCAGGCGCGCTGCCCGATGAATAAAGGCCAAGAAGTTATTGATATTTCCTTTGACCAGGCAGAAACAGCACGCATATTGGCTGGCCGCCCCTATGACGATGTGTCGGATGAGCTTGCAAGCAAAATAGCCCTGCTGACAGGGCTGGGCAAATTGGATACTGTGCCGCGGAATTTGCGGGTTTTGTTTGATGCGATGGATAAGGGGCATGTGCCTAAGTTGTGATAGGATCAAAATAAATAACCGCCCACATGGGGCGATTATTTTGATGTGCGCTTAATCCGCGAAAACGGTGATTTCTACAGACCTCGTTAATATATCGGTGTAGTTGTATGATACTGTGCGCTTTGGCCCTGCCGCGCTTGCATCAAGGGAAATGGTGAAGATGGACGGGTAGGCGTTTTCTATGGTGCCCGAGAACACCAGAGCCTTTTGCCTGCCTTTGTTTGTTTCTAGCATGACCTTAGACCCCACAATTTGCGAGATATCTTTTCTTACGGTTGAAACATCATTCCTTGCATACACAAACAACACCCCAATCTATATAATGATGATAAACAACTATGTCACGATTAATTAACACAATTGAAACATCTCTTTAATAATTATACTACAGGTTGGATGCGAAGTCAATAGCAAAAAAAGATTTTATATGCCGAAAAGCCCATAAATTCAAAAGATTTCAATGACACTTAATGGAAAATATCGCAGAATAATTTTTGCAATAATTTGACGATTTGTGACAGAACCGAAATGGCGGCTGTCGTTGCTGATGGTGGTATTATCGCCTAGAAGAAAGTATTGGTCGCTACCTAAAACCATATCAATGTAGACATCATTTCCCGCCAAAAATGGCCATTCCTGGCGTATATTGTTAATATACAGGGCATAGCCCGTGATGACCAAATGATCGCCCGGCACAGCAGCCACGCGCTTTATGGCCGTGGTAGAATTGCCATCTATTTCCAAATTGATCATAACCAGGTCGCCATGAGAATAATTGTCGAAAAATGCCAAAAACCGTGATACAATTAGTTGGTCGCCCATATTGATGGTGGGCGACATGGAATTGCCCTCAACCCGTATGGGCCAAAAGAAAATGAAGCAAATACACGCAAAAATGGCTGTGATGCAGGCAACATCCAACCAGAAATTGGCAATCTTGCTCTTTGTGCGGAATATCTTCATGAAATGACTATATCACAGGGAAAAATAGCTGTCAATGTTTTGATGAAATCAGCCGAAATATATTTAGAACAGCACAAGGGAGGTAAAATATGACAAACAACAACATTCTTACATTTAACATAAATCAGCAAGCATCGCGGGTATCGGCCCTGACCCCTAGAAACAGAGCCATCACACCAAATTTACCGGAAAACGGCCTAATTTCTGCAATGATCGCGCAAAAAAATGAAAATGGAACAATGCTGACGCTGGAAAACGGCGAAAGCTTGAATATACGCCACGGCCAAGTGAAAGGCGAGGTTGGCGACCAAGTATTTTTTGAACTGGAACGCGGCAATGGCGATGCTGTGGCTCTGCGCCAGGTCTTTCCGGAGGCGAACAGCCAAAACTTCCTTTCGCATATGTATTCTATGCAGAGCCTGCAAGACCTTATGGCACATCAGGATTTTGGCGCACCTTTGCAAAACCCGCTGGATACTGCCGCTTTGGCGGAAAGCCATGCCGAAACACGCGAAAAAGCCAGCCGCGCAGTTGCAAAACTGATGCGCAATATAGATAGAATCGCCGGCAATACCCGTGGCGCAGCCATGGCGCAGCTTGCCGCAAGCGGCGTAAATATCGACAAAATTTCGATTTCTATGCTGGATAACGTGACCAGCCATCTGGATGCCGCTGTGGCGCAAAACAGCCAGAAAGCGGTGGACGAGCTGCATAGCAAGCTGGATAGCATTATGAATATGGACGATGAGCAGATAGCGCAAATGCTGAAAAACGGCGCGGAACTTACGCTGGACAATCTGTATACATATAAACATAGTGGCGGTGCAACTGCCGAGGCCCTGCCAGAAGCGGTTTGGCAGGATCTGCAAAGAGATATTGCAAATTTCTTCCAGCGCGAGGGCTTGGAGGTCAATAAAGATAACCTAGCGCGCGCAAGATTTTTGCTGGACAATGGCATAGACCTTAATGCCGATAATTTTGGCAAACTGATTTTTCTTTCGGATATAGAGGGCAATGTGGATGTTGCTGCATTGGAGCAAGCCGCTGTGGGCGCAGGCTATGGCGACCATGGCCCAATTGGTGGCCTGGATATTTACAACCCCGATACATATAGTGCAAGCGAAGAGTTGAAAAGTGTAGACCACCAGTTGCAATTGGCAGAGGCGCGCTTGGCTATGTCCTACGAAGCTGGCCAAACCCTTGCCAATACCGATTTGGAAATAGACCTAGACCCACAGATAGAAGCCCTAAAGCAGCTGCGCGAGCGCGAGGCTGAGCTTTTGGTGGCACTACGCGAACTGGGCCGCACCTTTGATACACCAGAAAACCGCGATGCAATTCGCGATACTTTCAGAAGCATTTTCACCCTGCCGTTTATTACATATCAAGATTTTGGGGCATCGTTGCAAAACCGCGCGGGTATCACGCTGGAGGGCCTAGAAACCCTGATAGCAGCCCGCAATTATGAAGCCAATGCAACTGTTGCCAGCATGAAGCACGGCGATACCTTTAACAAGCTTGCAGAGCAGTTTGCGCCGCTTTTGCGCCAAATGGGCCTTACAGACGATGCCCACAGCATACGCGCCGCAAAAATTCTTACAATGAACAATATGGACATTAACCCAGAGAATCTTTTGCGCATAAAAACCCTGGACGCCAAAATTGCCGATGTGCAAAACCGCCTGCACCCACGCATGGTCGCGCAAATGATAGCCGATGGTCACACCCCTGCAACCATGCATGTAGATGAGATTTTGGAGCAAATGGCGAAATATAACGACACCTTCGGCACAAACGAAAATGACATGCTATACCGCCATATTGCCGAGATGGACAAGGCAAACGATGTGTCGGAAGATGTGCGCAAAAAGGTAATTGAAATTTACCAAATGCTTAACAAAGTGTCCAAGAACAATGGCGCGGGCATTGGTTCTGCTGTTAATGCAGGCATTGAGATGACCCTGCAAAACCTGCTGGACTTCTCCAAAAACTTCCAAGCAAGCGGCGGCAAACGCAATACCATCAATTATGCTATAGAGGATGGCACGTATTATGTCAAACATCTGGTTTCCAGCTTTATTTCTGCTGCAAAACCCAGACCCCTGGCGAAATTTGCTCAAAGCGAGCCCCTTGCACAGCCTCTTGCAAAATCCGTAGACAAAATTGAAAATATTGCCCGAGAAATGACAAATACCGGCGAAATTGCAGAAGATTTGGATATAGAGGCCGTAAACCGCGCCATAGAGGAAATACAAAGCGGCAAAGAAAATGCCCGCTTCCTGCTGAACATGGGCCTGCCCGTGACATTGGGCAATATCCGCCAGCTAAAAATCTATCGCGAACGAAATCTTAATGAAGATTTGACTGCTCTGAACGAAGTGGAGCTGGCAGCTATTATGAACGACTCAATGGACAACGAAAACCTAATAAGCCATGTTGAAAAAGCCATAGAAAATGCCGATGATGCACAAAAAATCACAAAGCTGGACATGGTGATGCAAGGCCTAAATTTCCGCCAAATGATGCTGGAAAACACCGCAGACTACAGCTTTGCCACCCGCTTTAACGGTCGCATTGCCGATGTGGCGATGTATGTTGTAAACGAAAACATGAGCATGGATGACGACAGGGGTGTTACCCTATACATGTCCATCAAAACCGCCATGGGCGATGTGCAGGGACTTGTGAACCTATCCGGCAGCACGGCGCATATTCGATTTGCTTCTAATAACGAAGCAAATCAATTTTTATCAGAAAACAAACAATATTTGGAAAATATGATGAATGACATGGGTTTTGAGAATGTCAATGTTAGTTTTGCTGATTCTGCCGCGATTAAAAAGCAGTTAAGTGCGCATACAAATCTGCCGATATAAAATATGTGAGCGATGATAGCACAGGGGGTGGCCGACATGGATAACAAGAATAAGCAAATGCCAAAAGAAGTCGCCGCCGCCATTTCTACCATAATAAAATTTCTAGAAAAAACAGAGACGGATTTCGTAGATAATAAAAAAGAAATCGGCCATAATAAGGAGGAAAACCATGAAAATAGTTGATAATATTGCTGCTCTTAGAGTACACACACAACTGACAAGAACAAACAATTCCATAGCAACATCCACATTGCGCCTATCCAGCGGCTTTCGCATAAACAGCGCAGGGGACGACCCTGCCGGCATGGCTATTTCCTTACATATGCGCAACCAAATAGAAGCTATGAACATGGCCGACAGAAATGTGCTGGATGGTACTTCTATGCTAGAAACCGCCGACGCGGCTTTGCAGGATGTACATAATATGCTGCAACGCATTAGAGAGCTGGCCGTGCAGGCCGCCAATGACACATATGGCGAAAGAGACAGGCTGAATATACAAGAAGAAGTGAATTCATTGATTGCGGAGCTTGAAGATATTACCCGCAAAGTGGAATTTAATAACATTCGCCTGCTAAATGGCGAGGTGCAAAACCTGCGCGTGCAAGCAGGCGGCAGACAGCATCAGTCCATAGCCGTTAGCTTGCCGCCGTTTAGACCATGGGATATGGCTTTGCAGAACCATCCAGACGGATTGCATATAGACTGGGAGGACGCCATTAACGACTGGAACGCACAGCCCGGCCTTAACCCCTCTCTTGTCATAGATGTAGCAAATTTGACACCGGAAGAGCTTGACCATGTGCATGTAACAAGCCAAGGTCTTGCCAGCTTGACCATACAAATGCTGGATGGTGCCATAAACCAAGTTTCTCGTGATAGAGCGCATATTGGCGGTATGCTCAATCGCTTCGAGTATACATCATCCGGTCTGCAATCTTCCGTATTGGCTACACAGCAGTCGCTTTCTAGGGTAAGGGACACAGACATGGCATATGAAATGATGCAGCTATCCAAAAACAATATCTTGAACCAAGCGGGCATGGCCATAATGGCGCAAGCCAACGCAAGACCACAGCAAATGTTGCAGCTGCTGGGATAATAGACATATTCCAAAACTAATCTGATATGAATGGGGAGAGCATCAATTGGACGCAAAAACCAAACAAGATTTTGTAGATAGAATTGAAAACGCCACCCCCATGCAATTGGTAGTCATAAATTACGAATTATTGCTCTTTTTCATGGACGAAGCAAGCGTGGCCGCGGCAGGGACGCCGCAATGTGCGGCCGCGCTTGAGAGCGCAAGAGCTAGTGTAGCAGAACTGCATGCCGCGTTGGATATGAGCATAGAATTTTCTAAAGATCTAGGCAATCTATATATCTTTATCAACAGATGCTTGATACACGCGGGCATGAAAAAGACAAATGACGAAAAAAATGCCCTACTGACCGAAGCCCGCGGCATTGTATCAGAACTGCATGCATCTTGGCAGACCCTCAACGCAGACCCATCGCTATACGAAAGAATAATAGGCGACAACCAGAAAATCTTTGCCGGGCTGACCTATGGCAAAGATGGGCGGCTGGAAGAATATCAGGATTTTGACCCTAATAGAGGATATAAGGTGTAGACATGATAAAATCTAAGAAAAATTTAGTAAATTGGATGGGCTCGCTAGGGATAGCAAGCTTTGTTTCGTATGCGGCGGCGGTAATTTTCGCGCCATCAACCTACCCCGGCTATGATTGGATGAGCCGCGCCGTAAGCGACCTAAGCGCGGCAAATGCGCCATCGCTGGCACTTTGGCACCAGCTTGCGGCGGCATATGGGGCGGCGGGCTTGGTCTGTATAATGGCTGTTTGCATAGCTATCCAAGGTAAGCTCAACAAAACATTGCGGCTTGGAGTTTACCTGTTTGCCGTCATGTTTTGGGTGTCTATCATCGGATTTGGCATGTTTCCACTTTCGCAAAGCGGCGGCACGGGCACGGCTTTTCAGGATATAGCCCATATTGCTGTAACTGCGGTGGTTGTGCTGCTTTGCATAGCCTCGCTTGTGCTGATAATGATTGGCGGATATCGCAAAAAACAGTTCGTGTCGCTGGCCATTTGCGCAACAATAGCCCTGGTTCTAATGTTTGTGGGGGCAATAGGCACAGGGGTTGCGCCAAGCGAATATTTTGGCGTGTTTCAGCGGTTTAGCAATCTAATTGCCACAAATGGATTTTTGATGATACTAGGGATATATTTGTTTCTGGGTAAATTAGAAAAAGAGGTAGAATCATGAAAATTTTGATTTTTGGTGCCAGCGGTACTGTGGGTAGTGCCCTGTATGACGCGCTTTCTGATGAGCACGATGTCTTCGCGACGTTTAACAAAAACAAGCCCGACAATGCCCAGCCCAAACGCTGGCTTAAATTTGATATAGCCAATGTGGCCGCTACGGATTATATCTTAGAAGCCGTGCGCCCGGATATGGTGATTTCTTCCCTAACAGGCCAATTTGATTTGCAAATGGCCGTACACAGCCGCATTGCCGCGCATTTGAAAAGCAGCGGGCATCGGCTGATTTTTATGTCCACCGCAAATGTATTTGATGGCGACATGCGCGGCGGCCACAATGAGGACAGCGCAACCCATGCAATTAGCCAATATGGGAAATTTAAGGTATCTTGCGAAGATTTGCTAAAGGACATATTAGGCGAAAAATGTCTTATAGTGCGGCTGCCCAAGATATTGTCCAGGGATTTTGCCACAAAGATGATAGAACAGATAAAAGAAGGAAAGCCAGTATATTCCAATCTGTATATAAACCTAAACACCGCTCAGAATGTGGCCCAGGCCATCAGGCATTGCATCCAGAGCGATAAATCAGGCATTTTGCATTTGCCAAGCCATGACCATATCTCTATAGACGACTGGGAAAGGCAAACCCACAAGCATCTTGGTGAAAGCATCGACTACAAAGCCCAGCAGCTGACTGCGGAGCATTTTAACGAAATGATGGGCAACGATAACCCCGATTTGCTACAGACAAGGGATGATGGGAATTTTTATCTGACCCTTACCAGCAATGATGAGGACATCAAGGCAAAATTCGCTATTTCTTGCGAAGAAGCCATCAAAGCCCTTAATAATCGCCTTCTTCAATCATAGCCAGTACTGTTTCCAGCGCGTCTAGTCCTGGGCGGTTGAAGTAATGCGGGGTTGTACCAGCCTCTAATGGCCTTCCGCTGCTATCTGTGATATAGAAGATGTCGAACCAAAAAATTATACCTGTATTAGGCATAAACACCAAGGTGCGCGGGCCGCCTAACATTCCACCGGTTACATCGCCTACATGGGTTGCAAAATCCAACTCCATGGAATACCAAGCAGCTAATTGGCTTGCAGAGACCATTCTATGGTCAGTTAGCATCCATATTTTGCCGGTGAAAGCAGGGTCTTGGTCAAATTCGGGATGCGGATGAATCATGGGTTCGGATCTACCTGAAAGTACGCCAAAATCAAGCCGCTCAATGTCCGCACGGTTAAACACGGGCAGGTCGTAAACCTCTAAAACTTCATTGGCCGGTCGATAAGGCTCTAAATTTGTCAGATTCCCACCGGCCAAGGGCAAAAACATATTTTCACCAAATCTACGTACATGCGGCCCGTCTTGGAAGAAATGGAATGTTTGGGGAGCCAGGACAGCTTCTGTTATATTGGGTCTGATAAACACTTCGATGAAAGCCTCGGGGTTGCCGCCACCGACACCTCTCATGTCAATAATCAAGTGATCGAAATCCCTGGTTTCGCGGAAAAAGTTGAATATCCCTGACTGCACAGCATAGACTATCGACATATTTCCAGCGGGATAAATATAGGCAATGCGTCCTTCTTCTATAATTTCGGTAACGAGATGTAAATCATCAGGCCACCCAATATTGTCCGTAATATATCCAAAATAGCGATTATGCAAAGGTTCTTTCAGTTCTGCAATCTGTCTAATAGCTGTACTGTATTCGACAATTGCAGCAGAGCGGCCATAGAACCGCTCGGCTAAAGGGCTTTGCATTAGCTCGAAATTCATCATGGCTAGTTCGCTTGCATTATCTCCTGAAGAAAGATACCACATTTGGTTAAGTGTAGTAGGCGTAAATATTTCAAAATGCCCTGCGCCCATAAGCGGAAAGAAATGCCAGCGCATAATAGCTAGAAACATGGCCTCGCTAGGCTCTTCCATTGCCAGTACAGCTTCACGGGCATTTGCAGCAAGTTCTCTATAGTCCACACCATGAGCCCAATAAGCTACATCCAGCAGAGCGAAGTTGTTTTCTAATACATAGACCATATAGTCCAAATCTTCAAGAAAATGCTCGATGGTCAGAGAGCTTCGGGGCATTACACGCCTGTAAATACCTTCGATTTCTACGTATTGTGGCTCGGTTGGTTGATCTTCTTGTTCTTCGCGTGGCGGCTCGTATGGTGTTTCATCATTTGCGCCACATGCTGCCATGAAAGCCACCAGTAAAACAGCTATCGCTGCAACAATCCATCTCTTCATCTCCGCACCCTCCTTGTCATGTTATTTGTCACATAAAAGGATACGTTTTTTCCTAAAAATGGTCTGGTTAAATGAGTCTCCGTCTGCCATCCTGAACGAAGTGAAGGATCCTTCACTTCGTTCAGGATGGCAGCCATCACAACACGTCATTCCGGGCCTGACCCGGAATCCCCTGATTATCAAGACTAAAAACCATTTAACCGCGAATAGCGCGAATATGCGCGAATAAAAGATTTATTGCTTTTGATCTTATTCGCGTTCATTCGTGCTATTCGCGGTTAAATGGTCTTGACTTTTTAGATCTGCGGAGCGCATTAATGCGCTCCCTACGATGTGATTTTGAGATTGGATTGGCGTGAGCCCGGAATGACGCTTCTTGTTAATATATCAAATAGTCCGGCAACACCAACACCTTATTTCCTTCAAGCAACATCATGGTCACGCCTTGCCCCTGCAGCCCTGTATACTCCTCTATCAGGTCAGTCATTATCATCAACAAAAGGCCCAGGGCTATGCCATCTTCCGATGCATCCCCATGCGCCCGCCTAGAGCCATAGTCAGCGGCGGCCAGGGCAAACAGCTCTTGGGTATGCATAGGCCAGGAGGCTACGCGGCCGCGCTGACCCATTTCGCCCAAGGCTTCCTCAATTAGCTCTATCAGCTCGGCAATGCTGGCATCGCTGCTGCGGCCATCATCAAAGAAATCCCTCACTCGTAGTTCGTTAGCTATGACTATTGGGTCTGGCTGAAACCACGATGTATGCAAGGGCAGATAGATAAAGCCGCCGCCTAACCACGACCAAAACACCCTCTCGTTGCACAGGCCAAAGAGCACAATGTCCTGCCCATGGGCCTCCAGAAGATACGGCACGGTCTCGCCCATAAACATACCATAGCTGCTGCCACATTGGATTTCGCCGGCAATGTTATATTCTACAAAGGCCAACCCGGCTGCCGCGCTAGCTTCGCGCATAAAGCTATGCCAATAGGTCTCTTCATACTCCCACGGCTCGTCCAGATCCCAGTCCCATATAAATCCATCGTAGAAAAACACCAGAGTATCTGCCCCAAGGGCATGGGCATTTTCCGGGAAGGCTCGCCGCATTGCATCATAGTCAAATTCCAAAATCAAATCTGCTTGCAAGGCAATTTCTTCGTTAATTTGCCCAACGATGGCAACAAAGATATCATCCCTTTGCTGGCGCAAAATGTCCACAAGCTCGTTTATGTCACGGTAGTCGGGGTTTATAATCAGCACGCTTATTTCGGGGTTGGCGGCAATTTCGTTTATCGTCCCAATGGCCTCGTCGCAGGGGAAACCATACCGCCATCTGGGCCAGCTATACACTATCACATTATCATGCCCATGCCTGTTTGCGACCTCTGTAACCCAATGGGAATGAGCAGACCATTCGTCTGTAATAATCGCGATTTTGTCGGTGGCAGGCGGCTCGGGCTCAATATGCTCTAGCTCGTCATCCTCTTCTTCGTATACCAGCGGCTCTTCAACCGGCGGATGGTCTTCCTCACCCGGATAATAAACAGGCTGCCCAACACAAGCCGCCAAAAACAAGGCCGCGCAAAGCATTATGATAATTCTGACAATTGATTTCTTCATAATTGCACTCCTCAAAAATTACCGGAAAAACGGGGTCGGGCTTGGACTTGGGCTAACCTCCGGATATAGTGCCGGCGGCGGTGTTTCTTCCGGCTCAGGGGTTGGGGTCGGCTGGTAGGTTTGCGGTGTTGGGGTTGGCCATGGTGTTGGGGTTGCTTGGAAGTTCGGGTCTTGTTGCAGCCACCAGCTGAAGATCGGCTGATCCTCTGTTACCCAAATATCCGTCGCGCCGCCCACAAAGCCTTCTAGGGCCATGGTCACGCTATGTCTGCGCAGTTCTAGCTCTATAGAAACAGGGGATAGCCCCACATATTGCCCATCCACATACATTCTTGCCCCCGGCGGACTTGTTGTTAGTGTCACATTTTGCGTGCGTATAATTTCCTCTAGCACCACGGTTATTTCGTGGTTTGCAGAATCTATTGTAACCTCCTGCATAAAGGGCGTAAAGCCATCCCGGGTTACGGATACTGTGTATGTGCCATAATCCAGCATAATCATGCTGTTTGTTAGCTGTACCGCGCCGTCTATTGTTAGGTTAACATATGGGTCTTCCACATTTACCGTAAGGGAACCGGACAAAAGCTCTAGCCCATCCAAACTTACAGAGGCCGAGCCGCCGCGGGTTACAGTCAGTTCGTATTCAAAAATTTCGATATTAATGCCGCGTATTGTCACCCTATGGCTGCCTTCGGGCACGCGTATTTCCATTTCGCCTTCCAGCCCGGCAAATGTGGTGTTTGCAACTTCTACCGTGCCTTGCAGTATCATGTCATTTTCTGGAATATGGATTATACCATTACCCTGGTGTATGTCCACAAAAACAACATGATGAACCCCATTTCGATCCGGGAAGGTGTTTACGGTTACAATATCTACTGTGCTAATATCCTCAATGTCGTCCGGTTCGCCATGGTACATCACCACCGTGTGCTGGTTAAAATGAAAGCGTTCGTTGCCTATCATCAACTGGTTGGTTTCGGTGTTAACCACCACATCGCGAACATTTCTAAATGTGCGCACCTGCGCGCTTACGCGGGCTGTTTCTATGGCAGTAGAATCCTCCATATGGACGATTTCCACCACATCGCCTATATTAAAATCCGTAAAGGATATGGTATTGCCGAATTTGTCGCGCAAGGTAGAGTGGTTTTCTACAAAAAACCAGCGCATAAGCGAATCTTCCATTATATATAAATCCATGCCGCCGGTAATCATGTTTATTTCCTGCACAAGGCCAATAACAGATAGGTTGCCGGGCGCAAGATCCAGCGGTTCTTGCTCCACGGGCTCTTCCGGCTCTACCGGGGGAGGTGCGACCCCATTTTGGGCTGTTTGGTTGTTTTGGTTGCCAATGCCATCCCCAAGATTCCATTCGTTAAACATCATAGCAAACACAAAAACCACCAAAATAACGCTGACAAACACCGTTGTCACCAAAAGAATGGCATAATGCGCCTTTTTTGGGGCATAACGTTTCTTTTGAGGTCCGGGTTTTGGCTGCGTTCTTGGTGGGTTTTTGGTGGCTCTTGCAATGCTGTCTCTGGCGGCGGCCGTAGATATTTTCCTGGTTTGGCCAATATCGTCGCTGTTTTCAAAATCCGGCGGCGCGCTCATAGTAGCACCCACGGCGTCCGGGTCAAAATCATAGTCATAGTCGTAGTCAAAATCATCCGCGCCGCTTGGCGTGTAGCCCACGCCATCGCGCACAATGGGCACTCTTCTGGTATCTTGCGGATTTTTGTTGTCTTCTCTTTCGTCCATTTCTTCACCTCTTCAGTTTACAAGCTTTCTGCCAACACAGTCCCCACGCGCAGGCACTCCTGCATGCGAGAAATATATGTGTTTGGCGCAAAAGACCGCTTTTTGCTGTAGTAGTCTATGGTCACTTTAATGAATTTATCTGGATACAAAAGGATGCGGCGCAAAAGGGCTTCATCCAGGGGTTTGGGGCAATTGGCCGCATATGCCTGCAAAATCTTGCTGATTGGTATGGTCTCTTGCGGTTTTGCCTTTATGTAGCGTTTTATTATATATGCCAAGTCGTGCAGATTATGCGCCTGGGCGGTTTCGCTGAAGTTTGTTACAGCTATCCTATTGCTTTGCTTGTAAATATTTTCTTCTTTTAGCAAATTATGACATATATGTTTTTCGTCATGTCTTCCATCTGGGGTTGTAATATGGGGCGCAAGCATCTCGTATCCGCGCAGAAACAGCATATCAAAATCCGAGAACCTGCCTGTTTTTAGCAGTTTCTTCTTTAGGGATGCCAAAGTCTCCTGCAATTTTGCGACATCGCCCCCTACCCCAATTTTTTTGGTAGGTGTTGCGACGATATTTGCATCATCCAGGGCGGCATGCATTTTGGCTATATGAACAGCAACATCCAAAACCCCATTGCCTCTGGTAAAATCAATATTCGGGCCTGTTTGTGTATAGCAGGCGGTGTAGGCATCGCCATCAACCCCATCGGTCTTAAAAAACGGCATGCCATCGGATGAAATAAGAAAGCGGTCCACAGCAAAGCCCCTATTGTGCAGATGCTCTTTAACCTCGTGCTGAAACAATATGGCCGCAATGTTGTTATCGCGGGCGGCATAGCCCTGGCTTTGTCCGCGCCTGGAGCCCACCCGCTGTATGCGCACAGACCCCTGCGTAGTGGCAATGACATGGCCAAATTTATCTTTAAATACCTTGGATTTTGTGCATTTTAAATTAAACCCTTGCGCAACAGACAGGATGGTACTTTCCACAAGAACACCTCCGAAGAGTAGCAAAATCGGCTATGTATCATTCGTACATATCCAATATTCAATAATATGAAGGATTTGCTGTGGAAATACCTGTTGCTAGTTTATATTTGTGCCCAAAATAATTAAAATGTCGGTATTGATTGTTCTATCAACCTCTACTGTGCTATCCGGGAAAAAGTCTGTCAAATCGTGCCCGCCGCCTTCTTGCTGTACAAAAATACGGGTTGCGGGTTGTCTTTGTCCGCTATAATCCCCTATGCTAACTATAGTATAGCCATATTCTGTCAAAGTTTCACTTGTTCTGGCCGCAAGACCTGTAATGCCCGCGCCGTTTAGGATTTCTATATCCAGCCCCAGAGAGGAAATATCTGTATAAATGCCCTCTTCATTCGGTTCTTGGGCTTGCAGCACAGGGGTGGCATGGAAAATTTGCGCCACAATCTCTTGTGTGCCCTCTTCGTCCAGCAAATGGAAATATCGTCCATTTATGGTTGTGCCCCTGCCCGGCAATGTGGCCGATGTTACACCTGCCACATCCAAATTCGCGAGAAGCGGCAAATATGCGGGTGCATCTAAAAGCCTAAAGTCCGTATCCATGTGGTTAAAAAACACATTAAGATAGGCCAGCGGGTTGCTCATTATATTTTCCATATCCATTATTTGCAGCATGGCAGCCATCATAAACTCCTGCTGCACGCGCATGCGCCCCAGGTCGCCATCGCCATAGCCGCGGTAGCGCACCAGCCCTTCGGCCGCATAGCCTGTTAGCAATTGCAAGCCCGGTTGCAGGTCTATTACCAAGCTCTGGTATGGATCGCGATAATTCATGCGGCGCGGCACATCAAATTCTATGCCGCCAATCTGATCTATAATAACGCGAAAACCCTCTAAGTCCAGATGCACATAATAGTGAATTTCTATGTCTAAAAGCTCTTCCAGTTGCATAGCAGTAAAGGATGGCGCAAATTCGCGGCCGGAATGATGGGCAATTTCATTTATGCGCATTATGCCGCTGGAAGATGCCGTGTTGCGGCCATTATCCCGCAAAATTTGCAGCCGCTCCTGGGGCATGGTCACATGGGTATCCCGCGGCACAGAAACAAGGGAAATCCCGCCGGTTTCGCTGTGTATGCTAACTATCATTATAGAATCTGCACGGCCAACGCTGCCGCCAAAGGCCTCATCTGTGCCCAGCAATAGGATATTTGTTCTTTCCCGCAGACTATCCCCACCAAAAATGCCGCCAAGGCCCTCTATGGGGTTGCCGTGTTCGTCCACCTCCAGCCCCAGTGCCGAAGATATCATGCGGGTTGCAGTATTGTTGCCCAAAAAGGCAAAGCCCACAACAGCTCCCGCCGCTATAATAAAAAATGCCACGAAGGATATGCCCATCGCGAGCAGGAATTTTTTTATCCTGCCGCTGCCTGTGTTTTTTTGCTTTTTCTCTTTCTTTTCTTTCTTTTGCATTATAAATCACCCAGAATATTGTATCAAAAAATAACGGCCTTGTCAATCCCGGCACAATGTTATATAATAGATGACGTGACTTTCTTTGATTGAGTTCCAAACCAAGTTCCAAGGGGGTACAGCATGTTTACACCAGAAAGAAACATATTTTCCATACTGGGTCAGGCTTTTCCTGTATATGGCAGAAACGTAAAATACCTTGCCGTTATCACGCTTATGGCTTTTGTGCCCGTTTTTGTATTCCGCAGCTTCATTCCATCTGTTTATGTAGAAGCCTCCAGATATCTTGTGTATTCATGGTCACTATTTTTCTTTGACCACGGCTATTTTCCAGAGGTTTTGGATATTGTTAGCATGGCCACCATGCAAAATGTTGTCACGTATTTTATGATATCCTATGGCATAGAGCTGGCGTTTTTTCCAATGTCTGTTGCGGCGGCCACCTATTTGGTTTTTAAGCACCATAAAGAAGAGGCCCCCTCTTTTGCCGGCATGTTTACAGCCGCCCTGCCAATAATGCTTAAAATGATAATAACGTCTGGCATAGCCTTTGGCATTATCTGGTTGCTGCTTAGCTTCACTATCGGCGCGTTTGGCGGCTTCTTGCTTATTCTTACGCTGTATATAGCCGTAGGCATGGTGTTTTATCAGCATATAGTGGCAGATGTAGGCCGTTGGGGCTTTAATGCCATATCCCTAAGCCGCTTTATTGTGCGCGGCCGTTGGTTTAGGGTGTTTTTTGGCATTATCATTATTTTTGTACTGTATCTGCTGCTTTCTTGGGCAATGAATGTGCTGTGGTTTACCCTGGGTATAGAGGACAACACCCTGCCCCATTTGCCGTTTTTCTTGTTTCAGCATTTTGTGCTATCATATTTTGCCATAGTCTTTGCCCTGTGGTATTTCGACATAAAACGCTTTCATTCCCTTAATTTTCAAGAAATAGAGCGAGAAATTATGGATAAAATGCGGCAGCATATGGATAGGTTTGGAAAAGGCGAGGAAGAAGAGCAGGGCGAAGAGGAAGAAAGCAAAGAAGAAGAGAAGTAGTAGACTGACGACAAGTCTCAAGATCCCGCTTTTATTTAAGAGCTTTTGTTTTGAAAGACTTCGCAGTAGGGAGCGCATTAATGCGCTCCGCAGATCTAAAAGTCAAAACCATTTAACCGCGAATAGCGCGAATATGCGCGAATAGGGGTTTATGCTCTTTGGTTTTATTCGTGTTCATTCGCGCTATTCGCGGTTAAATGGTTTTTGGTCTTGATAATAAGGGGATTCCGGGTCAGGCCCGGAATGACGGTTTTCGACTCATTTTGGCAATATTGCTTTCAAATTAGATTGACGTGAGCCTGGGGTGACAGCCTATGTGATTTTAGGGCTGTCTACAGTCTGGAAATAGAGGAAGTGGGAATTTGCGTTGCTGGATTGCTTCGGGCTTGATGGCTCGTGACCTCTGTAGTGTCGTTGCCCTCGCAATGACGTTGCTGGAGGCTATTTCTTATTAGGGAAGCTACGTTATATTCAAGAACGTCATTGCGAGGTAGGTCGCATACCCGAGCAGCAGGCAAAGCCTGCGACCAGGGGCAATGATAAATGTGCAGACGGGGATATCAGGCCCGAAGCAATCCAGCGATGCATTCCATATCGATGCAAATTGGTCGCTACTGAAATAGGGAAAGAAGTAGGTTTTCATGCTAACAAAGTTTATTGGCGATAGAAAGTTTCTGCGGACGCTTATATTTTTAGCCCTGCCCATAATGCTGCAAGACCTTATGTCCCATTCTGTTAATTTTATGGACGTTTGGATGATGGGGCAGATATCTGATGAAGCCGTGACAGGTGTTGGCCTGTCCAAGCGGCTGTTTTTTCTGTATGTTCTGCTTATTTTTGGCGTAAATAGCGGCGGTGCTATTTTTATGGGCCAATATTGGGGCAAGGGCGAAATTAAGGGCATACACCGGGTTTTGGGTATTGTATTTGTCACCAATATCATTTTGGCCTGCGTTTTTGCCGGTATTGCTCTTTTCGCGCCGCGCTGGTTTATGTCTATCCTTTCGCAAGACCCTCTTGTTATAGAGCAGGGTGTGCAGTATTTGGCTGTGGCATCGCTTATCTATCTGCTCACGTCCATTTCCTTCACCATCATAATAGCCCTGCGCGCCATACGCCAAACAAAAATACCAATGTTTGCCAGCGCGTGTTCTTTGGTGGTTAAGCTAGCTGCAAACTATTATTTTATTTTTGTGCTGGACATGGGCGTTGTAGGCGCGGCATGGGGCACGGTTTTTGCCCGCGCAACAGAGATTACAGTACAAATCATACTAATACGCAGCTTCCGTCTGCCCATTTTCACAAGAATCAGGCAGCATTTTGCCTTCGATTTTGGCTATGTGAAGAGCTTTTTCAAAACTACACTACCTGTCATAGGCAATGAGTTTTTCTGGTCTCTGGGTATTTTTATGTACGATGTGGCCTATAGGTTTACAGGTACCATGGGTCAGGGGGCTTTCCATATTTCCGATAATATTCAGCATTTCTTTATGATAGCGGGCATTTCCATTGGCGCCGCATCTGCTGTTACTATTGCAAACCACTTAGGAGCCGGCGAGCGGGAGGAAGCCATAGATTCTGCGCGGAAGTGCGTTAATATAGGCTTTGGCGTGGCCTTGCTTATGGGTGTGCTAATGTTTACCATCGGCCCTATCATTGTTGGCACATACGATAGCGTATCTGCATATGTGCAGGGGCTGGCCTCTACAAACCTAGCTGTTATCAGCCTTTTTATGATACCACGCACGATAAATTATTTTTACATTATAAGCATATTGCGCCAAGGGGGCGACACGATGTATTGCCTAATATTGGATGTAGGCTTTGTATGGCTGGTAGGCATCCCCCTAGCCTTTTTGGGCGCGTTTGTCCTGGGCTGGCCAATATACATGGTTCTGGCACTAGTGTATGTAGAGGAAACCATAAAGTTCTTTGTTGTAAGGGCCAGGGTGCGTAAAAACAATTGGGCAAATAAGCTTGTATAAAAAATGCCTTTGAGGGAGTCCCCAAAGGCATTTTTATTTATAGTCGTTTAACTTGAAAATAGGCTCCTGCTTTCGCACGAAAAGACCATGAAGCGCGCTCTTTTCGTGCTCGACATGAGGCCTTTTTCAACTAAAACGACTATATCATTCTATAGAAAACGCAATATTGTTCGCGTGGTCGCCGCTTCTTTCCAGGTCTGTTATCATATCAGAGAAGATGACTCCGCATTTTGGGTCGCAGCTTTCTGCTATCAGCCTGCCTATGTGGCTTTCGGTGAAGTCTTTGGATAGCTGGTCTACCCCTTCCTCCAGCTCCCGCACCTTGGCCAGCCTGGATTCGTCGTTATTTTCAAAGGCATATAGTGCTTCGTTTGCCAGCTTCATTGTCAAATCGCCCAGGGTTTTTAGCTCTTCGATAGCATCGGCGGATAGCTTCATGTCGCTGCTATCGCTCATCAGGGCTGTGTATTCCGCAATATTCTCCGCATGGTCGCCAATCCGCTCCATATCTGTCAGGGTTCTAAACATCTTGCCCACCCTTTTGGCTTCAGCAGTAGATGGGGTCATGTTGTTGTTAATCCAAACCAGTTTCGATGCGATGTTTTGATTAAGATAGTTGATGATGCTCTCGTTCTCCAAAACCTTATTCGCTTTGTCCATATCCCTATCAAAAAACGATTCTAGTGCCAGCTCCAGATTCTTATTAGCAATTTTTCCCATACGACATAGCTCCCGGTGGGCATTAAGAACAGCTACAGATGGCGGCTGTATGACTTTTGTGTCTATATACAGCAGCTTTCTTTCGTATATACCGTCTTCGTCCTCGCTTTGCATGGGGATAATCCTCTCCATCAGCTTTGCAAGATAGTTCGCAAATGGCAGTAGCAGGAACAATGTCGCAAAATTGTATAGGGTATGGAACATGGCTATCTGACGTGCAGGCTCTGTCCAGGCTGCCTGGAACCAACCCAGAATTGCAGGAAAGGCAAATATCAGGGTACCAAAGACCGCGCTGCCAATGATGTCGAATGTAATATGGAATGTGGCGGCGCGCTTGCTGGCGCGGTTTGCAGGTATGGATGCTATCAATGTAGTTATGCTGGTGCCAATATTTGTACCTAGTATGATAAACGCGCCGGTTTCAAAGGGTATGGGCACGCCTTGCAGATACATTGCGACCAAAACCCCTGTTGCAGCAGTAGAGCTCTGCACAGCTGCCGTGAAGGCAAAACCGGCAAGAAGAGCCAAAAATGGGTTTTGGAAGGCCACCAGAATGTCTTCAAAGGCCGGGGTGTTTGCAAGACCCCTAAGAGGGCCGCCCATGGTCGTAATGCCAAAGAACAGTATACCAAAGCCCAGAATAACATAGCCAATATTTTTGATATTTTTTTTCTTAACAAACAGATGCAGGATGATGCCCACAAAGATAAACAGCGGCGAATATGCGTCTATTCTGAAGGCTACCAGCTGTGCGCTAAGGGTTGTGCCCACATTTGCGCCCATAATAATGCCTATTGCTTGGGACAGATTCATTAGCCCAGAATTGACAAAGCTTACCGTCATAACCGTAGATGCCGTCGAGCTATTGAGGGCTATTGTGGCGGCAATGCCCACCAAAACAGCCTTTATTCTATTTGATGTTGCCCGCTGCAAAATGCTTTGCAGCCTATCCCCCGCTATTGTTTGCAGGCCGGTAGACATCATTTTCATGCCAAATAAAAACAGCCCTAAGCCGCCCACAACCAAAGATATGTTTGTTATTAGTGAATCCATAACTTGCTCACCAAAATCCTTCCCTCAATAAATTCTTTCACAATCCAGTATATCAAAATTCCTGCGGCAAATCAATAGTAATCTCACCAAAAAACGACAACGCCATGTACCGGCGTCAATGATAGGTTACAAAAAACTTCTGTGATATAATGAACTTACTTGCTTGCATGGCTTAACCCCGGGGTTAAGCCATTTTTCGCGCTATTTTTAACACGTTTTCTTAAAAC
>Ga0131853_10002419_pt1 | contig 33313 bp, 12 predicted proteins | sample TergutLab28metaG_FD_92764 | JGI IMG/M metagenome (GOLD analysis project Ga0131853, IMG submission 92764) | Labiotermes labralis P1 segment gut microbial communities from Petit-Saut dam, French Guiana - Lab288 P1 (version 2) (version 2) | ecosystem: Host-associated > Arthropoda: Insects >... | reverse complement strand
TTTTCAATTATTTGTGAAGCTGAGAATATGCAGTCCATGCAGGATCTGCCTTTCCCAAATCCGTTCTGCTCTTCTAATAGTAGGACCTCTGCAATTGCTGTTAATCTCTTTGCAATAATTTTTGAATAGATTTTATATCCAGTATTTAATAAACTAATATCTCTCTAGTTATATGGATTATTTCTGTCTTCTTTTTGTGTATTGGTGTAACAACGGCTGCCCTCCATTCTTCAGGAATATCTCCGTAAATCAGGCAAACATTTAGGAAATTCAAAAATTTATGTAAAAAACTTTTTGGTGCATGTTTGTACAACTAATTATTAATCCCGTCTGATCCTAAAGATTTTCTGGCTTTTAATGCTTTTATAGTTGTTTCCAATTCTTCCACTGTAATTAAGTCAACACAATTTTCTGTTAATTTTGCACGTTTCCTTTCTGTGATGTTATCATTAAATTGTTTAGTCCAGAGTATTTGATAGTAATCTAGCCATGTGTATTCAACTATTGGGTTAAGTCGCAAATTATCTTTTTCAGTTATGTTTACATTTCTAATAATTTTATATGCATTTATCTGGTGTCTATGTAAATCACGTTCAATTCTCCATACAAATGTTTCCCAACATTGCCTTTAAATTCTTCTTTCTTGTTTATCTTTCCACAGTTCCCACTAACCTTTTTTATTCTAGTTTGTCAGTTTCAGAACGTGTTGTAAATAAGCCTTCTTCATGTTTTCAATCAAGTTTTTAATATCCTCATTCCAAAAAATTCGACGCCTTTTGTGTCTTCTCTTTTTCCTTTTGTCTAGAACTTCGTATAAATGATAATGATGCTCTGATTGTTTATTCCTTTGATGACTGATGATTGAAAAAATCAATAAAACCCGCCACCAAAAATTATTAATATCTATTCTAGTTTTTCAGCGGGTAATATAGCAGTGGAAATGTGTACATTACACCTGACATATATGTCCAATTTTGAATCCAAAAAAAGTGCATAAAGAAATGAACATTTTAAATTTTGCGATCCGTAGACATGGTCCAACCAGTCGGAGGCAGTGTATGCAATGTACTGTTGTTTCGATTTTTAAGACTTCGTAAATCATAACAAATGTCACGTGAATGGATATTTTACCCTACATGATATAACATGACACAACCTTTAGACTCAGCAAGATTATTGAAAATTAAGGACCACTGATACTTTGCGACTACATCTAGGTTTTTTTGTTTTGCTGACCGTTCATCTCGATATAATCGTGTAAAGAACAACCAACTTGCTGCACAACTTATTCTTAGTATATTTCTTCAATCTTTACATGTTTCGGGCGTATCTAGGCCCTTCATCAGGAGGTACAACCTAGGTATAAAACAACTGGTATTTATTATTCTTTTTAGATGACTGTCTGTTGTGCTCATTGGATGGGAGGTTGAAGAAATATACTAGGAATAAGTTGTGCATCAAATTGGTTTTCTTTACACGATTACATTTAGCTTATGTGGCATCGCCGTAATGGTAACGCGCCTAAAGAATAATTAGGCCTACACAATTACTTTCAAGGAAGACATAAAATTTTGTCCGAATTTATTGTATTAGAAGCGTATAGTGCTTGCTGACTTGTAATAATGGGTTCGAGGCCAAAACTTACTAAACCTTTTACCGCAATGTTTGTGTCAATACTTTATGAAGAACTTTATCTAACAGCGCGAAGGTAAGCGAGAAATTTTACAGCAGTACTCTATGAAAACCAGGAAAATAAAAACGATCCATAAGCTGATATGCAACCAAAAGCTTTACTTTTATCGTATTAATGTCCTTCCTAAAAATGAAAGAATTAGCCTTAAAACATCACTATGCTGTTTGTATGACCGTGTACAGCTATCCCTTAGATTTACATGCAAGTTGGTCTGAGCCTTTAAAATCTAGGGTGAAGAGAGAAACCAACAGGATGAAACTAATTTTATGTTTATTATTAAACTTCTATCTCAACATGTTTCGGGCATCATTATGCCTATCATCAACAGAACAAGACCGTATATTACCGCATATGGTGTTCTGCACTGGTTGTGCTGGCTGTGGTTGTGTGGAGCTGGGACGCGAGCCGTGTGCAGTGCAGAACACCATATGCAGTAGTATACGGTCTTGTTCTCCTGATGATGGGCATAATGATGCCCGAAACATGTTGAGATAGAAGTTTGATAATAAACATCAGATTAGTTGCATCTTGTTGTTTTCTCTCTCTTCAACCTATGTTCATGATGCACGGCCACAAGAGCCTAAAACTTTAAAAACTAGTGGTTACTTTATATGTCATCAAAGTTTAACATTAAAAAATTCCAAGTTCTGCCCACAGAGTTTATTTATGTATTTTGTGTGGATCTAAAAACACAGTGATTATTTCATATTCAGCATTGAATGACAGGACTGTATAAAGGACAAACCGTGTTTTCACTGCGCGGCAGGGAGTGGCCTTTATTTACAGTTGAGGTTAATGTCGGTCTTCAAAGAAACAAATATTGTGCGTCAAAGCCGTAATTTTCAGTTGTCTGCAGCAATGATAACAACATGGCGTGTGTGCGAATTTGTGAGAGCGACCGAAAATAGGGGTATTTGTTTTCAAGGTCTGAAATAATATATGGTAATAAGTCTTGGTAAGGTGTCCAAATTTAGCTGAGACAATATTTTTCTAGATTGTGTAATAAGAAAATGGTGGTCGTAGGAAAAATTTTTTGCGCTTGCAGGTTATGTTGATAATTCATGAACTCGTGGATCTACGTAGGTAGAGCTCTGAGTGCAGACAAACCGTTAACATCGATACACATAACGTATTGAATAGTGTTTATAGTAAAAAGTTACATGTATGGTGAAGATGCGAATTATTGACGATACATCCGACAAAATTAGAATAGAGAATTTGCAGTTAGAAAATTTTTCGCAAGAAAAGTTTGTGTGTATGTATATATATATATTAAGAGACATGCAGAACTTGAAAATTATGCAGTAGATATTTAGCAGAACTTTATTGCAAAGTACCGTCTATACACAATAATTGAATAGCAGTTGTAGTTTTACAACTAGTTAATCAGGCTACATGTTTCGGCCGTTTTATCCGGCCATCATCAGGCCTACAGAGTAATATTTTTAATTGAGGTACATTCGGTAAATCTACCAATGGGGATCCCATTGGTATAGTACCTTAATTAACAATATTACTCTGTAGGCCTGATGATGGCCGGATAAAACGGCCGAAACATGCAGCCTGATTAACTAGTTGTAAAACTACAACTGCTATTCAATTATTGTGTATAGACGGTACTTTGCAATAAAGTTTTGTTACACATGCACAACGGGATGGCATCATTCAAATATAAGAAATGTAGGCTTTCAGTCCTGCTTGTTGTTCGTGCTTAAAGCATTATAGTCGACATGTTTGCGGTTTACAGCCCCTTGCAATGTAATTGTCCCAAGACTATTAAGTTGTGGCAGTAGAACGAAAGTGTCACGATATAAACATAAAAGTTGTTTTTTATTCCACCGCTTATTAAACCCAATCTCCATAACATCGAAATAAATATGCGTGCACCAACGTTTTGACTCATGAACCATGTAAAGTGCAGATACGAATGTTTATTGCAGTATACATTTCTTCTTATTATTATTGTGAACTGATTCCTACCTGATGATGGCTGATGTAGACAGCCGGAACATGTAGCAGCGCTGAAAAAAGGACCAATGTGTTAGATCTGTATGGTTCTGTTTATTGGTTAATATAACACTTAAGTGATAAGCAATAAGCAACAGGGTGATGTCACCCACAATTAGGTACAAGGTTATGCACATTTCCGAGAAACGCACTAGTACTACAAGTGTCTGGCCTCAAATTAAGGTTACTTGGAAGAAAGTATGTAACAGCATAAGGAACCTGAACATTCAAGATAGTCTGACGTCACACACGTCGTAGAATTTGTTTCTTTGCGAGATATATAACCATCACCTTCAAACCAGAAACGAAAGATCATACAGGCCTTGCTACACACACAAAGAGTGGGTGTTTATTAATTAATTTTAATTATATCAACAAGCTTGGGTAAGAAACTGTACTCTGTTTGCTAACTGCTAAAGTGTCTCGAAGGTAATATAGCTTTGTAAATGTTTTCGTGTGCACTGTCTATCAGTCATAAACCTCTTTACAAAATCTTTCCTGTGATACCAACATAAAAAGCAAGTTTTTCTCCACAAATGTTTAAACATTTCATAAAACTCTTGCTAAAATTTGAATTCAACAACTGCTATAGGAAATCCAGAGATATCTCTGGCAAACAATCAGACACGGAAAGGCCAGAGTACAGGTTTGCTATAATGCGTGGCTATAACACTGCAGTTATGTAAGTTCAGAGTTCGCATCGTCCCCATATTTGTGATTGTGTACTTAGAAGAAGTATTTAAACAAAATACACAAGTTTGTGCACGTAAATATGAGTACATCCGTGCTGAATTTCGTAAAGTCTTATCAGAAATAAATCTCATTAAAATACAATTCTTACATGTGAAAACGCCTAGAGCCCAATTAAATTGTTACCTTCTTCGTCAATGTAGACTTAGACTGAAATTTTGTATTTTAAGTTTGAAAGACAGGAAATGCTTAGCGTGCAGAAAATTTGCTGACAAATCGGAATAAATACAAATAAAGGACAAGCAAAATCCAGTACATGGATAACATACAAAAAACCTCGGTGCTAATAGACAGCCTTATGACGGTCAGAATACATCACTTTGTTAATTAAATTCTGTTCTTTTTTATTTAGTTTTAGAACATCCTGAACAATCTGATAACCAATTTTGAAGTCCGGAGGAGAAAAAGAGAGATAGAAAAGACGAAATAGGAGCAAAACCCAAGAAAAACAGAAACCATTGTAACAAACAGGAGTCAATTACATATCGAAGCCAAAAGTAAGTATAATATGTATAACTATTACAAATGCATTTTAATAGATAAAAATACATTGTAATAAATAAGAACGACCACATTCTACACAAAATGTTTTAAGTGGAAATTTTTTTTAATAATATACCAGCCACTCTATAAACAAAATTAGGATCAGACGGGTACCCAGCGAAAGGACTATTTTTGTATGAAGAACCCACACTGAACACGGACTGACGGACTGAACACAGAAAAGTCTCTCTCCTCGTGGGATCTGGAGGACCAACAGTACCACAAAAAAAACCCACAAAATTTGAAACAAGATCAAACATTAATAAAACATATAGGTGTAGCTGATGCTTCCTGTCAGGTAAGGTAAAATATTTTAAATGATCTAATGCATTATAATAGCTATTTATCTCAGTAATTAACCAACTTGATGTACAAAATTTTTGTTTTATAATAAGTTTATTTCATTCCTGTACATGTTTCGAGCACATGTGCTCGAAACATGTACAGGAATGAAATAAACTTATTGCGAAACAAAAATTTTGTGCATCAAGTTGGTTAATTACTGAGATAAATATACTGAGATGCACGGTCAGCAAAACGTCAAAATTTTAGAATAGCTTTGGGGTAAGAAAATATAAAAAAAAAAAAGTTTCGAATTTCTATTGGATGCGTTCCGATTTGTTGGGCGTCCATGGATATAACAGAATCCTTAATAACAGGGACCTCCTTCAGGTACGATGTAAGGTCAATAAACAATAATGCGAAAAAGAGAAAAGCTTAGAGTACGAAATGGGTTCTGCACCTTCAGACTGAGACACTTTTAATAACGAAGATAATTAGAACAAAGAGTCAAATATGTAAGAACGCCCAGGTTTTAATACAATCAGTGCGGTTTGTACAGTTTCACTATGCTATACTCATAAACCAGAATGGCAGTGGAGAAAGGAGCAATTCTAAATTTTACTAACGTTGAGTTTCTTAAAATTAGCAGTGAACCAACGGCTTATAGAATTCATATCATATTGTGGCAGAATGAAGTTATTATGAGATATAATGGCGCGATTTTCTACCCCAGCAGCGAGTACTTAGCACTTTAAGAAAACAAACTGAAGCTGTTTTTCCATCCAATCCTTCCCTCTTTCAGAAAGGGCATTGATTTTCATATGTTCACAGGGTTCGCCCATTAAAAACTACATTTATCTGAATTATATATAAAGATACATTTCGTACCGCGCAGTGAATACACCAGACCTCGTTTATGAAAATCAATCCTTCAGTTCAGCAAAGGTCAATATTCGCTCTCTGGCTTGATTTCCATTCCAACTACATTAACGCAGGTGTGAGCAGAATTTAGAATTTTTTAATGCTTTAGCTTGTGGTCGGTAAAGTAACGAATGGGATTTAAGGGAATGGTTACATTACATAAAATATTTGCGGAGATAACGAAAAACAAAGTTACATAACAGATCCTCGTGAAATGCTTAAAATACCAAAAAACGGCAATGAATAAATTCGATACTTTTTTTTAAAAAAAGAATCTGTTTCTTAAGAAAGTAGGAACTCAGTTTGCATGATCACAGGTGATAAAAAAAACCCAGCAAAGCAATGTATGAGAAACAAAGTCTAAAGCACCACTAAGATCAAAATATATGGCATTGACTTGATGCTGAATTATAGCTAATTAAAAAGTCAAAAGAATTTAACAATTTGGTAATGGCCTTTTGGATTTAGTGAAAACATGCTGAAAAATATTTAATTTAAACTTTAAACAGCATAAATCACGTTCAAGTATACCAAATGTGAGCAATTTGGAGAGAAGCTGCTAAAACCAGGAAGGGGACTGTAATTGATATGGAAGCCATGGCTACCTAGTCCTAAAAAGGACATGTGACTGATCTCTTCGCCAGTTTGGAAACTATTGCTGACATCGCGATAATCTTATTCTCTATTGCTGGCATGTTTTATACACACAAGATCAGTCATGAATGTGTAGTGTATAATGTAACAGGGTGTAACCTGGGTGTGGTAATTTTATATAGGAATATCCGAAATTTTAACGTAATAATAATAATAATAATAATAATAATCTGCTTAGGACAGAATTGACCACAATATTCAGAAAGTCTCTTGGTATCGCATACACGGGGATAGAAGCGGCTATGGGTATGTTACGATCATGTATATGAAGCCAAAACCTGAGGACAGATGTAAAAATAAACATCGTAGTGATGAGGATAGAAATTTGAGTGAATGAATTTCGATGACTGATGTTGATTCTCTTACATAATTAAACTAGTCTGTCACGAGCAGTATCTTGGATTCATAAACACCGGATTTCTTGGAACATGTTAAGCAAGGTTTGGTATTGTTAGAAATGTGATATCAAATAATGGTTGTTTAAAGACGTTTCCTTGAAAGTATGTCAAACACTCATATCCCTGAAGGTAATACCAATATTTAGCACGAAGAGAAGCCTACGCAACTTATACATTGAAACAACATATTCTCCCTGTAATACGAACACTAAATGGATGGAACACGCATGAACCTCCGTCCGCCTGACTTAATAGGACATCTTGTTAACACGTTTGCAAAATGAGATACTCTTCAATATTCCTTGTTTCTTTAGACGAATGTTTGCTCTTCGGCGTTGTTCGTATTCACACAACACAGTACGAAATCGATGGCACCGACAACAGTAAAAAATAAATTGTCGACAACCAAGTAGTATTGCTAGAACACGGCATGCAGAACGAGCACGAATATACAGATTTTAGAAAACAATTCAGTTTTATACTTTGAGCCCTTCAAATACAAATATTAGGCTACTATAAGTAACGCCTGCTTGAATACTATTTCTTTATTTTGCCTACGGGGAGTGTTATATTTCCCTTAATTTTCAGAATAAAGAATGATAATACCCTAAAACTAACCGGCTGTTCTTTGCACTGGAGACGCAACGTTCCCTGTGACGTACGAACCGAAATTTCGAGCATTATTATGGTTACATATAGTTAACTTTGTCAGTTTAGAAATATAAGCAATGGCCTTTACACCGACACAACATAGGTCTATTGCCACGGATCACAGTCCTTCTTGAAAATCAAAATTTCGTTAGCTAGTGAAGACGTTACCCTCATTTTATTGAACTCGAAGGTTCATCACCGTGTTGACAACAGCTGTCCAATAGTCCCTAACCTGGACCAGACGAACACAGTCTAGAACCACCAATTATATTTCTTTAAAATTCATTTTAATATTACCCTCCCATCTGTGCCTAGATATTCTCACCAAAATCCTATATATACCCTTTCTTCCATGCATGTCACATGTTCCGCCATCTCTTTCTTTTTCACTCGATAACCACCAAAATACTTAAAGAATAGCAAGCTGATTATGCTGAGAAAGTACACAAAGTAAAAGGTATAATTGTTCTTGTGCACGTCATAATGGCACATGGAGGAGTGGAAATACGGCTCCATTTTTATTAGCCTTAACACTGTGCGGAGATGACACCTTCACGAACCGGGCTCCTTGCTCCGAGGTAAAGAGCGGCCGGTACCTGCCGAATGGGAGGGTGTGTATGCTCTAGAACGGGTGTGGCGATTAATGGGCGCGAAAAATCTCCTATCCTACTAGGAACAGAACCAAGATTCCTGGCCATCCAGCCCATAGCCCTCACCATACGGACTACCCTATCCCGAATCCCCACAATACTTAAAGTTAAAATAATTATACAAACAAATGTATCAGGAATTCAAAGTCTCGTGTCGGACAAACACAGATATTGAGGAAAAATAACAAAATTCCAATTGCGTGGCACAGTAGGGAGAGATTAGAAGGGACATAAATTGCTTAGTTGCTCTGAAATATGGGCAGTGGCTGCGAAAGGCAAATGTAATGCAGCACAAATAGTGGAAATAAGCTTTCTACTCTTGTGGAATGAAAACAGAATTTCTGATGTAAAGAAATAATTAGCTACTTCCGCTTAGGGTGGACGAGTTAACAGGGGAGTGCAGAAGACTACATAACGAGGAGCTTAATGATCTTTACTCCTCACCAAATATCATTCGGGTGATCAAATCAAGAAAAATAAGGTGGGCGGGGCATATAACACAATGGGGGAGAGGAGAGACGCATACCAGATTTTGGTGGGGAGATATGAGAGAAGGAGACTACTTTGAAGACCAAGGTGTAGATGGAAGGCTAATATTAAATTGTATCTTCAAGACATTGGATGGGGTAGGCATGGACTGGATTGATCTGGCTCAGGATAGGGACAGGTGACAAGCACTTGTGAATGTGGTAATGAACCTTGGGTTCTATAGACTGCAGGGAATTTCTTGACTTGGTGAAGACCTGTCAGCTTCTAAAGAAGAACCATACTGGATGGAGTTAGTTAGTTAGTTAGTTATTAGCTAGTTCTACTCTAAACTAAACATACGTAGGTATAAAATAAACAACGGAAAGTTGGTACGAGTAGATCCAAGCCACCTGGCCCGTGGTCAGAATTTGTCAGTAGTCTGCACGTACAGCTTCATCATTGGCAGGTTTAGATGTTTACGGACGATACTATGATATTTCTGTTGCGAGCATCCACCAGACTTCATGTTGTTTCTATCCTCTGACAGGTAGCTCAGTATAGACCTACTGTAATAATGTGGACATTCTTGTGGAAGCCCCTGACCAACATGATTCATACGAATGGCGCCCGTCTGTCGATTCTTGGAAACTGAGTTTGAAAGCTTTGCAGCCCTAACAACGCATAACATTCATGTGAAGGAATGATACGTCAATACACACCACTTCGTAAAGCACACGGCGCATGTTCTTGGTATGTACATGTGGGAAACTTTCAAAGCGATAATATTTCCAAGAGATATGAGATTTTCACAGCGGTATTGGTGAAGATCTGAAGCTTCTGGGGTCTTACACCTTGTACACTGGTAAATATTACTAACGTTTATTGGTAACTATCTACCAGTGACATGACGTAACACCGTAGTAGAAACGGATCTCCGATCGCACTTCTTATTGCTTTGTAACTGGACTAAACTTAGTTCTTTTGTTTCATCAGTTAATTGGAAAGCCCAGATGCTACAGATGCGAAATACAGAAGGACTTGCCATTAATGAGATTTTAGGATTTTTATATTTTAATTAGACCTGTATTTTATTCCAGACACAACATTCAGTATACCCAGTACATGGACACGATGGACAAATTGTTAGTTCATTTTCGAATTTATAATTGAAAATATGTTCAAACGACCCACCTATAAACCTACATCGCAGAAAAAAAATTGTTTTCTGTCATCCGACCTTAATCGTTCGAAGAAAGTCTCCGAATATATTTCGAAAATTATTAGCAAGCTTTATGATATTAATTTTTTTAACGAACAAGTAAAGGCATGTGAGCGAAAGGTTTGTGGCAGCGAGTAAAATGTGTATTAACCCTTTAAATGCCGAGTTAAATCCCATCTGCCATTTGCTGGCATTATTAGGAGCTCACCCTATTATCCACGTTAGCGGGGTAAGGGTTAATGCTATTCTCACGTTTTAAAATTTAAACAAGGCATTGAAGCATCCAACATCCTGTGAATTATTTATATGATTCATTCATTCTAAATCAATATTAAATATACTACTGGAGTTATTCCACATAAACGTGATCCTAATTACAAAGCCAATTAAAAATACATTAACATTTATTACATTTCGCTAAAACATACTGAACACAGCAAGACTGCCCAGCTGTAGCCTAACTTACTCGCATTCAACACGCACCTACATCGAGTACCAAAGAGGAATTAACTCTTTTAACGATTCTTTCCTGGCACTCCTCAGCTGCACCTGCAGAATATAGGGACAATCTCTCATATTACCCTATGGCCACTTTCTTCCACCTGCCACATAATGTGTTACACATAATTATTCTATCTTTTCTCATTTGTTGCTGTAAAATTTTGAGTTCATAAGCGAATAAGCTATAAGAGCAGTAAGTATGTACGTTACAACTAGGCTGATAATGCACAGAAGAGATTCCCTCCACCCGTCCAAAATAAACGTACGGCGCCATGACACAAAAAAATAGGAAGAGATTTTGTACTCCTGTTTCCTTGACCTGTTCACTGTCTTTCCGACAATAACTCTCATTCGATTATGATGTTCCTGTTATGAGCAACTTGTCAGGACCTCGAGTGATAAAATGTGAGAATTTCCAGTATCGATGGTTCATATTCTGGTTTTCTGGGCTGTGGCATTTTGTTGTTTTGAAGGGTGTAAGGACAATAACAACTCGTACTGGAGTGTCAAAGTGAGTGGAATAAGAATGCGATCCGTTACACAGGAAAGGTAGCGATTTCCCATTTACCGTTCCCATTGGCTTCATCAAGGTGCCATGTTTTTCCCCCTACTGTGGTTCTTAGATCAACATAAAACACTGTCCGCATGAGTCAACCCTGTCTTCAGCCCAGTCAACTTGATCCTGAAGATGAAGGAATATATTCCCCAAAAATTTTGGTACCCATCCATGTAAAAGAACACATGGTGCCACACACGATAAGATCACAATCTTGAAGTTCGCAAAGGTCGCATTTAAAATTCTGGATACAAGATCTGTAAATTCCGTGCTTGTTGTTCAGTTCGTATTGGTTACTTGATAGTGGAGAAGTGGAAACCAGGGCTTCTGAATTTCGCCCAGCGTCTAGTGTTCAAGAGAGAACAAAAAGTAAAGAAATGTTTCGAAAACTGAAACTGGACCCGTTTCCATCCTCAGGAAAGTAGGTGGAAAATCACCTCCTGGATTGGGCCTGGTAGAAGCTCCTGTTCTAAATCACCGGGCAACGTATTCTAGATTTCTCTAAAGTGCACATCTGAGTATGTGCCTCCCAACTTTTCGCACCATATGAAGGAAACTGATCAAGTATCATAACCTGCTCTTTTACTAGTTGTACTTTCTGGAAAAATGTTATGGACAAATTCCTCAAGCCAAGGGCAATGTCGAAACGTTAGAACTGCACAGTAGTGACTAATAAAGAAGAAAATGTAAGTGAGATATAACTTCTCTACCTGTGTTGTAAATATACAGAATTAGATGTCACGTCTCGGCCTGTTCGTATTAAGCCATCTTCAGGTATGGTCCACAAGAATACATAAAGAAATATTTATATTTTACACTTGCTAAGTACGGAGATCTGGATCTCAATTTTTGACATAGCTTGTGGTTAATATGGATACATAAATTTTTTTTTATTAATTCATTGATTACAAACGGCCTATAAGATGTTAGTTTTTAAAATCCAAGCTAAGTATTTGCCACTTATCTACATCCATTAATGACGAACCAAAAATTTAGCTTGTGTCTTACGTGGTATTTTTTAAATTTCTTAAAATTTAAAAATGTAGACATCTGGCAAGAATCATGCAGAATTTACCTAAAAGTGACACATAGCACGAAAAAGAATATTTGAGGTATTTTTAAACGGGGAGAAAAAAAAAGAATTCAAGCATTTGGATAAACTGAGAACCAAATCTGTATTCACCTAAGTTTTACATTAGGCATATAAAACTGATGTTTTAAGTTCATAAATTAGACAAAAAGCCCACTGCAAATTAGTTATGATATGTGGACTGTCGATAACAACGAATCACGTCAACCACTAAACAAGCTGCCAGGCAAGTGATGCCAGCTTACTGGTGATGGTGTGCTGAAGACGGTGACCTCTAATTGCTGTAAATCGTTTGCTTTTCATTTCCTTCTTAGCGCAGTCAGAAACATGCGGAAAGCTTTGAATGTGTCGATGTATCTTCTAAACTCAGACGCAAAAGAAACTTCATTTGACTGCGTGTCCGCCATGCTAATTCTCTCAAAAATGCACAATTCTCAATAAATCGCAAATTACAAATAAGATATCTGATATAGTTATCTTCATTCATTCAGTCGTTTATTTTTACCTATAAAATTCATAGAAGGAATTGCATATGACAATTTACGCATTTAATTTAGTCAATCGATTTAAAAATGGAACTTCACGTAACAGTAATGTGTCTCAAGAAATTTGAAGTTCTCAGAAAAATGTTGATGAAGATCCAAATCTTGTCAGATATGGCGCCATTTAGACCGGTAAATATGGGTTTAGGGTCAATGCAGAAAAAGGACAATGTTTTTTTGCCTAGACTCTGAAGAAGCAGGCAGCAAACTCCTTCGAAACTTCGGTAACTATTTAGCAATATTCACAGAGTCGTATCACAGAAGACTTCAATAACCAACCTGTCTACCCATTTCACCTCTCTTTTTCACCGGCCTGTTAGAAAAGTGATGGAAAAATAAGCCTAGACAGTCACCCCACACTTTTCGCGGCGGATAGGTTCCAAGAACTGCAGCGGAAAGCTAAAATCCGCGAATGATACACAGCGCCCACCCCAAGCAATATTTTAGTATTCTTAGTGTTACTATTTATAATAATATTTTTTAAATTTTTTAAATTTCAATTCCATTTGGTTATTTAACTAAAATCAACAAAAATAACACACCGAAAGCGTTTTAATTTACTTTGACACAATTTTAATGTTACTCTGCGGCCAGACGCCTTTCGCTGGTCGGAGGGGTAAGTCAGACGGCATCGCATGACCAGCAGCGTCACTTCTACTCACAGCCTCTAGAATATTCTAGAATGTTCTCGAAAGTTCGGACAGTTTTCTTATTTTCATTCTCGAGGCAACCCTAGGAATTTGCGAAACCTCAAAATACGAACCCGCGAAGAGCGACGGGTGACTGTACGCTCAAAGGTACGTCTTGGTATGATAGGAAAACTTTAACCCCTTAAGGGAAAGTGATAACTCTATGTACGACCTCCACTAACCTCAAAACCTCTGCGTTTTGCCTTAGATTGTATTTACGGGGTTTACATTATTCTCAGAACAGAGATTACTTCCCAAGACTGGTTTTGTAAGGCAGGCACAGTGAGTTCTCTTGAAGTACGAACTGAAATTAAAATACAGTATAGAGGAACAACTTCAGTCTGCAGTAATCTGATGTTTTATGTTAAAAAATCACGCTTACTGTTGATTTTCTATAGCTCTCTCTCTCTCTCTCTCTCTCTCTCTGTTTCTCTGTCTCCTATTAAATTAATTATTGCCAAAAGAAACGACATCAGTAACTGATACAAAGTCGTTGGTTACAGACACATGATTATAATCTTGACTTCAGCCAAGTGAATGGAACCCGAGGGCGGGGGTCGACCTGGAGGAATGGAGGGAACTCTATCGATTGCTACGTCATCAGGCAGTGGATGCCACCAAGCTCGAAACGGAGGGGAGGGTGGTTTGATTTGCCTACAAGTCACACGGTATGTGGGTCATGATCGATTTCTCTAAGCATAAAGAAAGTATCTGTATTTGATAAATCTCTTCCATCTCTGGAATGGCTATTATGTTGCGGAAGCACAAAGTATATTCTGTCCCACTACGAAAAAAACCCGGCATCCGTACATAAATACATTACCTCCAAAGCGCCCTCAGCATAACTAGCGTTTTAAAATGTGAGCGAGTCACACTGCGTGAAATGTAAACAAATTAAAGAAAGTCAGCCCTAAATATAAACAAGAAAATTAAAGTATGCACTACCATTAATTTATCGCTTATGTAAATTTCCAGGTTTTCAGAGCGTGTATTGCTCAACTAATGACCTGAATTCTTACAACATGTAGTAATTGTAAGGTATAAACCGTCACGAACACAGTAGACCTTCTTTCAATTTACTTCTGCTTTATACCGACATGAAACTTGGGTTTTCACCTTAAGGTAAGGCTATAAACCTAGAATGGGAGATGATTTTATGTGTTATTTAAAGAAGATGTCAATGTCGAAGTTTATACGGCGTCCAGCGACAGAATGTCTATGACTACTGTGACGTAAACCCTGTCAAAATTACAATTTAATCTAATGAGGATGACAAGCTGCAAACAGCCTATGTCAGCCGTGTCAGGACAGAAGGAAACAACCGGCGGTGTGTTAAAAACCCAAACATTGATGCAGCAATATGAACGAAAACATCGAGTTACATTTAGTTAGGTAACTAACAGCTAACCCTGCAATACGAATGTACGTATGCCCGTAGAATTAGCTTGTTACGAGATACATCTTTACATTTGCAGGGTCTACTAAGTGACAATCTTTCACCCGTTTTAGTAATATTACGAAATGTCGTACTCTTTTTCGCCTTCCTCATCATGGTTCAGCTGGCAACCAGTACTGAAGGTAGGACCTTAATATTGCTGTAACGTACTGTGCGTTTGGTGATAGGCTCCAATTTTGGGCTGTAGTTGTTTTAAGAATAAATTAGCACACATAATTTACGATGAGGAAACGCAATCTGAAACCTCCAGACAATGTCTTACTATATTTGGTGTAATACAAGTGTATATAGGAGAGTGTGAGTTTTATTGGGAGGCGCAGAAAAAGCTCCTTCCCGATTCCACATCATTAGTCACACTAAAACCCCTAGCCTTATCCTCATGGTAAACACCCTCTTCTACGTTATCAGTTTATGCGAGTTTGACCTTGTTTGGTGCAGGATTTAGTGGCACCAGTAATTAGTGGTGCCTTCAATCAGAACAGCAAAACAATGAAGCATTCTTTGGTTGTGAAAGGAAGTGGTCGTGGCCGAATTGAGATTTTACTCCCGAATTTTAGTACAGATACTGGAACAGTGAGGCTAGCCAGTATGGCAGACAGGATTCGAACCTAGCATCTTCCAAATATAAGGATAGGATCTTACCTCTCTGCTAGCCTGTTGAATGGAAAAGCAGTCAGAAATATATCAGGACTAAACAAACAGGGAATAAGAGGAATAAGGGAAATATGTCATTAAGGGATTACTCCCAAATAGGATGATTTGCGTGGAGCGTGAAGAAGAATAGAAATATATATATATATATATATATATATACATTTTACAAGAGCATATCTGTATAGAACACACCACTTTTGAAATGCAGTCAAAGGCAAAAGGTAACAGTGAGGTAGAATTTAGAGAAGTTTAGTTTGAGTGTGTGATAGGATTCAAACGCATCCTATTACAGCTTAAATGCGGATTCTTGTAAACTCGATTTTTAACTTTTGGTTTCCATATAAGCAGGAGATATATAGTTAGACCAGCTTTGCTAATATAACTTTGTATGATGGAGCTCTCTGGTCAGGAATGTATTAAGTATCAAACATGGTACAGTACAACAAGCCCTTCTGTCTGAAAAACATGCAAATTACGCTTCTAACTCGTGTAAGTTCATTAAGGTCGTTTCTTATGCGAAGTGCAGAGACGCTAAACAACAATGCACTTCCCATTTCCACGTTTTTCTCATATACCAGATTTTCACATTCATTCACAAATAAAAATATAGTGCACTGAAGTACGGAGACCTATGTGGCCAATTCTGAAGAGCATCGCGACCGATTCGTCGGCCAGGAAACGGTGTTCGAGATACGTTTTTACAGACTTGACAGCAAATGAACTGGAAATTCAGCAATAAAAGCTTTATACACCCTTATTTCAGTTGTGCTTTTTAATTCTATGACCTGCACGTAATGGTATATTAGAAATGTTTGGAAGTCAGCTCTATGTTTATAAAAAAATTGTGGTTGGGAATGAGGTGACAAGTAAGATCTCGACCCTACGACACTAAAGCGTAAATCGCCCCTTACGTTTTGATTTAGCTCTTCAGCTGACACTCCTAATAACTCCACTGGGGTTATGTGACGTCAAAGGGGAAAGCGTATGGAATCAGAAATGGATAAAATAAAATTTATTACTTTATTTAACAACGATATATAAACTGCCAAATCCATTAAGTATGAAATAGTGTCAGAGCGACTGTGAAAATTAAAAGTGGAGAGACAAGAAATTAAAAAAAAAAAATACAACTACAGACAGAGTGCAGTGTCCTGGCCGCACGGTACATGGGAGGGTTACAGGACAGCCACAAGTTTAAGAAGATTCATGGCAGCGCCTGTAGATTGCAGATATTTATTGACATAAAGTTGAACGAATACAGAAGACTGTTTGTATTAGCTTGCGAGTTGTAATACTGAGGAGAATAAAAGTATTTTGTGTAACTGTTTGCTTAACTTCCGTAAACTAATGTACCTAGGGCACGTCAAAGGGGTTTTCTTCCTAATGCATTCTTTGTGTAAGAGTAATACAGAGAGTGACTGATTTACTTATATGTGCCATGTTCCTTTCGCCCAAGAAATCCGTAGGTTATTGTGCAGATACAGTATCAACAAGCACAAAGCATTCTTGTAGCCTTTCAGTTTTCCCATGTTAGTATCATTCCCCGAATGCTGTACACTCATATTTCTTTCATGACTGCCGAAGCTGTATATTCTGAGCATTTGAAAGTGTCGCTAAATAGAAATATTACCTCCGAGTATTCTTAATTAAGCTTCATCTATCCGTTTCTTAAAAATCAACAGTGTTTTATTCTAAACACATATACATTCTCTTACGCACTTACTTGTGTACCACTCTTAAAGCTCTCTCTACATCCACTCCTAACAAACGTACAAGAGATTAAATATTCAAGTTGTTGCGTTTATCAACTCTGTACCTAGCAGTTATTTAGCACAAGAACTAAACAGCGTATGCACAATTCGTATCCCAAGGATTCGACGCAATGTTTAATAAAACGGGAGAAACCCACCTATTGCTGAAATATCCAGCAACACAGAGGTGGATAGAGGAGTTCCTGTACAGTAAATGACCATATATCAACGACGAAACAGCACTTAGGAAGGTATCCCCTGCCAAAAATGCCACTGAATTGAGATATTAAGGCACCTTTACGTAAAAGATTAAATGTAAATGGGAAAACCAGGCGAAGAAAGCAGAACAGGTTGGGGGGGGGGGGGGAAAAGGGACGGGAGGGAAAAGGGGGTGAAAGGGCCAAAAAAAAAAGGGAAAAAAAAAAAAATTTAAAAAAAAAAAAAAAAAGAAAAAAAAAAAAAAAGGAAAAAAAAAAGGGGGGGGGGGGGGGGGGGGGGGGGGGAGTAAGGACGAGACTGTATGTAGGATTGAAAGGCCATAAACAATATGGATAAGATAAGAAATTTTCAAATCATAATAAATAGCACAAATAAAGTGCAGTCACTAGCAAAAGAGGAAATATGCACTAGCAAAAACTTGGTGTTACTCAGGCGCGCCCAAAGAAATATGTTTTGAAACTCAACTAATGAATTGTTTCTTGAAAAAAAATGGGAGTATGTTCTAACACCGCCTGCTAAAGCACCAAGCTTATCAAAAATAGTCCGCTAATCCATTCTGTTTATTCCAAACCGTCTACTGTCTCGAATGCAATGTAACAGTACAAAACGGCTGTTCTGAATACTTTTTTTCCGCGCTGCGATGGGCTTGAAGAATGACATCTACATATGCAACGCAATTTCATGGAAATACCAAAATTTTAATGATCCTTGAAAAAAATGCTGTCTCTACAACCCTGACCACAAACATGGAAAATATTCTAGTTGCAGTAACATGAAAATGTGGTCACTTTTACGTCACGTCGCTTCGGGAGCTATGCGGTGCTACGGCTGCAAGTGACTTTAGCGTGCACGAGACCAGCGCCTGTCCCCTTACCTCGCAGTGCAAGTCTGAGGTTATGGCGTTCAGCGATCGACATTGTCATGATAACTTCAGTGAGTAGCTAGTGATACGCGTCGCGAATAGTCACATTTCTCGTGACATACCTAACAACTGCTAATGACACATGGTTTGAGAGACGCTGGTATAACAGACTAATTTGCTTACAATTTTTTTTTCCGTCTTCTGAATATATTGTAAGGTTTCGGTAAAATTCAGAATATTACAGGCATATTTCCTGTTAATAAATCCGAAGAAGGATTATGTCGCAGTTCAGAAGCCAGCTTGTTATCGGTTGATAAGTTAACAGAGAAAAATCAACTAATCGTGTCAGTGAAGCAAAGTGCTTTTGAGAAGCTTACAGTTCCTCGGTTATTAAAACATTTTGTCGTAGCGTAAGGATCCCAGATTTCATTACAAGCCATCCCACCCCGATAACTGTCCCTATACTGAGTCAAATTAATTTAGTTCGTACACACACTCCTACACTACTCATTAACGACCCAATTTAGGACTATATTTTCTTCTAGACGTAAGTTTTCAAAGAGGTTTCCTTGCTTCAGGGTTTCCTAAGAACACTTCGCAAGCATTTCTCTGCCCAATACATTAACAAATATTTTACTACAATGGTGAAATATATGTCAAAGTTGCATCTGTTTACACTTCCTATTATAAATTGTGAACTTAATCTTATTTCTATGCGTGGCGAATAACTGCATGGACAACGAGATAAGCCATTTGCCCGACGTCTGTACCCAAAGCACATTGATCAATATTTAACTGCTGAAGTGAGAGATCATCCAACTGCCCTACTTGTAACACGACATGCATGTGACATTCACACAATCGATAGATCTTTTCTCTGTTTTAGTCATCAAATCCGACGCGTCTCTCTTGACGTCCAGACGGTTTTCCATTTGTCTCTTAGCTTTCTGCGAGCTACAAAATTTGGATCACGTAATATTCCAAAGTTATAACTGCCATCTATCAACAAGTAACAAACTCCCTAGAAGACCACTTTACAATGTTAACATTTATACTGATAACTGAAGAATAAAATCCAACTAGATGTCACTTATTACTTTATTATGCTTATGTTAGGCTCAACATGTTTCGGGCACCATTATGCCCATCATCAGGAGCTCACGACGATAACGTTGGTTACCAAACGGCCATTCACACCCGACCCATCACATGAAAAGACCAGTCGTGTTACAGCCTTCGGTCCGGACACTCATCCATCCTGCCTGCACTTAAATCCCAACCAGCAGCTAATCGAGGTATGTACAGTATATTTCTTTCTTCTCCATAACTCAAATTAATACACCAACAGTTCATCGACATGCAAATCTACTATACCCAAAAAGAAACTTCACACACGCAAGTACACACACCTACACTACTGCGATCACACACATGAAAATCATAACTAATAAAAATTAAGGTACATTTTCTACCAACTATGATCACTCGACAAAAAACTACAAAAAATTTCGCACCTAATACACACCACAAATACCAAAACTTACACTAACGCTACTTCATACATCTTCACAGAACCATACGGCCTATGTGGTAACCAACGCTATCGTCGTGAGCTCCTGATGATGGGCATAATGGTACCCGAAACATGTTGAGCCTAACATAAGCATACAAAATAATAAGTGGCATCTAGTTGGATTTTATTCTTCAGCTATCAAGATGATGCACGGTCCAATACACATCAAATTTGTACTGATGTTTAATAATAGATGAACACAGAAAAAAGTCAGCCAGTTCCGGGTTCAATTCCGGGTTTCGTAGCAACGCATGTTATGTTGCTGTTTAGAGTGACTGTATTTTATTTGATCAAATTGTAAGTAACTTGGACTGGGTAGCGTCGAATGTTAAGATTTTGGTATACAGCGAATGTGGAAGGAAGCGGATGCAGCGTAATTTGTGGTATTTACCTGGCATATGAGTGGTGTGATAGACGGTAATAAAAAATGCCTCACACAAGGTAATCGGTTCAACAGACAAAAATCGAACACGTTATCTTCCGAATAAAAGTGACAAACGCCGCTTGGTCCAGTCGTCTCTGTACGATTGCTTACCGCAATGCCTGAGGTAGGCGACATCCTTCATCAGCACGTACTTACATCAGAACGTCTCGGCTTAAAGTAGTGCCACTTACATTGAACGTTGTAAAGACTATCATCAAACTACATTATATTTAAAGATCCAGTTTGTACTGCACGGTAAACAATCTCTGTCACGTTTATAAAAAAAACCGACCAATTGATGCTGTATAGAGAAATAATCGCTGTTTGTCATAAAATATATACAGAACACATAAATATGCTCTTTAGAAACAACGCGGATTTTTTTACCCAAAATCTGGAGGTACATGTAATAAACATTATGCTTTAAATAGTGATTCTTTTAATGATCAAGGTTAGGGAGTTCAGCAGCAAATGACGGACTAAACGGTGAACACCACAAGCAAATTGAACAACACGACTATTTAATAAAGGACCTATTTAAAGTTTCCTCAGAGTCACTTCAATTTATTTCGTGTAACTATAGTACCAAGATACAAAGAGCTACTGACGACAGGTTCTGCACATAGACTACGGCGGGCAAGCAACTTATAATTTTTTTTAAAAATCCATGGAACAGGCTCATTTTTGAGAGTTTAATTTTTCACACAGCTAGTACTGAATTTATGCTCTTTTATAGAACTCAATGATTCATTCATATTTTCAGAACAGCTCGCCTCTAATGCATGTTCTTAGCTAGACAAATCCAATGCAAGTATAAGAATGTTACTTCTTTTAGATCAATTCTATCTGTGTCTGCATATCAGAAGCTCCTTCTTTCCGTAAAATATTTGGATTAAAATGTTATGTACGCAGTTAATCGAACAAGACTTTCTAAATAACATAACCATCTCAATGACCTTGACTGCATCACACGAGTATGATGTTCAATTGAAATTTTATGTCGTGATTGCCTAGGTCAAGACGCAGACTGTCAGCTTTTCAAAAGTCACCTGCCTTCTTGGGTTCATTATCTTAATGGAGTTGGAAGGGAATTAATGCCTTTCTGGCTTCAAACATAAATCCAATTCAAGAAAGCTGATTTTAGTTGCTGAAATGTAAAGTTATTGCAAATTCCCTCGTTCGACGGATAAGGTTTACGTCAACGAACTTCACATAAAATTAGCAATTAGCTTTACTTTAAAGAGGCACAAATATAAGAGAGTGATTAGGATTAAAGAAAACTAGAAAAGTCATTGCATTTCTTCCTGCAGTGAACCCTACTCTCACATCCACCGTGTTAAAATGCAGCGGCGTAGCTTAGAAACCACACATTCACTACAAGAGAAACGACTTACCAGAAACACAAGAAGATGCATGAAGTCCATCTTCTGATGTTTCTTCTAGAACACGACGTTGCGGAAACTGGATCTATTTCGGCATTCGTTTTTCAAGGTACGGGAGCCAACTACTCTCAGTTGTTTGCGAAAGAAAGAGTAACATTGCTTCAGACTGCACTTCAAAATATTGAAAGTTAAAGCATATGGTACACATTAAATGCCACAATGCTCCAAACATTTAGAGAATCATGCTGACGGGAGTTTAAAGGGAAAGCGTGAAACATTAAGAATAACGTGCATCGATGTTGATATTTGAAACCAGAAACCGCCAAATATAAAAAAGAGTGCTAAATACTGTTTCTTAAAAAACACAGAAAAAATTTATTTTATTTACAATGTGTAAAAAGGTAAAGGTAAAGTGATCCCTTAGTAATTAACCAACTTAATGCACAAAATCTTGTTTTATAATAAGTTTATTATAAAACAACATTTTGTGCATCAAGTTGGTTAATTACTAAGATCATACTGAGATGCACGGTCAGCAAAACATAAAAAAAATAAAATGGTCTCGTTACAGGCCCGGTGTGGCCCAGACGGTGGATAGAAGTATAGCTTTACTCTTCCATGACCGCAGCACTAGAAGGGGGTGAGTGGTCAGCAGCACGCCCCGGATACACTTTAACTTAGGAAAGACCAGGTACACATTGTACAAGAAGCTGGGTGGGCCCCAGGGCCGGTCTGGATGGGCGGAAAATCTCGTCCCCACCGGGATTCGATCCCGGACCGTCCAGGCCGTAGTCAGTCGCTATACCGACTGAGCTACCCGGCCCACATTTACAATGTGTAAAGCTGTTAACTGGCAGTATGAGTCGATTAAATCCTGCTAATGATTACTATCGCTCGGTCAGAGTCCCTTTTTCCAGTTTGCTTTCTAAGAACTTGTTAATTATTCAGCCTTTGCTTTGGAGTGAAAATTATTCTCTCACAATAAGGGAAGCAGGAAGACTGAGGATGTTAAAAAATACAGCTCTAAAAAAAAAAAAGAAATTGAACCCAAGAGGGATGAAATAATGGAAAGTTGGAGAAAGTTGCATAATTCCTTCATCGAAGTCAGAGACTGGAAGCGGGAGGCAAGATACCTTTCTGAAGCTTCACGTTCTGCCGAAGTTCGTGGTGCCAGATACAAAAAGATAATATCGTAGGCAATAGCTGCGGCGAGAATCCCCAGTCTTATGAATTACTTTCGAAGCATATTAGCGGAAGTTTTAGACACTGAATTACGGGAAACCTGATGCATTATGACTTTGTGGTTAAGACTATAACGTACTGAACGTGGCACAGGTCAGGGTGCTTGGAGGCTATCGAAATATTCTCCTTTTTTGGCGGCAAAACAGCGATACACAAAATGTGAATCGATAAACCGAAATGGAATTATTTCAGTAAGATGTGCGTCCAATTTCAACAGCGCCACTGCGATGCCAAATAAATTTGTAACCACTGTGGTGTGAAGTAATCATACAGGATTGTAGTCAATTACTTTACGCAATCGATATTTCTGAACCTTCTCCATGTACCGTAGACATACAACATACATACACACATACATACATACAACATACATACATACATACATACATACATACATAAATACACACACACAATTAATAAAGACGATTTAATTTCTTTAATGCCCATATCTGCAAGTTACGTGTAAAGTTCTGGAGCCGGTGTAGCTCAGTGAATATAGTGACTGCGGTACGGATAAGTCTACCTGAGGATCTTTGTGCTTTTCTTTAGTCTTATCGCGTAAATTATTACTTCGTATCAGTCCACGATCGCTTCCTCCACATCCTTTCCAGTTCATTATTCACTTGTCATCATATCGTTCGACGCTGCATATTTTGATTTATTGGCATCGTCGTTAAATAAGCCAATGAATAAATAAATCGAGAAACGGGGATGGATTCCAGGAAGTAGCACCTCCTTTCGGATGGCTGTACGTTCACACACCCTCCTATATCACCGGTAGAGGAAGCTCTGTCCTCGCGATTAAAGCGATTCTCTCCTGTCGAGGTTGACCATTTAAAGACCAGTGGTAAATAGGTACACATGTCAGCTAAGTTACCCTCAGAGTTCCAAAATTCAGACTTCTGTAAGAGAATGAAGCCCAGTCCCCCCTCCCTCAACCCTTAAAACAAAGAAGTTTCATTTATCTCAGTAATTAACCAACTTGATGCACAAAATTTTGTTTTACAATAAGTTTATTTCATGCCTCTATATGTTTCGAACACCATGTGCTCATCATCAGGAGGTCAAAATTGTATTATAAAGCCTCTGGTATCATCGCACTTATAGGTGTGATGAAACCAGAGGCTGTATAATACAATTTTGACCTCCTGATGATGAGCACATGTGCTCGAAACATGTAGAGGCATGAAATAAACTTATTGTAAAACAACATTTTGTGCATCAAGTTGGTTAATTACTGCGATAAATATACTGAGATGCACGGTCAGCAAAATATAAAAAAAAGTTTCAGTATTCTGTGTGTTTGTGGGCCCCAAGCGCCACGGTGATTTTTGGGTCCTTTTGTACGCCACTGATACACAAATTGCACCAATATTAACAAACGTTCGATTTTGCTACATTTGTATTTGTGTTGAATACTACTGTCATAACAAACACCAGTATTTGTGTTGCGTATGACTCTCAAAACAAACACCAATATTTGTGTTTCGTATGACGGTCCCAATAAACATCAGTATTTAAATTTAGTATGGCTCTCACAACAGACACCAGTATTTATGTATTTACTACTGCCACCCAATACTAAAAAAACACAAATATTTGTGTTTCGTATGAGTACATATACCAGAATTTGTGTTTTGTATGACCCTCACAACAAACACCAGTATTTGTCCCTAAACAGTATTAATAGATTTATTTCTATAGTGAAGGTTATCTGTCATGCAAGTACTGCAACACTTTATAATTCACAGGAATATGAATCTTCATAAATATAAGAAATTGGAGAAATTTTAACCTTATTCCCCCATAATTCATGACTTGGTGCCCTTAATGTTACGAAATAATTTATCTTAATTCAAATTTCCAATAAGTCACTTGAAATTCGGCACACATAAACCGGAACATTGGCAGCGTTGCCAAAGTGATATTGCCATAAAATTTTCTCCACGGCATTATCCAGCTATGTAGCACAAGAAATGACAATAAAATAATACAGTGGCTATCTTTTATTGGAGAGATAAAGCAGCCATCCCCATATTTACCGATTCTTTGTTTAATGAAGGATAAAGTTGCTTTCATGTGAGTTACACATTTTAAATCTCCCCACAGGACACCGGACACCACACCGAATGCAGATGATTACGTACCTATCCCAAAATTTGCACTTCTTGATATTGTACCTTAATTTTAAAAACTATTCTTATTAAAATGACAGTTTTATCTGTTGTTTTGTATGGGTGTGAAACTTGGTCTCTCTCACACTGAGTGGGAAACATTGGGCGAAGTTGTTACACATTTGGGTGTTGAGGTAGATACGAGGGGGTGCTGATAGGTCCTTAGCCAGACCTACTTCCCGATGCCGTAGGACGGAATTGATAGTGTCGTTGGAAAGAGGGGTCTGTCCATGTGCCGAATTGCAAGTCTTTTCTTGTCACAGAGGCCGAAAGGAAGCATGTCAGGCGACGCGCGCGATTTCAACAACATGGAGACGCGAGCAGTCCTCAAGTTTTCTTTTCCTGCAAGGCAAGGCGCTGAAGGAAATTCACGCCATTCTGACAGAAACATTAGGGGAACATGCCCCATTATTATTAAATAAGTGAGGAACCGCTAGCTGGAGCCAGTTTTATCAAAATTAGTCACAACATTGCTAAAGTGTTTAATCATCAACTGTCTTGTTTGTTCCAAAACTGATTCGGCTTTTGTGTAAGAAATTGGTAACTACTTTAAAAGAAATTTCTGAGGAAAGAAAGTTTTCTGAAAAGTTACACAGTACTTAGAAGGAATTCAACTATAGGAAATGTGTGTCTAAAATTGTAAGTATATGAGTACCCTATATATAGGCTCCATAAATAACTGCATTCACTATTGGAGTGCCGAGACCTTCATAAATATTCCAGTTCACTTGCAGCTCTACTTAACTCTTTCAAGTTTCTCTGAATCAAAAAAAAAAACTTCAAATGCGAAATTCACACGGTGGTGACTATAAAGTTTAATACATACTGGCATATTACACCGTATAGTAGTACAGAGAGCTGTCGAAATGCGCAGAAAAACTTTTTCCAATCTTCACATTGGATGTAAATTCTTCTACCGTGAAGGTGGAAGCAGCAGCTTCTTCAGAGAAATCGGATACTTTCTACCACAATTGACGGCGTCACAGGCCAGACAACAGCAATTTCAACTAAATAAATGTTTCGAGTATTTATTTCTACTATCTGACAAACACAACTGTGTAGATTTAACGTTTGTGTTCCCGTGCATCTTTAGTGTAATCACAATTGATAACCAACAAGATGCAACTATTTTGATTTATTTACTTCTAATCAGCTCTACATGTTTCTGGCGATGTTTTTCGCCCATCATCAGGAGCTCATCGCTGTATCTACAGCTTCTGGTATTGTCCACTGATGTTGCTGCTGGCTGGTGTTGCGTGTTGGGTGGAAATCAGTTGCACCCAACACGCTACACCAGCCAGCAACAACATCAGTGGACAATACCAGAAGCTGTAGATACAGCGATGAGCTCCTGATGATGGGCGAAAAACATCGCCCGAAACATGTAGAGCTGATTAGAAGTAAATAAGTCAAAATAGTTTCATCTTGTTGGTTATCAATTGTAATTACAACTGTGTAGATCTTGTATCTCAGATTTATTCGATACTGCTACATATTTCTGCTATTCACTTCAGCTATCATCAGGCACAACATTAGCTCACAGATAGAGTAAAAGGGGAGGGACATTTGTCGGGATTTATTTTAAATGTATTAGGCTTAATTAACGACAGCGTTACCTGTGAAGTTTAGGCAGCATATGTAAGAGATAGATGTATATGGGGCATTGGTAGAATATCGACAGGGGACACCGAATTAAAATAAACACTTCGCTTATCCGGCACAACTGAAGATTAGTACGTGCAGGTAGATTTTTCTGACAGATAGGACAGTGACTTATGAAAAGCACTTATTAAAGTGGACTACGACGGAATACACAATAAGTATAAACATGTTTACAAAATATTGAAAACAATAAAATCTGCATCAAAAGTTAGTGAACTTTTGATGCAGAAAAACAAAGGCGTTAACCCATAAAATTAGGGCTGCCCAGAGAAAATCGGGAAGAATCGGACGCCTACGAAAACCATATATTTTTAGTAACTAAGATCGTAGGTTTTTGAGAATAATGAATTTAGTTAAATAAGTTGCATAATACAATATCCTTGTGAGCGAATACATACACTGGCTGGAAAGAAAGCAATAACCACAAAAAATAAAAAGCATGTCGCTCTAAACAGTAATTCGTGTAGTGTTTTAGTATCCTACACACGTTCCGTCTGTTTTTCAGTGCCACATCAAGGGCCAAACGTAAATAAAAACATGTTCGAATTCTCCAGTCGCGGCTTGTGTGCGATCCTTCAAGTTGTTCGCTCTTGTATGCATAATACATAGTTCCGTTCCATTGCTTCACAAGAAAATGAATGAATAATTTTGCCCAAGCACAGAGAATAAAAACGTTCATTTTCTTTCCTTTCCTCACGTGTTAAACCACGGCGTGATGAATGTCATTTACCTACACACGGATTTTATACATGTCGTACTTCGCTCAAAGATAAAGTTCCCCTTCTTCGTTGAAACGGATTTTTTTGACAAGAGCGTTTCATGTTCTGCAATTAGGACTTAAAGTTCAGGTAAAATTCTAAACATGCCACCTTGTGGGTTGGTGTTATGTGTTGCAGTACTCACAAGCAATAAAGCAGGAAAACAAGGCGTTTTGAATTATTTTACTCACACACACAAACAAATACACACACATACACACAAATACACACACACATACACACAATACACGCACAAATACACACACACACACATACACATACACATACACACACATACAAACACATATACACACATGCACACACATACACACACACACATACACACACACACACATACACACACAAATGCATACACACACATACAAACACACATACACACATACACGCACAAATACACACACACACATACACAGACACATACACACACATACACACATGCACACACAAATACACACACACATACACATACAAATGCATACACACACATACACACATACAAACACACATACACACACACATACACGCACAAATACACACACACATATACACAGACACATACACACATACACACACAAATGCATACACACACATACACACACACATACAAACACACATACACACACATACACGCACAAATACACACACACACATACACAGACACATACACACATGCACACACATACACACACAAATACACACACACACATACACATACAAATGCATACACACACATACACACATACAAACACACATACACACACACATACACGCACAAATACACACACACACACATACACACACACACACACACTTGTCTGTGACACGTTCCATTCGTGGTTAACCCGAAATGCAGACCTGCTATATATATGGTCAATTTTGTCTGTACTTTACTCGCTCGGTCTGAACTCTTTCCCTTACACATGCAACCTAAGTTAACGAAACTTTCCTATCACATTCGGATCTAATTCACGGATTAATAACTCTCTTCGACTTTTTTTTTAAATTTCCGTTGAACAGCAATTGCCAAATCTCTTTGAATAAAACTCCTGCCTGTAAGACTTATCTCTCTCTCCACCTTAGTTCTGTGCTGTATTGCAGTGGTATGAGCTGATTTTACTCGCAGATGCGTGCGCGAGCGTGTGTGTGCGTGTGTGTATGCGTATCTGTGCGTGAGCGCGCGCGCGCGAGTGTGTGTGTGTGTGTGTGTGTGTGCAAACAAAATCATCGTTGTGTTGCCGTTCACAAGGGCTTTCTTGTAAGTTTTGTGTATGAAACTATTACTACCTTAACAACAAATTTCTGTAGTCGATGCCACCTTTCGTGACGGTCTGGTTTTGTGACAACCAAGGAGAAATTTGTCCATTCCTGAACGTAGCCGTCCCAGCTGATATAATAAGAAATGTCAGAATATTTGCACTATAAGTGCTTTCTATCAACCTAGTACGTTTTATAGTTCCAAGGATTTAGACCTCAAGCCAGAAAAGATGGAATAATTTTACTTAAAATATTCGGCATAAGAGCCAAAACACAGCTAGTTAAATGATATATAATGCGGAAAATCTTAGCACGTAGTACAAAGAAATACAAAATACAGAGTATATACCATAAAACAGTTAGGGTAACCTACAGGAATAGAGCTTACGTGAATTCTGATTCGTAAATCTATCGGATTCATTTAGGTGATGTCGAAGAGATGAACGTAAAGGAAGTCAATAATTAAAACGTGGTTTTCTTTCAGTATAGTTGTGCAACGCGTCAGCAAACTTGTAACATAAACATAAACATTGAATTATTTTACTGTAGTCATACCACATCTGTGCAGAAAATTATGGTAGCAGAACTGACTTCCTACACAACTCGCCCCTCACTTCCAAACTCCACCATCGCACATGCTTGCTTAGTTGCTAAATTGATCAGACAGTGGCGCAACATAGAAACACTGACTTCAGAGCCCGTTTTGCCTTTGAATACAAAAGCTTCATGAAGTGGGCAGGCATGCTCGTGTGGACAATACAAATTGCTCGCAGGAAGCCAGAATGGTTCCAGACAAATAGTGACTGCCAACAAGGCGTCGGAACCTTTCCAGAAAAAAAAGAGCATTACTACAGGGAAGCCGAAATGTACAGCGCAACAAACACACAACAAACGTAAACTCCTAGAATAGAGGCGGATGAAATGTACGTATATTTGTACTAAAGGAATGGCTCCACACAATGTGTTAACTGTTGAAGTGAATCCGGAATAGATGAAGGTTATTACCAACCATCCAAAACAATCCAAATAGCAAGCAGAGTTTAAAGTTAAACCATTAAATTTATAGTAAAAAAACAAAAATTTCCGAACAAAAAGTAAGCATTAAAAATGAAGCCGAAATAAATGCAAGTTAGTATTAAGCAGTCACAGTGACTCACAACAAACACGTGTTTCCTTAAATGAAGCCGTCAAGAACTCAGTTTTATACTGAAAAGCCAAAACGGTTTCTGCAAGACAATCAGAGCTGTTCCAGACGACAAATAACTTTACTTCAAACAGCTGAAAGGAACGTCTTTTCAGAAGGATATTGTAATGGAATCGAAAGGGTTCTAAACTTCTATGTCGATTCTATGAAACAAAGCTACGTACGAAGTCTATCGGAGCATAATTTGTCTGTCTGTCTGTCCTCCCCTGAAAGGAATCCAGTTTTATCAAAGGCAGACAGCTTCTGCCTCGCAAATCCGTCATTGAACCAGTTCTGAAGTTATAAGCACTATGAATGCAACGTTACATTAGATTGGCAATGTATTGTTGGTTCAACGGTGCATGTGCATAAGAATACCATCTTGAGAAGCTGAACTATTGCAGTTTCTTAGTCTGAGAAGAGCTTCAGAAAGCGTCATGAAAGTGAAGCTGGTGTTTATGCAAACAAACAGGTGGTCACTAGAAATTCAAAACAATATTAACCCTTTCAAGACTGAGATTAGCTTTGTTTCTTTGTTCATTTGTTTTCCAAAATGTCTCCGTATATCTCCGTTTATTTTGTTGTATGTTTGCAATTTGTCTTCTAAATAACTTTTGTATTCTGATATGCGATACCCCAAGTATTTAAAATCTGTTACTTGTTCAATAATATTGTCGTTTACCACAATTATTACCCTCTGTATGTGGTTCTCCCACATCGCCTTTGACTTTGTTTTTGTACTAGATTAAATTTTTGAGACACTTACTTGGAGTAACAAAACTAGATAAAGAAAAGAATCAATGTATTAGGCAAAAAACGGGAGCACAGAACATAGTAAAGGAAATAAAACAGTATCAGAAAAAGTGGCTACAACAAGTACACAGGATGGACACAAACAGACTACCAAAACAAGCACTACAATGTAAACCAAAAGGACGAAGGAACATAGGACGACCGACGAAGAGATAGAGGGACCAACTTCATCTTGAGGATCAACGAACAGGAAACACGCCTAACACTTCAGGAACATTATGATGATGATGATGATGATGATGACTGAGATTAACTGGTCAGGCTAACACAACTACATTTTTCGTTAAAACGTTACATGTTTCGGCCTAGAGATCGGCCATCATCAGACTAATATACATAGACGTAAAAAAACAGGTAAAATGCAATATAAATACATCACCATATTTATATTTTTCGTTGAATCCCACAATTCCGCAATTATTTTTATTTTAAAATAGAAATTTATAATAAGTTCCCAAATTCTGAGTGATGCGTCAGCCAGGCTGCATTTACAAACAACACCTGACAGTCTTTTTATTTGAACACTTTAATACTTTTAAAGACAAAAATAAGCCCTTCATCTATTTTTGCGGAATTAAAAAGATACTAATATCAAGATATTGTACCTGCCATCTACCTATCATCGACCATATAAAATTTTACAAAAAAAAATTTACATTTGTTATTGTAAAATAAAAATGATTATAAAATTTTAAAATCCAACAATAAGACAAACATTAGGATGGATTGCATATTGCATTTTACTTCCTTTTTAATGACTACGCATTTTAGCTTGATGATGGTCTATCTTCAAACTGAAACATGTAACTTTTGAACAAACAGGCAGTCTTGTTAGTCAAACCACTTAATGTTGTTCTGAATTTTCAAAGCACAACGGGATTAATTCTGAGCAGTTAGTCACTAGGAATGCTAGAACAATCACTTTACATGGTTATATATGTAATGGTTCAAGAGGCAATGGCGTCACAACGGCACAGCGAAACCCTACTGATCTGCGAGATCTGAGGTTCTCACAGTTACGGCGAAGAGGACTCCAGTCTCATAAAATGTGACGCCGTGTTGATTATTATATAGTCACCAAAGTTGCGGAGGGGCTTGCAAATTTCTTTTTGGAGTAGTGCAAAAACGAGAATTTGGACTACCCTGAAGATGGAGGCAGAAAGCTATGATACCTACACTCCAACGTACAATTCATCATAATCCAGAAGAATGGGATTCCCTACTGCCTTACTGACAAAGTTACTGTTCCAGTTTTGACGTTCAGGTGACCGTGCATCGTTAAATATGCTTACAATAAAACCAACTAGATGCACTAATTTACAAATTTATTTTTGGAATAAAACTCTACATGTTTAGGACAGTTCCTCTGTTCATCATCAGGAGTTTTGCACTGTAAACACAGCAAACCTGTATGACATATACCATTGCTGTGTTTACAGTGCAAAACTCCTGATGATGAACAGAGGAACTGTCCTAAACATGTAGAGTTTTATTCCAAAAATAAATTTGAGAAATTAGTGCATCTAGTTGGTTTTATTATAAGAATTTCCTGTCCCAAATAGACTATTAAAATAAGGGGTAAACAAAATGTGGACACAGTACCCCCATTAAAATTATGTTAGCAAACAACCGTATACTGGATGTGGCACTATAGAATCTGATCGAAATTTATCGATGCTTCGGAGAAACACACTGCCTTCATCTTCAGGAAGGTCTTCTTGTCAGAAAATGGCAGTCTGCTTCATATTCATCACCGTCACAGCCTAGAACTGCGCACAATAATGTTCAACTCCTGTCATTATCAAAAGTGTAACTTCGAGATAATTTGTAAAGTTTCATTGGCGCAGCTTCGTGGTTCTTTTGTTTTAAATCATCCCAAACTGTGTATAAACTAACAAATTTAGGCCCTCTCGCAAAGTTGTGACAAGCGATTATTAGCTTCGTAATGCCTTTCCACCCATCCTTCCGCATGGAACAACTTCGTTCCCACTAAAAGGATTTTTACGAGATCTTTTGTTTTGTACTTCTATTAACCTTTAGGCACCACGCATCCTACACAGGGTGTCCCAGGAGGAATGTGCCAGACTTCGGGATGATGTTCCTTATGTTAAAGTATACCGATATAACCCAAGACACCTATGTCCAAAGTTGAACGGTTACGGAGATAATGGCCAGAGAAGTTTGAAACTTTGACAGCTGTTACACACTTATTGATTGCCAAATACATATTAAAACTGGCAGGAATATGTGGTTTCTGTAATGTTAATATCT
>Ga0131853_10002418_pt1 | contig 33318 bp, 34 predicted proteins | sample TergutLab28metaG_FD_92764 | JGI IMG/M metagenome (GOLD analysis project Ga0131853, IMG submission 92764) | Labiotermes labralis P1 segment gut microbial communities from Petit-Saut dam, French Guiana - Lab288 P1 (version 2) (version 2) | ecosystem: Host-associated > Arthropoda: Insects >... | reverse complement strand
CAGCCAGATAGCACTCGCAGCCCAAAATGGGCTTGATGTCCCGCACTTTGGCGGCCTTGTAGAAATCAATTGCGCCATATAGGTTGCCGTGGTCGGTGATGGCTAGGCTGGTCATGCCCTGCGCCTTGGCGTGGTCAAGCAGCCCGCCCAGGCGGCATGCGCCGTCAAGCAAGCTGAACTCGGTGTGGACATGTAGGTGGGTGAAGGGCATGGGGACTCCTATGCTTAGTTCTTGGGGCGGATTGAGAGAAGCAGACGGACGGGCGAAGATTATCACCGCGCCATTTCATAAATTGCTAAAACATCCTGCCACACCAGCTTTTTAAAGCCGCCGCGGCCTTTTTCTTCGCCGAACCACGCGCCGGTGGTTTTCTTGGCCATTTCCTCAAGGCGGTCGGTGGGTACTCCAAGTTCTTGCAATGTCAAAGGCAACCCAAGGGCTTTGAAAAACTCTTGCAAGCGTAAGATGCCCTCGGCAATCACAGCCTCAGTGTCGCGGCGTGGAGTGGCGCCCATGACATTGCAAGCGAACTGCGCGAACATCGCCGGGTTCTCGCGCCAGATGTACTGCATCCACGCGGGCGTGACCACAGCCAAGCCTGCACCGTGCGGCACATCGTAAATCGCGCTAAGCTCGTGCTCCATGCCGTGGCAGGCCCAGCATTCGGTGCGGCCGCGGCCAAGCAGGTCATTGTGCGCAAGGGCACCTGCAAAGCCGATTTCCGCCCAAGCGTCGTAGTTGCTGGGGTCGGCGTACACAAGCGGGGCATTGCGCATGATCGCCCGCAACACGCCCTCGCACATCTCGTCGGTCACGTCGGTGTGCTGCTCTTGCGTGAAGTAGCGCTCGAAGATGTGGCACATCATGTCGGCCACACCGTTGGCAATTTGGTTGCGGGGCAAGGTGAAGAACAGCTCCGGGTTCAAGATGCTAAACACCGGGCGTAGACATTCGTCGTGGTAGCCGATTTTGCGCAGGGTGTCGTCGTTGGAGATAACCGTGACCTTGCTGCTTTCGCTGCCCGCCGCGGGAATGGTCAACACCGTGGCCACTGGCAAGGCCTTACCCGTGGGCTTGCCGCCCGCGTGCAGTTCCCACACGTCGCCGTCGTAAAGCACACCAGCTGCAATGGCCTTGGCGGAGTCAATGACGCTGCCGCCGCCCACTGCAAGCACCAACTGCACACCCTCGGCACGGCAGAGCGCCACGCCTTGGCGCACCAGTCCCACGCGGGGGTTGGGCACCACGCCGCCAAGCTCAACGAACTGCACGCCAGCTTCGTTCAGCGATGCCACCACGCGATCATATAGCCCGCTACGCTTGATTGACCCGCCGCCATAGTGCAGCAGGATCTTCGTGGCGTATTGATTAACGTATTGGCCCACGTTGTTTTCTTCGCCGCGGCCGAAGATGAGCTTGGTGGGGATTTGAAAGGTGAAGTTTTGCATGGGCGTTCTCCTCACGGTATAATATCTCTATTATAGAACATTTCACCGGCATTTGCAAGCCCTTGATGAAAAAAATTCTTGACCAAGCCCATGCAAGTGTGCTATACTATAGGCTGATATAATTTGAGGAGGATTTACTGATGGCAGATTTTCCAATTGGCGTACTGATGGAAGGTTTTCGCGTTGACTGGCGCGAGGCAATTAAACTTGCCCAACAAGTTGGCGTGCAAGGCGTGCAGATTTACGCCACCTTTGGCGACATGGCCCCCGAGGCCCTTGATACCCCGCAAAAGCGCCGCGAGCTGCTAGATATCGTTAAGTCGCATGGGCTGACAGTGAGCGCTCTATGCGGCGACCTTGGCGGCGGCGGCTTCACTCGCCCCGAACACAATCCCGCCAAAATCGAGCGCAGCAAGCGCATCATCGACTTGGCCAAAGACCTTGAAACCAACGTGGTTACCACCCACATCGGCGTGGTGCCGGCAGACAAAGCCCACCCGCGTTATGCCATTCTGCAAGACGCCTGCGGCCAACTGGCGGCCTATGCCGACAGCGTGAACGCGCACTTTGCCATCGAAACCGGGCCCGAAACCGGTGCCGTGCTCAAGGCCTTTTTGGATAGCTTGGGCTCGCACGGCGTGGCGGTGAACATGGACCCCGCAAATCTGGTGATGGTCACCGGCGACGACCCCGCACAAGCCGTGCGTACCCTAGGCGACTACATCGTACACACCCACGCCAAAGATGGCGTGCGTCATTACTACCGCGACCCCGACGAAGTGTATGGCATGCACGAAAGCCACATTGTTACCGACCCCAGCTTTGAAGAAGTGCCACTGGGCCAAGGCGGCGTGAACTGGGATGAATACCTAGCCGCACTACGCGACATCGGCTATAAGGGCTTCCTCACCATTGAGCGTGAAGTAGGCGAAACGCCTTACGACGACATTGCCCTAGCCGTGGAGTTTTTGAAAGCGCGAATTTAAGGAGATAATTATGGATTTAATTAAACGTTTATTTATCCGCACTTTTGCGGGCGCATTTTTGGGCATCAGCGTGTTTGCGCCGGGCATTAGCGGCAGCGTGGTGGCCATCGCCATGGGCGTGTATCACGACATTGTGCGCATTGCCTCAAGCCCATTCAAACCCTTCAAGCAAAACATGATTTTCCTCGCACCCATTGCCATTGGCATGGGCGTGAGCGCAGTGCTACTGGTGGTGCTGTTCCCAGACCTGTTTGCGGCATACCAACGCACCGCCTTCATGTTGTTTACTGGCCTGATTGCCGGCAACCTGCCCATGATTTTCGCCGAAGTTAAGCCGCATAAGTTCCGCGCAAGCCACGGCGTTTCGGGCGTTTTGGCCTTTGCCATTGCCGTGGGCGTGATGGTGCTTTCCATGTTTGTTGGCGACCCCGGCGCAACGGGCGTCACCAGCGGCTGGTGGATGTTCCTCATCGGCGGCTTGGTGGCAGGCATGCTCACCCTAGTGCCCGGCATGAGTATTGCTACGTTGCTGATAGTGATGGGCATTTACCCACAAGTGATGTACGCCGCCAACCAGCTGTTTGGTGCCAGTGCTATCTACTTGCCACACTTGTTGTTGTTCATTGGCGGTATTGTTGCAGGGCTTGTGCTGGTGGCAAAATCCATTGCCAAAAGCTTTGACAAATGGCCCGGGCCGTCGCACTCGTCGGTGTTCGGCTTCATGATCGGCTCGATGGTAGGCATGGCTTTGCTTGGGCTAACCACAGAGCACCCCTTCGCCATTGCCGCCGGCTGGAACTGGCTGATTGACTTTGTGGCCATCCTCGTTGGTGTGGGCATTTCCATCGGCTTCATGGTCATGGGCAAGAAGATGAACTCGACTGCGAAATAATTTTTTCAAAAAAAGTGTTGACAATGTATGGACAACATGGTATAATGATAAAGTAATCGAATATGGCTTGTTAGGTGAGGCTCCTAAAAGAACACAGGTTGTTGCCCTCAAATGTCGAGAGACGCCCCAGGGTATAACAGGCTCCGTCGGATTAAGGCGGTGCTTAACGCAACTGTTTTGGTTCATCCAAATCTACGTCTTTTAGTGCTAAAACTCGTACGAGGGGTTGCTGTGCAAAGCATTGTGCTTTGTGCCTGATTGTTGTGATATAACGACTCCTTTGGGGGTCGTTTTTCTTAATTTATAACAAAAGGTGGTGAGCATATGGATCCCGACGGCAGTAAGCGATGCACGAACAAAATAAAACTACAGGAGGACCTCTATGCTTACCCAAACCATTGCAACGCTCGTTGCAAACAAAGACCTTGACGAGCTGAAAAAACTCCTTGCGGGCCTTGAAGACGTGGAACTGCAATTCGCGTTCAACGATCTGAGCGACGAGGAGCAGGTGATTACGTTCCGGCTGCTTTCCAAGGCCGCAGCACTCACCTTGTTTGACCAATTGGACACCGAACACCAAGAGAACCTGCTGGGTTCGTTCACCAACGAGAAAACCATTGAGTTTGTGAATGAACTCGCACCCGACGACCGCGTGCGCTTGCTGGACGAACTGCCCGCCGGCGTGGCACGGCAGCTCATTGCCAACCTTTCGCCGCAAGAGCGCAAAATCACCAACCTGCTGCTGGGCTATGAAGACGAAACCGCCGGGCGCATCATGACCACGGAGTTCATCTCGCTGCGCCGCAACATGACGGTGGAGCAAGCCCTGCAACGCGTGCGCGAACAAGCACGCGACAAAGAGACCATCTACACGCTGTATGTAACCGATGGCGCAAAAAAACTCAAAGGCGTTATTTCGCTTAAAGAGCTGATTTTAGCGCAGCCGAGCGATGTCATCGATAGCATCATGACCAAGAATGCCATCCGCGTACACACCGGCACCGACCAAGAAGAAGTTGCCCGCACCCTGCAGGAAATGGACCTTCTTGCTTTGCCCGTGGTGGACAAAGAAGAGCGCCTAGTGGGCATCGTAACCGTTGATGACGCCATGGACATTCTAGAAGAAGAAGCCACGGAGGATATCTTTGACCGTGCGGGTATTACCGGCAACGAAACCGACCGCAGCGATCTGTTGGTGAACGGCAGCCTGTGGCGCATTTGGAAGGTTCGCCTGCCCATTTTGATTGTTACGCTGGGCTTTGCGTTTGTTGCGGGCTTCATTGTGGATGGCTTTGAAGAAGCCCTAGAGTCCATTGCGGCCGTTGCGATTTTCATCCCATTGATTATGGGCATGAGCGGCAACGTGGGCACGCAGTCGTCCACCGTGTTTGCACGCGGCGTAGTGCTGGGGCAAATCGACATGAAAAAGTTCGCCAAACCCTTCCTCAAGGAGATTTTGGTGGGGCTGACCATCGGCCTGATGCTAGGCGTGCTCACCGGCGTGATTGCTGGCCTGTGGCACAACGCCGCACTGGGCTTGGCCGTGGGGCTTGCGCTGATTGTGGCAATCACCGTGGCATCTCTGCTTGGTTTTTTTGTGCCATTTTTGCTCATCAAGCTCAACCTTGACCAAGCCGCAGGCAGCGCGCCAATCATCACATCCATCAAAGATATTGTGGCACTGTTGATTTACTTCTTATTTGTGTATCTCTTCATTGGTGTATCATATTACGGAGTTTAAACTGCATGGAAAAACGCGACCTAAGCCCCGCGCAAATCGCGCAGCGCAGCATTCAAAAAAAATACGTTAAGCAGCTGTGGAATCCTTTCATCACCGCCATTAAGCAATATCAGCTCATCGAAGAGGGTGACCACATTGCGGCGTGCATCAGCGGCGGCAAGGATAGTTTCCTCACCGCCACGCTGCTGCATATGCTGCACAAACACAGCGACGTGCCTTTTGAACTGACCTTTTTGTGCATGGACCCCGGTTATCGCCCCGAAGCGCGGCAGCTGATTTTGCACAACGCCGAGCGGCTGCAACTACCCGTGGAAATTTTCGACACGAACATCTTCAACTACGTGGTTAAGCAAGAGGGCTCGCCGTGCTACTTGTGCGCACGCATGCGCAGGGGACATTTGTACCAAGCGGCGCAGGCACGCGGCTGCAACAAAATCGCGCTGGGGCACCACTTTAACGATGTCATCGAAACAACGCTGATGAGCACGCTATATGGCGCGCAAGTGCAAAGCATGCCGCCCAAGCTGCGCAGCACAAATTTTGAAGGCATGCAGCTGATTCGTCCGCTGTATCAGATTCACGAGGCGGATATCATTGCTTGGCAGCACTATAACGAGTTGGAGTTCATCCGCTGCGCATGCCCATTTGAGTATGACCCCGACACCGCCAAAACCAGCAAGCGCCGCGAAGTGAAGAACCTCATCGCACAGCTCAAGCAAACCCACCCCAATGTAGACAAATGCATCTTTCAGTCCATCCACAATGTACGGCTGGATACCATGATTGAGTGGACACACAAGGGCGTGGAGCACAACTTTTTGGAGGAATTTTAGCATGGAAAAGGCCTTGCAAAAGGCAAAACGGCATAGCCTTTGGTTGTTGCCCATTATTCTTATCAGTTATTTCATCGTGGGCTTTCCCGACGGCGCGTTCACCGTTTCGTGGGATGCCATGGAGCTTGGGTTGGGCCTAGTTACGTTTCACTCGGGCATTATTTTGGTGGGATACTCCATCACCTACACCCTAGCGGGGATCAATCTGGCATGGCTCAACCGCTGGATGAAACTGCAAACCATCTATTTGTTAGGCCTGATGATTATGGGGCTGGGCTTTGTTGGGCTTGCGTTTTCGCCCAACTTTGCTATGGTGCTCACCACCGTGACCGTTTACGGCTTTGGCACCGGTGCTGCGGCCGCCAGCATGAATGCCTACATGGCAAAACATTTCACCGCCAAACAAAACAACTGGATGCACTTTTTCTGGGGCGCCGGTGCGGCGGTGAGCCCTTTGATTATGGGGCGCTTGCTGGTGCTGGATTTTAGCCAGCAAGCTGATTATTCATTCAACGTTTATGCCTATAGCTGGACAGCAGGCTACCTAGTGATTGCGGCCTTTGTGGGCGCGATTGGCTTGATGCTTATTGTAAGCATGACGAGGAAAATCTGGACAAACGATGCCGACACCGCACAAACGCAACAGGCCGAAGACATCGCAGACAAGAAGCGATATCTCACACAAAAATGGCACCAAGCGGTGGAGATAGCAACCTTCTTCTTTCTGGGCGGCACAGATTATACTGTTGTGTTTTTCACCGGCACAGTGCTCATGCGCACGCGCGGCTTCACCCTTGCAGATGTTGCGATATTCTCCACCGTCTACTACGCCGGCATGACACTAGGGCGCTTATTCTTCGGTTGGTCTGCAAAATGGCTGAAAGAAACAACGATTATCCGCCTCGGCATTGGCATCGCCACCGTCGGCATTCTAACACTGTGGTTCACCAGCAGCATCGCAGGCATGGCTTTGGCTGGGTTTGGGCTTGGCCCGTTGCTGCCAACGTTGGTGAGCGACACTTCAAACCGTTTCAAACCCGCCATCATTTCCAAGCTGGTGGGTTATGAGCTAGCCGCATTTGGCGCGGGCATCGCAGCGTTGTTCTTCTTCACCAGCATTGTGCTAACCGTCACCACCTACGAAGCGCTGTTCCCCATCGTGCTGGCGTTTGTGGTGCTGGTGTTTGTGTGCAATGAAATTCTGGTGCGCGCCGCTAAATCGGCCGCCAGAAAAAAATCTGACCAAACACATCCATCCACCAAATGATGTTCCAAGGATGATAGCGCGAGTATTTCTCGGTGAAATTCACCAGCGCACCATAGCAACAAAACAGCCGCCAGCGAATTTTTTCGTTGGCGGTTGCGTGTTTTGGCAGGCCAGTTAGCACATACTCACACACCCAATCGCCCCAAAAACACCGTTCCGGGTCGATGAGGGTGGCTTTGTCGTTATGCCAAAACAGGTTGCCGGCATGCAGGTCGCTGTGCACCAACACAGGTTGCACTTGCTCGAGAATATCGCGGTGCTTGTCAATCATTTTCAGCAGCTTTTCGCCCTTGCGGCAGGGCTTGCTAAAGGCCGCACAGTCGTCCACCAAAGCTTGCACCATGCTGCGAAAACCCAAGTGCCAATTAGCTTCAAGCCCCAGCTGTTCATAGCCAAAGCCCGTGCCCTTGATGCCGCGAAACTTGTCTTTCAGCTGCTGCACGTGCTCGGCTTTGTTGTCGCGCAGCTTGTGCTGCAGCTTTTCCATGATGAAGTAGTGGCAGGGGAGGAGCGTGCACGTGAAATCGCTGTGATAGACCTGCGGCAACGCAATGCCGTTTTCGCGTAGTAAATCGTAGAAGTGTAGTTCTTGTGCCAGCATGTTTTGCTCATGCGAAAGCACACGCACGCTGGGCGGCGGCGCAATTTTGATGACATATTCGCCCTGCGTGGTAGTCACATCCACCACAGTGTTGAACCAACCGTTGGTCATGTGGCGGTGGCTTTGTAGCTCACCCAAACCAGCGGCGCCGAATATTTTGCGAAGCTCGTCCTCGCTCACCGGATATTTCGTTCTGCTTTTCATGCTGCGCTCCCTGCTATGCGAAACAGCTCTTTCTCGTATGAATATGGCGGAAACGTGCCGTCGGCCATCATGCGCTGGATCTCGTCTTGCGTGGCGAGCCTTGCGCACACGGTTTCGCCGGGCTGCGGCACGAAGTCCGCTGGGTCAATGTCTTGACGGAACAACCACACGTCCACGAAATCGTTGCCGTACATGTTGCCTTCACGCCGATACGAAATCATGCACTCGCCTGCCTCGGGCTTTAAGTCTATGCCGCATTCCTCGCGAAACTCACGCAGCGCGGCGGCCAGACTATCATCGCCTACCAGTGCCGAGCCGCCGCACACTTCCCACATGTTTGGCAGAAAGTCTTTTTCCGGCGCGCGTAAATCGATGAAAAACTCGCCACGGCCGTTCACCACCCACACATGCACCACCAAATGATAATCGCCCGGCTGCATGGACTCGCCGCGCATGTGTGTGCGGCCGGTTGGCTTGCGGTCGGCGTCGTAGATATCCCAAAGTTCCATGTGATTCTCCTGTTACTTTTGCTTGCGCTTTTCAAGGGCATCCCAAATGCCCCACATGTACATGATCCCCAGCGCGCGGTCATACAGGCCATAGCCCGGACGGCACTGTTCACCCCAAATGTGCCTGCCATGGTCTGGGCGAATCACGCCAGTGAACCCGCAGTCGTAATAGGCCTTGATGATGTCATAGATGCCGGTGTGGCCATCGCAATCGCGGTGCGACACCTCGGAAAAATCGCCGTTGGGATAGTGCCGCACATTGCGCACATGCGCAAAAGCAATGCGATCGCAATAGCGGCGCACGATGTCGGCCACATTGTTGTCGGGGTTTGCACTAAAGCTACCCGAACACAGCGACAAGCAGTTGTGCGGGTCGTCTATCATGCTCAGCAGGCGTTTGACGGCGGGTTCGTCCACAATCAAGCGCGGCAAGCCAAAGATGTCCCAAGGCGGGTCATCCGGGTGAATGGCCATGACCACGCCACACTCGCGGCACACAGGCATGAGCGCTTCAAGAAAATACTTCAGATTATCCCATAGTTGTTCTTTGGTTAAACCTTGGTAGGCGGCGAACAGTTCGTCTAGGCGAGCCATGCGCTCAGGCTCCCAGCCGGGGAAAGTGTTGCCTTCTTGCTGCTTGCTTAGAATGTACTCCGCCATTTCCTTGGGATCGTCTTGAATCTTGTTTTTTTCGTAGTACAGCGCCGTTGAGCCATCTTCAAGCGGGAAGAAAAGCTCAGTACGCGTCCAGTCAAAAATCGGCATGAAGTTATAGCAAATGACCTTCACGCCAAATTCGCTTAAGTTGCGAATGGTCTGTATGTAGGCCGCAATGTGCGCGTCGCGACTGGGCAGGCCAATTTTGATGTCGTCGTGAATGTTCACCGACTCCACCACTTCCATGGTGAAGCCGTGCGACTTAATTTCCTGCGCCACTTCGGCGATTTCGTGTTTCTCCCATACCTCGCCGGGCATTTTGTTGTGCAGCGCCCAAACAATGCTGCTTACGCCCGGAATCTGTTTGATATCGGCTAGGGTGATTTTGTCATTGCCCGAGCCAAACCAACGAAAACCCATTTGCATGCTGTGTTCCTCTTTTCTTGTTGTATGATACAGCTATTATAGCACAAAAGCTGCGGCTTGGCAAGCTAAAACAGTCTTAATTGCCCGTCCCCATAGCCCGCTTGGTAGGCCTTGGTGATGTCACACATTTTGCTAAGCAAGCCCAACCGCGAACACTCCACGTTGAACGCGTGCCAAAGCTTCTTCGCGTTGGGCGACGGCAAGTTGTAGCTGTTGCCGAACTGCCGCGCATACTTTTGCTTGAGCCCGGGGAATTCCTCATCAAGCTTGGCGAGAAAGTGCTCGCGGTTGCCGTCGCGCAGTGTGCTGCCCATTGAGGCAAACACATAGCGCGCGCCGGCTTCTTTGGCCATGCGCAGCACGCCCACCACGTTGTCCACATCATCGTTGATATACGGCAAAATGGGCATCATAAACACACCACAGAAGATGCCTGCATCGGCCAGCTTGGCCATGGCCTCAAAGCGTTTGCTGGTGGGGGCCACATGCTGCTCAATGGTCAAGCTCAGGTCATCGTCTTCGCAGGTCACACTCATGTGCACAATAACAGGGGAGTGCTGCTTGATAGCACACAGCACATCAATGTCACGCGTCACCAAGTGCGACTTGGTGCACAGGCTTGCCCCAAAGCGATAGGTATCCATCAGCTCCAAGCTGTAGCGCGTGAGCCGCAGTTTGGCCTCAATGGGGTTATAGGGATCGGTCATAGCGCCGCTGGCGACCACACCGGGTTTGGTGAAGCGCCGCAGCTCGTTGCGCATGATTTGCTTTGCATTTTCCTTCACGCGCACGGTGTCGAAGTCATCAATACGATAGCAATCGGCACGGCTGTCGCAGTAGATGCAGCCATGCGAGCAGCCTCTGTAGATGTTCATGTTGTAGGCTGCGCCAAACCAGTTGAAGTCGCCTTGCAGCTTGTGAATGATGCCCTTTGCAGGCTCTATTGGAATGTTTCTCATGTTTCTATTATATCACACGAAAATACGTTTGTCAACCGTTTGTTTGGGCGAGCAAAAAATAATGCTTGACAAGCCCCACCACCTGTGTTATAATGGACATGTTCCAATTGGGGAGTAGCTAATCTCTCTGCTGTCGTCATCACGCCGCCAACGCGGCCGGGGGCAGAGCCACAACGTGGAAGCAAGACCTTTTGGCAACGCATAGCTTTGCATAGCTGTGTGTTGCTAAGAGGTCTTTTTGTATTTTAAAATAGATGGAGGAGAACACCATGCCCAGCAAAATTCGCATTCGCAACACCGAACGCTTTGGCCTGCAACGTAAAATCGTGGCCAACATGACCACCGAGTCCTGGACAACCATTCCGCACGCCAGCGTGATATACGAGCCGGATGTCACCGCATTTTGGCAAGAATGGCAGCAGTGCAAAACACTGCCCGATTGGCAGAGCATCACCATCAACACCCTGCTGATGTATGCCTGCGCCAAAGGCTTTCTTGCCGCACCAGAGATGAACGCGCACATCAGCTTCAACCGCAAGCTGGTGGCCGGCACCATCACGCAGTACGACGAAGTGAACATCTCCATGCCCGCTGCCATGAGCGATGGCAAAATGATGACCCTCAACGTGCGCAACTGCGAAAGCAAAAATTTGCGCGAGCTTAGCGACTACATCGCCGACCTTTACCGCCGCATGGAAAACACCGTGCTGGACGAAGCGATGTACGAAGTTTCGCTGGAAAATACGCTCAACTTGCTTAAGCGGCTGAAGTTCTTCACTATTCTCGGGCGCTTTGCGGGACTCATACCCTCGCGGCGTGAAATCAATCGGCTCAAAGGTGCACAGAAAAAAGCCTACGACGCCATGCCCGCCACTGAACGCCTGACTAAATACGACATTGAGCAGGGTACGATTCTCGTCTCAAACTTGGGCTCGATTTACCGCGGCGCGATGTGCAGGCCTGCGCTGCTAGATGTCATTCCGCCCATGGTGGCGGCGGTGGGAATCGGCAGTTTTTATGACCAAGGTGAACGCAAATTTTTGCCCATTAACCTTAGCTTTGACCATCGCGCCCTAGACTTCGACGGCGTGGTGCCCTTCATGAAGTGCCTAGACGACATCTTTGCAAACCCTGCGCAAATCAGAGATTGGCTGACAAGCTGCCCGAAATGAGATTGGCAAACCACCTGTCCATCGCGTATACTGTGGTGAGGCCAAAATTTTGTAAGGGAGTGTAGTATGAACCAAATTATCGGCTATCTAATGAGCGGTATTTCCGGCTGGGTTGTGACAATTGGCTTGCTGGTGCAAGCAGTGCTTGCGGTGCTTGCGCTGTTTGGCGGCAAAAGCAAACCCCGCTTCCGCGGCTGGCTTTCCACGTTCGCGTTTGCACTGGGAATTTTCTCGGTCATCGCCATTGTGCTGGGCCTGCTGGGCGTCACTTGGCTTAACTAAAGCAACAAAGAGAACACCGCCGGGGTTATTCTCCGGCGGTGTTTGCGTTACTACTTGCTTTTGCTGTTGCTTGCACTGGATTTTTTGCTGTTGCTACCGCTAGCGAGGGCTTTGGCAGCCTTGCTTTTGGTTGCAGCCGAACTGCTGTTGCTGGCAAGATTTTTCGCAGCTGTGCTTTTGCTCATGCTGCTGCTATTGCTTGCGCTGGATTTCTTGGCGTTGCTGGCGTTTTTGTTGCCTGCTGCCAGATTTTTTGCGGCTTTGCTTTTTTCCGCTGCCGAAGTGCTGTTGCTGGCCAAGTTCTTGGCTGCTGTGGATTTGCTTTGTTTGCTGTTACTGCTACTAGGCATCGTAATTCACTCCTATTGGTTTTGTTTTTACTTCGATTTGATGAAGCATTCATAGTGTGAACCGTTATCACGCAAATAGTCTTAGAAAAATTATGCATTGACAACTTGCCCAAAATGGGCTATAATGGAAGACGAAGAAAGAGGTGTTCTTCTATGACATTCATTCAACGTTTGCCCAATGCTCTATCTATCTTGCGCATTTTGCTGGCCCCAACACTGCCCTTGGTCGCTTGGCGCAGCAGCCCGCATGTCTTTGTGGTGTTGTATGCATTCATTGCCCTTACGGACTTAGCGGACGGGCAAATTGCGCGGCGGTTTAATGCAACCTCGGTGCTAGGCTCCAAGCTCGACACCACTGGCGATGCCTTGTTCATGTTCTTTGCCGTGGTTAGCATGTTTGTGGCTGGGCTGGAGTTTTACCCATTCGCGATTCGCTGGTTTATCGTTTTGCTCATACCAAACATCATTTATAAACTGGCTAACCTGTTTGTGGTGCGTGCACGCTTTGGACATTACAATGCCATGCACACGCTGCTCAACCGCATCATGGGCGGAGTATTTGTGTTTTTGCCACCCATCTTCATTTTGTTGGGTAATGTTAACTTTTGGATTGTGGTAACCATTAGCGTAACCATGTTCTTGTTCAGCATTGAGGAAACCGTAACCATTTTGCGCATGGAAGAATATAACCCCGACCATTACGGCGTGATTGGTTCACGCTTGTGCCGAAACAAGACTCGTTAGCCATAGAAGGAGTTTATTATGAAATTCATTAAGTATGTACCCAACACGTTGTCTATCCTGCGCATTTTTCTGGCAACATTCATGTGTGTGCTGGCTTGGCTTGGCCACACTTGGTGGTTTGTTGCCGTGTTCTTCATGGTTGGCGCAACAGACTTTTGGGATGGTATCATCGCCCGCAAGTTTAACGTAGAAAGCAAACTGGGCTCTCAGCTAGATTTAATGGGCGACGCTGCCATGCTCATCGGCGGCGTGGCTAGCATTGTGTTGGCGTGGATCAACTACCACCTTGTGCTGTCACACAATTGGTACTGGTTTGCCGTTGCCATTGCTGCAACAGCGGCCACCTGTGCAATTCCCGTGTTTGTTTGCCGTGCCCGCTTTGGCATGTGGAACAAACTGCACCTGTTTACTTATCGTCTCATTGGTTTTCCGTTGTTTTTGCTGGTGCCGTTGTTCATTTGGTTGGGGCAAGTTAACTTTTGGATTGTGTTTGCGTTTTGCATTATCATTGCCCTTGGGCAGGCGGAAGAAGTTGCTACACTACTGACGATGAAAGAGTTCAACATCAGCCACAATGGCGTTATCGGCAAATATATTGCACGAAAAGAATTTAGAGGCAAATAGATGAGGACTTCCCTCTCGGGCTGCGACTAACTTGCAGCCCTTATTTTTTTGGAGGTACAGTCTGTTGAAGAAACTACTTTGCGCTTTCTTGGTGCTAATCATGATGACTGCACTGGTTCTGCCCGCCACCGCGCTCACCCCGCAAGAAGCCTGGGATGCCGTCAACCGCAGCCTCCTTGCGGGTGCGCCTATCAACGACAGCTATCCTGGCGGCAACATTATGGCCAGCTTTTGGGTGTGGCAAGATGGCGAAATCGTACTATACGAATACAGCCGCGGTTATGGGTTTGATGACCCACAGCACACATGGTCAGGCACAAAAGCTGTGCTGGGGGTGCTCACAGGCATCGCTATCCATCGCGGCTACATCGAACACGAGCATCAGTATGTCATTGATTTTTTCCCCGATGCTGTCATTCGTCCGGGGCAGGAAGACAAAAAAGACATGACGGTTCATCATCTGCTGACTATGACTAGCGGGCTGCCCTCTAGGTTATGGCATCCCAATGCGCTGCGGCAAATGTTCGTGCGCGCCGATGCAGGATTGACATCTTTTTTGGCGCCGCAAATCACAGTCCCCGGCGAGGCGTTTCATTATTGCCAAGGCGGGCCTGCCACCCAGGCACTGGTAGGCGTCATTGAACGCGCAACCGGGCAAAATCTCTACGACTTTGCCCGCTACCACCTGTTTGACCCACTCAGTATGGACTCCATTACTTGGACCCGCACGCAAAGTGGCAGCCCAGTTGGCGGTTTTGGTTTATACATCAGCCCGCGTGACTGGTTCACGTTTGGGCAGCTGCACCTGCAAGATGGCGTGTGGAACGGCCGACGTTTACTTCCCAATGGCTGGATAGCCGCACTGACCCCCGAAGGCGGATATATTGACCGCGACTTTGCCAATCGTCATCGGCTGTATTGGGTAAACAATACTGATGCAGGCTGGTCAATTCGTGCGTCGGGCATGCGTGGTAATCACCTGAACATGCTCATTGAACACAACACCATGGTGGTGCGTATCGGACGCCACATGGGCTATCTGCATGCAGTGGAGTGGTTTTTCAGCGAAAGTGGACTGCTGCGACCACGCTGCTGGTTGTATATCAATTAAATAATCGAAGAGGGCGACATTTTTGTTGCTCTCGTTGTGATAGAAAGGTTTAGTGTATGAAAAAACTTATTTGCATTGTTTTGTCGGTTGGCTTGTTGCTGGGCAGCCTTGCCGTTTCTGGGGCCGCGCTAAGCCCGCAAGAGGCTTGGGAGGCTGTGAACCGCAGCTTGTTCGATGTCGGCATACGCAATGACCTCTACGCCGGCGGAAATGTGCTTGGCGGCTTTTGGGTGTGGCAAGACGGCGAAATTGTGCTATACGAACAACGCCGTGGGTATGACTTGGACACACCGCAACAGTTTTGGTCGGGCACAAAATCCATGCTTTCGCTGCTCACGGGCATCGCCATTCATCAAGGCTACATCGAAAGCGTGCAGCAATACGTCATCGAGTTTTTTTCAGACGCTATTATTCGTTCCGGGCAAGAAAGCAAGCGTGATATGACCGTGTTTCATTTGCTAACCATGCGCAGCGGGCTACCTTCCATGCTTTATGATCGCGGCGCGCTACGGCCATTGTTTGTGCGAAATGATGCCGGTTTGGCGGCCTTTCAAACAGCACAGCTAACTGCACCCGGCGAAGAATTTCGTTATTGCCAAGGCGGGCCTGCCACCCAGGCACTGGTAGGCGTCATTGAACGCGCAACCGGACAAAACCTCTACGACTTCGCCCGCTACCACCTGTTTAAGCCACTCGGCATGGATTCCGTTAGTTGGACGCGAACGCAAAGCGGCAGCCCGGTTGGCGGCTTTGGTTTATACATCAGCCCACGTGACATGTTCACGTTTGGACAGCTACACCTGCAAGATGGCGTGTGGAACGGCCGTCGCTTGCTGCCCCGCGGCTGGGTAGCTGCATTAACCCCTGCAGGCGGAGAAGTTCAACGCTACAGCAACGAAAACCGACATCGACTCTATTACGTCAGTGAAACTTCCGCAGGCTGGCAAATTCGTGCTTCAGGCATGGGTGGCAACCACCTCAACATTCTCATTGAGCACAACACCATGGTGGTGCGCATTGGGCACAAAATGATCTACCAAAGCATCTTTGACTGGCTGCTTAGCAATTCCGGATTAATGCGCCCGCGCTGCTGGCTGTATATTAACTAGCTGCCTGCGCTTTGGCAAGTGCATCTTCCAGTATTCGCACGTGCACTTCCTCGTCAGCAATCACGCGTTCTAACACTGCAACCACATAAGGGTCGCCAATGCGCGCAGCTTGAGCTGCATATTTGCGTATGGCGGCCTTTTCTTCGGCAATGAGCTTTTGCAGCAAATCCTGCGTGGAACGGTATGTATAGTCCACATAGCTGGGCGTCCAGTAGCCCTTGCGGTTGCCACAGCATTGCCAAAAGCGCGGGTCTTCGCCCAGCAGTTTAGCTAGGCGTGCGAAATCATCCAAATGCTGCATTTCTACCACACTAATTTCATGCGCCAGCTGCGCTAGGTCGCCGTCGCAGTCCACGTGAACATAGCGGTAATGCGCCACGGCAGAAAGCTCGGAATTTGCGCTGCCAATGTTGCTAAGCATCATGGCGGCGTATTGTCGATTTTTGCCCTGCACCTGTACGGGCGGGTAGGGGCCAGGGGCGCGAACGTGATTCAAATTCATGGTTGTCACTCCTCTTCAGTCTTACATGCGAAAAAATTTTCTTGACATTTCCCCGCATCAATGGTAGTATATATATATGAGAATTTGTGGAGGTGCATGTGCATGATGGATTTTTTGATGAACAACATGTGGGTGATATGGCTAGTGCTATTTATCGCCAGCATTATTTTAGAGGCCATTTCGTTCCAGCTGTTTAGCATTTGGTTTGCGTTGGGTGCTGTGGTAGCACTGGTAGCCAGCTTGCTGGGTGCGCCCATTTGGCTGCAAATTTTGCTTTTCATTGTGGTTTCAGGCGCAGCATTAGGGGCAACACGCCCACTGGTGCGGAAAATACAGCGCAAGCAAGAACCCACCAACGCCGACCGCTACGTTGATCAAGCGGGCGTGGTGCTAGAGAAAATCGATAACGTCAAAGGCACCGGGCAAGTGAAGGTGCTTGGCCAAGTGTGGACCGCCCGCACCAAAGACGGCAGTGAAATTGCCAAAGGTGCAAGCGTGCGCACCATAGCCATTGAGGGCGTGAAGCTATATGTGGAAACCGCAGAGTAATAAAGCGTAAATTAGGCACAACGGCGGCCGCCGCATTCACCGCATGCGGTTTGTCGTGCAAATGTGCTGCGCTTATGCATACAAAAAAATCACAACATACAAAGGAGAACTACTTATGCATCCAGGAGCCATTGCAATCACTGTCATCCTGTCCATCGTGGCCTTCATTCTGCTCGTCGAAATCGCGCGCAGCATCCGCAGCGTGCGCCAAGGCACAGCTGTCATCATCGAACGCATGGGGCGCTTTCACGTCATCTGGCAAAGCGGCCTGCACATGAAATGCCCGTTTATCGACAAAGTCGCACGCACCGTCAGCTTGATGGAGCAAGTGGGCGACTTTCCCCCGCATCCCGTCATCACCAAAGACAATGTCACCATGCAGATTGACACCATCGTGTTTTTCCAAGTCACCGACCCCAAGCTCTTCGCCTACGGCGTGGAGCGCCCGCTGCTGGCCATTGAAAAGCTCACCGCCACCACGCTGCGCAACATCGTTGGTGAAATGGAGTTGGACAACACGCTGACCTCGCGTGACTACATCAACATCAAAATCCGCAACATCATCGACGAAGCCACCGACCCTTGGGGCATCAAAGTTAACCGCGTTGAGTTGAAGTCCATCACCCCGCCGCGCGCCATTCAAGAGGCCATGGAAAAACAAATGCGCGCCGAGCGTGAACGCCGCGAGCTGATTCTGCGTGCCGAAGGCGAAAAAGCCTCGAAAATCCTCATCGCTGAAGGTGAAAAAGAGCGTCAAATCACCGAAGCACAAGGTATCAAGCAATCCATGATTTTGCGCGCCGAGGCCGACAAAGAAGCCCAAATCCGCAAAGCAGAAGGTGAGGCCGAAGCCATTCGTCAGGTGCAAGAAGCCCGTGCCGAAGCCGTTGAAATGATCAACAAAGCCAATCCGGGCCAGGCATATCTTGCTATCGAGGCGCTGAAAGCCTTTGAGGTTGCCGCCAACGGGCAGGCCACCAAAATCATCGTTCCCAGCGAAATTGCAGGCCTTGCGGGCTTAGCCAAAGGCCTAACCCAAGTAATCGCATCGGAGTAATGCATGTCCTGTTTTGCATCGTTATGGCAGGATTCCCCTGAATTCAATAGCATCCTCAAGAACATCCATGGGCACAGGCTGCCCATGGGTGTTTTGGGGCTTTCGCCAGTGCATAAAGCACACGTGATTGCCGCGCTGTGCGAGACTTTGCCGCGTCGCGCCATTGTCGTCACACCTGACGAATCCTCCGCCACACGCCTGCGAGATGACTTACAAGCCTTTGGCGCAAACGTGGTGTTCTACCCCGCGCGAGACCTCGCCCTGCGTCCCAGCGAAAGCAGATCACGTGAGTTCGAACATGCACGACTCAACGCATTAGACAGCATGCTTGAAGGTCGCTGCGATATCTTAACTTGCTCAGTTGAAGCAGCCATGCAACTCACCGTGCCGCCGGATATCCTAAGACAAAATAGCTTTACCCTTGCGCCGAGCGACGAAATTTCCGTAGAAACTCTGGTGACACGGCTGCTTGGTGCAGGCTTCACCCGCGCAGCACAAGTGGATGGTCCCGGGCAGTTTGCGCAGCGCGGCGGCATCATAGATGTCTTTCCGCCTCAACGTGACTTGCCCGTGCGTGTGGAGTTCTGGGGCGAAACTGTTGATACCATCGCGCCCTTTGACCCCGAAACCCAACGCCGCCAAGATGCCATGGAGCAACTACGCATCATCCCCGCCAATGAAATTGTGCCCGAAAGTGCAGCGCAGTTGCTTGCATTGGTGCAGGATTTTCTCCCTAGGGTCAAGGGCAGGGGAGCGGCCAAGATGAAGCAATCGCTGCAGGGCGACATCGCACTGCTCGAAAGCGGCATTTTGCCCAAGTCGATTGATCGCTACCTGCCGCTGATTTACCCACAGGCCTGCACCGTGATGGATTATCTCGAACCGGGCGGCCTAGTGCTGTTTGGTGAAAGCTTTAATATCGCGCAGCGCGCACAAGCGGCAGATAAACTTTGGCTGGAAGATTTGCGCGGCCTAGTGGAAGAAGGCACCCTCAGCGCTGGCCTAGATCGCTTTGCACTACGCTGGCCTGAGCTGCTTGAGCTTGCCCGCCAACGCGGCGTGATCTACATGGATAACCTGCCGCGCGGCAGCTTTGACACACCCGTGAAAGACCTCGTCACCTTCACCGCGCGCCAAACTGGCACTTGGAATGGTCTGCTGGACCAACTCACCGAAGACGTCGCACACTTAAAAAGCGACTACGCTTGTGTGGTGTTTGCGGGCACCGAAAAAGCTGCCAGCACCCTCGCCGGCGACTTGCAAGCCGAGGGTCACAGCGCGTTATATTGCCCGGTGCCGCCCGCAACCATGCCGCGCGGCATCATCACCTGCATGCCGGGCACGCTGTCTGCCGGGGCGGAATATCCCCACGAAAAAGCGCTGCTCATCACCTTTAGCCAAACACGCCGCCAAGCCACCGCACGCAAGGTGAAAAAAGCCAAGGCCAAGCATGCCTTCAATAGCCTAGGCGAACTGCGTCAAGGCGACTACGTGGTGCACCGCACGCATGGTGTGGGCATGTTCGAGGGCATCAACACCGTGGCAGCCGGTGGGGTGGACAAAGACTACATCCAGATTCGCTACAACAAAGGCGACATGCTTTATCTGCCTGTGACGCAGCTTGACCAAGTTACGCGTTATGTTGGCCCACGGCAAGACGGCACGGTTAAACTCAACCGGCTTGGTGGTGCCGAGTGGAAGAAATCCACCAGCCGCGCTAGCGCCGCCGTGAAAGACTTGGCCAAAGAGCTCACCGCGCTTTACGCTGAGCGCATGCGCGTGAAGGGCCACGCCTTTGGCGCAGACATCGACATGCAAAGCGACTTTGAACGCCGCTTTGCCTTTGACGAAACCGCCGACCAACTGCGCTGCATCGACGAAATCAAGCAAGACATGCAACGCTCTGTGCCCATGGATCGCCTGCTGTGCGGCGACGTGGGCTTTGGCAAAACTGAAGTTGCCCTGCGTGCCGCCTTCAAATGCGCCGCCGAGGGCAAGCAATGCGCCATTCTCGTGCCCACAACCATTTTGGCCTATCAACACATGCAAACCATCCAGCGCCGCTTCGAGGGCTTCCCACTGGAGTGCGCCATGCTCAGCCGCTTTGTGAGCGCAAACGACACCAAGCGCATCACCGCCGGGCTCAAGCGCGGCAGCATTGACATCGTCGTGGGCACACACCGTCTGCTAAACAAACAGCTGGAGTTCCGCGACCTTGGGCTCATCATCGTGGACGAAGAGCAGCGCTTTGGCGTGGCACAAAAAGAAAAACTCAAAGAGCGTTATCCCACTGTGGATGTACTCACACTCACCGCCACGCCCATTCCGCGCACGCTCAACATGGCGTTAAGCGACATTCGTGACATGAGCGTACTGGAAGAAGCCCCGCAAGACCGCACCCCCATTCAAACCTATGTGATGGAACACGACATGGCACTGCTGGCACAGGCTATGCAGCGCGAACTGCGCCGCAGCGGGCAGGTCTACTACCTGCACAACCGCGTGGAATCCATCGAACGCCGTGCCGCGCAAATCAAAGAGCACCTGCCCGAAGCCCGCGTGGAAATCGCACACGGACAGATGGACGAAGAACAGCTCAGCGACATTTGGCGCCGCCAGCTAGAAGGCGAAATCGACATTCTCGTCTGCACCACCATCATCGAAACCGGCATAGACGTGCCCAACGTGAATACGCTGATTATAGAGAACGCTGACCGCATGGGTCTTGCCCAGCTGCACCAAATCCGGGGCAGGGTAGGCCGCAGCACTCGGCGCGCCAGTGCCTATCTCACTTATCAACCCGGCCGCGAACTGACGGAAATCGCACAGCACCGCCTGCAAGCCATCCGCGAATACACCGAATTTGGCGCGGGCTTTCAAATCGCTATGCGCGACCTTGAACTGCGCGGCGCGGGCAGCCTGTTGGGTGCACAGCAAAGCGGACACATGGAAGCCATCGGCTATGACCTATTTATGGAAATGCTAAGCGAAGCTGTCGCCGAAGAAAAAGCAGGCGGCGAGTCAAGGGATGAGCTACCATCAAGCATGAAAGATACAAAGATTGACCTGCCCATCGATGCGCACATCCCCGAAAGTTACATCCACGAGCTGCGCCACCGGCTGGGCATTTACCGCCGCATTGCGGAAATTCGCAGCCCTGATGACGCTGACGACGTTGTGGATGAACTCATCGACCGCTTTGGCGAACCGCCCGCGCCCGTGCTGGGCCTAGTGGACATCGCCCTAGTGCGTGCGGCAGCGGCCAAGTGCGGCATCTACGAAGTGGGCACCAGCGGCGAGCGCGCCATGCTGTTCATCGAGCAGCTGAACATGCAGCACATTCACGCCATGAGCGAAGTGATGCCCGGGCGTGTGGCAGTCAACGCCGGTGCGGGCAAGCCATTCATTGCCATCAAACTCACGAAAAACGAGAGTTTGCTGCGCACGTTGCGAAAAGCACTTGACGCGGCGGGGGATTTTGTGGTATGATTCGAAAATGCAAATTAGTAAAAGCAAACAAGGAGGGCATATGAACAACACTAGTGAAATGCTACGGATGGCAAACCAATTCCTAGTCATAAGCAAAAATAGCCAAACCTATGTCCCGAACTTTGTGAATATGGCGTTTGCATGTGAGTTGTACCTCAAAACGATTTTGAAGCACAAAACTGGAAGCTACCAAAGAGGGCATGATTTGGAAGCACTCTACAACCAAGCTCTTCAGTATATAAATGAATCTGATTTTCTCGACTTGTTGGCAAAAAAATATGATGCCTCATTTATAGGTATGGTTGTAACGACATCCCAAGCCGATGCAAAAGTCAAATTGCAATGTACGCTTTGCAGGCATCGAAATTTATTTGTTGATTGGCGTTACATTTTTGAAGCAAGCCCTAAATCAACGCCAACAAGCAGGAGCTGCGTATGGGGCGACGATACTATATCTACAAAATATACTAATTGTACACTGCGTTTACCTGATAAATACCACGCTGTGGATGGTATGTTTGGTGCTTTTGCGCAAGCGCTAAATGAGTACGTTAATGCGTTTGTTGCGAAAAGCACTTGACGCAGCAGGGGAAACTATGCTATAATATATCCAATACAATTCAACCAGTGAAGGAGAGATTTTTATGGGACTGATTAGACAAGCGGTGGGTTCACTGCGTAGCTCCGCCGCCGGCGTGCGCGACGAAATGTTTCGCGAGTTTTTCTACGCCGATGCCCTGCCAGCCGATGTGCTGATGATTCGCGGGCAAAAACGCAACACCGAACGCGGCCGCAACCAAGGCAGCGACAACGTCATCACCAACGGCTCAATTGTGGCCGTGGCCGACGGCCAATGCATGATTATCACCGACCAAGGCCGCGTGACCGAACTGTGTGCCGAACCCGGCGAGTTCATCTATGACAGCGGCACCGAAGCCAGCATTATGTATGGCGGACTGGGCAAAGGCTTGGTCAGCACTTTCCAACAAATTGGCCGCCGCTTCACCTTTGGCGGCGAAATTCCCAAAGAGCAACGTGTGTACTACATCAACACGCGCGAGATTCCCGGCAACAAGTATGGCACCGTTAACCCCGTGCCATTTCGTGTGGTAGACCAAAACATCGGCCTGGACATCGACATTTCCATCCGCACCAACGGCGAGTTCAGCTATCGCATCGTAGATCCCATCGTTTTCTACACCAACGTGGCTGGCAACGTCACCACGCAATATAACCGCGGCGAAATCGACAGCATGCTGCGCACCGAGCTGCTCACCGCACTGCAACCTGCTTTTGCGCGCATTTCGGCCATGGGCATTCGCTACAGCGCACTGCCCGGCCACACCACCGAAATCACCGAAGCGCTCAACGAAATCCTCAGTGATCGCTGGACGCAAAAACGCGGCTTCGCAGTGTTTTCCTTTGGCATGAACTCCGTTTCGGCCCCGCCCGAAGACGAAGAGATGATTAAGCAGCTGCAACGCAAAGCTGTGATGCGTGACCCCGGCATGGCCGCCGCAGCCCTCACCATGGCGCAGGCAGATGCCATGCGCGGTGCCGCAGCCAACGAAGGCGGCGCGATGATGGGCTTTATGGGTCTTGGCATGGCGCAACAGGCTGGCGGCGGCGTGAACGCCCAGCAGCTGTTCCAAATGCAGCAACAGCAACAACAGCAATTTCCCGCAGGCCAGAATAGTGCCGGAGCCCCACCGCAGGTGGTGAGAGATGATGGCTGGGCATGCGCATGTGGCGTAACGAGCTATGGTCGTTTTTGCCACGAATGCGGCAGCGGCAAACCCGTGGCGGCACCACCGCAAGCAACTGCACAAGATGGCAACGGCTGGGCCTGTGCTTGTGGCGAAAACAACCAAGGCAGATTCTGCCACGAATGCGGCAATGCACGCCCGGCGCCTGCGCAATGTGCAAGCTGCAATTGGCAACCCGCCGATGGCGTGGCACCGCGCTTCTGCCCAGAATGTGGGCAATCGTTTGCGCAATAAGAGCACACGAAGCAACCAAGCTCCACCGCAGGTGGTGAGGATTTTTGCCCACACAAACGACAAAGGGGTAAAGGGAGGTATGGTTATGAAAAAGAAAGCACTTGCGCTATTCATTGCGCTAATCATGCTGGCGGCCATGGGCTATGCCTATTCGGCGTCGGCTTTGTTGGACGCAGACGATGATGTGCCTTGGGATGACTGGGACAACCAAATTGTGCACAACACAACTAATTTTGACTATTCGGATTATACCACAACCGAAACCACCACAACAACCGTGTGGGCAGGCACTGACGCAGACGGCAACCCCACGCCGCCGCCTACCACTGCGCCGCCGCAATTTACCAATCGGCCACAGCGCACACAACCTAACCACATTCCTTGGCGGCCGCACGACACCTTCTTCCACTATGAAGGCGGCGATGTCATTAGCCGCGACTGGGTATGTTATGAATGCGCAGGCCTAGATATCTGCGTGCACTGGCTTTATCTCAACAACATGATCGACAGCATTGATGAAGACATTAACGACAACGAAGAAGGCTTCATCGAACCCGGCATGGAACGAGTTTTCTCTGGCTATGAGTATGTTGGCTTGATTGGCACACCGTTTAGATATAACTGGCTGCTTATTGTTGCAGCAGCAGTGGTGCTGTTGCTGGCTGTTGCGGTGGTTGTGTTTTTGCTACTGCGCGGCAAGCGTGAAACTGCCGCCGCCCAAGCGGTGAATTTGTGGCACGACGACAATTACGTGCAGTCCGAGCCGGTGCAAGACTACTCAGCAGCGCAACCAGAGCAAAACACAACCGAACAAGAGTTGCCCGACGAAGAAATGTCCTTTGACGACGCAGACACCCCCAGCGAAACCCCCGATTTGCCCGATGAAGACATGAGCTTTGACGAAACACCAAGCGAAGACGAATAAAATCACACGAGGGCGGATTTCACATCCGCCCTCGAATTTTATCTTGTGTGGTAATATACTTGCCCGGGCTGTAATTCAATGCCACGCTGCGCAAACAATTCGCTCACCGTCAGCATCTGCCAGCCCTGCGCATGCAGTTGTTCAATTAGCCGCAAGGCAGCCTGCTGCGTAAAGCCAAAAATATCGTGCATGAGGATGATATCACCATCTTGCAGATTAGCCAACACATTGTCTACCATTTTTTCAACTTCACGTGCACATTGTTGCTCGTCCCGTCTGGGGCAATGCTGATCGCAGTGCTTCCAGTCTTGCGTGTCAACGCTCCAATGAATGATGGGCAGCCCTGCATGCAAACGCAAGCGCGGGTTAATCGACCCATAAGGCGGGCGCAGCAGGGTGGGCGGCTGGCCGCTGTGCTGCTCAATGGCTTGGGCTGTGCGCTGCAAATCGTCGCACAAGGCGGAGGCCCCCAGTTGCGTTAGCCGCGCATGCCCCCATGAGTGCCCGCCAATTTCGTGCCCACGCCGCACCATGCGTCGCAAAATCTTAGGATAATTCTCACAGCGGTTGCCCAGCACAAAGAACGTGCCGTGGCCGTCAACCTCTTCCAGTGCATCCAAAATATGTGTGGTTACGTTGCTTGGGCCATCGTCAAAGGTCAGTGCAACGCTGCCCTGCGCCGACGCAGGCACATAAAACACCAGCAGCAATACTAGAATAAACAAAATCTTCCGCATATCGGTGCCCCCTTTCTTGCCTTAGTATGGCATAAGGGGGTTGACAAAGCCGTGGGAATGTGTTACAATGGTGTGGCAAAATTATGCAGAAAGATGATTGTGATGAAGAAATTATTGTCCATTTTGCTGGTGCTGGTGTTGATGGCGGGCATGGCCTTGCCTGTGCAAGCGCAAACGCAAGAAGTTTGCCCTCAATGCGAAGCTTGGCATTTGCCCGGCGGCTGCGCAGATTCTGCGTGTCCTAACTTCAGCAACCCATTGCGACGATGGCTGTTTGCCTTGCTATGCAGGAGGATTCTGCCCGACAGAACGCTTGCCTGATGAACCAGCCTGCAATGGCGAACTAATGCCCTGTAACGACCTGCTTGCACTAACCGGAGGCGCATGGGCAATTGTGGGGGCATCCGCCAATCCAGCGCGCATCACCAGCCAAAGCCAATTGGTCGCTGCTATGCCAAACAATATGCTCCCAATAATGATGCAACAACTGCTCGAGCAATTCCCTGAAGAATGGTTTGATACCTACTTCCTTGCCATGCAACCCTTCACTTTCCCAAACACCGGAGGCTTTTCAGCCACACTCAACGCAATCTACACTTGCCAATGCCGCGCACAAGTGCATGCAGACATTGATGTACAGTCAACCAGCGGCGGATTCATGATATTGATAGGCGGCGCGGTTGGGTTCGCCCTGTGTCGCACGCTGTATGACAGCGAGATTGTAATTTCGGCGTAATGCCCCCCAAAAAACACACCCCCACATTTTCTGTGGGGGTACTTTTTTACTTTTCTACCGCGAAGCGGCATAGGTTTTTTTGGTTCTTTTTTTGCAAAAAAAGAACATCGCACTCTAGCGCAAAAAACCAATATGCATCGGCTCCAGCAGGGTAGCCAAGCGGCGCACAGAATCCGCCATGAATTTGCCCATGGTTTCGTTGGGCAGCATGGTGGCAAGCATCGGCGCGGCATAGCCCGACATGTGGTCCAAGCTCGGTGAACTGCGCGGCACCATGCGCACACGTTTGCCGTTGAACACAAACACCATGCGCCGCTCACTCACCGAATTCAGCGGGCGAATGCGCACGTGCAGTTTGTCGGCACCTTCCCACGCAGCCGTGCAGCTGACGATAAATTCCGTGCCACCCAGCGTAATCTTGCATTTGCGGGCGCGACCATCTAGGCCGCACAGCACGGTGTTGCGTTCTTTGCCCTCACTCCAGCTAAACTTCACGGCATCGTCCTCAAAGCGGAATTTCACTTTGTCAATGCCGCCGGCTTTGTCGGCACTCATGAAGAACACGGCTAGGGGCATCACGCTTAGCGGAAAGCCCGCGGCTTTCGTGGTCTGTTGCATCAATGCCGGGAAAAATATCGTGCGGCCATCGAGTTTTTCCTCAAGACTTGGGCAGCGTGCGCTTTGGTGCAGGGGAGGATAAGCCCGTAGTTGTGGAATGGCTACCGGGTCAGTGTCTGTTTCGGTGAACAAAGCAGGCAGGTGATCATACAGCGCATTGAGGATTTTTTGGCTGTAGATTTCACCGCCAGTGGTCACCACACAGGCATCGTACTCCGGAAGAATTAGCGCAAACTGCGAAAACATGCCATCCATGCGATAACAGCCGGGCACCACACTTTGCCACACGCAATAGCCATAGCCATGGCCGTCGTGCGGGGAATCGCCCGGCGGGGTGGGCATTTGCACCGCACTGAGCTGCTGCACCCAGCTTGCGGGGATAATCTGCCGGCCAGCGAACATGCCGTTTTGGGTGTAGCATAGGGCAATTTTCGCAAAACTTTCGGTGGTCAGATAAAGTCCCCAGCCACCGGCCTCGGCACCGCAGCCATCGTTTTCCCAAAAGGGGCGGGGAATGCCCAGCGGTGCAAACAGCCGTGGGGTGAGGTAATCCACCATGCACTGGCCGCTCACACGCTGCACCAGCACGCTGAGAATATAGGTGTTTTCGTTGTTATATGAGAATTCATCACCCGGCGCGGCTTTCCATTTGTATTCAGCAAAATCACGTAGCCATTGCTTGCGGGTTTTGTCAGCCAATATGTTGACCTCTTTGCCCGAGCTCATGCTAAGCAAATGGTGAACGGTGAGTTTGTTGAGCATGGCGTTGTCGGCTTCATACTCACGCAGTTCAGGCAGATGGTCGGCCACGCGGTCGGTCACCTTCAACAGGCCTTCATCCACGCAAAAACCCACCGCCGTTGCCGTGATAGACTTGCTGACCGAAAACATCACATGCGGAATCCAAGGTTGGTAGGGCGCGCGAAATTGTTCATAGGCCAGTTTACCGCCGCGCAGCACCATAATGGAGTGCATTTCGAGTTTTTCATTCACAATGCGCTGCATCATCTTGGCCAGCACCGCCACCGATACACCGGCTTCTTGCAGGCTTTGCGCCCGGGGAAGTTTTAATTCTTGCATCATTTGCACCTCAAAAAATAATTTTATAAAATTTACGAAAAAACGTTTGACAAACGTATGAACCTATGCTATAATAGAGGAAATATAATGAAATTTGGAGGATTTCGTATGAACCATCGCCCAAAACTCAACAAAACACAGGAAAAAATCTACGACTTTCTGGTTGAACGCGTGCAAACCGGCGTGCCGCCCTCGGTGCGCGAAATTGGCGAACGTGTGGGCCTCAAATCCACCTCGTCCGTGCAGGTGAGCCTCGATTCTCTCGAAGACAAAGGCTACATCATTCGTGATCCCATGGCCAAGCGTTCCATCCGCATTGTGGGCATCGGCAACCAAGCCATTCAGCAAGTGCCGCTGCTGGGCACCGTCACGGCAGGCGAGCCCATTTTGGCCGTAGAGCAAATTGAAAGCTATCTGCCCTACACCGGCCCGGTTTCGCGTGATAAAACGCTGTTTGCCTTGCGTGTGCGCGGCGAAAGCATGGTGAACGCCGGAATTTTAGACGGCGACATCATTTTTGTGGAAAAAACGCCCGTGGCCAGCAACGGCGAAATTGTGGTGGCGATGATTGAAGACGAAGCCACCGTAAAAACCTTCTACAAAGAAAACGGCCAATTCCGCCTGCAGCCCGAAAACGACTATATGGAACCCATCATCGTCAAAGAGGTTGTCATTCTGGGCAAAGTGGTGTCGCTGCTGCGTTATTATTGATGCACTGAGCAAAGTGTCGCCCTTTGTGCTCAAAATCTTTGTATATATTATAACTTGCCGCAGCCGGGGAAAGCAAACAGGTTTTGCCCGGCTGCGTGTGAGCGAAAGCTGCCTGCACGGCTTCTTCCATCGTGGCAACACAAAAAATAGTTTGGCTGCTGCCCGCCAGCAGCTTGGCGATAGCGTGCCCAGTGTCGGGCAAACAGATGATGTTACGCACCGTTCGCTGTGCTAGCTCACGTGCAAAATCCTGGTAGTCAAGCCCGCGATCTAGCCCACCGATGATGAGTGTGTCAACATCTTGCAGGGCATCAATGGCAAACAGCACTGCCCGCGGAATGGTAGAAATGCAATCGTCCACCCAAGTGATGTCACCAGCTTCGCTAATCGGGCACATGCGATGAGGAATGCCGCGGAATTCCGCAATCGCTTGGCGAATGCCCGCTTGCGTGGCACCCACTGCGAGGGCCGCCGTAGCCGCAAAATAGATGTCTTGCCGGTTGTGATCACCGCGCAGGCGTGGGTTTGTGTTGTCCAGCGAGCGCAAAAATGAGTCAGTTTCATCAAGACCGATATACACCCGCTGAGCAGGGCAAGGAGTTAGATCTGCCCACTCGTGCAAAGGTTGATCGGCGTTGAGAATGAATAAATCACCCGGGCGCTGATGATTACAAATCTGCGCTTTGGCAGCTGCATAGCCCACAAAACCGCCGGTATAGTGGTCCAGATGTTCCTCGTAAAGATTGGTCCACACCGCCACTTGCGGTGATGCACACGTGAACTCTAGCTGATGGCTGGAAAGCTCGATGACCGCGATGTGGCCTTCAATTTCCTCAAAGCAATCCAGCACCGGCACGCCCACATTGCCGATGAGTTTGGCTGCCACGCCGCTGGCACAAAGCATATCATAAATCAACACCGAGGTCGTAGTTTTGCCTTTGGTTCCCGTTGTACCAACTTTTTTGCAGTCTGCAAAACGCAAAAACAGGTCAGTTTGGCAAGTGATGTGCAAATTTTCAGGAATAGCGACATCTTTGAGCGAAACACCAGGCGATTTAATGAGCAAATCGCAGCTGCGCAGCACGTCTAAATAGTCGGCCCCGCACAATAACTGCACATATGGATCATCAAGCTGTACAAGGTTTTGGTCAGCAATAATCAGCGGGCGTGTGGGGAAATGACGGCGCAAAAATCGGTAAGTTGACTGCCCTTCGCGGCCGAAACCAAGCAATCCAATGCGCCCCGTGCCCAAAAAATCAAGTAACTGTGCTAACATAATTATGCATCCTTTCCGTGATTGATAAAAAAGCTGGAGGAAGGTTGTGCTCGGCATTCCATTGGGCCAGAAGATTCTGCATCAATGAAGTGTCGCCGTTCAACGCGCGAAAAGCAGCTTGCGCTTCTTCGACTGTGCCCACACACTCAAATGGTTTTTCGGCGGTTTGCCCAAGCAAGGCCTGCAATTCACCCGAAAGTTCCGCTAATTCTAATAAATTTTCGCCGAATATCTCCTTCAAATCTGCCTTTGACAAGAAAGGCGCAAGCATCAAATAAACAAACAAGCATTTTGCGCAATTGCCGCACCACACATTTTTCTTGCTGCCTACATTGCAGCTTTTGAATACGTCGTGATAATGCGTTAACGCAGAGAATTTTTTAGCGATTTGCAGCTCGCTGAACGGCCGCAGCAAGCTAAAATAGTGAATCGGAAGCGCAAAACGCCGTTGGATATAGGCATTCATATCGCATTCAAAGGCGTACGATTTGGAATATTGATGGTTAACGTCGGTGCCAAGCACACTTGGTTCGTTTGCGCTGGCCTCGTTGGACAGTACCAATTCATCCGCGCCAATGAGATACGCACAAAACAGCCCCAAAAATGCCACAATTGCTGAAAAAGGCGTGTGACCGTTGAAATAGTCCTGCGCGTTAACGCGCAAAAGCATCGGGTCAATTTGCCGGTGCGTGCGCAACATCTGCTCAGGTGAATAACCCGCTGCCGCGAAGGTTTCGTTACGCGCAAGCTGATCGTTAACGGTAAAACCCATTAGATTTCGCTTCGCTTCGCTAAACAGGTGAAGCGAAACACAAGAATCTTTTCCGCCGCCAACAGGCACCAAGGCGAGATTTGCACTGCAAAATTTGTTTGCAGTGCGCGGCAGCATGGGCGATTCGCAGCGCACGCGCACAAAATCATCAAAGTTTGTGGCGATTTCGTTGCAATAAAAAAATTCACCCAAACCATGGTACCACAATCGTTTCCACCAGTCAATTTCATCGCAGTTTAAATGACCACAGTGAACAACAATCTCAGGCGGACAAACGCATTTCCAATAGGAAATCAACTCCACCAGTCCTAGCGAAAACACCAAATCCTGCGCAAGGGGAGAGTCTAGCGCGTTGCGCAGCGTCAAATTTCGGGTATCAATGATTGTTGTGGGAGAAAACTCTCCCAAGCCGTCAATCGAAAACACAAAACGCAGCAAAATTTGCTCCTCTTGTTGCTCAATTGCATAGCTGTGGTAGTGAAAAGTAGGGTGCTGCTGTCGCAGCGCGTTAAAACGTGGCATCGTCATTGCACTTTCTTTTAGGCTTGCGGAATATCGTCGTCCCCAGCGGTGGAACGGCTTGGGATGATGATTGCCAGCAGAATGTAGGCCAAAATACCGGGAAAGCCCGCCGAAAAAATCGACAGCAGAACGTATCCCACGCGCACAAGCGTGGGGTCGATATTGAAATATTCGCCAATGCCGCCGCACACGCCGGCCACTTGTCGATTGCTCACCGAGCGATAGAATTTTTTCATGCTTCACCTCGTTGCAGTTTCGCTGCTTGTAATGTATTTTTCATTAAAATAGAAATCGTCATAGGACCAACGCCGCCGGGCACGGGCGTAATCCAGCTGCACTTAGGCGCCACGGCATCGAAGTCCACATCACCACGCACTTTGCGGCCCTCAAGGCGGTTGATGCCTACGTCCACCACAACGGCGCCATCTTTCACCATATCGGCGGTCACAAAATGCAGGCGCCCAACCGCGGCCACTAGCACATCGGCTTGGCGAGTGATTTCAGGCAGGTTTTTCGTGCGACTGTGGCAAATGGTCACGGTGGCGTTGCGTTGCAGCGCCAGCATCGCCATGGGTTTACCTACAATGTTGCTGCGGCCGATGACCACCACATGCTTGCCGGCTAGGTCGATGCCTGCGTCGTCCAGTAGCTCGAGCACGCCGCCGGGGGTGCAAGGCAGCAGTTCAGGCTCGCCGAGCATGAGTTTGCCCACGTTTTCGGGGTGGAACACGTCCACGTCTTTCGCGGGCGAAATGGCACGGCACAGCGCTTGCTCGTCGTAATCGTAACCCGAAGGCAACGGCATTTGGCACAGGATTCCATGCACGTTGAGATCACGATTTAACTCTTCAACCAGTGAAAGTAGCGCAGCTTGCCCGGCACCAGCCGCCAGAAAATGCTCTTGCGACACAATGCCCACGCGTTCGCAGGCCTTCTTTTTGTTGCCCACATACACCTGCGAGGCGGGGTCATCACCCACCAAAATCACGGCCAGAGTGGGGGGCTGCGGCATGCTCGCAATTTCCACCGCCACACTATCTAAAACCTTGGCGCTCACCAGTTTTCCGTCAAGTATTTGGCTCATCGGGCACCTCCTCGGCAGTTTCTTCAACTACTTCCTCTTCTTTTTCTTCAGTTTTATCTTCTTCTACGGGCGTTTCTTCTGCCTCAACAGCGGCACCCGGGAAATAGTCGATGCCCTCAATGGGCTTGGGATTTTTCTTAAAATGCAGCGTGAAGTAAATGAACGCCGCCGCGCAACTCAGCACAATGAGACCCGAAAGTAATTGCGACACCCGCACATTGCTGCTGCCGATGAACAGCGGGTCAAGCCGCAAGCCTTCGATGAAAAATCGCCCGGCGCCATACCACATGCCGTAAAGCAAAATGAGCTGGCCGCTGAAGCTGCGCCATTTGCGGCAGAAAAGATACAGTAGACCAAAACCCAGCAGCACCCACAGCGATTCATACAAAAATGTGGGATGCACATACGCGCGATCGAGCACGGTGCCCGCCACGGCCTCAATGCCATGCTGCGCAAACATGCCCTGGTTGGCAGTGATGTAGCTTGCGGTGGCCGGACTCCACATGCCCCAAGGCAGGGTAGTGTTGCCGCCAAAGGCCTCCTGATTGGTGAAGTTGCCCCAGCGGCCAATGCCTTGCCCAATGAGAAAGCTCATCGCTGCAAGGTCCATGAGATTGAGGAAATTTTGCTTGTTGATGCGCGTGACGATAAACGCACCCAACAACCCGCCGATGATCCCGCCATAGATGGCCAGACCACCCTCCCAAATGCGAAAAATGTCAAAGAAGTTGTTCATGGCGCTCAGGTTGAACAGCACATAGTAAAGCCGTGCGCCAACCACGCCGCCAATGGTGCCGCCGATGAGCACGTCCACCATTTTGTCCAGATTCATTTTCCATTTGTATGCCATGCGGCCACCAAACAGCACCGCCAGCAAAAAGCCAAAGGCAATCAGCACGCCATACCACTGCACAGTAAGGCCACCGATTTGCAGCGCTACGCTGTTGACGGTGATGGGGTTTTCAAACATGCGGAAAAATACTTGATGTGTCATATAACCTCCTAAATTGGTTCTACGATCGACAGTGCATGGTAGCCTGCGCGGAACATCTCGCTCGCGCGCTTGCGCACACCTTCAAGGGTCATGTTGCGCAATGCACGCGCACGGGCGAACAAGTCACAGCCGGCAAAGTAGCTTTCGGTCATGCGGTCGGCGATGGTTTCAATGTCGTTGCATTCCATCACCAGCCTGCCATAGGCACGTTTGCGGGCACGCTCGAAATCTGTTTCGTCAATGTGTGCGGCAAGCATGGCCTGCGTGATTCGCTCGGCAGCTTGCTGCGGCTTGTGGCTTTCGCCGCTGAACAATGCGGCGGCATAGTCGTCGCCATGCAGAATCTCGCT